>Ga0209810_1000874_pt1 | contig 54158 bp, 51 predicted proteins | sample Coa_R1_7_FD_187159 | JGI IMG/M metagenome (GOLD analysis project Ga0209810, IMG submission 187159) | Surface soil microbial communities from Centralia Pennsylvania, which are recovering from an underground coalmine fire - Coalmine... | ecosystem: Environmental > Terrestrial > Soil > Unclassified... | reverse complement strand
TTCTTCTCGCCGCTTCGCGTCGACGCGCCGGTGCGCGCCGGTGTCGGCGTCCTCACCGCGCTTGTTTTGATCGGATATTTCGGTTTTGCGGGGCGAACGCGCTCGAACGAAGGTATATCTAAAGCAAACCGCGCTGCTTGATTTCCAGGTACCGGTCGATGAGCGCGGTCGTCAGCGTTTGCGCCGGCACGTCGATCACTTGAACGCCGAGGCGCGAAAGAACGGCGGCGGCGGCTTTTCGCTCGTCCTGCAACTCGAGCGCTACGGCCGTGCCGTAAACGTCGTCAACGCTGACGGGAGTCGTCGCCAAACGGCGTTCGATCGCGGCGTCGTTCATGAACGCGCACACGACGAGGTGCCGGCGCGCCAGCGTTCCGATGTGCGCGAGGACCATGCTCTGCGCCACCGGATCGACCATGTCCGTAAAGAAGACGAGCAAGCTTCGCTTCTGCACGTGCGCGCGCACGTACGAAAAGGCGAGATCGTAATCGGACTCCTCGAACCGCGGCTCCAAATCGTACAATTCGGTCGCGATTCGATGCCCCGACCGTCCGCTTTGCCGGGGCGCGTACGCCCGTAAAATGGTCGAAGCGAACGCCACGACGCCGGCTTTGTCGTTCGCGAGCGAGGCGACCGTCGCGACGGAAAGAGCCGCGGTCACCGCGTAGTCGAATTTGCGCTGCGAACCCACGCGCGGCGTCATCAGCCGCCCGGCGTCGAGCACGACCATGACGTTTTGCGTGCGTTCCACTTCGTACTGCGCGACCATCACGCGTCCGCGATGCGCGGTCGCCTTCCAGTTGATTGCGCGGAACGCATCGCCGGGCGCCCAGTCCCGCACGCTTTCGACTTCCGTCCCGATGCCGCGCAACTTCATGCGGCGAAGCCCGGCTTCGATGACGCGATTGCGCAGCTGCAGCTTCCCGTACCGCTCGACGGCCGAAAGATCGGGATACACGCGCACGGATTGCCGCTGGGCGAAGCGGGCGCGCCGGCGGAAGATGCCGATTGGATTTTCGTACCAAAGGTACATGGTGGAAAGCGAGCCGGTTCCGCGAGCTACGGGCGTAACGGCGCGGTTCGCGCGCGCCGCGCTTTTCCCGGGCACGACTGCTTCGATTTCATCGTCGTCGTAGCGCAGCAAAGCGCCGGGCGATTCCAAGATTCCGGCGCGTACGGTAAGCGACGAATCGTTGCGCACCTCGTAGCTCAAAGCGCCGGTGCGGCGCAAGGAGAACGCGTCGGGCTGCGCGCGTTCGATCCGCATCGAGCGGAGCGGCGGACCGAGAAACACATCCGCAACAGCGGCGGCGCACAACAGCACTGCGGCGACCACCGGCAGCGGCAGCAGCGCGGGCAGCGCCGCCGCCGCAGCAAAGCCGGCTGCCAGCACTGCGAGCGCTGCATATCCGCGCTGCGCCGGCCACAGCGCGATCCAAAACCGCTTACGCAGGTGCTTCACGCGGCACCGGTACGCTTTGCAGGATCTCTTCCAGCACGCCCGCCGCGCGCACGCCGTCGATCTCGGCCTGCGGCTGCACGATGAGACGATGCGCGAGAACGAGCGTCGCGACGGCCTTTACGTCGTCGGGCGTCGCGAAGGAACGCGCATCCATAGCCGCGGCGGCTTGCGCGGCCAGGAGCAACGAAACCGCGGCGCGCGGGCTTGCGCCGAGCGCGAGTTGGCGATGCGCGCGCGTCGCCGCGGCAATCGCGTACACGTAGCGCTGCACGCCGGCGGAAACGTGCACCGCACGAACCTCTCGCTGCGCGTTAAGCACCTCGGCGGGCCGCGCCACCGCCGGCGTTTTCTCCGGCTCGACCGCGCGCGCGTCGAATCCGCCGGCCACACGCTGAAGGAGCTGCAGCTCTTGATCTTCTTGCGGATACGTCGCCTCGATCTTCACGAGGAAGCGATCGAGCTGCGCTTCCGGAAGCGGATACGTTCCTTCGTATTCGATCGGATTTTGCGTCGCGCAAACAAAAAACGGCTCGGGCAGCACCAGCGGAACGCCGTCGATCGTCACGCGAGCTTCCTCCATCGCCTCCAGCAGCGCCGACTGCGTTTTGGGCGGCGTGCGGTTGATCTCGTCCGCGAGCAGCACGTTCGTGAAAATCGGGCCGGACCGCATGCTGAACTGCGCAGTCTGCGGATTGAAGACGGTCGTGCCCACGACGTCGGCAGGCAGCAAGTCGGGCGTAAACTGGATGCGCCGGTACTGCGCGCCGAGCAGCGCCGCCAAAGCGCGCACCGCAAGCGTCTTGCCCGTGCCCGGAACACCCTCGATCAGCGCGTGCCCGCGCGCGAAGAGCGCGGTCAAGAGCGCGAACGTCGTGCGCTCGCCGCCGACGATAATCTCCTGCATCGCTCGCTGGATGCGTTCCGCCAGTTCGTGCGCGCTCGTAGTCAACATCCGTAGTCCTTTCGCACGCGCGCGAATATCCGGCCCGCTTGCAGTACGTCGTTTGGGCCGGGATGCGGCGTAGATTCCAGCGTTCGCAGCTCGCGCAGCAACATGCGGGCACGTTCGTCGCCGAACGCGCGCAGGCCCAGCACTTGCTCGCAGCGCCGGGCTATTCGCGCGATGGCCTCCGATCCCGCGCCGGCACGCTGCAGCATCTGCGCCAAAGACGCGATGTAGGCGCCGGAATCTCGCTCCTCGGGCGGCGCGGCGGCATAGGCCGGCGCGAACGGAATATTCGCGCCGATCACCGCAAGAACCACGGCGAAGATCGCAAGCACGATTGCCGCGTGCATCTGCCCCGGCAGCACTTCCCAAAACGTGCGGCCGGCCGCGTGACCGTGCACGCGTTCGTCGAACAGCACCGGCGGTGCGGAAAGCAGCGCGTATGCAACGCGGGCGTTCTCACGCTGCGCGAGGTGGAAGTTGTCGAAAAACGCGGGCGTAGTCAGCAGGGCAATCGTCCCCCGGCCGCGCGCAAGCAAGATTGCCGGAGCCCATCCTCCCGACCGCAGCACCGACGCGCGCGCCGCCGTGCACGTCGACGAATAGGCGGCGTCGATTTCCGCCGCGACTTGCAGACCGCGCAGCGCAGACGTAAAGGCGCATGCGGTGCGCGCGTCTTCGCTTCGCGCGACCGCGTGCAACGGCGGCAGTGCAAGCAGCGTGCGCGCGTCCCAAGGCAGCGCCGCGTCGAGCACCACCAGATGTCCGCCGGCGCTCACCCAGCGATCCAGCACGGACAGCGCGCTTTTCGACGGTGCCGCTTCCGCCAAGGCGCCGTCGCCCGCCAAAACCAGCGTGCCGTGCGTGCGGGCAAGGTGCGCGAGCGGAAACTCGAAGCGCTCGCGGGCGATCCCCTCGCGCGCGAGCAGTTCGTACACCGCGGCGTAGCCGGCCGCGCCCGTATCGTAGGTCGACGGTACGCTGACTTGCGAACCCTGCTGCGCCGATCGCAGCAGCGCCAGCGCGATGAGCGCCGCCAGCGCCGCGGCGAAGACGATGCGATCCGCCGAAATTTTACGCGGCACGGCGCTCGCCGCCGAGCGTGCGAAACGCCGCGAGCGCGGCGGTCCATTGTTCGTGCGTTATCCGCGTTTCGGCGTATGCCGCCTCCGTAAATGCTCGCGCGAGCACATCGAACGCTTGCGCGTGCTGCGGCAGCCGTGCCCGAACGTCGCTGCGAGATTCGTTCACGGTTCTGGCGGGATCGGCGCGGAGCGCTCCCAGGGTCTCCAGGCTCGCCAGCGCCGAGCGAAACAGCAGCGAAACCGCCGGCGCATACGCTCCCGCGGCAGCCTGCGAAAGCGCGGTGCGGTACAGGTCGTCCGCGCCTAACTGCGGAGAAAGCGCCGTCGCATGCGCGCGTGCAGCCGACGCGGTCTCACGCGCCGCGTTCGATAGCAGACGCACGCCGACGCCGATGACGAGCAAAACAGCTACGGCTATCAGCACGTCGCCGATCGCAACGCTTGCTTTTGCGCCCACGTGCACGTGATGCGCGAACGCATCGAGGATCTGATTCCAGCGATCCGCAAGCCAATTGCGCACGGCATCCCACCACGTGGCGCGCGCGGCCCGAACCTGAAGTCGAAATCCCGCACGCGTTACGATTACGCGCGCGAGTCTGACCGGTTCGTGCGGCGGCGTCTTCGCGCCGAGGGCGGCAAGCGCATTCACGACGGCAGCGTACGCAGCTGCAGCGCGTCCAGCTGCTTCTGGATGTCGAGCCCTTCGCGGCGCACGCGCACGTCGAAGTAATACACCACGATGAGCACGCCGAGAACTGCGGTAGCGAAGAACGAGGTCAGCGCGCTTACAACGACCTCCATCAGCGGCAATTTGAGCCACAGCAAGGTGACGGCGACACTAACCAAAAGCAGCGTTTGACCAAGGTAGACGGCGGCAAACGCGAGGCAAAAAAGCAGGGCGCGGCCGATTTCGCTTCGGGTGAAAATGCGCGAGAAGCCGTGTGAGATCGCCGCGCCTGCGGCCGCGTTTTCCGCGCCGATGGCGGTGAACGCGAATTCAAACGCCAGGAAGCAGAGCAGCAAGCCGGCAAGCCACGCGAGGCTTAAGAGCGCCGCGGCGATGAAGGCGATAATGCCGAGCACCGCAGATTTTTGCACCAGCAGCACCGCGGCGACGAGCACGAAACCTAGGATCATCGCGCCGACGAAAGCGGCACTCGCCACAACGGCGATTTCGCATAAACACGTGAGAACAACTGCGCCGGCGTGCCGCAACGCATGCCGCAGGCATGCAGCCGCTTCGGCGCTGCGTTCCGCATAGAGCCTGCCGACCGCGGCGGCAATCGCGACGATGGCGTACGATCTCAGAAGGAGAGCGCCGGCAATAATGCCGAGCGCGATCGCTTCGGCCGTCCCGGAGTCCTGCACCGAAGATACGCGTCCGGGATGCTGCAATTGGTCGATGACCTCGACGAAAGTCCGGCTGTTTTGCAACGCGGCGAAGTACTGCAGAACGGCCAGCGGCAGCACGACGACGAGCACGATCGCCGAAAACACGCCGAAGTACCGCACGTACAGCGTAACGGCGCGATCGAAAATTTCGCCGATCGATAACGGCCGTAAAAACGGCGACGGCTCACCGGCACCCTGCATGTTCGCGCCTTCTTGAGCGTTTCGGTCCTATCCTATGGTATGTTCGATGCATGCAGCTCTTGGGCGAACTGGCCGCGATTTGGCGATATCCGGTAAAAAGTTTGGCGGCGCAGCCGCTGGAAGAAACGGCCGTGTCGGCCGACGGTATTCCGGGCGATCGGTCGAGCGCGCTCTTCGTTCGCAGCGGCCACGCGCGCGCCGGCAAGACGTTCCGCGGCAAGGAACATCATCTGCTGCACACGTTCGCGCGCGCCGAAGACGCCGCGCGGGCCGCCGCGACGAGTGGGACGCACATCGAGGTGCGAGCGGAAGACGGTGAGCGGTATTTCGACGACGCGCCGCTTTCGCTCGTGTTCGACGTTTGGATCGCGCAGGTCGAGCCCGCCCTCGGCACGCCGCTCGATCCCCGGCGCTGGCGTCCGAATTTCTACGCGCGCGCAGCCCCGGGTTTTTCGCGAACGGAAGCAGACCTCGTCGGCGCGTGCATCGACGTCGGCGCGCTTCGCGTGCGCGTGCGCGATACGATAAAGCGCTGCGTTACGACGACCTACGACGTGGTCACGGGAGAGCGGAACCGCGACGTGCTGCTCTACGTCGCGCAGAACCGCAACGCCGTCATGGGCGTCTATTGCGAAGTCGAATTGGCGGCCGCGGTGCGCGTCGGCGACGCCTTGCGTTTGCGCGATCGCTGAACGTCGCGCACGACGGCCTCGAGCGCGTCGATGTAGTCGAGAAACCGATCGCGTCCCTCACGGGTAATGCGGACGATCGTTTGCGGCCGCCCGCGGCCGGTGATGCGGCGGGTTTCGACAATCCCCAATTCCGCGAGCGCGTGCAAATGGCGATTCAGATTGCCGTCGGTCAAACCGCACGCTTCCTGCAGCTGCGTGAACGAGAGGCCTTCCGGATTGCCGATGAGCGCGGTGCAGATCCCCAGCCGTCCGCGCTCGTGGAAGACGCGGTCGATGGCATCGAGCGCGTAGGGTGCCTCGCTCATGCGGCGCGCTCGCGTGCGATGCAGGCACCGATGGCGAGCTGCCCGAGGCCGAAACCGGCCGGCAGCACCCACCACTGCAGCGCAAGCGACGCCGGCACGAACAGCAAGCCCATTCCGGCCACCAGGAACGCGGCTGCGATAGGGACGACGGCGCGCGGCACCATCGTGCGCGATGCGAAAAGACCGACGCCGTAACATCCGTACCACACGCCGGGCATAAACGCGTACAAGTCCGCGTGCAGCAGCGCAAACGAGAGCATCGCGCCCAAGATGAGCGCGGGCAGCATGGAAAGTCCGACGGTCGTCGTTTGCCAGCGCTCGCGCGCGGTGGCGTCGTTCACGTACCAATGCGCGATTGCGCCGTAGTTGACCAAAACGGACGCGGCGCAGCAGACGAACCAGAGCGCGAAGTACAGATGCCCTTGATGCGCGGTTTGTACGCGCGGAAGCAGCAGCGCCTGAAGCAGCCCCGCAACTATCGCGAACGCGCCGGAGCATGCCGCGGCAAGCGCGGAGTAGCCGCGAAATCGCTGCACGTGACCGAGCCGTTCCCGGACTTCGGCGATGTCCGCGAGCGCCCGTTCGAGATCCGTCATGCCTCTACTTTGTAACACAAAGTAGAGGCTCGCGCAAAGGGGGCGTTTTTCGCCCCCTTTTGCTTGGTACGCTCGGTCGCCGCTTAGAGAATCGTGATTTCCTGGACGTAGAAGCGGCCGTAGCGGTCTTCCGTGCCGGTACCCGAAACGCGCTCGCCGACGCGGAAGCGTGAGGCGGCGTTCGACACGATCCACGTGCCCGTCGTGTGATTCGCGGGCTCCCAAACGATGATTTGGTTTCCGTTGACGCGGCGCACGGTGCCGGTAAGCGTAATCGCGCTGCGCGTGGGAGCGGTGAGGTCGGTATCGTAGGCCGCGCCGTGCCCGTTTATCGTCTGCGGATAGAACGCGCCGTTCGCGCCGATCATGCCGGTCGCGGATACGCTTTGTCCGACGTGAAAGTCGTCAGTATCGGGAACGTACCAGATGCCGTCGCCGCGGCCCGTTTGCGCCACGAGCAGCCGGCCGCCGCTCTCGATGCGCTGCACGACGCCCGTGAGATGTTCGTTGTATCCGGCTTGGTTGTCCGAAAGCGTGATTTCGCTTGCATGAAACACGCCGTTCGGCGTGACGCAGCCGTATGCGCCGACGAAGAGTCCGGGACGAACGCGCCCGCCGTTCGCGTTGACGAGCGCGCTGCGGTTGATTTGCACGTCTGCCCAGTGGTTCGAGGGCGTGCGCACCGTCAGCATGCTGCCGTTGACGCGCACGATCGTGCCGAAGAAGCTTTCCGCCTGCGGACACAGCGGACCGGCGGACGCGGCCGCCGCGCTGAAAAGACCGCCGGCCAGTGCGAGCGCACCGATAAAACCAAGTTTGCGTATATCTGCCATTACAAGTACTCCGTTTCGTAGGGTTGGCTCTACGAGAACGTTGTACCGCGCGCGATTGTCGTCACTCGCTCGCTTCATTTTTCCTCGGGAGGAGCTTGCTTACAGCGCGCGCCGGCCTTCGATCGCCCGGGCGAGCGTCACCTCGTCGGCGTAATCGAGATCGCCGCCGATCGGCAAACCGTACGCCAGCCTGGTAACCGCGACGCCGAGCGGAGCCAGCAGGCGCGCCAAATACAGCGCCGTTGCCTCGCCCTCGGCGTTCGGATTGGTCGCGATGATCACTTCGGCGGGCGATTCCGCGCCGAGGCGTTCCACCAATTCCCGCACGCGCAACTGCGCCGGTCCGATGCCGTCCATCGGCGAGATGAGGCCGCCGAGTACGTGATAACGCCCTTTGTACGCCGACGTGCGTTCGAGCGCGAAGATGTCCTTCGCTTCCGCCACCACGCAGATGCACTTGCCGTCGCGCCGCTCGTCGCGGCAGAGCATGCACGGATCGTCCTCGGTAAGCGAGAAGCAGACCGAGCACAGCCGCACGCGATCTTTGACCGCGAGAATCGCTTCGGCCAGCGCTTGCGCTTCGTGACGCGGGCGATTCAGCAAGTAAAACACCAGCCGTGCGGCCGTCTTGGGACCCACGGTAGGCAGTTTGCTGAATTCGTTGATAAGGGCTTGAACCGGCCCAGCGATGGATCCCGCAGTCGGCAAGATGCTACATGAGCCCCGGAATGCGCATGCCGCCGGTCACTTTTCCCATGCGTGTTTGCGCGGTTTCTTCCACCTTTTTCAACGCGTCGTTGAACGCGACCGTAACGAGATCTTCCAGCGTTTCGACGTCGTCCGGGTCGACCGCTTCCTTCGCTATCCTGACGGCCTTCACGCGATGATCGCACGTCATCTCGACTTTGATGCTTTCGCCCGCAGCCGTGCCGGTGACGACCGTGCCGGCCAGTTCGTCCTGCGCTTTGGTCATCTCTTGCTGCATCTTTTTCATCTGCGCCATCAGCTGCGCTTGATTCATGATGATTTGATCCGTTCGTTGAGATAGGTGAAAAGTTCGTCCGGGTCTTCGGCGATGGCCGCGGCGCTCGACGGCGCGGCTTGCACGCTGGCCGCACTGCGCGCGGCCGTGCCCTTCGCGCGCGGCGCGGCCGCGCCCGTATGAAAACTGACCTGCAGCGTGACGCCGAGCGCTTCTTGAATCGCGGATTGAATCAAAGACGCGTGGTCCTTGAGCACGTCCGCGGAATACGCGGTGGGCACTTTGACGACCAGCGCGTTTCCTTCCAGCGCGTCGGGCATTGCGCGCCGCAGCTCTCCGCGCAGCGATTGCTTTTCGCTGGCGACTTTGGTGAGAATCGACTCCCAGGCGGCGCGCACTCTTTGAATCGTGACGGTGCCGGTTTGCTCGAGGCGGCCGCGATCCGGCGCGGGAGCGGGCGCGGCGGCCTGCGCGACGACGGGAGCCGGGCGCGACGGCTGCGCTTCGAGCGCGCTCACGCGGGCGTTCAGGCTGTCGAGCGTGAGATCTTCCGCCGCAAGCGCGTAGCGCAAGAGCGCGGTTTCGAGTTCCAACCGCGGATTGCCCGAGGCGCGCGCGGTAACGAGCGCTTCGCTCAGCAGGCGAAGTGCCCGAACGATCTGCGCCTGCGTGAGCCCTTTGCCGAGTTGCGCCGCGCGCTCCGCGTCCTCCGGCGCCAAATCGCGCGCGAGCAGCTGCGGATCGATCCGGCCGACGAGCAGGTTGCGAAACTCCCCGATCAGCCCGCGCAGCAGCACCTGCATGTCGGTACCCGCATCGCTTGCCTCGTCGACCGTTTGCAGCAACGCCGCGGCGTCTTTGGCAATGAGTCGATCGAGCAGCGCGGCCGCGTATTTTCGCCCCGTCGCGCCGAACGCCAAGTCGACCGTTTGCGCGGTCACGGCGCCGTCCGCGAAGGCGGCAGCCTGCTCGAGCATCGTCAACGCGTCACGAAGGCCGCCGTCGGCGCGATACGCGATCGCCGACAGTGCCGCCTCGTCGACGGCAATGCCTTCGGCGGCGGCAATTTCGCGCATGCGTTCGATCATCACCGGAATGGCGATGCGCCGGAACGCGTAGCGCTGACAGCGGGAGAGAATGGTGACGGGCAGTTTTTCCGGTTCCGTGGTCGCCAAGATGAAGACGGCGTGCGGCGGCGGCTCTTCCAGCGTCTTCAAAAACGCGTTCGCGCCTTCTTTGGTGAGCATGTGCGCCTCGTCGATGATGTACACTTTCATGCGCATCGTCGAAGGCGCGAACTTCACGGCATCCCGCAGCGCGCGGATTTCATCGATGCCGCGATTGCTCGCCGCGTCGATTTCCAAGACGTCCAGCGCGGTGCCGGCCAGAATTGCAGTGCAGTTCTCGCAAGTATTGTCGGGCGACGGCGTGGGGCCGCTCACGCAGTCGATGCAGCGCGCGAGGATCTTGGCAGCCGACGTCTTGCCGGAGCCGCGCGGGCCGGAGAACAGGTATGCGTGCGCAAGTTTGCCGTTTTCCAGCGCGCTGGTCAGCGTGCGCACCACCGCGTCTTGTCCGACCAGATCGGCAAAACTCTTCGGGCGCCATGTGCGATAGAGGGACACTCTGCTTAGTACTTTTCGGCGTTTCGCCGCGCCTGCCGGGGGGTATATCCGAGTCGACCGGCTTCTTTGGTTCCTTTACTAAAGAAGCGGAAACGCGTGTTCGAGGACGCAAGCAGAAGAGGTAAGTCGTGAATTTGCGTGCTGCGCTTCGTGAGAAGTTCGGTTTCGAATCGTTTCAGCCCGGCCAGGAGGAGGTCGTCGGCCGCATCGTGTCCGGGCACGACACGCTCGCGATCCTCGCAACGGGCGCCGGCAAAAGTTTGACCTACCAGCTCTCCGCGCTGCTTCTGGACGGCACGACGGTCGTCGTGAGCCCGCTCATCGCGCTGATGAAGGATCAGATCGACATGCTGCGCGAGCTCGGCATCACGGACGTCGTCGCGCTCAACTCGACACTCTCGGAAGATCAAGAAACCGCGGCGCTGCAGCGCATCGCGAGCGGCCGCATCAAAATCGTGTTCGTAACGCCCGAGAAGCTCGAAGACGACGCGTTCATGCAACTGCTGCAATCGATCACCGTGCCGCTTTTCGTCGTCGACGAAGCGCACTGCATCAGCCAGTGGGGCCACGATTTTCGGCCGGCATACCTGGCCCTCGGGCACGTCATCGAGCGGCTGCGCCATCCCACGGTGCTCGCGCTCACCGCAACGGCCACGCCGGCCGTTCGTGAAGACATCCTTCACCAGCTCGGCATCCCGCACGTAAAGCCCATCGTCAAGGGGTTCGACCGGCCGAATCTGATTTATCAAGTTCGGCGCGCCGAAAAGGAAGCCGACAAACTCAAGATCGTCAAGCAGCTTTTCGCCGGCGAGTTGGAAGGCACCGGCATCATCTACACGGCGACGATCAAAAACGCGCTCGAAGTGCAGAAGTATCTCCAGGAGTCGGTCGACATTCCCGCCGCGGTCTACCACTCGAAACTGCAGAAGCAGGATCGCACTGCGGTGCACGAGTTGTTCATGGACGAACACATCCGCGCGGTCGTCGCGACGAACGCGTTCGGGTTGGGCATCGACAAGCCCAACATCCGCTTCGTCGTACACTACGATCTGCCCGGCTCGGTCGAAGCGTACACGCAGGAGGCCGGACGCGCGGGCCGCGACGGGCTGCCCTCGCGCTGCGTGCTCGTCTACCGGATGAGCGACACGCGCGTGCAGAACTATTTCCTCACCGGCAAGTATCCGGACATCGAAGAGGTGCAGAAAGTGTTCGGCACGCTCGAGATCTTCGGCTCGCAGGACGGCGGCGTCTCGATGACGGACCTGCGCAAGATCCTGCAGCTCCCGCTGACCAAATTGAAAGTGATCTTGGCGCTGCTGAAAAAAGGTGGATTCATCGAAACGATCAGCCGCTCGAAGTACGCGCTCACCGAAGCGGCGCGCAAGAACCGCGATCTCGTGCTGAACTTAGCCAGCTACGAAACGAAGAAATCCTACGATCAAAGCAAGCTCGCGATGATGCTGCAGTACGCGGAGACTACCTCGTGCCGGCGAAAGTTCATACTGAACTATTTCGGCGAGGACTACGAAACCGGGAATTGCGGGGCCTGCGACAACTGCCTGCGCGTCGAGCAAAACGCGTCCGAGGGCGAGACGCTTTCCGGCTATCGGATAGCCGACGTCGTTTTTCATCCGAAGTTCGGACAGGGCACGGTCGAGCGCGCCGAAAAAGATTTGGTCACCGTGCTATTTCCAAGTGTCGGCTATAAGACGCTGCTGGCCTCGGCGGTGAGGCGCAACGAAGCCAAAATCGCCTAGCGGGTGAGCGCGCGCACAACGCTGCTTGCTACGGTGTTCGTAGCCGGATGCATCGTCGCGTCCGCGGCCTTGCCGCGGGCTCAGGTGAATCCGCCCGCTCCTGCGGCAACCAACGCGCCGGCAACGCCGATGCCTTCGGCGACGAGTTCGGCGAGCCCGACACCCGCGCCGACCGCGACGCCGACGCTTCCGCCCATCGTCGTGCAGCCGCCCGCGGCGGCCGTTCCGGTGGGTGCCGCGCAAACGCTGCGCGTGTCGTCCGTGTACGGCCGGATGAGCGTCAGCATTCTCAACACGGCCGTCGTCGATGCCGCCGTCGACCAAACCGCGCAAACGGTAACGCTCACCGGAAAAGCGCCCGGCGCGACGGCGCTTTCCATCACCGACCAGCGCGGCGTCACCGTCGTGGTGCCCGTGCGCGTGGCGTATAACGCCGGCAGCGTCGCGGACGCGGCATCCATTCGCGTAACCGGCGATCCCGCCAGCGGCGCGTTCGTCAAGCAGGAAGCCGTCGACGCCGCGGTTGCGCTCGCACGCGCTCGCGCGGGAGCCCAAATCGTCGCCTCCACGGACGAAGTGCGATTTTCCGGCGACCTCGCGCAAGACGACGTCGCGACGATCGACGTGCCGGTGCTCATTCAAGGCGAGCAATATTTCACCGTCGAGGGTACTACGCGCGTGCGAGTGGAGAACTTGGCGGCTCCGAAGATCACGCCCGATTCACTCACCGTCAGCGACTACCCCGAACGGCTCACCGCCAACGGCGTGCTTTTCGCAAGCGATCTGAAACGCAGCCGGCCCACGCGGTTTTTGTACTTCCACTACAATCCGCCCGGTGAACCCGACCGGCGGATAGTCCTTCGCGCGCAGAACCTTTCCGCTGAGCCGGCAATCGTGCAATTCATCAGCGGCGCGGGCGGCCCCGATCCCAACGAGATGCTCGCCGGACATATCGCAACCTCCGCTTTCCTGCGCCATCTGGTGCAGAACGAAGGCCGCGTCATCGTCATTCCGGGAAGTGGAGCGCTCAACTTGGTCGAGCAACCGCTCCCGGCCAAGAACGTGGTCTGCAACCTCCTGCAACTGCGCGTGCTCGACGGTGGTACCGTGCACCTCACGCTCTTCGCGCAAAACGCATCCGATTCGCCGGACGAAGCCCTCGCGGGCAGCGCATTGCTTGCGGGCGGCCAGCCGCACGCGCGCGGCATCTATTCAATACCGGAATTTCATTACAGCACGCTGTGGAATACCACGGACGCGTACCTGGAATTGCCGATCGGACACATTCCCCTGCCCAATTTGCTGCAGGGACAGGCACTTGCCGGCGACTACGGCGTGCTGCAGTCGTTCGTCATCAAAGTGCAGAACCCGACCCGCCGCCCGCAACCGATCGCGGTGTACGAAAACCCGCGCGGCGGGCGCGCGACGGGGACGTACTTGATCGACGGCGTGCTGATTCAGTCCCACCAAGTTCCGCCGTTTTCGCGCTACAAAGTACGCCAGTACGTCGTGCCGGCGCTCGGATTCGTGCGTGTGACGATCGAAACGATTCCGGACAGCGGCTCGAGCTATCCGCTCCGGTTGATTTTTGCGCCGGACGACGGCAGCGTCGCACCGGGCGCACCCGGCTCGCCTATTTACTAAAGAACTCATCTAGAGCTCAATCGTCGAGCGAGACCGTGAACCGCGGCGCTTCGGGCAGCGAACCGTCGCCCGCGTAACCCGGGCGCCGCACGATCGACGTGCCGATTGCCATGAATTCGATGACGTGAGGCTGCCAAATCCAGCTCTGCTCGGTGATACGCATGCCGATGATGCCTTCCGCGCCGTGCGCTTCGGCTTCGGCCTGCATGCGGCTCATCGCCAGTTCGCGCGCGTCGTAGATCGCTTCGGTGTAATTCGTCAGCTCGACGTTCATGCCCAGCGTGCGCAGCTGCTGCAAGAAGCCCTGGTGGGCGACGTGATACACGCAGTTGCCCAGAACGAGCTCCGCCGGAATGTAGCCCGACTGAAAGAGCTTGTAGAAGTCCTGTGCCGACAAGTCGCTGGTGAACGGCCGGCCGTGCACGGTGTGATAGCGCTCGCCCTCGCGCGCTTTGATCGCCGTGCCGATGGCCGTGAACTCGAGCGCGGCTTCCGCCCAAGAATACGCGTTGACGTTCAGTCGAACGCCGACGATGCCGTCGGCGCCTAATACCGTCGCTTCTTCTTCCATGCGCGACATCGCCAGTTCGCGCGCGTGATACATCGCTTGACTGAGATACTCGAGTTCCTGGTTCTGATACCAGTTGCCGTACTGAATGCCGACATGATAGATCGACGAGCCGAGTACCATCCCCAGCGGCTTGACGCCGAGCTGCTCCAGCAGCACGAACTCGCTCACCGAGAGGTCGCTCGTGAACAGCGGCTTGCCGCCTTCGCCCGCCATGCGGCGCAAACGCGCGATCGCGTCTTGTGGGACGCCGCCTTGCGTCATGGCCGGCGGCACGCCGGGGCCGCCTTGCCCGCCGGGCGGCGCCTGCGGCGGACGCGGACCGGAACCAAAACCGAAGAAACTCATTCTATGCAAACCTCGTCGTGGTGAACTCGTGGTGCATTATCGTAAAAGCTGCTGCAACATCTCTTGCGCCTGTACGCTGCTGCGCGCGTAGGCTTGTAGATCGTCGTAGAGCGCGTGCGCCCACGCTTCGAACGGAATCTGTTCGGTGCGGATCGTGACCCCGCGCACGATTTTCGCGCACGTCGTTTCTATCTCGCCGCCGCTGCCGAGGCAGAGCGCGTACCGCAGCCGGTCGTTGCCGACCGGCACGGTAATCGCGACGCGTCTGGCAGGTCCCGCACCGAAAATGCCGCGATCCACTTCCGTAAGCAGCGGAAATGCGTGATATACCTTGTCCGCGACCGCGTTCATCAGATCGCGATTGCGTTTTGCTCCCGCGGCGATCGCGTCGATGAAACGCTGCGCGGTGACGGAAGGCTGATGCGCTTCGATGGGCGGCGCTTCCGGCAACGTTTCGAGCGGCCCGAGCCGATCGATCAGAAAGCGCCCGTTCGCGGAGAGCTGCGTGCGCCCGTGCTCCGCTAAGCGCAGCAGGCGCTGCGCCGCCGAGCGTTCCAGAATTGCAAGTTGTTCGACCAATTGATCGTCGGGCGTGCGTCCCGTCGACGGGTCCGGCACGCCGCGCAAAGCCGGCGGAATGCGCTCGTACGCATCGAGCGTTTCGGGCAAATAGCGTTCGCGCATGGTGCGCAGCGCATAGGCATCTTCGCCGGAAAGCCGATCGGCACCCAGAGCGCGCGCCTCGTCGAGAAGCGCAAGGACGCGGTCGGCGCACGCCTGCGCCTGCTCGGGAAGCATCGTTAGTGCGGCAGCTGCGGAGCGCCGGAACGGGAGAGATAGGCTTTGGCTTTCTCGACTTCGCTTTGCAGCGCGTCGGCGGTCTGCGCAAGGCTGTCGGCGGCCTTGAGCTTGTAGTCTTCGACCGCGTCCATCGCGGCATAGACGTTTTCGAAGGCGCGGTGGAGCTGCTCGATCTGTACTGCCGGCTCGGCGGCTTGCTTGTAGATCTCGACGCCCTGCTCCTTGAGCATTTGCGAGGTGGACTCGATCATATTCGAGGTCGTGGAACTGACGGCGGATATCTGCGCGAGCACGAGACGCTGGTTCGTGAGCGCTTGCGCGACGGCAACGGCGGTCCGAAGCGCACTCACGGTGGTCGTCGTGGCGCGATCGACGCCTTTGACGAGCTCCGTGTTGTTGCGTTTGATGAGATCCAGAGCCTGATACCCCTGCACGTTGACGGCCATCTGCGTGAGTAAATCGACCGCCTTCTGACGCACCGGAAAAAGCGCGGATTCCTTGACGATCTTCGCGCGCTCCGGATCGCTTGCTTCGAGCTCCGCGATCTTCGCGGACAGCTCCCCGTCGATCTTCTGCGTCAAGTAGATCATCGCTTGCGTCTTGCCCATCAAACCCCAAAGCTGCGTTTTTTGCTCCTCGATCGCCGCGTTGTCGCGCAAAAGTTCGTCTTTCCCGCGATAGAGCGTCTCGATGATCGCGCTCAGATGGCTTTGTGCCGATTGATACTGATCGAAATACCGGCGCAGGCTGTTGCCGAACGGAATGATGCCCAGCAGCCGGCGCGGCGAGAAGAGATCGCGTTTCGACGGGTCCAGCGATTCGATCGTCGCACGTAAATCGCTCAGACCACGTGAGACGTCCGGAGCGGCGGATCCCGGATCGCGAAGCGCGCGCAGCGGCCGCTCGAGCAAGCGATTCGATACGGCGGCCGCTTGGGAGATTTCCGCGTTGCCGAGCTGTTCGAGGGCGGCGATGCGCGCTTTGAAATCCTCGCCGTGAACGTCGAGCGCGGCCAAATCGCCGACGTAGCCCTGCACTTGCGCGTCGAGCTTGCGCTGTTCGTCCGCGCTGAGCGGCACCGCGGCGCCGCCGTCCCGTACGGGCACGGGTGAATCAGCCATACGACCTCCTACTGCGATCTTTGCAGCGCAGTTTCATACACTCCGCGCATCGCGGCGGCGCTGGTACGCCACGCGAAACGCGCAATCGCCCGTTCACGCTGCGCGGCGGCGTATTCGTTCGCCTGCGCGGGATTCGCTACGATGCGAGCGATCTCGTGCGCCCATGCCTCTTCGTCCTGCGCGCTCGCAATCGGGGCGCTTCCCGCGGCGACTTCCGGCAGCGAAGCCGCATCGGATACCACGACCGGCGTTCCCGCGCAGAGCGCCTGCGCCGCCGCGTACCCAAACCCCTCGTAACGCGAGGGTACGGCAACGAGCGCGCACGATGCATACAGCTCGAGAAGTTCGTCACGCGCAACGTACCCGCGAAAGTCCACGCGCGCGCCGAGCGCCCGCTCATCGGCCAATCGCTCGCACTCCTCGCGGTACGGCGTGTGCGGACCGACGGAAACCAGGCGCACGTTCGATGGCAAGCGCGCCATGGCGCGGATGAGCACCTCCAAATTCTTGCGCCGCTCGACCGTTCCGGGGACGAGGACGAACGCTTCGGGCGCCGGTCGCCGCTCCAGGCTGACGTAGTCGTCCGCGACGCCCGGATATACCACGTGCACGCGGTCCGCCGGAACCTGCACGACCTCCAGCAGTTCGCTGCGCGAGAATTGCGAATCGACCACGATCCCTGCGGCGCGCGCATAGCGGCGCACCGCGAAAGGGCCGAAATAGTAGCGCGCGTACGGGCGCGCGTGCTGCTGAACTTTGAGCCAGGCGACGTCGTGCACCGTCACCACGGCAGGCATCGGAACGCGAAGCGGCATGGTGCCGGAGGCGCAATGCAGCAGATTTGCCCCGCTTGCACGCGCACGAGACGGCAGCAGCAGCTGATCCCAAACGACGCGGCGATCGAAGCGCCACGGATCGAGCCGGGGTTCGCGCAGCTCGATTATCTCCACGCCTTGCTCGCGCAGCGCCCACGCCAATCCCGTCACATACTCGCCGATGCCCGTAGCCTGGCCTACGGCAAGCTGCATGTCCAAGGCAACGATCACGCGGCTATTTACGAAGCAATCCTTCCAGCGTTGCCAGCGCTGCGGAACGCGGATCGTTCGCACGCGCTCGCGCGGCGTCGTACTCCGCGCGCGCGCGATCGCCCGCGCGAAGCGCAACCATTCCGGCGCCGGCATAGGCGTCCGCGCTCGCCGGATCGACGCTCAGCACGCGAACGAAATACCGCGAGGCTGCGGCCTCGTCGCGCAGATCGTAGGCAGCGAAGCCGGCCGCGAGCAAATATTTCTCCGAGAGCGGCGAGAGCGCGATCGCGCGCCGGAAATTTAGCAGCGCGAGCGCAGGGTTTTGTTGCTGCGACGCCAGCGCGCCGAGCCGCCAGTACGCTTCCGCGACGGCGTCGGGATGCGTTCCGCTGCTGCGCAGCCGCCGGATGAGCGCAACTTCGAGGCGGTACGCAGCGGATGGGTCGCGCTTCGCCTGCGCGGCTACCGCCGCGTCAATCGCTTGCGCATCGCCGGCCCGCACGAAATACCGCAGCGCCGGCGCGGTCTGCCCGCGCGCCTGCGCGATCTTGCCGAGCAAATCGTCGCGCCGCGTGGAATCCGGCAGACGCCGCGCAAACTGTTCGGCACTGCGAAGATCGCCGCGATCGAATGCGGCGCGCGCAAGCATGTCGGTGACGTACGGGGCCTGCGCCGCGCGCGCCGCCGCCGCGTAGACCGCAACCCCTAGCGCGGGCCGCAGCTGCGCCGGCAATGAAAAGCGCTGTCCCGCGCTCGAAAAAATGGCGTCCGATCCGACTTGAACGGCCCCCAGCGCGAAGGCCGCCAGCACTCCGACGGCGACGAGGATGCGCTCCACCCACCGCCGCCGCGAAGCGTCGGTCAGAATTTCACCGTGAAACTGAGGTCGGCGCGCGTCTGCGTGAGGTTGAAATTCGGCGCCAGGCTATCCTGGTAACGATACTGCCGGGCGGACAGCGTGATCAAACTGGATGAATTCGGCAGCTGATAGGTGAGATTTCCCAAATACGTATCTTTGCGCGCGTCGAAGCCCGGCGTGAGCAGCGCGCCGTAGTTCCCTTGATAGTGCGAGGTTTCGTACTGTAGCCCCACGGTCAGCGCGGGCGAAACGGGGACCGCGACGCGCGCGTTCACACCGTGCCGTACGACGTCGGCCAGACCCGGATAGTACAAAAGCGAGCCGTCCGCCGCGGAGCCCGCGGCAGAAACGCCGAGCTGCGGATCGGGATCCAGCGGCGCGTACTGGTACAATGCCACGTCGTGGTTGACGATATGGCCGACACTGCCGGAGAGTTGGAAATTCAACCGCGTGTTGCCCGCGCGCAGCGTGAAGTCGGTGCCGGCCGCCAGATTCTGCATGCGTTCTTCGTGCAAGTACGGGCAGGCGGAGGCGGTGTCGGTGGTGCCGCACAGCTCCATCGCGCGCACTGCGTCCGTTCGCTCGGTTTGCGCTTGCGTACCGCTGAATACGCCGGAAAAATGTACGCCGCCGACGCGAACGGGCACGGAGACGTCTTCGCTTGCGGCGCCGGCCGGCGGTGCGTACGGCGCGTAGTTCCCGAATTGCACTCGCGCCGGCGGCGCGCTTACCTGCACGGAACTTTGCGCGAGCTGCGGATGCGTTACGGCAACCGGCATCACGGAGGGCTCTTGCAGCGGTGTGTCCGGCAGATGCGCCGGTGCCTCGTAGGCGTGCAGGTTAACCGCGGAAACGGTTGCGCTCGCGCCCGCGCTCTGCTGCGCCGGCGGCGCGACCGCGGCTACAAGCGGCGCGCGCACGCCGAACAGAATGACCGCAACCGGAGAAAGGTGCGGAGGGGCGACGAAAAGCCGCGAAAGCAGCGATTCGGCAATGGGGTTGAACATGCGCGCCGGATCCAACCGCACCTGTTCGGGGGCATACGCAAGCCCGCGGCAATACAGCGCCGCGGAGAGCGCAATCAGTGCGACGGCATGTGCAAACCTGCGCATATTCCCTTACATTTCCCGAACAGAGGCATTTCCTATTATCGGCCGGATCGCCCTGCGGTTTCATACCCCTCTTTCCCCTTAGTTTCCCTGGGCGATGTAGCGGCGCGCGATGAGCACGGCGGCGTAATCGTCGATGGGACACGCGGGGAGCTGAAGTCCGACCGGGATGAGGCGGCGCCACCCTTGCGGCGGGTGATCGGCGAAGTACAGCGCGCGGGCGCGGTAAGTCGTGTCCTTCTCGTCGATGACGTGGACCGGTACGCCGAGCGCGCCCAGGATGCGCGCCACCTCCGCGGCATTCGTGCCGCCCCCCAGCGCAACCGCGGCCACCGGAAACTCCGCGAGCAGCGGTGAGAGCCGCGCAAGCAGCGTCTCCACCGGTTCGATTCCGCGCGCGATAGGCGGCGACTGGGCGTCCGCCACGATCGCAAAGCCGACCTTCCGCGTCCCCGGGTCGATGCCCAGGACCGCGCGGCTCACTGCGGCGCCTTCTGCAGCGTGATGACGACCGGCACGCCGGCGGTGTGCGGGTAGACGTCGCCGGCGGCGAACGCGGTCAGCAGGTAGTTCCCGCTGCCCGAGGTCACCATTTGCTGCATCTTCTCGGCGCTCGGGAGCGTTTTTTGGGCGGTCACGTTGCCCGCGAAAAACGGCGGCATCCCCGCGCCCGCGATTTCACGCGGGACGTACGTGTCGAGCAGCTCCGCCATCGCCAAGTCCGCGCTGACGTTCTTGCCGCTCGGGACGATCACCGACGCGATGGCCTGCCCCGCCGGAACGATGAGGCGATCGGGGTACGTCGAGACCCCGAAATGGATTTGGTCTCCCGCGTACAGGTTCTGGTCCGCCACGGCAAACAGCAGCACCGGCGCCTGCGTGACGGCGGCTTGCATCTGCGGGCTGTTCGCCAAACTATTCAAAATCGATTGCAGGTCGGCGGGCGGCGCAAACCGCTTGAGATCGTACGGCGGCCGCGTGTAGACGCGGTTCACGAACGCGACGGTTTGCTTGTAAAACTGCTGGACCGCGTCGTTGCGCAATCCTTCCGGCGCGTTCAGCGCGATGCGGCCGACGATGGGGCTCATCGGCTGCCCCACGTTGAGCACGACCCGCGCGCTGGTGACCTTCTGCTCGAGCTCGCTCGCGCGCGCCTGCGCTTTGGCAATTTCCGCGTTGAGGGCGTTGAGGCGGAAGAAGGCCGTCTTGACTTGATTCGACGCGAAGATCAGCACCAGCGTGATGATCAGCGCGATCAGCATGCCGGTCGCGACCGCGATGATCGTCGACGTGTAGCGCGGCCGGATGTTGAAGAGCGTGAGCCGTTTACGCCCGACTTGATGGCCGACGCGATCCCCCATGTACGCGATGATGCCGGCGAGCACGACGATGAAGATGACGATGCCCGTACCGCGGAGGATGTCGACGAAATCCATACGCTAAACCATCGCCGCGCGGTACAAGCGGCGCGCTCCGATGATCGTGAAGATCACGTTGGGCATCCACGCGGCCGCCGCCGCAAGCGGCAGATAGGCTTCGCCGACGTATTGAAACACCGTCGACACGATGTAATAGATGAACACGATCAGCACGGCGAGACCGAATCCCAAACTGGTGCTGCCTCCGGCGCGGATGGCGCGAATGCCGTAGGGAACCGCCAGCAGCGTGAACACGAAGCAGGCAAAGGGCGTGGCGAGCTTCTCCTGATAGACCATCGTGTATTTCTTTATCTCAGCGGCCGAAAGCTGGCCGTGGCGGACGAGATCCGCGATTTGCGCCCGGCTCATGTCCTCCGGATTGTCGTTGGCCGCCCGCTTGACCATCTCGGTTGGATTTTCACCGAGTTGGACCTGCAGCGACGGCGTGGTCGAACTGGTGGTGACGCCTTGACTGCCGTCCGTGAATTGATAGATGCGAGCGTTGTCGAGCGTCCACTGCTGGGCCTGGAACACCGCGCGATCGGCGAACACGATGCGCGTGGGACGGCCGGCGCGATCGTACTGCACGAGCGTAACCCCGAGCAGGGCTTGGCAATTCTGCGCGCAGGCGCGCGCGAAGGTCTGCTGGGAGCCGCCGCCGGGCAGCGGCGCGGCGATGTTCAAACTGCTCGCGAAAGCGGTTCCCTGATTGATGATCGTGTTTTGGATGATGCGGAACCGCTCCGTGGCATACGGCACCGCGCGCTCTTGCAGAAGAAGCGTGACGAACGACATGACGAAACCCGCGATGAGCAGCGGCGCGACGATGCGCAGGAACGTGATTCCGCCCGCCTTCATCGCGGTGATTTCGCTTTCGCCCGAGAGGCGCTGAACGGCAAGGAGCGTGCCGAGCAGCAGCGCCATCGGAATAGCCATCACGATCGTCGGCGGCAGCTGCCAGAGAAAGGCCTCGATCGCCGCCCACAGCGGCGCGTGCGTTTCGGAAACGATGCGCCCGATGTTGACGATCTGCGCCGCCGCGATGATCAGCGTGAACGCGGAAAGGCCGAATAGAAACGGACCGGCCAGCTCGCCGAGCATGTACCGGTCCAGGATCGTCAGGCGCGCAGACTTCACAAACGAAATCCCTCGCCCAAATAAAATTGGCGAGCGATCGGGCTTTCCAGCACGTCGTGCGCCGTGCCGGAAACTTCGATTTTCCCATTGTTGAGGATGTACGCGCGGTCCACGATTGCGAGCGTTTCGCGCACTTGGTGGTCGGTGATGAGCACGCCGAGCCCGCGATCGCGCAGCTGCCGGATCATCGCTTGGATGTCGGCGACCGCGATGGGATCGATCCCGGTGAACGGTTCGTCGAGCAGCAGAAACGCCGGCTCGGTCGCGATGGCGCGCGCGATTTCGACGCGCCGGCGCTCGCCGCCGGAAAGACTGTCGCCTCGCGCGTTGACGAACTGCAGCAGCCCGAACTCTTCCAGCAGCGGCGGCAAGCGTTTCTCCTGCTCCTCGCGCGGGACGCCGTGCATCTCCCAAATCAAACGAACGTTGTCGCCCACGGAAAGCTTGCGGAAGATGGAATTTTCCTGCGCCAGATAGCCGATGCCGCGCCGGGCTCGCTGGTACATCGGCGCGTTCGTCAAATCGATTTCGCCGGTGTCGCCTTCCAGCAGCACCCTTCCGGCGTCCGGCTTGACCAAGCCTACGACCATGTAAAAAGTCGTCGTTTTGCCGGCTCCGTTGGGTCCGAGCAAGCCGACGATCTCGCCCGTGCGTACCTCCGCCGTGACGCCGTTCACGACGGCGCGTTCTCCGTAGCGTTTGACGAGGTCGTACATTTTGATTTCGTGCAGGCGTTCCATCTACCTCATCGTCATCTGCGTCAGCTTGACGTCGGACGTGAACGAATTCCCGGTAAGCACTTGCTGCTGACCGCCCTGCACCCCGGTGATGCGCACGTTGCCGGTGCCGTGCAGCAAACCGGTTGCATCGTCATACACCAGTTCGTCGCACGCCAGCGTCAGGCCGGTGCTCGTCCGGGCATGCACTCCGCCGGAAAGAATCACCTGCTTGCGGCGGTCGTCCAACTGCGCTTGCGGCGCCCGCGCGCGCAGCATCGTTCCGTCTTTGTCGTAGAACGTCACCGTCGTTTGGCGGAAAACCGCCTGCGTGACGTTCTGCATGGAATGGCTTTCGTAGGAACGCGCGAGCAGTTGATAGGTGATGCGTCCGTGCTGCTGGCCGGTCACGCGAACCGGCTGACGCGCGCTGCCCTGCCCGATGATTTTCAGCGGCGGCAAGCCGGTTTGCAGCGGCGCCGGCGTGGCGGCCCGCGGCGCATGCTGCGGCTGCGGGTTGCAGGCGATCAGCGCCAGCAGCGCGCCGAGCACGATCGGCATCTTCATTTTTCGGGGCCTTCTCCCAGTCCGTGTCTGGCAACGGCCAGAGCCAGCGCCATCGACGGCAGCCACAATCCGAAGATGACGACGCTGACCGTGTCGATGAGCCCTTGCACCCACGTCCCCACCAGTCCCGCCGCGACGGCGATCCCGAGCGTCGCTTGCGCCGGCGGCGCGCGCCGCACTTCGTCGCGCAGCACCAGCGCGAAACGCCACCATGATGCAAGGACCGCGACGATGCCGACCACTCCCATTTCCGCAAAGATCGTCAGCAAGAAACTGTGCGCGTGAAACGCGGTCGGATCGCCGTCCGGCAGCCGCACGAGCGCGTACACGCGTGCGAAATTGAACGGTCCCACGCCCGTGAGCGGAAAGCGGCGGACGATCTCGATCCCCGCCTGCCAAATCGACAGACGCGTAAAGTTTTCCGCCGGATTGTGATGCGCGTTGAAAACGACGAGCACTGCCGCGAGGCCGCCGGCCAAGACCAGCGTCGCGTATCGCCGCCGCAGTTGCCCGCTCGCAAAACCGAAAAACGCGATCGCCGCCGCGCATCCCATCCATCCCGCCCGCGAGAACGTCAGCACGAGCGCCGCAAGTCCCAGCGCCAGCGCGGTCCACGCCAACGCGCGCAGCTTCGCATCGCGGGTTACGCGGGCCAGCGCAAAGCTAATCGGGAGAAATACGATGAGATATCCGGCGAGTTCGCCCGGCAGGATGAACGTTCCGATTGCGCGCCCGTGCCCGATCGTGTATTGATTCGCGGGCGCGCGGGTGACGACCATGGCGATCGCGGCGAGCGACGCCAGCGCACCCGAAAGCATGTAGCTCCAAAACATCGCTCGGGCGACTCCCGGATACGTGTAATACCGCAGCAGCAGCAGATGCCAGACGATGCCCAAACCGAAGATGCCGATGAACAGCATGCCGCCGGCCGGATCGAACCCGAGCAGCGCCGCCAAGATCGCAGCGCCCAGCCATCCCAGCAACGGCTTCAGCGTCGGCGGTCGATCGACGGGACGCTGCAGCAGCATGACGCAGGCATACACGGCCATCGCCGACATCAGCGCGAGCAGCGCGAGCGCGAAGCCTCGCGGCAAAAGCGAGACGCCCGGTATCGTCACGGCCGTAAGCGTGATGAACGGCGGAAAGAGCGGCACGACGAAATAGGCGAAACCCAAAGCTGCGGGCAGAAAGCTGCGCGCGTTCATTCGCCGTACGCCAGCGCGGCGATCTCGGCGGCGATGCGCGCAGCGGCCCCCGCAGGTCCCATGCGTTCCCGTCCGATGTGCGCCATGCGCCGCATTCGCGCCGGATCGCGCAGCAGCGCGGCGACGTCCGAGGCTGCGCGGCGCGGTTCCGCGTGCGTCACCATCATCGCTCCGTCGAGCAGGCCGATCTGCCGCATCCGGTACCAGGGCGTGCGGCGCTCGCCGGTGCGAGCAAACGCGACGACCGGAATGCCCAGCGCCGCCGCTGCTTCGTTCGCGGTTCCGGCTTGTCCCAACGCGACGCAGGCGCGGCGCAAGATCGCCGACGGCGATCCGCTCCACGCGCGCAACAGTTCGCGATTGCCGCGCCGCAGCGAAAAAGGTGCGCGGCGATCCTCGCGCCGCACGACGTTCCAGCCGTCGCCGGACAAACGCTCCGCGAGCCGCTGCGGATCGATGCCGGGGGCGATCGAGAGCAGCGCGCCCGCATTGGGGAACGCTTGCGCGATCTCCGCGACGACGCGCGCGATAGTGCACGCGTCGTCGTACGCGGGGTCGCGGCTGCCCGGGAAGACGGCCAGCGCGGGATCGAAGGCAACGTCGACCTCTTCCGCGTCTTCCGCATACAAATCGACGATCGCGTTGGCCGCGACCGCATCGATCCCATGCAGCCGCAGGCGCCGCGCGGTTGCAGCATCGCGCACGAACGCCCGATCCGCTTTGCGAACGATCCGTTCTTCAAACCGTCCGTAGGGGGCGACGTACACGCTCTTGGCTGTTCCCACGAACACGGTGGCCGTCGCGCGTGCCTGAAGCGCCATGGCGAGCGAAAACACGTCGCCGACCGCGACTGCCGCGTCGTACGCGCCGCGAGTCTCCCGCAAGAACCGCAACTGCGCCAGCGTGTGGGAGAGCAAGCCGGCGCGAACGTCGCGCAGGATATTGCGCACGTTGCCCATCGCGATCACGCCGCCGCTGGGCATGCGCCGGCGCGGCCCGACTTCACGCAAGGTCGAGGGATACGCAAAATCGCCGACCAGCGCTAAATGATCGCAGGCGACGGGCCGCCGCGATTGCACTTCCCGCGCCAGCCGTGCCGCAACGGCGATTTCACCGTGACCGTTGGTCACGAACAGCAGACGCTTCACTCGAGCAGCGGAACCAAATCGTACGCGCGAACCTGCCACCCCTGCGCGCGCGGCTCGAGGACGGTCCGCGAAACGTATTTTCCGTACGGACCGGCATGCACGATTGGAACCTCGCCGGCGTACTCCGGCTCGGCAAGCAGATCGTGGCTGTGGCCGCCGAGCAGCAAATCGATCCGCGGAACCGCACGCGCGAGCTTCCGATCGAGCGAGAGACCCAAGTGCGAGAGCACGACGAGGGGTTCGCCTTCCGAAACGCTGGGCAGAAATTCGCGCACCGCGTCGAGCGGATCCAAAAAGCGCCAGCCGAAAACGCGCTCCCACGCGCTGCCCGCAGGGTATTGCATGATGAGCAGGCCGAGCACGTGAACGCGAGTTCCATCATACGCAAGCGTCAGGGAGCGCGCGAACGGTAAGGGCCGGCCTTTCGTGTCGATCAGGTTGCTGCACACCAGCGGATGATGCATCCGTGACGCGCGCGCGCGGAGCGCGGCAAAGACGTAGTGGAATTCGCGGTTTCCGATCGCTTGCGCGTCGAAGCGCGCTTCGTCGATTTCGGCGATGATCGGTTCGTTTGCGTGAAAGATCGTTTGACTGCCGCGCAGGGAGTCGCCGCAATCGAACAGCATCCCCGGCTCTTCGGCGCGCAGCGCCTTTAGCCGAGCCGCAAAGCCGCGGCGATCGTGCAGATCGGAGGTATGATAGATGCGAAGCATCACGCCGAGCCGTTCGCCAGTTCTACGGCGAAGGCCGCGCAGCGTTCCAGCGCGTCCGGCGGTCCGAGCGCTTCGCGCAACTCGGCGAATTGCGCGTATTGCGCCTGCGGATCGCGCAGCACTGCGTCCATCGCATCGGCGAGCCGCGCCGGCGTCGCGGCTGCCTGCAAAAGCTCGGGAATGACGGCGCGCCCTAGAACCAGATTCGGAAGCGTGATGAAAGCGCCGCGATAAACGCGGCGCGCGTGCGGCGCGAGGAGCGGGGAGACGACGTAGAGCGCGACGGCCGGAACGCCGGAGAGCGCGCATTCCAGCACCGCGGTACCCGACGCGACCCAGGCAGCATCGGCGTCTCGAATGGCCTCCGCGGTACCGCGCACGATTTGCAGATCGTCGGATCCCATGCGCGCGCTCAGCATGCGCGTGCGCTGCGCGGCGTTCTCGTCGGCTGCGCCGGCAACGGCGCGAAGACGCGGACGTTTGCGCCGCAGGAGCGCCAGCGCGCGCAGCAAACGCGGCACGTGATAGCGCAGTTCGCTCCCGCGGCTTCCCGGCAGCAACGCGACCACGCCCGCGTCTCGAGGCGGCGCCGGTCGCGGCGCGCGCATCGCGTACCGCGGCGCGAGCGGATGACCGAAATAGGCGATCGGCAAGCCCAGCGATTCGTAGAAGTCGCGCTGGTGCGCGAATGCGGTCAGCGGCGTCACCAAACGCGCGACTCGCCGCGCCGTTTTTTCATCGTCGAGCCACGTTCCGGGCGGAAAGACGTCGAGGATCGGGCCGCGATATCCCGACGCGCGCAGGCGCTGAGCCAAACGCAGGTTGAACGCGCCGAAGTCGACCAGGATCAGCAGATCCGGCCGCACTCGCTCGATGTGCCGGGCCGTTGCCGCCATGACGGCGAGCAGTTTGGGAATGCGCGGAATCGCCGCCAGCGGACCGATGCTCGCCCAGCCGGAGTGATCGCGCCAGAGCGAGATGCCGTGCTCGCGCATGCGCGCGGCGCCGATGCCTTCGAATTGCGCTTGCGCGTCGACACGCGAGATTGCCTGCGCGAGCAGCGTTGCCGCCAATTCGCCGGAAGCTTCGCCGCTCGACAAAAAATAGCGCACTTACTTCAAGAGTATGCCGCGCTGCGAATCGCCTTCGAGAAAATCGAGGATGTGGCGGCCGGACTGCGTCGTCACCTCGGCCTTCATGGTGTCGATTGCCTGCGAAAGCTTCAGCTTCGAGCCGTAGAGCAGCTTGTAGAATTTTTTGATCTCGGCGCGTTCGTCGTCGCTGAAGTTCGCACGACGCAGACCCACGCTGTTGAGCCCGTACGCCGTCGCTGGGTTGCCTTCGACCAAGAAAAACGGCGGCACGTCGCGCGTCACCTTGCTGTCGCCGCCGATGAACGCGTATCTCCCCACGCGCACGAACTGATGCAAGCCCGCCATTCCGGCGATGGTCACGTAGTCCTCGATGACGCAGTGGCCGGCGAGCTGCGCGAGATTGCTCATCGTGACGCCGTTGCCCAGGATGCAGTTGTGCGCGATGTGCGTGTACGCGAGCAGCAGGCAGTCGTCGCCGACCGCCGTCAGCTGATCCTCGCCCGTTGCGCGTTGAATCGAAACGTACTCGCGAATCGTGGTGCGGCTGCCGATGCGGGTGTATGCCCGCTCTCCCGTATATTTCTTGTCCTGGGAGGAAGCGCCGATCGTTGCAAAAGGGAAGATTTGGCAGTCTTCGCCGACGGTCGTCCAGCCGTTCACGACGACGTGTCCCTGCAGCACAGTGCCGCGGCCGATCGCCACGTTTTCCCCCACGATGCAGTAGGGCCCGATTTCCACGCCCCGATCCACTTTTGCATTCGGATGAACGATGGCGGTCGGATGAATCATCTAGAGCTTCTGGAAACGAGCTCTATGCATGGAGAACGGTTGCGTCGAACCCGAACAGCCGCGGATCGGACGCAATGGAAAACATCAGCTCCGCGGCCACCACGAACTGCCCGTCCACGCTGCCCTCCGCGTGCACCCACCCGATATTGCGCTTGTGTTTGGTCAGGCGCACTTCCATCATGAACCGGTCTCCCGGCACGACCGGGCGGCGGAATTTGGCGCCGTCGATGCCCGCCAAGTACGGGGTCTTGCGCGAGAATTCTCCCGGTTCCAACACGACGCAGCCGCCGAGCTGCGCGAGCGCTTCGATCATGTACACGCCCGGCAAGAGCGGATTGCCGGGAAAGTGTCCGTTGAAGACCGGTTCGGTGGCGGTCACGTTCTTGTAGCCCACCGCGCGCACGCCCGGTTCCAGCTCGGTGATGCGGTCGACGAGCAGAATGGGATAGCGGTGCGGCAAAATCTCCATGATCTGCCGAATGTCGAGTTCGGCCATCTACTGCACTTTCGCGGAAGGGAGCTTGCCGCTCATCTGCCGGCGCAGCTGCGTCGTGAGCAGGCAGTGCAGCTTGTGGCCGCTCTTGATCGCCACGATCTCGCATTGCGGCCACGCGCCGAGCAGCGCGAAATCGCCGAGCAGATCGAGCACCTTGTGGCGCACCGGCTCGTTCGGCCAGCGCATCTCCTGCATCGGGCCGTCCGGGGCGAACACCAGCGCGTTTTCAAGGCTGCCGCCGCGCGCCAGTCCGCGATCGAGCAGCGACTGCACTTCGTGCAGATACCCGAACGTGCGTGCGGCGGCAACTTCGCGTTCGAAGACTTCCGGCGTGATCTCGCCGTCGAAATATTGCGTGCCGATGGGCGGCGCGAAGTCCGCGATGAATTTCACGCGAAAATGCGTCGCGGGAAGGACGACGATTGCGCGCTCCCCGTCGCGCACGAACGTAGGCGCCGTTGCCGCGTAGCGCTCGCGCACTTCGCGCTGCGCCGACACGCCCGCGGACGCGATGAGGCCCACCCACGTCTTCGCGCTGCCGTCCGCGACGGGAATTTCCGGGCCGTCGACGAGAATGCGCGCGTTCGCGACGCCCATGCCGAAAAGCGCGGCGAGCAGATGCTCGACGGTAGAAACGGTCGCTCCGCCTTTACCTACTACGGTCGCGCGCGCGGTTTCGACGACGTATTCGGCGAGCGCCGGAATCTGCACGCCGCCGGTAACGAAGTGCAGGCCGCTGCCCGCGGGCGCCGGTTGTACCTGGACGCGGCACGGCTCGCCGCTGTGCAAGCCGACACCTTCGTACGTGAAGCGCTCGCGCAGCGTCGTTTGGTACTGCAGGCTCACGGCCCCTTACGGCTCGCCGAGCTTCTTCTCGAGTGCGTCGACACGGGCAACCAGCTTAGGCAGGCTGCGAAGCATGACCTCTCGGCGCAGATCTTCCTGATGCGGCCGCGCGGGAGTTCCGCTCACGAACGCATCGTCCGGAACATCGCCCCACACTTTGGAACCCGCGGCGATTTTCACGCGAGAACCGACGGTGATATGTCCTTTGAAACCGGCTTGTCCGCCGATGAGCGTGTAGTCTCCGACGATCGTACTGCCTGCCAGACCCGTTTGCGCCGCCATGCCGGCGTTCGCGCCGATTCGGCAGTTGTGCCCGATCTGGCAGAGGTTGTCGATCTTCGTGCCGGCGCCGACGAAGGTGCTGCCCGTTTGCGCGCGATCGATGCAGGTGTTCGCACCGATTTCCACGTCGTCCTCGAGCACGACGTTGCCGACTTGCGGAATGCGTTCGAAACGGCCGTCGATGAAGACGTAGCCGAACCCTTGACTACCGACGACCGCGCCCGGATGCAGGATCGCGCGCTCGCCGACCACGCAGCCGTCGAGCACGGCGGCGTGCGGATAAACGTGTGTTTCGGCGCCGATCGCGGCGTCGGCGCCGACGTACGATCCGGCTTCCAAAACGGCGCGGTCGCCGATGCGGCTGCGCGCTGCGACGACCACGTGCTCGCCGATGTACGCCTCCGCGCCGATCCGCGCCGACGCGTCGATCACCGCCGTGGGATGCACGAACGGACCACGTTTGCGCGGCGGATCGAATGCGCGCAGCAGCTGCATCAGCGCGACGCGCGCGTTCTGCACGACGATAAGCGGCTTGCCTTCGGCGGTCGCGGCGGCGAGCGGCTCGTCGACGAGAACGGCGCCCGCCCTCGAACGCAGCGCCGCTTGAAAATAGGAAGCGGTGGTGGCGAACGTCAGCGAATCGGGGCCCGCCTCGTCGATAGCGGCGATGCGGCCGATCGGAAGCGCGCCGTCGCCTTGCACCCGACCACCGACGCGCTGCGCGAGCTCCGCGAGCGTTCCGAGCACCGCGGCCTTACGGGCTGGGACTGGGGGATGCCGATTCGGTGATGCCCATCGCCTTCTCGACGTCGGAAGTGATGTCGACGCCGCCGTAGCCGACCGTTTCGCGCGTGACGACGAGTTTCATATTCTTCTGCTGCGCGACTTTTTGGGCGGCATCCTTGATTTGCTTGACGAGCTGCTCGGAAAGCGCGGAGTACTTGGCTTGAAGCTGCGCGGCTTCGCGCTGCTTTTGCCGCGTGGAGCCCGAGCCCGCTTGAATCGCGCGCTCGTCGGCGAGCAGCTGGTTTTGCACGTTGTTGTATTGCGGCCAGTTCGCGGTCAGTCGCGAAACGTCGAGCAACCCGACGGGGCTGGACTGCCCGCAGGCGGCAAGGGCGATGGCCGCAACCGCGGCGATGAGTACCGTCTTGTTTTTCACTGATGTAAGCTCTCGATGTCCTTTTCCACGTCGTTCGTCAGATCGATACCGCCCGAAGCGGCGAGCACGCTGCCGAAGGCGACGTGCAATCCACGTTTTGCGGCTACGCTTGCCGCATCGCGTTTCACTTGATCCACCATTTTGTTGTAGAGATCGTCCCTCTGCCGCTGCAAGTCCGCGACCTGAGCGTTCGCCAGGCCGGTGGCCGCGCCGTCCGCACCCTGCAATGCCGCGTACTGCGCATCCAGGTCCGCCTTGGTCGCCTGGTACTGCTCGATGGTCTTGCGCGCGTCCGCTTGAAACTGCGCTTTGAACTGCTGGTCGATTTGCGCGAGTTTGTCGCGTGTTGCGGCCGGAAGGTTCGACGGAACGGCGGCCGGCTGCAGCCCTTGCAGCTGCGAACTGACTTGCTGGGAGACTTCGTTGCGGCGGCTCTGCAGTTTGGCTTGCGTCTGGGCGCGAATCTTGGATACCTGATCGGCGATCTGCTTGGAGGTTTGCGCGCGCAGCTGCTGCTGATATGCGGCCAACTCCTGACGATCGCGGTTGCGTTGCGCGTCGACGGCGGCGGCTTCCTGAGCGTCCAGTGCGTTCAGCTGATCGCGATACTGCTTGCGCTGTGCGTCCGGCAGCGCGAGGTTCCCGAGTTTCATGCGCAGATCGAGGCGCTTCGCCGCATCCTGCTGCGAGAGCTCGAGCGCGAGCTGCGATTCCCTTTCCTGCATCTGCGTCGCGCGCTGGCGATACGCTTCGTTGGCACGCGCGTTCAGCTGAGCGCTGATTTGCTGCACCGCCGCGTTGTCTTGGGCGATCACGCTTTGCTGATAGGCCTGAAAATCCGCGTTCGCCTGAGCGGTTACTTGCGCCGCCTGCTGCCCCGCCACGTTTTGCATCGCGCTCACCGGCGCGTTTCCGTTCGTTCCTTGCCCCGCAGCTGCGAGTGCCGCGCGAATGGCGGCCTGCTCGCGCTGCTGGTAATCCACCTGCTTCTGACGCAGAATGGCGTTAGCGCGATCCTGCGCGTTTCGCAACTCGCGGTTGAGCTCTTGCGTTTCTTGCGCGATTTGGGCCGCGGTGCGCGGCACCGCGCCGGCGCCGAGCGCTTTCAGGTTGAGAGCGTCGATCGAGTCCTGCAGTTGCGCGAGACGTGGGTACAGCGGGTGCTTCTTGAGGACTTCGTCGATGCGCACGTAGCCGATCCCGCGCACGTTGGGGTCGTCGGGCTTGGGCTGGTGCGAACAAGCGGCCAGCACCAGCGCGGCCGCCGCGCAAGCGATCGCGTTACTTAAGCGCATTTTGGACATCCGTCGTGATGTCCGTACCCCCGTAGATCACGTCCGCGCGGTCGATGACCAAAATCAGATGCTTCTGCCCCGCGACCTTGCCCATCGCATCGCGTGTCTGGTCGACGATCGGCTTGAGCACCTTCTGCTGCTGATCGGCCAGCTTTTTCTGATAGTCCGCGAAGATCTGCTGCTCTTTTTTCGGATCGTTCTTGGCGCTCTGCATCTGCTTGAGCGCCAGCGCTCGCTGCTGCTTGGCCCAGTTCGTGAAGTCGTCGTTGGCGTTCTTGATTTTCGGGACCTGATCGATCTGCGTCTGGTCGACGAAGCCGATGGACGACGGTCCCGGGGTGGCGACGGGCGGAACGACGGGGCCCGGCCCGTTCACGAGATCGATGACGTCCTTGGTGATGTCCTGCCCGCCGTATACCAGAATCCGCTTGTCGACGATCACGGAGAGGCGCCGATTGGAGCTGACTTGCGCGATCGCGGCTTGCGCGCGACCGAAAAGCGGTCCGAGCACTTGCCGCTGCCGCTGCACGAAACGCTGCTGAAACTCCAGTTGCACGCGCTGCTGCGCCTGTGCCGACTTCGCGCTTTTCATGGCTGCGGCGAACTGCGGATCGAGCTGCGCCTTGTACTGCGCGATTTGCGCGTTTGCCTTTTGAAATTGCGGGAGCGAGCCGATCGCCGCTTGATCGACGTATCCGACGTCGCTCAGGTCCGCGGCAACGGCAACCGGGGCCGCGACGAACAACAGCATCGCGGCGGCGACGAGCAGACGTGTGAATGTGCGAATGTGCATGTTCCTCTAAAAGCTTTGGCCGATGCCGAAGCTGGTATGCGTCCCTTGCGAGCCTTTCGCAAAGTCGATGCGGATCGTGTGCAGGCCTAGTTGCGGAACGTCGAAGCGCAACCCGATGCCGTAGTCGCCGCGCCACGCCCACTGGTTCGGATAGCCGACGACGCGATTGGTGTACGGATCGAGCAGCGGCGCCGCGCCGCGCACCCGGTAACCGCCTTCGTCGACGAACAACGCGATGCCGAACTTGCGATCCGGCGTCAGCGGCTTGCGCAATTCGATCTGTCCCAGCAGCGTGTCCGTTCCGTAAAACACGCTGTTGTACCCGCGCAGCTGCTGATCGGAGAACGTGTACAAGTTCTGCGGCGGAATCGCGCCGGTTGAGGTTCGGCCCTGCCCGTGCACGCCCAGCGTCGAATCCTTCAGCACCGGGAAAAAGCGCGCGAGATCCAGGCCGGTCTGCGTGAAACTGAAGTTCGATCCGATCGACGGCGTGGAAACGGTCTCCGTCAGCGTTGCGGTTACGCCGCGCCGCGGGTTGAAGATGTCGTCGAGCGTGGCCGCGGGAATCGTCGCCAGCCCGAAGGTGAGCGAATTCAAACGGTAGGGCTGCCCGGTGTTGATGTTCGCGATCGAGGTCGCGCTGATGCCGAAGCTGCCGGTGTTCTGCAGGTTGTTGAGCGGACCGGGCGTCGGACCGACGACGATGTTCGGCTGCGAGGACTGGAAGAAATACGGCGCCGGGACGGTCGTGCTGTTTCGCACGCTTTCCACGGACGTGAGCACGCTTGCGATCGTGTAATCCGAAAGACGACGGCCCACGTTGAGGTTCACGCCGACCGCTTTCGCGGTGCTCGTCGAGACGACGCCGCTAACCAGCTGCGCATTGCCCGTCGGGAGCAGCGTAACGGGAATCGGCACCGGCGAGGCGCCCGGTGCGGGCGACGCGATTGCCCCCGCGCCCACTGCGGTCGTGTACACCGGATAGAAATACGTGTAGCCGTTTCCGAACACCGATCCGCCGAGGCTCCACTTTTGCGATTGCTTCGTGTTGCCGACGTACGGAATCGATACTTGCGCCTGCGTCACGTAGCTGCGCGCGCCGCGTTCGAGCTGCAGCGAAACCGCGTTTCCCGTGCCGTGCAGGTTATTGTCCGAGTAGCTGATCGTTCCGTACAGGCCTTGCCCCGTCAAACCGCCCGAATAGCCGGCGCCCACCGACGCCGTTGCCGTTTTCTGCTCGGTCACGATCCACTGCAGTGTGACGCAGCCGGGATCGCGTTTGCTCATCTCCTCCGGGCATTGCTTCGGGTTGACGTCGACCTTGGAGAAAAAGCCGGTGTTGTTCAGGCGTTCGAGATCGCGCTGCACCGCGGGCTTGGTGAGGATCATGCCGGGCCGCAAACCGAGTTCACGGCGGATGACTTGATCTTTCGTCTTCGTGTTGCCGGTGATCTGCACCAGGCCGACGCGCGCGACGTAGACGTCGACTTTGACCGCCGCGGTCCCGGCCTTCTGGTCGATCGTGGAGGGATCGATGCCTTCGCTGAAGCCGCCGCCCAGCACCAGCTGGTACTTGTCGTACAGCTTCTGCACCGCTTCGTAGTCCTGATCTTCCATCTGCTGCGAGAACTCTTGCCCGGGCTTGGCGCTGAGCACGGGAAGGATGACGCTTGCCGGAAGCAGCGGATCGCCTTGGACCGTGACGCTGGTGATGACCAGCCCTTCCTGGAGATCGATCGTGAGGGTGCCGGTCTTCGGATCGATGTTCAAGTTCTTGACGTGCGATGGCAGCTGGCCGCCGTACCCGATGCGATCGTAATAGGAATTGATCTTCAGAAAGTCGTTGCGCAGCGTGTTGGTGTTGAGCACCTGCCCGACCGAGGTGTCCATCAGCGCGAGCAGGGTGTCCGCGGGCACGTGCCGGTTGCCCGTGAAGGCGATCTTCGTGATGACGGGATTTTCGATCACGCGGTAGGTGATCGCGATGCCGTTGGGGCGCTGGCGAATCAGCGGGGCGGCCTGGTCCGTGAAATACCCCAGCGCGAAGATGCGCTGCAAATCGCCTTGCACCACCTTCGGGTCGTACGGCTGGCCCGGACGCGCTTGAACGACCGCCATGATCGTTTGCGTCGGAACGTGCATGTTGCCCGAGACGTCGACCGAAACGATTTTCTCAGCCGCTGCTGATACCGCCGGCAAAGGCGAGGCGATCGTCGCGATGAAGGCAAGTGCCAGGACCACGCCCGCACACCGGTGGAGCGCGCCGCGCGCACGCCAGAGGCTTGAGGTCATCAAAAAATCTTTCCCTTGAGAGTTCGATCGCTCCAACGCTGGTGGCGTCAGGACTGTAACGCGCCGCTCGAGCGCCGTGTTTCGTTTTCGACCGGGACCGCTGTTCGCGAATGCGCCCCCGTGCCCTGCAGCCATACGGAAGTCAGAACAGCCGTTGGAAGAGGAACGTGAATCCGCTCGTTCCTTGGATCGCTTGCCCCGCCGTCGCGCGCGGGTTGGTCGAGAGGACCGCGCCCGGATTGAGGAACAGCGGCGTGGGGCCTTGCTGGAAGAACATCGTGAATTGCGCGGACGTGAAGGAATTCGGCTGGTAGGCGAAACCGTACGTCTGACGCACCGGTATGCCGAACGTCGTGCCGTACACCGCGTAGAAGTCCCGGGCAAGCGGCCGCCTCAAACTGATGCCCACGTTGCCGGCATAGTCGACCGTCAAGTTCACGTCCGAAAGTCCGAGCGTTGAGCCCAGCGCGTTTTCGAGCGGCGAGAGCAAGCCGCTGGCAAACTGCGCGTTGAGAATGTTGAACGCTTCCTGCCCGATCGTCACCGTGCCGTTTTCGCGGCGTTGAAAGATGTCGGGAAGGAGCGCGCCGGTGCCCGGTGCGGGGGCGCCGGCGAGCTGCCCCGCGGGCAAGATGACGCCGGTGTCGGTAAACTGAATCGGCCCGGCGAGCGCGTTCAGCGGCAAAAGCAGCGCGAGAATCTGCTCTTTGCTGTAGTCGCCGGGACTCGAGCTGAAGTCTATCTTCACGTTGGGAACCGTGCCGCTGACCCGCGCGGTAATCTGCGTGCTTCCGGTCGGATTGCGTTGCGGATTGGGATCCGGATTAGTGACGGTCGTGGTGGCGACCGCGTAGATGTCCGGCAGCGCGCCGTTCGCCGGATTGAACGTCACGCGACCCTCTTGTACTTTGAAGGCGCGATCGATCAGCGTGAGCGTCCCGCCGGCGGAGTTGAACTGCCCCGCCATCAGCGGATGCTCCAGCGTTCCACCCAGATGCGCCGCGCCTTGCCCCGAGATGTCCAACCCGAACACGCCGACGCCGCCGCTGCGCACGTGCACGTTGCGGCCTGCGGTAATCGCCAGATCGAAACCGAGGTTGAACGGCGGGCCTGCGGGCGCCGCGCTTCCCGGAGCGCCGCCGCTGAGCGCAAGAAGCGCATTAAAGGAAATGTCGGTATCGGTAAGCAGCGCGCTGCCACGCAGCTGCGCGAGGCCGCCGCCGGTGCGCTGCAGCGTGAGCGCGGAGTCGAACGTTCCGTAGCCGAGCTGCGGCATCGCTACTTGCGCCCCGTGCGTGCGGACGGTCAGCGCGTACCCGAGCGGGCCGCCGCCGATTCCTCCGCCGAAGTTGAGCACACCCGTGCCGTCGAGCGATCCGGTGCCGAGCTGCGCGTGCACGCGGTCGAGCGTGGCCTGCGTGCCGTCGAACGTCAGTTGCGCGACCGTTTGCGTTATCGGCACGCTTTCGAGCGCGCTCACGTAGCTCCCGTTGCTCGCCGCGATCCGCCCGTATACACGCGGATTGCCCACCGTGCCGGAAATGCCCAGGTGGCCGCTTAGGACGCCGCCCAGCTTCGTTCCGTTTTGCAGCAGCGGTCCGAAGGCGGAGAGATCGACGTCGGTTGCCGCGACGTCCATCGCGATCGGAGCGGACGACGATCCGAACGCAAACGGCTGAATCTGCAGCGGAAGCGATCCGGCGATTTGCATGCTGCCGTGCGCGAAGGTGAATTCCGCGTTACGCACCACGATGCTGCGGCGATGCAGCTGCACTTGGCCGGCGAAAGATGGGATGCTCAGGCCGTACGCGTCCAGGTTCGAGGCGTCGACGCCCGCGGACACGCGCGGCGAACCGAAGGTACCGGTCACGGACAGCGTCGATTCGATGTGTCCGCGCACGTTTATGGGCTTCTTCGAAATCTGCGCGGCCAAGCGCGGCAAATCGTCGGTCACCGCGTGGATTTGAAAATCGAGCGGCGCGCTGCGCGCCAGCCCGAAGCTGCCGCTGCCCGTGCCCTGCAGCGCGGGCAGCGCAAACGCCATGCGCGTGATCTGAATGCGATCGCCCGGCGCGGTGCGCGCCGAAATCTCGGCGTTTTCGATAGCGAGCGGACCGGCGGTGCCGTTTCGCAGCGACGCGCTGCCGATAACGCCCAGGTGCGGGTACTCGCCGCGCACTTGCGCGCTGCCGTTGATGCGCCCGGTGACCGGCAGCTGCGGAAATCCCAGCGCGGGCAGCCACGTCGTCAGGTCGAAATCGCTCAACTGCGCGTTGATATCGTAGCGCGAGCGCGTGACGAGCTGCGCGATTTGCGTGCCGGCGGCGAAACCGATCGTCCCGCCGGCTCGCAACCGTCCGTGCTCGCCGCCGATGTCGATTTGCCCTTGCGCCACGTTACGGAAGCTCGTCCAGTCCGCATCGGTGTTGCCGATCGGGAAGCGGCGGTAGCGCAGGTTCTGCACGTCGATGTCGCCGGACGTGTACGTGACGTGCGCGAAATGCGAAAAGGAAAGCGCGATCGCGCCGCTGCCCGCCAGCGTATCGCCGGTGTCGAAGAAATCGTTGAAGTCGCTCAGATCCGCGTGCGGGGAGCGAATGGAAAAATCCAGCGCGTTTTCGGCTACCGCGGCCGAAAAGAGCGCCTTGGTCGATCCGACTTGCACGGATGCATGCGCTATGGCGATGCCCGAGCGATCCGCGCTGAGCGTCGCATGCGCATCGTCGAAACCCAATCCGTTGAGGCTCCCGACGGGTACGTCGAGCGCGCCGCGCACGCGCGGGCTCGTGCCCGTGCCCGTGATGAGAAAGTCGCCGCCGAAACTGCCGCGCGCGTAGTACGTCGGAACGGCAACGTAGCGCGTCATGTTCGCGATATCGCCCACCGGTACGCTGGCGGCGACGTCGTAGCTCGGCGTTGCGCCCGTCAAATTGCCGACCGATCCGTCCACCCGCGCAAAGGTTTGTCCGAGCGCCGCGATCGTGTGACGCAGATGCAGCGTGCCGTTCGAAATCGCGACCTCGGCACTCGCCGAGAACGGACCGTAGCCCGCGGCGCGCCCGTCGTTCATGACGACGCCCGCATCGACGTCCGGCACCGAACGTCCGGGTGAAATCGCGCCCACCGCGTTCAGCGTGCCCGACGTAATCGGCATGCCGAAAGCGCGCATCGCTTGCGGAGCGTCGAGTCTGGTCGTAGCGAGCGTCAAGCGCGTGGCAACGCCAGTCGGCTGCGTCGCGAACGTGCCCGCCGCAACGACGTCGCCGCCTGCGGCACGAGCTTGCGCCGAATACACGTGCAACACGCCGTTGTCGTACGCCATCGTTCCGGAGATGCTGCTGATCGGAATGCCGTGCATCGAGGCATCGCGCAGCTGCGCGTTCTGCGCCTGCACGTAGATTTTGCCCTGCGCGATGGCGATCGCCATCGGACCGCCGATCGCGCCCTGCACCGGGAAGCCGCCCAAGAACGTGCGCAGCCCCGCGAACGTTCCGCCGTAGTTGCCGCGCGCGACGATCAAGCTCGGCGCGAACGTACCGTTTCCGTCGAAGGTTCCCCAAGGTCCGTCGGCGTGGACCGAACTGATCCGCGAGGCTGCGAACGGGCCCGCAAATCGCGCCGCAATCGCATTGAAGGGAACGCCGGCGATCGTTGCGGGGGCCATGTACACCGATCCGCCGATCACGACGTTCTTCGCGGAGCCCGAGCCGGCGACGTTTGCTTCCACGATGTGCGCATCGATCGCGGGCAGTTGCGGAATGGCCAGGCCCGGCATCACGACGGGCACCGGCTGCCGCAAGCGCATGTCGTGCACGGAGGCCCAGAAAGCGCTGTTCCCGTTGGGCCGGTCCAGGCTGAAGCCGGCCACGAGCATGCCGCCGGAACGATTGCGCACGCTGATCGGACCGAACGTTCCCACGCCGCGGCGGTTGAGATCGTAAAAGCCGTTCACTTCTTGCGGCCGCGTCATCGAAACGAGATAGCCGCGCGCATCGAAGAGTACGTCGGTTCCTTGCAGCAGCGCTTCGGTCACGATCGGCTGATCGGTGACGAGTCCGCTCAGATACGGCATGCGCGTCGATGGTCCGATCGCGTGCAGCGCCAGGGTGCTTTGCACCTGACGCCCAAGCCGCAGCAATCCCTGCAAATGCATGTGCATCCCGTCGTAGGTGGCGTGGAACGGCAGGACGATCAGCTTGCTTTCGTAGAGCGCGACGACGCCGCGCGGATCTTCGATGGGCACGGCGCCGTAGTTGAACTGCGTTCCGCCGTAGCCGATGAGCAGCACCGGGTTGCCGATGTCGCCTTCGATGAGCGCGTGAATGCGCACGGCACCGGTTATCGGCAGATGCGCGGCAAAGTGCGCGATCCCGCCCAAGTCGCGCAAATCACCGCGGCCGTCGACGCCGAGTCGAAACTGCGGGTTCTTGAAGTCGAAGATGCCGCCCGAAAACACGATCGGGATGTGCCCCACCGTCGCCGTGGCGCGCCGCGCCGCAAAGCCGCTGTCGAAGATGTCGATGTTGCCGTTGATGTGCGCGATCGGCGCGTCGAGGCTTCTGACCCGCATGAGCCCGTCGGCCAAAAACCCGCCGCCGGAAAGATGGTAAGCAGCCCCCGAAGACGGCCCGACTCCGTAAGCCCACGCATCGAGATCGAACTGGCGTACCGTGCCGCCGAGGATGTGGGCGGCGGGCGAGTTGATGAAGTAATTGCCGATCGCCGCGATTGGAATCGCCCGCACGCGCACGTGATGCAGTGCGTAACCGGCCGCGTAATCGATCGTCCCCGCGATGCGGAACGGCTGCGGGCCGGCATCCTCCAAGAACCCCCTGGCTTCGTAGCGAGTCTTCACCGCGGTGTCGATCGCCATGTCGATGTCGATGCGATCGATCCGCTGACTTCGGCTTTCTTTATAGAACCGGTATTGGTCGATCAGCGCGGCAGACGCATCGCGCACGCGCACGGTGAAATTCAGCGGCACGCCGTTCGCCGCGCGTCTGCCGGTGCCGCCGCTCACCGCGCGCGGAACCGAGATGTTGTACGTGCCGTTCTGATTGTGGACGATCGTGATGCGAGGGCGATCGATCGCGATCGCAAGCAGGCCGAAGCGATGTTTGCTTCCCGGCAGCAGGTCGCGCAGGTTGTAATACACGTCGATGCGCCCGGCATCCAAAACCGTTTGGCCGCCGTGCGTGACGTGCACGTCGATCAGCGCGCCGTGATGCGCTTCCAGACGCAAATCGCGCACCTGCACGCGATATCCCGTGGCAAGCGGCACGACGGAGCCGAGCACGAAACGCACGGCGCCGTTACGAAACACCGCCAAGAGCACCGCCGCGATCAGCAGCAGCGCCGCTAGCGCTGCGCCATGCCGTTTGCGCAATCGTTCCTCCCTCGCCTGTTATACCCCCAACGTAAAGCGAAAGCCCGCCGGTTCGATTGCGGGCTATCGCCGATGCGGGAGGGCTGCGCGAAGCAGACAAGCGGGAAAGCTACAAGTCGAGGTTCTTCACCGATTTGGCAAAGTCGAAGATGTATTGTTTGCGCGGCTCCACTTTGTCGCCCATCAGATCGGTGAAGATCTGCTCGGCCTCGACGGCGTCCTCGACGGTGATGCGTTTGAGGCGCCGGTTGCCGACCTCCATCGTCGTCTCCGCGAGCTGCTCGGCGTCCATTTCGCCCAAGCCCTTGTACTGCTGGACGACGTAATCCTTACCGTCGTCGCCGACGATCGAGCGCAGCTCCGTGTCGCTGAACGCGTACCACTGTTTTTTGCCTTTGCGAATGCCGTACAGCGGCGGCTGCGCGATGTACACGAAGCCCTCTTCCACCAACGGCTTCATTTGCCGGTAGAAGAACGTCAGCAGCAGCGTGCGGATGTGCGAGCCGTCCACGTCGGCGTCGGTCATGATGATGATCTTGTGATACCGCAGCTTCTTCGAATCGAACTCGTCGCCGAAACCCGTGCCGAGCGCGGTGATCATCGTGCGGATCTCTTCGTTGGAAAGCACCTTGTCCAGGCGCGCCTTCTCGACGTTGAGAATTTTGCCGCGCAGCGGGAGGATCGCTTGCGTGTTCGGATCGCGTCCGCCCTTGGCCGTGCCGCCGGCCGAGTCGCCTTCGACGAGAAACAGTTCGCTGACCGACGGATCGGTATTCTTGCAATCGACGAGCTTGCCCGGTAACCCCGAACCCTCCAGCGCGTTTTTGCGGCGCGAGAGATCGCGCGCTTTCTTTGCCGCCTCCCGGGCGCGCTGCGCCTGCATGCACTTGTCCACGATCGCTCGCGCGTGTTTGGGATTCTCCTCGAAGAAGAACTCCAGCCGCTCGTTCACCAGTCCGTAGACGATGTTTCGTACGTTTGCGTTGCCGAGTTTGGTTTTCGTCTGACCTTCGAACTGCGGCTCCGCGAGTTTGACCGAGACCACGGCCGTGAGGCCTTCCATGCAGTCGTCGGTGGAGAGGTTGCCTTCGGATTCCTTGAGCATGCCGCGTTTGCGCGCGTAGCCGTTGACGGCGTTGCTGACCGCGGTTCGAAACCCGGTGAGGTGCATGCCGCCTTCGATGGTGTTGATGTTGTTCGCGTACGAGGAAATGATTTCCGTGTACGTATCGGTCCATTGCATCGCGACCTCCACGTCCACGCCGTCGCGCTCGTTGTGCGTGGTGATCGGCTCGGGATGAATGGGATCTTTCTTCTCGTTGAGCCACTCGACGAACGAGATGATGCCGCCCTCGAACTTGAACGTGCGCTCGCGCACCGGGTCCTGGCGCTCGTCGCGAAGCACGATGGAAAGCCCGCGGTTGAGAAAAGCCAGCTCGCGCAGCCGTTTGGCGAGCACGTCCCAATGGAAATCGGTGACTTCGAAAACTTCGGGATCGGGCTTGAACCACTGGTACGTGCCGGTGTCGTCCGGCGACGTCTTGCCGGTCTTTTTGAGTTTCTGCACGGTCAGCCCGCGCTCGAACGCGATCTCGTAGATCGTGCCGTCGCGTTTGACGCGCGTCGTCATGCTCTCCGACAGCGCGTTCACGACCGAGATTCCCACGCCGTGCAGGCCGCCCGAAACCTTGTAGCCGCCTTTGCCGAACTTGCCGCCGGCATGCAGCATGGTCATGATCACTTCGACCGCGGGCATCTTCTCTTCCGCGTGCACGTCGACCGGAATGCCGCGCCCGTCGTCTTCGACCGAACACGAGCCGTCCGCGTACAGCACCACTTTGATGTTGCGCGCGTAGCCCGCCAGCGCTTCGTCGACGGCGTTGTCCACCGCTTCGTACACCAGCTGGTGCAAGCCGCGCTCCGCGGTATTCCCGATATACATCCCCGGCCGTTTGCGAACGGCTTCGAGGCCCTTGAGCACCTCGATTTGTTCGGCGCCGTAATTGGTTGCCATTATATCCTAACTGTCGTCGCTTCCGTAGAAAATGTCGTGCAGCTCGTCCCCGAGCAGGTTGCGCACCACCACCGGCGCGATCTTGTCGGGATCGAGCTCGGTTTTGAGCAGCACGTACGAACTGGCTATGGATCGCTCGCGCGTGCTCGGGCGCCGCCGCGGCTCGCGTCGAATGCGTTCGAGCGTGTCTTTCCAGCGCCGCAGCAGCGCGAGCCGAACCGCTTCGTAGGCGTGACGCCGCAGTCCCGGCACCAGCGGCGCGATACCTTCGTAGCCGAGCCAAGGCGCTTCGAAAAGCAGCCGCGCCACATGCCGTTCGCGCTCTTGCGCCTGCGCGTTTTCGCAGGGCACGCACAGCGAGCCGGCCGCGTTTTGCGTTCGCGCGCCGCACCGCGCGCAAAGTTTCCAGCCGGCAGCAGCTTGGGCGCGCTGCGTACCGGCGACGTCGACTCGAAAGCGTTCGATCGCGGCTTCCAGCGTGGGCGCCGGATCCGCCGGCGCAGCTGCGCTGGACCTCGATTCCGCCCGAGGCGATGCGGTGCGTCTGCGTGCGGGCGCGAACGTTCGCGCCGGCTGAACGCGGCCGACGCGAAAGCGCAGCGTCCGGATAGCGCAGTCCGCGGTGCGCTCCTGGATGGCGCGCAGCACGCGTTCGCTCAAAAACGTCAGCTGCTGGCTCCAGGCGCTCGAGCGCGTCACGATTACGAGCGCATCGCGGGTGATTTCCGCCGGCCGCGTGTTTGCCGCGACTTCCTCGCCGACGATCTGCGGCCACTGAGCCTGCAGCGTGCCGAGCGCGTCGCCGGGATGCACCTCGCGCGGGCTCCACGCGCGCAGCGCGCTCGCCAGCGTTTGCATTACGCCGCCACCCGAACGCGAGCGTCCTCGATGGTGTAAAGGCGCGCGGGCGGCAACCCTTCGGGCACGTGCGTCGCGGTAACGAAGGCTTGCTCGAAAGAACCGACGCCGGCAAGGAAGGCTTGCGCGCGAAGCGGATCGAGCTCCGAGAGGACGTCGTCAAGCAGCAGCAACGGCGCCTCGCCCGACCGGTCTTGCATGACGGTGTATTCGGCAACCTTGAGTGCGAGTACCGCCGTGCGCTGCTGCCCTTGCGAGCCGTACGCCGCCAGCGAACGCCCGTCCAGAAGCAGCTCGAGTTCGTCGCGATGCGGCCCGACCAAACTCATCTGACGCGTGCGTTCCTGCAACGCAAGCTGACGGCGGCGCGCCGTGAATGCCGCTGCCACATCCTGTGCGGCGGGCACCTCGAATGGCACGCTCGGCAGATAGGCGATTTGCAGGACCTCGCTGCCGCCGGTCCATTGCGCGTGAATGCGCGCCGCGCTCTCGCCGAGCACTCGTACGAACTGCTCGCGCGCAAGCATGATTGAGGTTCCGGCTTCCGTAAGGGTTTCATCGTAGATCGCCAGCAACTGCTCGTCGACGTCCGGACCCCGCAGCAGAGCAGCCTTTTGCGCGAGGGCTTTTTGATAGCGCGCGAGATCGTGATAATAGCCGGGCTGCTCCTGCGAGAGCGCCGCGTTCAGAAGAGCGCGCCGCAGCGCAGGCGGCCCGTTCACGAGCTGCAGATCCGCCGGCACGAACGTGACCACGCGCAAGCTGCCCAAAAACTTTGCATAGCGCACGCTGCGCCCGTTGACGCTATACGTTTTGCGCGTGCCGCGAGGCGTCGAAGCGATCGTGCAGCCTAAACGCACGTGACCGGCTCGCACCTGCGCTTCGCCGGAGACCGCGGCGAGTTCGAGGCCGTCGCGAATCAGATCGCGCTCGCGCGAGGTGCGAAACGATTTCCCCGTTCCCAAAAGGGAAATCGCTTCGAGCAGGTTGCTTTTGCCTTGCGCGTTGCGCCCGACGAACACGTTGAGACCCGCGTCCGGCTCGAGTTCGAGCAAGCCGTAATTGCGCACGTTCGAAAGGTGCAAGCTGCGCAGAATGATGGCGAGGCCGGCACCCGCGCTATTGGCGCAGCGGCATGAGGACGTAGAGCTGCTGCGCGCCCTCCGGCGGCTCGACGGGGCGAATCGCCGCAGGCGAGAGCGGGCCCAGAAACTCGAGCACCGTCTGCGCGGAATCGATGTGGTTCAAAATCTCAACAAGATAGCGCGCGTTGAACGCGATGGTCAGATCCTCGCCCTGCTGCTCGACCTCGAGTTCTTCGTAAGCGTTGCCGGAAACGTCGGAATTCGCCGTCACGATGAGCATCTGGTTCGATACCGCGAGTTTCACCATGCTCGAGCGATCGCCCGCGACGAGTTCCGCGCGGCGCAGCGCGCCGATGAACGCGGCGGTGTTCACCGTTATCGAGCGATCGAACTTCGAGGGAATCACCAGGCCGTAATTGGGGTACTGCCCGTCGACCAAACGCACGACGATCGAAGTGTCGCCGCTCGCGAACATCAGCTGATTGCTTTGCGGACCGAGCGCGGTGAGCTCCACGGCGGCGGCGCCCCCCAGATTACGCGACGCTTCGGCGAGCGCTCGCGAAGGGACGATGTACTTTTCCGCGCCGGAGATACCGCTCTCGAGCGAGGTCTGGAATCGGGCCAAGCGGTAGCCGTCCGTCGCGACCATCGTAAGCGACTCTCCCTCGATTTCGAGCAGCGTGCCCATGAGCACCGCGCCGCGCGCTTCTTCGCTGGAAGCGGCGAAGATCGTGGCGTTGACGCCGTCGCGAAACCGTTTGCCGCCGATGCGGAACGTTTGGCCCCGCTGCGCAGCCGGGAGCGGGGGGTATTCCTCCGCCGGGAGGGCGTGAAAGTCGTAGTTGCTGCGTTCGGCTTTGATGCTGGCGCGCGTCGGCGTGCCGACGAGTTCGAGGAAGCCCGGTTGGAGGTTGCTGAGATAACTGCTGAAGAGTTTGGCCGGCACGGTGACGCTGCCGCTTTCGCTGACCTCGGCGGGAAACGCGTGCTGCAGCGTGAGTTCCAAATCCGTGGCGCGCACGGCGATCTTTCCTTCCTCGGCGCTGAGCAGCACGTTGGAGAGGATCGGTACGGTAGTGTGCGCGTTGACTACTTTACTTGCGGCGCCGACCGCGCCGGCGATATCTTTCGTGTTACAGGTGAACTTCACGGTTTTCCACTTCGTCTTTCGTCCGTCGTCGCTCTTTTAAAATACCATGATCTAACCGTATCAGTAGTAAGGCGGTGTATTCTGCGAACAACCGCCGATTCTCTCGTCGCTGCGCGGATTTTCGCCCGGCATAACCTGTGAGCGACCTCGGGAAGGCCCTGCACATGCTCACGCCTCGGCGTTTCGGGGAGGTTATCCACGCTCGCGCACGTGCCCTGTGCAGCCGAGGGTGCATAGCGAGAACGCGCGCGCAATGAAAGCGGCCCGGCAGTACGCCGGGCCGCGGAAACCTCCAGAGGCGGCGCTCAGTCATTTTGACAGAGCGCGACCAGCGAGCGAATCTTGTTGCGGTAGGCTTCGTCTCGCTGCATCTGCTCTTTGACCTTGTCGCGCGCGTACATGACCGTCGTGTGATCCTTTTTGTTGAATTCGCGCGCGATATGAGGCAGCGAGCAGTCCGTCAACTCCGTGCAGACGTACATCGCGATTTGACGCGGTGCCGCGACGCGCTGATCGCGACGGTGATTGTCCATCTCCTTGACCGTCAAGCCGTGCGCTTTGGCGATCTTCTCCTTGATCGAACCGATCGTCACCCGGCGCAGCGGAGCTTGCGCCACCGCGTTTTTCAGCACTTCGGCGGCAAGGTCGACGGTGATCGACGATTTCGTCAGCGAGGAGAACGCTACGACGCGAATCAGCGCGCCCTCGAGTTCGCGGATGTTCGACGGAATGACCTTGGCGATGAACGAGGTCACTTCGTCGGGCACCGGAATTTTTTCGGACTGCGCCTTCTTGCGCAGGATCGCTTCGCGCGTTTCCAGATCCGGCGGCTGAATGTCGGTGAGCAAGCCCCATTCGAAGCGCGAACGCAGGCGGTTTTCGAGCGTTTGAATTTCCTTGGGCGGTCGATCGCTGGAGATCACCAACTGGCGTCCGGATTCATGCAGCGCGTTGAACGTGTGGAAGAACTCTTCTTGCGTGCCTTCTTTGCCTTCGAGGAATTGAATGTCGTCGATCAGCAGGACGTCGACTTGGCGGTATTTATTGCGAAAATCGACCGTCTTGTTATTTTGCACCGCGATGATGAATTCGTTGGTGAATTTCTCGCTGGAAACGTAGACGACGTTCGCGTCGGGATCGTCTTGCAGCACGCGGTGGCCGATGGCATGCATGAGGTGGGTTTTACCGAGGCCGACGCCGCCGTACAGGAAAAGCGGATTGTATGCGCGGGCCGGCGCTGCGGCCACGGCCTGCGCCGCCGCATGCGCGAACCGGTTGGAATTGCCGATGACGAATTCTTCGAACGTGTAGCGCGAATTGAGGTTTCCGGGTCGAAATTCGCCTGTCGGCCGAGGCGGCGAGGGGGTCGATGCGGCCGGCGGCAGGACGCCGTCTACCGGTTCCGCCGCCTCCGGCAGGACGGTGAATTGCACCTGGATGCCCGTGCCGAAAATCTCCGCCAGCACCTGGGCGATTTGGGTCTTCAGGCGGTTTTCGACCCAGTCGCGCGCGAAGTTGTTTTGGACCGCGAGGAGCAGTTCGTCGCCCGTCAGCGAGACCAGACGGAGCGGCTTGATCCACATCTCGAAAATCGGCTTGGAAAACTTGCGTTCCAGTGTGTTCAGCGCCGATTGCCACAGGTCGTTCGAGATGTCCGGGTTGCCGACCGCAAGCGCCATCCTCATTCCGTCCCTTGTTTGAAAGTTAGTAGCAACTCTTGGGCGCCGACTAAAGTCGACGAGCGCCGCCCGAGTGCGGGTGGGGCGAATTGGCTTAATCAGACGGCTATCCTGCGAAGTTTACGGACTTTTTTATCCACTTATCCACAGGTGTAAAACGCTCGATTTTATGCGTGTTTTCGCGCATTTGCCGTCCCGCCCGGCACCCTCTTGACAAGCGCGGAAAGACGCGCGAAACGGGGCGTTTCCGCTCAACATTAAGGAGCGCGAACGCGGGGATTTCCACAGCGTTGTCCACACGTGTGGACAGCCGGGCCGGACGGCCCAAGCCGCGCTTCGCGGCCCAAGCCGGCGCGCCGGCGGCTTGACGCTCGCCGAGCGCGGGTCCTATACTAAGTGGCTGTGCCGCTCAACGTGCGGCGACTTCCACCTTAGGAGAGCACCAGCACCATGAAGCGGACGTTTCAGCCGCACAACCGCCGGCGCAAGCGCGTGCACGGCTTCCTCGAGCGGATGTCGACGAAGAACGGCCGGCGCGTCGTCAACGCGCGCCGGAAGAAGGGCCGCAAGCGCCTGACCGTCTGATGCGTCATTTCGCCGCCCTCCAGCGCTCCGCGGACTTTACACGCCTGCGTCGGCGGGGCCGGCGAACCGCCACCCCGCACCTCACCGTGTACCACGCGAGCGGCGCCCCGGACGATGCGCGGCCGCTGGTGGGCATCACCGTTTCCAAGGCCGTCGGCGGCGCCGTCGAACGCAACCGGCTGCGCCGTCGCCTAGCAGCTTCACTGCACGAGCTGCTGAATCCCCACGACCGCTTGCGCGTGCTGGTCGTGCCGCGTCCTTCGGCGGCGGCGCTCGATTACGCGCAGCTGCGCGACGAACTCCGCATGGCTTTGGTCTGATGCGCGGCGCGGTCGTGTTCGCACTTTCCTTGTACAAGCGCGCGATTTCGCCGCTCTTGCCCCCCGCCTGCCGCTTCTATCCGACGTGTTCGGAGTATGCCGCGCAGGCTATCGCGAAACACGGCGTTCTGCGGGGCGGTATCTTGGCCGCAAAGCGGCTGGCAAAATGTAGTCCGCTCCATCCCGGCGGCGTCGATCCCGTCCCCGAAAGGTAGCTCTTGCACGTTCTTCTCGCCACGTCGTGGCTCGACCCCATCGTTTCCGCCGTAAGCGGCGTCGTCAACGGCATCGATCTTCTGGTCCACAATCGCGGCTGGAGTTTGGTGCTGCTCGCGCTGGGACTGAAACTGCTGTTTTGGCCGCTGAACACCAAGCAGTTCATGGCGATGATCAAAATGCAGCAGCTCGCGCCGCAGTTGAAAAGACTGCAGGAAAAATACGGAAAAAGCGATCCGCAGCGCTACCAGCAAGAAACGATGGAGCTGTATCGCAAGAACGGCGCCAATCCGCTCGCCGGATGCTGGCCGATGCTCGTGCAGATGCCGATCATTTTCAGCGTGTACTGGGCGGTCATTCAAAACAAGAAGCTCTACGCGGACCAGCACTGGCTGTGGATCGGCGCGCCGTTTTCGCAGCATTTGCCGATTTTGCCGCTGTGGAAAGCGCCGCTTCTCGCCTCGAGCCTTGCGCTGCCGGATTTGATTCTGCTCCTGGTCTACATGGCGTCGATGTATTTCATCGCCAGGTACGGATCGATGCCCTCGACCGATCCGCAGCAGGCGCAAACGCAAAAACTGATGGCGTGGATTTCGCCGCTGATGTTCGCGTACATCGGCTTTCAATACAAGTGGCCGTCCGCGATGGTACTGTACTGGCTTTCGTACAATCTTTTCACGATGGGCCAGCAGTTTTATTTGCTGAAGAAATACCATCAGCCGCTGTCCGTGCTCGACAACGAACACGCCGTCACCGACATTCCCGCGCCGGCCGTTACGCCGAAGGCGATTGCTTCCAACGGCGCCGCGCGCCGGCCCGGCAGCGGCAAATCCTCGAAAAAGAAGAAAGGCGCGAAACGCTAGCAATGTTCGAAGACGATTTCGAGTTGGAAGACCAGCCCTCCGAGATTCGCGACTGCGAGGTGGGCGCGCGGGGGCCGCGCTCGCGCACGCGCCGGCCGCACAACGCCGACGGACACGCGCCGCGAGGTGGACGCGTCAAGCACGCGATTCCGGAAAGCGCCAAACCGGCACGGGACTTACTCGAGGAGATCCTCACGCGCATGGGCGTGCCGCACGCCGAGATCGAATACGTGCCGCGTCCCGAGGGCGAGTACTTCGAGGTTACCGGACCGGATTTGGCGATGCTCATCGGACGGCACGGCAACACGCTCGAAGCGCTCAACCTCGTCTTCAACAACATTCTCAACGCGGGCGTGCGAGCGAACCGCAAATACTACACGATCGACGCCGAAGGGTATCGCGCGCGGCGCGCGGACCAGCTCAAGAGCCTGGCGCTGATGGTGCTCGAACGCTGCATTCGCGAAAAGAAGCCGCAGAAGCTGGATCCCATGCTCCCGTCCGAGCGCAAAATCGTGCATCTGGCGCTGGCCGACAACCAATACGTTCGCACGGAATCCGAGGGTGTCGAACCCGAACGACGCGTCGTCTTGTTTCCGAAGTAGGGGACGCTGACCGACACCATCGCGGCAATCGCGACGCCGCCGGGAAAGGGCGCTATCGCGATCGTGCGCGTGAGCGGACCGCGGGCGCGCGCGCTGGCGTCGCGCCTTTTCGTTTGCAAGGGCGAGCTGCGCGCGCGTGCGGCGACGTACGGAACGATCGTCGACGAACGGGGGCAGCCGATCGACAAAGGCCTGGCGATTCTCTATCCCGCGCCCCGCAGCTACACCGGTGAGGATGCGCTCGAATTTCACGTGCACGGCTCGCCGGTCGTCAGCCGCGAAATCGTGCGCGCGCTGATCGCGTGCGGCGCGCGCTATGCGTCGGCCGGCGAATTCACGCGGCGCGCGTTTTTGCACGGCAAGCTCGACTTGCACGCCGCGGCGGCCGTTGCCGATTTGATCGACGCGGAAACGCGTTCGGCGGCGCGCGCTGCGCTAGCGAATCTGGGCGGCGGCCTGGCTGCCCGCGTGCGCGAGCTGCGAGCTCGGCTTTCGCGCGTGCTCGAGCAGCTCGCCGGCGCGATCGATTTTCCCGACGAAGTGCCGGATCCGGATCGCGAATCGCTGCATGCGGAGCTGGACGCGATTGCCGCGCGCTTGCGCGAGCTGCAGCGCGAGGGTGAATTCGGGCGGCTGGTGCGCGAGGGTGTCGCCGTGGCGATCGTCGGGCCTCCCAACGCGGGTAAATCCTCGCTGCTCAACGCGCTGCTCGGCGAAGAGCGGGCGATCGTTTCCGAAATCGCCGGCACCACGCGGGACACGATCGAGGAATCGGTTACGGTGCAGGGCGTGCAGATCCGGCTCATCGATACCGCCGGCATTCGCGGGCACGCCGATCGTTTGGAAGCCGCCGGGATCGAACGCTCGCAGCGCGCAATCGTTCTTGCGCGCGTCGTGCTCCTGGTTTTGGACGGCTCGCTGCCGCTTTCGCCCGAAGCGCATACGCTGCTCGAGCAAACCGCCGGCCGCGCGCGCCTGGTTTTTGCAAACAAGTCGGATGTGGGAGACGCCGGAGCGCGCGAGCTGGGCGGCGCGGCCCACGTCGTGGGCAGCGTGTACGATCGCGCGACGCTCGAGGCGATCCGCGCGGGCCTCGCGCGCACCGCTTGGGGCGACGATCTCCCGGATCTCGAGCGCCCACACCTCGCGTCGCTGACCGAACTCGATGCGGTCGCAACGGCTATCGATGCGCTCGCGCGTGCGCTGCGAACGCTCGCGGCAGGTGAGCCCGTGGATCTGATTGCCGGCGAATTGCAGCGCGCGTTTGCCGCGCTGGGTCACCTTACCGGCGACGAGGCCGGGGAAGAGTTGCTCGATGCGATCTTCGCGCGCTTTTGCATCGGGAAATAGCCGCAACGATAGGAACGCGCGACGGCCGGCCGCAACGTTCCGCAGAACGAACTGCCGGTTGGAGGGGCATGCTTTTCATGGTCACCCGTCTTCGCGCTATCAACCCGATTCAATTTGCGCTCGTCATGGGACTGCTCTACGCTATTCTCGGCTTGATCTTCGCCGTTATCTGGCTCCCGTTCGGTGCGCTGATGAGCGCTATACCGGGAGCCGGCCGCATGATGGGCGCGGGCCTCGGCGTGGCGGCGCTGATCCTCTTCCCGATTTTCTATTTCGTGCTGATGTTCGTTTTCGGGCTTATCACCGCGGCGCTCTACAACCTCGTCGCTGCGTGGACGGGCGGCATCGAAGTCACGCTCGAGCAGCCCGTTACCGCCGGTGCAGCAACGGGAGGCTATACGACCTAAACGCCTTGCACGCGCCGCTTCCAAAGCGTCGTAGAATAGATCGTCGTGAAACAGACCCTGCGCGCGGATGATGCGGGCGTCATCGTCGTCGGCGGCGGCCACGCCGGCGTCGAGGCTGCTTTGGCATCGGCGCGTCTCGGCGTAGAAACGCTGCTGGTCACGGGCGATCCCGGCCGCATCTGCACGCTCCCCTGCAATCCGTCGATCGGCGGCAGCGCGAAGGGGCAGCTGGTGCGCGAAATCGATGCGCTCGGGGGCGAGATGGCGCGCATCATCGACCGCTGCTCGACGCATTCGCGTTTTCTGAACGAATCGAAAGGCCCCGCGGCGCGCGCGTTGCGCGCGTTGGCCGACAAACCCGCGTACGCGCGCATTGCTCTCGAAACTTTGCGCGCGCAGGGGCAGCTTCGCATCGTGCGCGGTCTGGTCGAATCGCTCATCGTTTCCGGCGGAGCGGTGCGCGGGGTTTCCTGCGCAGACGGATCGCGCCACTACGCGCGTCGAGTCGTTCTCGCGACCGGCACGTTTTTGGGCGGGAAAACGTTTCGCGGGGACGACGTGCAATCCGAAGGGCGATTCGGCGAAGCGCCCGCCGTCGGCCTCGCGCACGCGCTGCGCACGCTGGGATTTTCCATGCGGCGACTGAAAACGGGAACGCCGCCTCGCGTCGATCGCGCGACGGTCGACGTGAACGCGATGCAACCGCAGGCGCCCAGCAGCGTGCCGCTGCCTTTTTCGTTCGACGGCGAGGCCGTTTTCGCCGGTCCGCAGCTGCCCTGTTACATCACCGAAACCAACGCGCGAACGCATGCCCTCGTGCGTGACAATCTGCATCGTTCGCCGCTGTACGGTCTCGATCTCATCGAAGGCATCGGCCCGCGCTATTGTCCTTCGATCGAGGACAAGGTCGTGAAATTCGCGCACAATCCGACGCACCAAATCTTCATCGAACCCGAGGGCTGGGACGAACCGACGTGGTATGTCGGCGGCTTTTCGACGTCGCTTCCGGCGGAAGTGCAACTCGAAATGCTGCACTCGCTTGCGGGTTTGGAACAGTCGCGCATGCTGCGCGCAGGGTATGCGGTCGAATACGACATGGTTTCGCCCACCGAATTGCAAGACACGCTTGAAACGCGTCGCGTGAGCGGGCTCTATCACTGCGGTCAGCTGAACGGAACGTCCGGATACGAAGAAGCCGCCGCGCAAGGATTGATCGCGGGAATCAACGCCGCGCGCGCCGCACTCGGCAAAGACCCGTTGCGTCTGCGCCGCGGCGAGGCATACATCGGCGTGCTGATCGACGATTTGATTACCAAAGGCGTCGACGAACCGTACCGCATGCTGACCTCGCGCGCGGAACATCGCATGATTCTGCGCCACGACAACGCCGATGCGCGCCTGACCCCACTCGGACGCGCGGCCGGGCTCGTGGGCGAGGCGCAATGGGAAAAATTCCGCGAACGGCAAGCGCGACTCGAACGGGCCATCGAACGAGCTAAGACCACGCGTATCGGCGTACGGTCGATTGGCGCGGAGGAATTCGAAGGCGGCGCAGCCGTTGCCGACGCGTTGCGGCGTCCCACGCTCGGCTTCGGCGACGTGGCCGAGTTCCTCCAGGGCGTCGATGAACAAACCGGTCAGCGCGTCGGGATCGAAATCAAATACGAGGGGTACGTTCGCCGGGAGCAGCTGGCGATCGAGAAGGCCGCAAGGGCCGAACATCTGGTCATTCCGGAGGACTTCCGCTACGAGGCCGTCGCCGCGCTGTCGCGCGAAGCGCGGGAGAAGCTCGGCGCGCAGCGGCCGCGCACGCTCGGCGCCGCCGGACGCATTCCCGGCGTCACGCCGGCCGACGTTGCGATTCTCAGCCTCTACGTGCACCGGCCGGCCGCAGCGGCGACCTAATGGACGAATCCGAAACTTTGCGTGCGCTGCTAGCCGGTATGGGAGTTGGAGCGCATCTGGTGGCGCCGCTCGCGCGGTACGGAGAGTTGCTCCTGGAAGCGAACCGGCGATTCAACCTTACCGGAGCGGACACGCCGGAAGAGCTCGCGCCTCATCTGTTCGACAGTTTGACCGCTGCGGCGTTCGTCGAGGACCCGCTGGTAGACATCGGCTCCGGCGGCGGATTGCCGGCGATTCCGCTGGCGATCGTGACGGGCGTCCGGGTCACGCTCATCGAGGCGACGTCGAAGAAGGCAGCGTTTTTGGAGGCCGTCCTCGACAAGCTTGACCTCGAGGGCACGGTGATTCCGCAGCGCGCCGAGCTGGCCGGCCGGGACCCGACACTCCGCGAACTGTTTGCAAGCGCGACTGCGCGAGGGGTGTCGAGCGCG
>Ga0209810_1000873_pt1 | contig 54220 bp, 37 predicted proteins | sample Coa_R1_7_FD_187159 | JGI IMG/M metagenome (GOLD analysis project Ga0209810, IMG submission 187159) | Surface soil microbial communities from Centralia Pennsylvania, which are recovering from an underground coalmine fire - Coalmine... | ecosystem: Environmental > Terrestrial > Soil > Unclassified... | reverse complement strand
CTCAAGCCGCGGGAGGTTCGTGCCTTCAACCATTCGATTGAAGTTGCGCAGCGCATCCATCGTGGCGTCTGGAGTCGTGAAGGGGTAATCCGACCCAAAAAGCAGCTTGTTCAACACGCCATATTCCCCGATGCGATGACATCCGCAAAGAGCAGATACATCTTTACTTTTTTGCTCGGAACCGTTATCAACGGATAAATCATAACCTACACGATCAACGCCGATCCCATCAGCCGCGGTACGACGGGCACGAGCTCCTATTACATAGATCAGACGGGCGTGATACGGCAAAATCCCACGACGCTGGCCAGCGCAGCCGATTCCCCGCTTGATGAGTAAAGAATCATCACGAAAAGCCGTCCCTGCAGTGCCAACGGTCGCGTAAGGCGGCGCTTCTGCGATAGCCGGCTCTTGCATTTTGCCTGCACTGCCTGATCTCTTTCCTCACGCCGAAAATTGGCGATCGGTAAACTTGGTGCCGCACCCTGTCACTGTTATCCCACAAAATTCCCTTTCCGCACTCGTGCCTGGGGTAAGATGCCATGATGAAGGAGGAGAGCTTGTCTACACACAACAGAGACAGTAACAAAAGGAAAACGCGCCGTGACTTTCTAGCAAGCGGTATCGCTAGCATTGCAGGCTCAAAGCTGCTGGCAGAGAAGATTATGCGAGGGACAGCATTAGACGGCATGCCACCAGGAATTTTGAATCGTGTTTCAAACCCGAATGACAGTCCAGGAGAGGGAACCCCAGCAGAAAAAGCGACGGAGGCTGGGCGTTTATACGGCCTGATGGCGGATGCGGGGCGTGTCCCAGAAGACCCGTCGTACTACCGCCGAGCCATTGACTTCTGCCGCGAATGGAACATGAATGCTTATCTGATTTCGCTGGCCGATGATCAGGGTTGCGCCCTGCGCTTCAAGAGCCATCCGGAACTGATCACCCACAAGAATTCCCTGACGCATGAGCAGGCCCGCGACCTCGCCCGTTACGCGCAGCAGCGCGGCGTTGAACTGATTCCTGAGATTGAATCATTCGGCCACACGCACTACATCACCGGAGTGCCGCAATACGCGCATCTGGCGGACGCCATCAAGGGCGGGCGCAACAACCTTTCCGCCGTGTGCCCGGTGGCCTCGGAAACTCTGAAGCTGTTCTCAGATCTTTATCGCGAAGTGGCGGAAATCTTTCCTTCGCGCTATTTTCACGGCGGCTGCGATGAAGTCAACTGGGGCGGGTCTGAGCTCTCCCGCGAAGCGCTGAAGAAAAAGAGCCGCGACGAGATCTGGGCTGAATACCTGAATTCGCTCGATGAGATTGCGCACGGGCTTGGCAAGGAGCTTATCGTCTGGGGCGATTATGTCCTGCACAAGCAACCCGGCGTTCTTCCGCGCCTCAACAAAGACATCATCGTGATGGACTGGCAATACTTTGTGACCGATCCGCAACCGCTTGAGGAGGCCGCGCGGAAGATCATCGACACCGGACTCAGGGCCATCGGCGCACCTGCGATCATCTCCTGCCGCTGGGGTCCGCGGGCGGGCGCCAACGCCCTGCGCAACATCGACGCCTACGCTGACGCTTACCGCCGCGTCAGCAGTCCTCGCGCGCTGGGTGTGATCGTTACCAACTGGGTGCCGTCGCGATACATCCAGGGGTCGCTTTGGGACACATATGCCTACGCAGGAGTGGCTTTGAATGAAGGCAGTGCCGCTGCACGAGCGTCCGCTTTCCGGCGCTTCGTTGAGAAATTCTATCAGGCCCCATGGGACGAGAACTGGTCTGATGTCTTTACGACTCTTTACGAGATCACGCCGAATCGGAGGTCCTGCTCGCCAGCATGGATGCAGCCAGTACTTCCGATTCCATGGAGAAGCGACGATGAGTTGAAGGCCGCGGCACAATCTGGCATGGTCGATGCCCCGCCCTTCCGGCGACTGCTCAGCCAGCTTGTCTTCAGCGAAGCGCAGGTGCGAGACCATTTCGATGACTTTCTGACTTTCCGGCTCGCGGTGGAGTACCTCGAGCACGTTTTCTGGCGTATCACGGTCCTTGCTGAGGAGGCCGCGAAACCGGAACGCACACCGGAGTCAGTCGCGACCCTGATCCGGACCATCGCGCTGCGCGACCGGCGCCTGTTCGAAAGACTGGATGCGTCCTGGAACAAAGGCCGCGCTGCCGACGCGGCCGCGCGAACAGGACCTGTCTTCGATCTGCGGCCCGGCGATCAGCTGGTCTATACCTTCCAGCAGGCGGCTACGTATTCCGAGCAGTTGGCGCGCGATCCGGAGCGATTTGCACGCTTGATCTCGACGTCTGCTTAATAGACTGCTGAAAGCGGATTAAGCGCTTGCGATTGCGAGCACAGCGAAGGATCCCTGTGTTTATCTTCAGAGAAATGCAGTGATGCTTCGCTCAGCATGACAATTTGGCTTTTTTCAGCAACCTGTTGAAGGCGCGATAGGTTCGAACCCAACGCGCAAGACTTCGGCAAACTGCGGGAGCCAGGCCGCAGCTTCTTTCGTACCTCAGCTGAAAATGGAGAGTTCTCCCGTTAAGATAGCTACAAGGGAGAGGACTCATGAGCAACCAGCGCAAGCATTACAGCCCTGAGGAGAAGGTAGCCATTCTGCGCCGGCATCTGATCGACAAGATTCCGGTTTCCACTCTGTGCGACGAACATCACGTCCACCCCACGGTTTTCTACCATTGGTTGAAACAGTTCTTTGAGAACGGGGCAGCGGCCTTTGGGCCGGCACCGCTCGGTCAGCGTGCCCTGCGGCTTGCGTCAGGCCGTTAAGATAAGCCGCAAGGCGTTTCTGTTGTGCGCCTGGCGCCATCAAGTCGGCTTTCATGGAATGGGGATATCTTTTATGACGCAGTAGTACTAACGTTTGTGACATGAGATGTACCGCCCTTCATGGCGCGAGCGCTGGGAAATGGCACTGATATCACGGGCGGGCAGTGGTTTGACGGCCGCCAGGATGGCCAGGCGCACAAGGATCAAAGTGAGGCCGGCGGCTCGAAGCCTTCGACGGTCAGAAAGCCTCCCGAAATCAGAGTGCCGAGCAGGCGAGCGAATTCCCCAGCCGGTGTTTCGGGGTGAATCAGACGATCGCGTTTGCAGGCTTCAAAGAGTTCCAGGATGCGGGTCTTGCCGTCGCAACGTGCCAACAGCATCGCCATCCAAGGCTGAATTCTGCACTCCATGCTGAAAGGAGTGTCGGTTTCCAGGACGAATTCAACGGGTGTCAATTCGCCTTCCTGGTAACGGTGAAGCACCCGCAGCTCAAGCTGGGGCGACGCGAAGGGCTTCAGCTCAAGCAGCCACGCAGCGCTCGTGGGCTGGGACGCCGATTCCTCCCAGCGCAACAGCCACTCGGTTTCCGCCGGCCTCGAGTGCGGCCCTCGGCGGCGGCGAATCGTAAAAGCAGGGCGCGACTCTGTTTTCCTGCGGATCACCAGGGCGCCGTGCGCCAGATTCTTGATCTTGAGCTTTTGAAAGTGGGCCTTCCACTGCTCCACCTGGCTCCAGTCACCTCGGGCAGTGACAGTGGCCTGATAGGCAAAGTCAGTCAAGTCCTGAATTCTCGACTCGACAAAGAGCAGATCGAACTCCCCGTGGCTTTTGCCCAGCCATTGGCGGGCCCGTTGCTCGTAGGGCTCGCCATCGCGCTCGACACCCATGGTGAGGCAATAGAAGCTGCCGCCGGGCTTCAGGTGCTGCGGCAGGCCTGCGATAATGGCGCGCGTCACGCGTTCGCCATCCTCGCCGCCGTCGTAGTAGATCTTGCTCGGTTTCATCACGGGAACGTAAGGGGGATGTGCGACGATGCGGTCGAACATCCGGCCGTTGAGCGGCGCATAGAGGTCTCCCTGAATAGCGGTGACTTGCGTCAGGTCGTTCAGCAGGATGTTGAACTCGGCGCATCGAGTGGCGCGCTCGGTGATGTCAACGGCCCAGGCTCGGCGCGCATAGCGGGAGACAGCCACCAGGGCGGCAACCCCGGTGCCGGAACAGAGGTCGAGCAGGTCTTCGCAGGGATACTGGGGCAGCGTCTCAAGGAACTGACACGTGTGGCGGCTGATGGCCGGAAACACGATGTCATCCGAGGGCTCAAATGCCGAGCGGTCAGGTCTGACCCAGCGATCGGAGACGAAATAGAGTCCCTGCGCCGGATAAAGCGCCACCGGTGAGTAACACTCTGCGGGGCGCGCGGGATCGTCGCACAGAAGCCCCAAACCGCGCAGGGCATCTATTACCGCTCGTGGAAGAAGAGATTCCAGTTGAGCGACGGGCAGGCATTCGCCGCAGAAGAAGAGCCGAATGAGATGGCTAACGAGGGAATCGTCAGCGAGAGAGCGCCTGGTGCCTGCGGCGATGGCCGAGTACTCATGAAGGGCTTTCAGTTCGAGGCGCTCACATATGGCGTTCTCGGTATAGCCGGATTGCCTCAGAATTCCGCGAACGAGCGCAAACTGCTCGGGAGTCCCATGATGCAACGGCCAGGGAGACGATGTAGAAGATGGTCGATTCATTGGAACCTGATTGCACGGACAGACGGCGTCCGCCCCCATGCGGCCGGGGGCGTGCGCCGCACGCCCCGAGGGCACATCCACAGACTATAGCAGAGATTTCCCCTTTGACTTCATCGGCGCGCTCTAGTAGTTTGATCGGTTATGAGGCAGTTACAACCCGTCATCTGGTCCAAAGGCACGTTCCTGACGCCGCAGCATTTGCAGGTGCAGGATCGATTCACTGAAAGTGTACTAGAGTTTCGGATTGGGGCGCTCAACTTCAGGCCCTGGGGGTTTTCTTCCTTACAGATCGACCAGGAAGCCCTCGCATCGGGCAACTTTGCCATTTCGCGCGCCGGAGGACTGTTGCCCGACGGCCTGGCGTTTGAGATTCCCGAGTCCGATCCGCCGCCGCCGCGCAAGACCCTGGCGCCCTATTTTGAGGCTGAGCGCGATCGCGTGGATGTGTTTCTGGCTATTCCGGAATATCGCGAAGGCGGACGGAACAACTCCTTCGACTTGCGCAACGGCGACACCCGCTACCGAGCGGAAGTAGCCATGGTGCGGGACGAGAATACGGGACTCGGGGAGAAATCCATTCAGTTGGCCCGGAAGAACTTCAGGCTCCTGGTAGAAGGTGAATCGCGGCAGGGAACCACAGCACTGCGTGTTGCACGGGTGATGCGGACGCCGGCCGGCATCTTTCAGCTTGATGATCACTTCGTGCCGCCCCTGCTTGACATTTCCGCCAGCAACTATTTGATGGGGATTCTTCGACGGCTGGTCGAAATCCTCTCGGCTAAGAGCGCTATGCAATCCGGGCTGCGCCGGCAGAAGAACCAGAGCCTGGCTGATTTCACTGCCGCCGACATCGCCAACTTCTGGCTGCTCTATACCACGAATACCTGGTTCCCCATTCTGCGCCACCTGTTTGAGACGAGGCACGGACATCCCGAGCAACTTTTTTCCGCCATGACCTCGCTCGCGGGGGCACTCACGACGTTCTCGCACACATTTCAGCCGCACGATTTCCCCGTCTACAACCACGATGATCTCGGTCCCTGTTTCATGTCTCTGGATGAGATGATCCGCGCGCTGCTTGAAACGGTGGTGCCCACGAACTTCGTCTCCCTGCCCTTGAAGCTTGTTCAACCCTCCATTTACGCCACCGCCCTCGCCGACGACAAGTACCTGCTGAATACCCGAATGTACCTCGCCATCGCCGCTGACATGAAGGAGGCCGATCTGATCAGGAAAGTCCCGCAGCTCATCAAGGTGGGAGCGGCAACACAGATTGAGACCCTCGTTCGCCAGGCTCTGCAGGGAATCAAGCTGACGCACACTTCGACCCCGCCCGGCTCGCTTCCCGTCAAGCTGAACTACCAGTACTTCAGCCTGAACCAATCCGGAGAATCCTGGGACGCCGTGGGGCGCGCGCGCAACCTGGCTGTTTACGTACCCGCGGATTTCGCATCGCCGCAGCTTGAGCTGATCATCCTGTTGCCTTAGCTGGCAGGTTGGCGTCACGAGTGGAATCTTCAGGGAATGGCTCAAGAGTTGCATTGGCTATCGTTCGAATGACCTCGCTACTTCGTCAGGAAGAACAAGACCAGAAGAACGGCAATCAGGATGATTCCGCCAAACACGAGCGCGATAGGGAGCCAAGAAGGCCCGGAAGCGGCGGCGGGCTGTTCAGGAAGCCTGGGCGCTTGAATCCCCTGAGGGATGGGAACCATGGGATTGGCCGCTTGTGGCATTTGTGGCGGGGCGAACTTGGGCATGGAGAAAGAAGGTGGGCTCAGTTGATGGGACGCGGAACTTGCTTCGGGAATTTTGATCGCGGGAGCAGAGGACATTCCTTCGAACGACGGCTTGGGCGGAGCTACTGTTATGGAGGCTGAGGAAGACTGAGGCGGGGGTGGAGTCCCCGCTTGAGCCTCTGATGCCATCGGTGGCTGCTCCATGACCATCGGCTCCAGAGTACCGTCTTGGACCACCGTTTCACTAGGTGGTTTCTCCAACGAAGAGAGCGGCGGTTGTGGCTCTGTAAGCAGGTCACTGCCCACAGGGATGCGGAAGATGCGAGTGAAAACACCAGGCTCCTTGTTTTCAGGCTCACCAAGGCCGGGAGGGTTCGGCGAACCCAGGGTCGGGTTAGGTCTCCGGAAGACCTGCGTGAACTCGCCAGGTTGCCCCGAAACAGGAAGCTCAGGTTTCAGCGAGTCGGGAATGGTCTGGTCACTCACGGGAAGATCATGATGAGGGATCTGGAACATGCGGGTGAATTCGCCGGGCTGCGAGGTATCGGGAGGTAAGGAAGGCGGCTCGACCTTGGGCGCGATGGTTTCATCCCCAAGGTTCCGAATGATGACGGCGGAGGAGTCTGTTTGCGAAGAGCGGTTTTGCGCTGGAGCCGTATACCCCAGGAACCTGGGCTTGGAATCACCTGCCGATCCTCGCGTGGGTTTACCATAGACCATCGTGAATTCACTGGGCTTGTCAGAAGGTTTCACGATGGGCTCATGCGAGTAGGGTGGAGACGCAGCTTTCTCCGGGAAATCCTGGGGGTGCTTGGTCTGGAACAGCATGGTAAATTCGCCCGGCGGGGTTGAGCTTTGCGGCGGCGGTTGAGTCGCGCTCTCAGCCGGATTGGGCGCGCTGAATCGAGCGGTCTCAGAGCGCTGCAAGATCAGAGTGGAATCGCCCGCTGCCTCTTCCCTTGGAGACGGGGACACGGAACTTACGGGCGTCGATTCCGTCGCCTGTGGCGCTGACGACGAAGAGAGGAAGAAAGTTGCTTCAGCCGAATTCGCGTCCAACTGCACCGCTTCCGGGGACTGTGTGGTGGGCGAAGTAGAAAGAGTTGTGGACGGGGTCTCGTGCTTCTCGCCAGCCCGACCGAGCCATTCCCACAGGTTTACAAGCTCAGGTCGATCTTCGGTAATCACCCAGACGGAGTCCTCCAGTTCTTCAATCCCCAGGATCGGATTCTGGCTGCCAGGACTCAAGCCGGAAGTGTAGCGCAGGATTCGCGTCAATAAGCGTAGCGGGCGACCCGATCCCGGCCTGTGGCTCAATTGATGCAACAGAACGGGACGATGAGAGCTCACTTCACGCGCGCGGAAGGTCTTTAATTCACCTTCAGCAACCGCTTCGAGATTCTCATATTGCAGTAGTGGATTCATGCCTATTCCCAAGGTGGAGTCCTGCCGCTTATTCTAACACTGGTAAACCAGAAATCCAGTTGTTGATTTGCTTGACAATGGATTCGACGGCGTTTCATGATGACATTCATCTCCGGCGCTCTTTTTGCCGAACAAAGCTCAGGGGGTGTATTCTCTCGTCAACTTGATCCAGCTTTGTGAGGACGGGCGCCCGGACGGATAGCTGTTATCAAATGAAGAACCTCTCAAAAGTCGTGTGGTCGGAGGGGATGTATCTGGCAACCCATCACTTCCAGGCCCAGAACCGCTATTTTGAAGATCTTATCCACTTCACGATCTCGAACCTCTGGTTCGAGCCATATGGCTTTCTCGGCTACGAGCTGGATGCGGATGCGCTCCGCAACGGGACGGTTTCGCTGGTGCATGCGCGAGGCATCTTTCCGGATGGCCTTGTATTTCACATGCCTGAGAGCGATCCATTGCCTCCGGCGCGCAACATCGAAGATCTGTTTCCGCCCACCCAACAGTTCCTGAGCGTGGCGTTAGCAGTTCCCGCCTACAAACCTGATGGGTTGAATTGCAGCGTTTCGGAAAACGGCTCGGAAGGAAGCGTCCGGTATGTGGCCCGGCCTCATTCCATGCCGGATGAGAACACAGGCCGCGATGAGAAGACGCTGCAACTGGGCTCCAAGAACATCCGTATCCATCTGGAAACAGAAACGAGCGAGGAAATGACGGTCTTGCCGCTGGCTCGCATTACGCGCGACAGCTCGGGGCGCTTCGTCTACGATTCGGGATTCGTTCCGCCTTGCCTCGACTTTACGGCGAACGAAAAGCTGGTCTCCCTCATCCGTCGACTGGTCGAGGAGCTGGATGAAAGGAGTGCTTCGCTTTCGCGGGCGGGCCAGAAAGGCGGGAAGTTTTCCACCGGGCTTTCCGCGCAGGATGTCGCCAATTTCTGGTATCTGCACACGCTCAACTCCAGCCTGGCTCCGCTGCGGCATCTTTATCTCGCGCGTCGCGGCCATCCCGAGCAGCTCTTCCTGGAGCTTTCGCGACTGGCCGGGGCACTCACCACCTTCAAGGCGGATTCACACCCGCGCGCCATTCCTCTTTACGATCATCGCAACCTGGAAAAGTGTTTCACGGAGCTTGAGGCTTACATTCGCGCTCACCTGGTCACGATCTTCCCGGAGAACTGCGTTTCCATACCGCTCAAGCCCGTTGCACGCTACTTTTACGAAGGCGAGATTCGGGACCAGAGGTGCCTGGATCGCGCTCGCTGGATTTTCAGCGTCCATGCCGAACTGGGAGAAGTGGATCTGATTTCGCGCACGCCGCAGCTGGTGAAGATCTGCTCCAGCCAGTTTGTTCCGGAGTTGGTGAAGCGCGCGTTGCCGGGGCTTACGCTGACCCACCTCTCAACGCCTCCGGCAGCGGCATCGCCCAAAGTGACGAACCAATATTTTGCCATCAATCGTGCGGGGCCTTGCTGGGAACATATCGTCAAGACACGCCGCGTAGGTGTCTACGTGCCCGGTGAAATTCCCAATCCTGAATTGGAATTGCTCGTCCTGCTGGAAAGTTAAATGGGCGACACTCATTGAGGAGAATTTATGGCTCAGCAATCGGAAGCATCCCAGTTGAATCCCACCGCGCCACAGCTTACGCGTGCGCGTTCAGAAAATCTGGCGCTGATTTACCAGGAACTGCTGACGGTGATCGTCAGAATCCGCGCAAACCGCCAAGCCACCCATGACGCCGAATCCTTCCGCGCCAATATGCGCGCCGCACTTAAAAGCGCCGAGCAAACAAGCCTCGCCCGAGGCTACAATCCGCAGGATACGCGGCTGGCTTCATTCGCGGTCGTCGCTCTTCTCGATGAAACCGTGCTGAACTCCCGCAATCCGGTCTTTGCCGATTGGGCGCGCAAGCCTTTGCAGGAGGAGCTGTTCGGAGGACACGTGGCCGGGGAGATCTTCTTTCAAAGTCTCGATCGCCTACTGGGCGGCAAAGACTCAAACGATCTCGCCGATCTTCTGGAAGTGTACGACCTCTGCCTGTTGCTTGGCTATCGCGGCCGCTATGGGGTCAGCGGGCCGGAAGCCCTGCGCGGCTACAAAGACGCGATTGCGGAGAAAATCCGCCGCATTCGTGGACCCTTACAGCCGTTTTCAGCGACTTGGGCGAATGCAATTCAGGCCGCTCCCGCGCGCCATCGCGACCCATGGGTTCGCCGCTTGGGGTATGCCGCGCTTGCCTGCGCGATCCTGGCGGTGGCACTGTTTGCAGGCTTCAAAGCATCGCTCCGCTCTGGTGTGTCGGAAGTCACGACGGCAACGTTTGCAGGGAGTCGTTAAGGGGGATTGATGAAACAAAACGGGATTGCGATCGCCGTTTTCGTCATCTTTGTGGTGATCGGATGGACGGCGGCCGTTCTGCTTCACCTGAAAGGATCGAACTTCTGGATTCTGCTTGGCGCTTTCGCGGCTCTGGGGCTGATTGCGGCAGGTGCATTGCTCTGGTGGCTGCGCGCGCGCCAGGCGGCGGCTGCGGCCAATGCGGCGAACACGGCTGGCGGCGCGCCTGAGGCTGCCGAGGGCGAACAGGAAATTGATCTCCTGATGCGCCAGGCCGAATCGCGCCTGAAATCTTCGCGCCTGGGCCGCCAGGCTGCGCTCGGCAAACTGCCGGTCATCCTGCTGCTGGGCGAGACGGGAGTGGGGAAAACCAGCGTCATGCTGGGATCGAGTCTCGATCCGGAACTACTCGCCGGGCAAGTCTCGCAGGATAACAAGGTAGCCCCCACACGCGCAGTGAATCTCTGGTTTGCGCGTCAGGTGATCTTTGTGGAAGCCGCCGGAAAGCTGCTGACTGAAACGCCTTCCTGGACGCAAATCGCCCGCCGTATTGCTCCGGGCCGGTTTCACTCCGTCTTCAGCCGAAGAGAAGCCGCCCCGCGCGCAGCTGTGGTTTGCGTCAGCCTGGAAAGTCTTCTGAAGCCCGGCACAGCTCAAGAAAACGCGAACAGGCTCCGCGCGCTGCGCGCCAGCCTGGATGAATGCTCGCGGCGGCTGGGCATCAGCCTGCCGGTCTACGTTCTGTTCACCAAGATCGACCGTGCGCCGTTTTTCGCTGACTATGCGGAGAACCTCACTCCGGCTGAGGCCGCGCAGGTTTTTGGGGCGACGCTTCCCATACGCGCGCAAAGCACTACCGGCATTTACGCCGAACAGGAGAGCCAGCGCCTGTCAGCAGCTTTCGACGAGCTGTTCTACTCGCTCAACGAGCATCGCATCGAGCTTCTGAGCCGCGAGCATAACGCAGAGCGGTTACCCGGAATCTATGAATTCCCACGCGAATTTCGGAAGCTGCGCAATGCGGTTGTCCAGTTTCTGGTGGACCTTTGCCGCCCCAGCCAACTCACCACCAGCCCTTTTCTGCGCGGCTTTTATTTCGCGGGTACGCGCTCTGTGCTGGTTGAAGCGGAAGCTGAACCGCAGACGCTCGCATCCGAAGCAGCCGATGCCGAGATGGGCGCCACGCGGGTATTCAGCGCCGGCCAGTTGCGCCGCCTCACAACCCAGCAACCGCAGGGGTTGGAAGATGCCTCCGGCGCCACACGCATTTTCGATCCCCGAAAGGCGGCGATGGGCGGGATTGGAGCGTCTGCGCCCCGCACGCAGATTATCCAGCAGCCGGTCTTTCTTGGACATCTCTTTCATGAAGTTCTGCTTAAGGATCGGGCGGGGCTTGCCGCGAGCAGCGCGAGTGCACGGGTGAATTTCTGGCGGCGATTTTTGCTGGCCGCAGCCGCCGTCATCTGTCTGATCTTCAGCATTGGCTTGATCGTCTCCTTCCTGGGGAACCGCGCCCTCGAATCCGAAGTGGCCCGCGCCGCGCGCACCGCCCAGGCGAATCCGAACGCGTCGTTGGCCGAATCTCTTCGGCAACTGGAAGCGCTGCGCCAGCCGCTTGAAGAGATTCGCAACTACAACCAAAACGGCGCGCCGTGGCGCCTGGGCTGGGGATTATTCACGGGTCCCGAACTTTACCCTGCGGCGTGTGCCGCATACGCACGGATGTTTCGGGAGGTTTTGCTCGATCCAATTCAGAGCGCGATGGTGGATTACCTGAAGGCATTGCCTTCAACACCCACCGGTGAATACGGCCCGGCTTACGACACGCTGCGGGCGTATCTGATCACTACCACGAACCCGGAAGAGAGCCAGCGAGAGTTCCTGTCGCCCGAGTTATTCAAGACCTGGTCTCAGGCGCGGGCGGTCGACTCGCAGTCGGCTGAACTTGCCCGCAAGCAGTTTGATTTCTACAGCGACGAACTCCGAGCCAGCGCCCGCCTGGGCACTTCCCAATGCTTTGCCTCAAGAGCCGATCAGGATGCGGTGAACCATGCACGCCGTTACCTGAACCAGTTTCCGCCTGAAGAGCGCGTCTATCGCGCGATGCTGGCCGATGTTTCCAGAAGCAGCGCTCCCATCATCTTCAGCCGCGCCTATCCCAACTCCGCGGGTATTGTGACAGCACCTGAGGAAATCTCAGGCGCTTACACCAAAACCGGCTGGAGCCTGATGCAGAAGGCTCTCGATAATCCTCAACCTTATATGAAAGGCGAGCCCTGGGTGCTGGGAACGCAGGTGAGCGGCGCATCCGATGTGATCACATTGCAGCAACATCTCCGGCAGCGCTACCAGAGTGAGTTTACGAATGCGTGGCGCAAGTTTCTGGCCAGCGCAAGAGTGGTTCCCTATGCGAATTTGAAAGACGCAAGCCGCAAACTGGAAGCCTTGACGGGCAACACGTCTCCACTGCTTGAATTGTTCTGGCTGATTTCCTATCACGTTTCCGTGGACCCGGAAGCGGCCAGAGAATTTCAGCCTGTTGCCAAGGTGGTGCCGCCCTCCGATCAGCAACAGTATGTCTCCTCCGCGAACCAGAACTATCTCGGTGCGCTGCTCAACCTGAAAAGCTCACTCGATCAACTGGCCCAGCAGTCCCAGGCGGCGTTGAACCCGGGCGCTCCCAATCCTGTGGCCTCGAGCGCGGCCCAAGCCACAACCGTGACCGAGCAGATTGCCCAAGGCTTTACACCGGATCCCGTCGGCCACATCGATGATCTGGTGAAGCGTCTGATGCTCGCGCCCATTACCAATGTTCAATCCGCTCTGCCGAAGCCTGGCCAGGCACTGAACGGACAGGGCCGGTCGCTTTGTGCACAATTCAACTCGCTGATGCGGGAGTATCCCTTCAGTTCCAATCCGCGCAGCCCGGCCGCGAGCGTGGTAGAACTGAACAGCATTTTCCAACCGAACGATGGTGCTCTTGCAAAGTTCTATGCCCAGAACCTCTCAAGCATTCTCAGTTTTACCGGATCGCAATACGTGATGAATCCCGGCAGTCCCATAAAGCTGACGCCGGCATTTCTGGCCTTTTTTAATCGTGCGATGGAGTTCGCGCGCGCGCTCTATCCGAACGGCTCTCCTCAGCCCCAACTGCGCTTTGTGCTCTCGCCATTGCCAACCGAGGGAGTCAAGAGTTTCTCTCTGACGATTGACGGGCAGACGCTGACGTATCCTGGCGCATCGGTACAGTTTGCGTGGTCACCCGCAACAGCTCATGAAGTGAGGCAGACGGTCGGTGAGGGAGGCGTTTCCTATCCAGGCCCTTGGGGGATCTTCGGACTCTTCCGCGACGCTCAATGGAAGACGAACGGATCGGGCTACGATCTGAGCTGGGTACAGAAGAATGGCGAGCGAATTCTCTACCTGCCGAACGGCAAGCCTATGACCGTGGGGGTCCATCTGGATATGATGGGCGCGCCGCCCGTCTTCAAACCCGGCTATTTCGCAAACAGCCTGGGCTGCGTTTCGCGCGTGGCGGAATAGGGCGGTTTTCAACGACCGAGGAGCCCGATCAACCCGATCAGAATCAGGTAAATGGCCACAATGTAGTTCAGAAGCCGAGGGAAAATCAGAATAAGGATGCCGGCGATCAGGGCCACAATCGGCGAGACTGCGGCGAAACGTACAGTCACGACATTGCTCCGAGTTTGGGCAAAAGCCGGGGTTGTGGCCAGGGTACTGATCCCCGCGAGCAAGATGATCCCGATCATGCGCTCTCTTAATTTCACGGTGCGCCTCCTGTTTGCGAAGTGGTGGATTAGGTATTCCGGAACCGCCCTCTTCCCTTTCGGGATTGCGACTAAACTCAATCGGCGATTGCAGCATAACCGGAGACCGGATCGGTTTCAATGGGATTTCAACCGGATTCCATAGAACGCGCACCAGCCGAGCCGCAGGGGGGATCGCTCGTGCTATACTTCAGCAAGTCGTTAGCGGGGTCTTGAGGGGTAATGAAAAGCTGTACCACCTGCCGCGCAACCTATCCCAATGATTACAGCCATTGTCCTCGTGATGGAACGCCTTTGGTCGAAGCGGGAGCTTGGTCTGAAGGGGCGATCATTCGCGGGAAGTACCGCATTCTCTCGAAGGTGGGCCAGGGAGGGATGGGTGCGGTTTACAAAGCCTATCACGTGCTGTTTGGCGAGTTGCGCGCGCTCAAAGTGATCAACCCGGAACTGCTCAGCGATGAGCTCTTTGTGAAGCGCTTCAAGCAGGAGGCCGTGATTGCGCGCAAGCTCGATCATCCGAATGCCGTGCGTGTGGATGACATCGATGAATCAGAAGATGGCCGGCCATTTATGGTGATGGAATTCATCGAGGGAGAAAGCCTGAAAAACCGGATTCAGGCGCGCGGCCCTTTGCCGGTTCCTGCGGTCTGCTCGATCGTGAAACAGGTGGCCTCGGCGCTGGACGCAGCCCATCATCTGGGGATGATTCATCGGGATATCAAGCCGGCGAATATTGTGCTCGTCCAGACAGCAAGAGGAGAGCAAGCCAAAGTTCTGGACTTCGGGATCGCCAAGTTTCGGGAAGCTCACCTTGCAGAAACCGGAGAGATGACACTGACCGGCACGGGAGTGGTGATCGGGACGCCTCAATATATGTCGCCAGAGCAGGCGATGGGGAGGCGCAGCGGCGAACTTGACGGTCGCAGCGATCTTTACTCACTGGGTGTCGTCATGTACCAGATGCTAACCGGAGAGCTACCTTTCAAGGCTGACACCACGATGGAATTGCTGATGGCGCACATCAACACGCCACCTCGGCCCATTCTGGAGGCCAGGCGGGAACTCCATATTCCGCCCGCCCTCGCCGGTATCGTGATGAAGTGCCTGGAGAAGAAGCCGGAACTTCGCCCGGCCACCGGCGCGGCCCTGATCGAAGAATTGGATGGTGTCCTGAATAACGAGGCAAAAGCCAAGGAGGGGGCAACGCTGCTGGCTCAGGCAGCTCCGGCGAAGGTGGAGGAGACACAGGTTTTAAGCTCCAGCCGCACGCCTGCCGTGCGATCGCCCGCTACTGAATCGGTTCCCCAAACCCAGGCGTTTCCGTCCGAGGCATCGACCGCCCCTACGTCTGCGGCGGCGCCAGGGACTGCTCTGCCGCAGCAAGTCGCAAGCTCCAAAGGTCTGCGATGGGCGGTGGCCTTGTTGGTGGTGGCGTTGGCAGCCGTTGGCGGATTTGCGGCGTGGCATTACAAGGTCCATCATTCTGCCACGACGACGGTTGCTTCAACCAACTCAGCCAGTTCAGTCAACCCTGCCAACCCGGCAAGCCCGGCGGGTTCGCCAGGATCAACGGCCCAATTGCCCACGCAATCACCTGCTGCGTCTCTGCCCTCAAACGGGCCAAGCATAACTTCGGAAAGGCCGGTTGAAAAAGTTTCTGCTGAAACGCCGGGCGCAACCAAGACTCCGCGCAAGACTGAAGCGCAATCCCCGCCCACGAGCGCTTCAAAAACCCAGAAAGCGGAGGCCACGAAACTTCTAGCCAAATCCTCTCCCCCGCCTGCATCACCGCAGCGGGCTCAGTCAGTTCAAAGCGCGAGTATGGCTTCAGTCCCCGCGCCCACCCAAACCTCCGGCCCGTCAGGCGACCTGGTGCTGACGAGCTCGCCTGGCGCGATCCTTTACATTGACGGCAAGGAAGCAGGCGCCATCAATAGCTCCGGGCAGCTTGTGGTGAGAAACGTCGCGGCAGGAACACATCAGCTTCGGCTGGGATACCCGGGATTTCCAGGCTACCAGTACAGCATCAATGTTTCGCCCGGAGGTACAGCATTCGTGACCGCCAAGGCCGAGGGGGCGGAAGGTCCGCATCCTTCTGTGATTGCAACTCCAAACAGCCTTGGCTCGACGACAACCACAGGGACAAGCGCGCCCACGACAGCGCAGACCGCCAGCTTCAGCGTAACTCACCTGCACAAATTTGGCTCCTGCCAGGGTACGCTCGTAATCACCAAGAATGCTATCGCCTACCAGGCCAGCAACAGCAAGGATTCGTTTCAGTCTCCCCTTCAGGGTATTAATTGGGGAACTGATCTCCACGGGGACTTCTATGTTCGCCTCCACAACGGCAAAGTTTATTCGTTCCGCTCGCAGTCGCCCTCGACCATCGTGGCAACAATTAATCACAATGTCGGCGTCACGCAACCCCACCTTGCCGGTCCTTGACCACAGGAGACCCTCGGTGCATAAGACCAAGGGCGAAGGGCGCGGAAATGCGGAGAGCCACGAGGGAAATGGAGCCCCCCCGATTTTGAATCTGGAATAACGGCTGAAAGGCGCTGGTATGCCCAAGATCAGGTTTCTTCGCTCGCACCTGCTTCGTCTTCTTACGCTGATCTACACCCATGGGCGCGTCTCGCGAGGCCAGCTTGCGGATTATACCGGCTATAGCACTTTCCTGGTCTCGAAGCTGGCCGAACGCCTCCTCAAGGAAGAACTGATCGTTGAGGTGGGGGCCGGGGTTTCTTCCGGCGGCCGGCCTCCCACGTTACTCGCCATCAATCCGGATATCGGGCGGCTGGTGGGTATCCACATGGGCACGATTAATCTGCGCGCCGTGCTCACCAACCTGAGCGGCGACGTCCTGGCTCACCGGATCGACAAGAGCCAGGTGGACCAAGGGCCGGAAGTGGCTCTGCAACATATGATAAGCGTCATTCAGGATCTTCTCCGGCAGGCTCGCGTGAAGCCTGAAAAACTCTCGGGTATCGGAATCGGAATTGCCGGCGTACTGGATCGTCAAAAAGGGATTACGTTGTCGTGGCCGAAAGTGCCCTCCTGGACGGATGTGCCCGTCAAAAGCGTTGTTGAGCGGAGCTTTAAAACTTTGGTCGAAGTGGATGACACGCCCAGGACCATGGCCCTGGCAGAAAAGCGCTTTGGCAAGGCGCGAAATGCGAAGGAATTCATTTATCTGGCTTTGGGAGCTGGAACCGGCGCCGCGCTTTTCCTGAATGGACAACTTTATACGGGCACGGGAGGCTTCGCCGGAGAATTTGGTCATACAACGATTGACGAACGGGGGCCGCTATGCTCGTGCGGCAATCGTGGCTGCCTGGAAGTGATGGTTTCTGCCTCAACCCTTATCCATCGGGCCGAGGAAGCGCTGGCCACCGGACTGAGCAGCCAGTTGTATCGCATTACTCGCGAGAATGGCGGGCAGTTGAATCTGGACTCGATCGCCAAGGCAGCAGAGGCCAACGACCGATTCTCATTAGGGCTGCTCTCTGAAACCAGCCTCCATGTGGCCACAGGCGTGACAAGCCTCATTAATCTGCTGAATCCTGAATTGATTATCCTGGGTGGAGGATTGATTCAAGGGATTGGGCGATGGCTGTTGCCCTCGATCCAGCGCCTGGTTCAGGAAAGAGCGATGCCCAACCCCGCCAATCAGGTGTCGATTGAGCTTTCTGATTTAAGTGAAATTGACTGGGCGCGCGGCTCGACACTCCTGGTTTCAGAGAAGGTCCTTCAGCGCACGCTGCCGGCCCGACGCAAGGTCTGAGACGGCCGGCTCGTACTTCCCTCCCCGCAAAGGTCTTCCGATTTACGACCCAAGATGCCGTAATCTATAGAAACAATAGGAACTGGTTGCTTTCTATAGCCACTTAACTTTATTTTATATAAAAGTGGTTGACAGATTCCGCGACTTGAGTTATAGATAGTCGACTTACAACTGGCTTATTATCGTTAGCCGATTGGAAATTGCGGGCCTGTTCGAGGATTTCAACTTAAATGCTCGCTTTGTTATGAAAAGATTAATATGGTCAGGTAATGGCAGGATGGAGTTGGTGGAAGCGCCCCGTCCAGACGCGAGTTCTGTAGGTCCTCGCGAAGTGCTTCTGCGAGTCAAGGCGGTAGGCATTTGCCGCACCGATATTCACATCCTCGACGGGCGTTTTCCCCAGGTGCAGCCTCCGCGGGTGTTGGGTCATGAGATTGCGGGCATCGTCGAGCATGTGGGTTCTCAGGTGGCGCGCGTTCGTACCGGTAGCCGCGTCACATGCGATTCGGTCGTTGGCTGCGGGCAATGCCATTTCTGCCGCGCAGGAAGTCGTCAGTTCTGCGTCACTGGCTATGAACTGGGTTTTACCCGTGATGGAGGATGTCAGGAATGGCTGATCCTGCCGGAAGAAAACGTTCATCCAATTGCTGACTCCATTTCGATGGAAGAGGCTGCCATCCTGGATATGGAAGTCTACGCCGCTCTGAGAAAGCCCGGCATTCGTTCAAGCGATATCGTGCTCATTGAGGGTCCGGGGCCTGCGGGGCTGGTGGCAATCCAGGTGGCGCGAATTTTGGGCGCGCGCCGCGTGCTCCTTTCAGGTGACTCGGAAGCCCGGCTTGAACTGGGAAAATCGCTCGGCGTCGATCGAGCCATTCATATTCACAAAGAGGACCTGACTCAGGTCGTTCAAAAGGAAACTCAAGGACGGGGAGCAGATCTGGTGATGGACTGCGCAGGCACCGCGGAATCCCTTCGACAGGCGCTCGAAGCGGTGGCCCCAGGAGGCCGGGTGGTGCTCTACGGCGTGTATCCGGATCCTCTTCCGCAGGTTTCGATCTTACCCGTCATTCTGAAGGATCTCGTCGTCTACGGTTCTCTCTCCGACCGGAAATACTGGGAAGAAGTCATCGCCCTGGTGGAGAGTGGCCGCTTGAATCTGAAGCGACTGATCACCCACACGTTTCCCATTGAGGAGACTTCGAAAGCCTATGAGTACGTGCGTCATCAGGAAGACGGTGCCTTAAAAGTCGTCTTGCAATTGTGAAATGGGGCATGAACAAACCAAAGAGGTGAAATATGAGGCGTACAGAAAAGGGAATCAGGTTTCTGGCCATCATGTTCTGGGCGATTGGCATCATGCTTTCGCCTAATACCTTCGGACAGGGAGGCGCCACCGGAACCATCACCGGCATCGTTACGGATGCCAGCGGAGCCGTCGTGCCGGGTGCGTCAGTTCTTCTCCAAAACACTGCAACCAATGTCACTTGGCAGACGAAAAGCGATAGTGCAGGGGTCTACCTGTTTTCAAACCTGCCGGTGGGCAACTATGCGCTCAAGGTTACAGCGTCTGGCTTTGCAGCCGTCCAAGTTCCAGCCTTGAGACTGGAAGTAAACGCGACACTCCGCCAGGACATCAAACTTCCGCTCGGAACCGTGACGCAGACGGTGAACGTAAAAGCCGCTCCACCCATGCTCAACACATCGAATGCCAGCCTCGGGCAGGTGATTGCTTCAACAGAGGTAGCTCAATTGCCCCTCAATGGACGTGACTTCCAGCAGCTCCAACTGTTGACTCCAGGAACCGTCTCCGGCACGAATTTCCAAACCAGTGCTGCTCTGAACGCTGGCGCCAGTGCGCTGACCACCAACGAGACTTTGAACATTTCCAACGGTGGCCGGCCCGGCTCAGACCTTTTCCTCGTTGATGGCTCGGACGATTCCAATGAAAACGGTCGTGGCGTTCTCTGGCGCCCCAGCATCGACGAAATTCAGGAGTTCAAAGTTCAAACTTCCAACATGTCCGCGCAATTCGGCTATGGAAGCACCATTACGAACATTGTCATCAAATCCGGTTCGAACCAACTCCATGGGGTCACCTACGATTTCGTTCGCAACAACGTTTTCGATTCGCGGAGCTTTTTTGCACCAAGCACTGAGCCCCTGAAATGGAATCAATTTGGCGCCAACGCCGGAGGCCCAGTCTTTCTTCCCAAGCTGTACAACGGGAAGAACCGGGCATTCTGGTTTTTCAACTACGAAGGCTTTCGCTTGCGGCAGGGGAGCGCCGCTTTCGCCACTGTCCCTACGGCACAAATGCGGCAAGGAGACTTCTCTCAACTCCCTGTCCAACTCTATGATCCTTCGACAACGCGACCCAACCCTTCATTGCCTGGCACCTATATTCGCGATCCATTCGTCAACAACCAGATTCCTCTCAGCCGGGAAAATCCCGCCACGGCTTTTTTCCTTAATCCTTCATGGATCCCGCTGCCGAACCGCCCCGGCATTGCCAACAATCTGGAGCAGACTTTCTCCGTGCCCACCAACTATAACCAGATGACCGCAAAAATCGACGAGTACATCGGAGCGAGGGATGCTTTGAATGGGCGATTTTCCTTCACGCACGAATTCGACGGCAGTTACGGACCTTATCATGGCTTGAATAAAGTGGACCCCGGCTCAAATCCCAAGTATCCCTATCCCTACGACTCTGACTTGAATTGGACACACACGTTCAATCCCAATGACCTGATGGAAGCGCGCGTCTCCATGAGCCGGGCGAACTTGCTCTTTAATACCCCAAACCTGGGCTTGAGCCAGAATTATGACACGCTGCTCGGGCTGAACGTCTTCCCATCCAGCATCACGGGTATTTACCCCAGCTATCCAGTCATGAACATATCCGGCTTTACCGGATTGCCGCAGGGTTTTCTGCTGAACTACATTTCCAACAATTTTGAGTACACCGCGAATTTCACGATGGTCCGCGGGCGGCACACCTTTCAATTCGGTGAGACGTTCCGGGACTGGCAGCAGAATTTAACGACCAGCGGGCAAGGCAGCGGGACTTTCAGTTTCACCGGAACTTATACCAGCAATCCTTCCAGCCCCGGCAACACCGGTGCAGGCATTGCAGACTACTTTCTGGGCATACCGTTTGAAGGCAGCCGCTACGCTCCTCCCGGATGGTACTATCAGCGGATGAAAGACAACTGGCTATACTTTAACGATGATTGGAAGGCAACGCCCAAGTTAACCCTTAATCTCGGCATTCGTTACGAGATCAATCTGCCAACGGCCGAGAAATATGGACACTTTGCCACATTCGATCCGACCGCCCGCAATGGACAGGGCGCGATTGTGGTTCCTGATGCACAAGCCGTAAAAATCCCGTCGGCGATCTCCTCGGTGAATCTGTCCTGGCCCTTCTATCAGCAATTCTCGGTGTTTGCCAACGACGTCGGGATCAACTCCAAATATTTGAGGAAGGTGGGATATCTAAACTTTGCGCCTCGGGTGGGCCTTGCCTATCGGCTTACAAACAAGACTGTGCTTCGCGCGGGATATGGCCTCTTTTACCTGCCGCTGGACGGCAACCGGGAAAGCGAACTCGAGGGGCCACCCTTCCTGGTGCGAGAGAGTAACATTCTGAATGATCCTGTTATTCCAACCAAAACCGTCTATAACCTATTTCCTCCCGGTTCCAGCTTCAGTGAATTTGCCACGGTTTTTGCGCAAGATCCCAATGCCACAAACTTTGGCTATAGCCAGGAGTGGAACCTCGCGCTCCAGCGGCAATTGCCAGGGCAATTGGTGGCCCAGATCGCCTATGTGGGTAGCAAGGGGACGGACCTGCAGACGGTCTTTCCTTTGAATACCCCGCAGCCGGGGCCGGGCGACGTCCAGCCGCGCAGGCCGTTCCCTGACTTCGGCTATATTCAGTGGAATCAGCAATCGTTTTCGTCGATCTATCATTCATTGCAGGCCACCGTTGAGCGGCGCTTTTCTCATGGATTCTCTCTGCTCGCCTCTTATACCTGGTCCAAGTGCATCGACTACGACAGCACGGATGCGGACGGCACTTACGACCCGTTTAATCTGGCTATGAATCGAGGGGTATGTGACTTTGATGTGCCGCAGCTTTTTACCATGGCCACTGTTTACCATGAGCCGTGGTTCCAGAATTCAAACCGGTTTGTGCGCGGCGTGCTCGGAGGATGGGAGATTGCGCCCATCATCAGCCTTCAAAGTGGCTATCCGTTTACACCTTTTGCTACCACGGATACATCGAATACCGGTCTGGGCAGCCGGGCAGATGTCGTGGCGGGCTGCAACCCCAAGCTGTCCAATCCGACGCCTCAAGAATGGTTTAACACCGCTTGTTTTGTGAGCCCACCGGGTCCTCCCATTTACAGGTTTGGCAACGCGGGGAGAAACATCTTGCGAGGAGACGGCATCCAGAATGTGGACTTGGGATTCTACAAAAACTTCAAGCTGGGGGAAGGCCGGTCATTGCAGATTCGATTCGAAGGGTTCAACGTGTTTAATTGGCCATCCTTTGGCCTTCCCAACGCCACGGTGAACACACCGGGTTATGGCCAAATAACCAATGCGTCGGCGGGAAGGGAAATTCAAATGGCTGCAAAGCTATATTTCTAATTATGCGAAGACCCTGATCAGGTCTGGAAAGTGGATAAAAGGAGTAGAAAGAGGCGCTGTCTGACGCCGGTCCAAGTGGCGCACATCGCAATCTTAATTTTCTTGTTTTTTCAACCTTCGCATAGCCAGAGCCTTCCAGGGAGCTTGGACCAAGGGCTGGCTGCGGGGCTGCGAGGAGACTGCGCCACGGCACTTGCAGATTTGAAGCCCCTCGTCACCCAGGGATTGTCTTCTCCGCAAGCGCTCAACGTGATCGCGGTCTGCGAATCCCAAAGGGGTAACCCTGAAGGAGCAAGAGTTTATTTTGAACGAATCGTCAAAATGGAACCCGATGTCTGGCAGGCTTGGAACAATCTGGGCGGGAATTATCTGGCCTTGAATCGGCCGTCGGAAGCGGCCTCCGCCTTTCACAGGGCAATCCAGCTAAACCCAACGAATGCTTCGGTGTGGTTTAATCAGGCCTCTGCGTTTCTGAAGCTCGGCAGGCCGGAAGAGGCTTTCCAGTCATTAGACCATGCCGAGCGCTTGGCCCCTGAAGATCCGCAAATTCACAACGCATGGCTTAACATGGCAGGATCGCTGGCAAGCCTGGCAGCGCATTTGATCAACGAGGAGCAATACGCCAAAGCCCAGAGCCTTCTCCTTGTGGCGGATCGCCCGCTGAGAAATTCGGCTTACTGGAACAACTTGTTGGGATATGCGGAATTCAAGTTGAATCAGCCCAAACCAGCCCTCGAACACCTTCAGAAAGCGCTGCAACTTGATCCGGATAACACGGATTTTTTGATGGATATTGGCGAGTTTCTGGCCCACTACCGTGCCTATCACGAAGCGCAGGAAATGTTTCAGGTGGCAGCCAAGCGGCTCCCCCATTCACCTCAGGTGCAATTCGGTTTAGCGGTAAGTTACATTCTGGAAAATCGACGCGAGGAAGCGACCCGCTTGTTGGAAGCGTTGATCGCCTCGAACCCGAAATTCGAGCCTGCCTACCGCGCGCTCGGCGAGTGTTACGAAGATGCCGGCCGTGGAAAGGCCATGGTTGAGCTGGGCCAGAAGCTTCAAGCCATCGACTCATCGAAACCAACCGGATGGTATCTGGTGGGTGCAGGGCTGCTCAACGAAAGCGTTCAAGACCGGAATCTGCTGGCTTCTGCGATTCCAGCGCTCGAACGAGCGGTCGCCCTCGATCCGCGCTCCAGCCGCGATCATTTCATGCTCGGCAAGGCCTACGAAGCGGAACATGACTATCCCAAAGCCATTGCCGAGCTGAAGGAGACCATTCGTCTCGATCCGACGCATGAGAGAGCCCATTACGTGCTTGCTCAGATTTATGAGCGAACGGGTGAAAAGCAATTGGCCCAAGCTGAATTTGAAGCGCATAACAGGATCAAAAAGGGGGAACGCAACGCTCAATATCGGTTACTCTTGACGCGCACAGCAGTCCAGTAAATATCTAAGCATGGACGTGCAAAACGTTCTCCTACCCCGCGGTAGGTTCACACTGTGTCGCCCGGTTCCCGATGAGCCCTGGGTGTCGCGCGGGACGGAAGCTGATGGCGAAACCTGACCTCATCATGCCCTGAGTCGATATCAAAAAACCTCTTATGTTCAGTAAAGTGCCCAGCGTAAGTGCGCCAGGGATTTTGGGGAAATCAAAATATGAATCGTCGCAAATTTCTATCAAGCTGCGCAGGCGTTGCCCTGTTACCAGAATCCCTGGGGTGGCTTCAGGCCAACGAACCTCGCGTCCCGATCACCGGAATTCCCCGGCTGGGGGCTTTGCAACCGGGCCAGCCGGTGAATCTCGCCACCTATGGTGAGATCAAATCCTGGTTAAATCCTGCCGCAACCCCGCTTTTACAGGCGCATTCTATTGCGCACCCAGGCTTCTCATCCACGCTACGGATTGCCAGCTTGCCGGGGAAAGAGGGAGAAGTCGATCTCGGCATCGAGTGGCCAGAGTTTCGCACCATCGACCGCGTGGTCATTCAGTACGCTTCTGTCGAAAGCGCCCCCGTCATCGGAAAGCAGTTATTGGAATACTGGACGGGGATCACGGCCCGGCAGGGAACTTGGCAAAGTCTGGACGAAACCGAAATCGAAGGCGTTTCAGCGCAAATTGAGGGACCTGTCTGGACATTTTCCTTTCCTCATCGAAGGACTTGCAAGGTGCGCCTCCGGTTCCAGAATCAGAAGCAGGTCGCGATTGACTATCTGGGAGTGTATGGCCCTTCAAAATGGAAACGCGGAGATATTCGCATTGAATGGGGCCATAGCGGGCCGGAAAGAGCGCACGATGGGAAGCTTGAAAGGTATAACGGCGAAGTTCTGGAAATCAGGCCCATGGGCTCAACGCAGCTTACCGGTAAGTTCTCTTGGTCTTCGTCAGCGGGCGGCGGGAAGATTGCCGGGATTGAAGCCACAGTGCTCTACGCGTATGGCATGGACGTGGACCGCTCGATTCTAACCCTCCGCACGAAGGCCTGCGAGTTCTCATTTCTCCCGGGAGAGGTGCTGGAAGAGCAACCCATCGAGGTGCCAGACTTCGGAGTTTATATCCGGAAGAGTTCCTTTCCTCTCGATCGAGCGTCCTATCGCCGCCAGAATCAGAGAAAATCCCGCATCATCGACGCGGTTTCCCATCACCCCGAGCAAAGTGTTGAAAATGCTTATCGGCACATTCGTGCCCGGCGCGTCACACTCTCGTTCGTCGGCGTGGAGGCCAACAATCACAAGTTTGGGATTGCGCCGGATGGACACCTGGTGGTCGGAAGCAATGATCCGAGTTTCGGTCATCCCATGGCACCTCAGTTTGCGGTCTACTTTGATACAGCGGAACAACCCGTGCTGTTCCAGAGCGCCGCAGCCAAGCCCGCCGGCCTGTTTGAGGCGGACAAACAGAAGCAGCAACGACTGGAAGAGGGTTGGCTGCCCATCATCATCACGACTTGGAGCGAGAATGAACTCGCTTTCGAGCGCTCCGATTACGGCGTGCTTCAGCATTCCCCGGAGCCGCTCGATGAGTCCAGACTGATGGGCAACGAGCCCGCCCTGCTGATTTCCCGACTGAGCATTCGCAACAACTCAACAATTCCCAGCCTGGCCAGCTATTACATCAAGCCCTGGAGACCCGCCGGTGGAAATCTTGGCTACGGTCCGATTCCGACTGGTGCCCGGAACGCCTGGGTCACAAGTCTCAATGAAAAGACGATCCTCGTCGCAGAGGGCGATGCGAAGTACATCGTCTGTTGCCTCGACAATGGAGGCCGGGGCGTTCTCTCCCTGGAGCCTGCGGTTGAGGCCGCGCGTTACTCCGTGCTCTTAGGCCCTGGAGAAGAACACGTGATTTACACGATGATTCCGGGCGAGCCCTTGCCAGCCTCAACCGACACCTCGGAATTTCAGTCTCTTGATTACCAGAAGCTGCATGATTCGACCGCGCAGTATTGGAAGAACCGGCTGGCTGAAGGTATGCAGGTGAGCATTCCCGATCCTCATTTACAGAACGTCTATAACGCGAGCTTGCACCATTTTCTACTGGCACTTACCAAAGACGGAAAGCGCGGAGAGTATTATCCGAACACAGCCATGCTGCTTTACGGGAGCATTGGAAGCGAAAGCAGTCCGGTGATGCAGGCCCTGGAAATGCGCGGTTTCCATCGGCGGGTGCAGAATTGCCTGAAGGCATGGCTTTCCACGCAAGGGGATTCCATGCCGGCGGGAGATTATGTCTCGAAGGAAGGCGGCTTTTATCACTTCTGGCCGATCTATACCATTGACCAAGGTGCGATCCTGTGGACGCTGGCGGAACATTACTTCTACACGCGCGATCGGGATTGGCTGCGCATGGCGGCCCCGCACATCGTTGCAGGCTGTGACTTCATTATTCGCGAACGCAATCGAACCAAGACATTGCTGCCGGACGGCACGAAGCCGCTTTCCTACGGCCTCGCGCCTGCAGGTTGTGTCGCCGATCCGCGAGACTGGGAGTACAGCTTCATGCTGAACGGTTACTTCTATCTCGGGCTCAAGAAATCCGCCCAGGCTCTGCGAGATGCCGATCCCGAAAACGCCGCGCGCATTGCTGTCGAGGCGGAGGATTATCTCCAGGCGATTCGGAGAGCGCTCAAGGAAAGCATCGTTCTATCCCCTGTGACGCGTCTGCGCGATAACACGTCCGTTCCATCTGTTCCACCTTATCTCGGGCTGCGCGGCTTCAGCAGCGAAGTCAAGGATTCAGCCGATCCGGATCGCCGTCACGGCTATGCCTACGACGTGACCATTGGCCCCTTCCACCTTCTCAAGAGTGAAGTGGTTGATCCGAACGGCCCGGAAGTAACTTCCATGTTGAACTATTTGGAAGACTACTTCTTCATGTTCACGCCGCTCCCCTCGCGCGTCGATCTCGAGGATCTGGCCACGGACTGGTTCAACATGGGCGGCTTCGGAAAGCTTCAACCTTACTACTGCCATTATCAGGAGGCTTACCTGCTGCGGGATCAGATTCCGAACTTCCTGCGCGGCTTCTTTAACACTCTGGCGGCTATTTCTGATCCACAAACCTTGACCTTTCAGGAGGAACTCGATTTCAGTGGCGGTCAGCCCAACAAGACGCACGAGGAAGGGTGGTTCTTCCATCAACTCCGATTCATGCTCCTCATGGAAATCGGCAGCGATCTCTTTCTGGCTCGCGGCACGCCCCGGAGGTGGCTGGATGACGGCAAGCAGATCTCTGTCAGCCGGGCGCCCAGCCATTTCGGCGAGCTCTCTTATCACATCCAATCCCATGCGAGCCAGGCCAGAATCGAGGCCACAATCAACCCTCCCAAGCGGAACCCACCGGCGAATCTCTACCTCCGCTTGCGGCATCCCAGGCAGGCCGTTCTCCGAAGGGTCACTGTGAACGGCCGCAGCTGGAAAGAATACGACCCCGCCAGAGAGTGGATTAAGCTGCCAGTGGAAGCAAAAGAATTAAAAGTGACAGCCTACTATGAGTAAAGTGATCGTGCTCGACGGGCGAGGCCACAAGCCGGCACCCTACTGACCCTATCCCTTCGCGAAAGGACATCATCGGAGCATGGCCCAGGGCATTCTGCTCGCTTTCTTGGCCGCGACAGTTTACGGATTGTTGGGCGTCACTTACGAAGCCGCCGGAAAGCGCCATTACCAGATTTGGGATGTTGTCCTCTATATGCAATTCACTGGGTTCGTGATTGGCCTGGTGATATCGCTTGCTTCCCGCTCGCTGGTCTTTGATTCACGCTTGTTGGTTCTGGGTCTTCTAGGCGCGGCAACGTTTGTGGGTTCTCTGGGCAGTTACCTGATGGCGTGCCGCGAGAAGGATATCGGCGCCAACTGGACCATCGTGAACCTGTCGGTGATCCTTCCGATTCTGTTTTCTATTCTTTGGTTTCACGATATGTTCACGGCCAGCAAAGCGCTCGCGATCGTCTTCACTGTTCTCTCCATCGTCGTGATTGGAGGAGGCTTTCAAGGGACGACCGCGAAAGAGCGGTCTTTCGGATGGATAAAGTATATCACCCTGGCTTTCTTCCTTAACGCATGGCTGCCCATCCTGTTGCGATTCGTGCCGGAAGGCTTCTCGGCTCTCTTTACAACCTACCTTTACGGCCTCGGCTTCCTGCTGGTGTTGGCCTACCGGATTCTCAAAGGCCGAACTCTCAATCGGGATCGCGGGCTGATCGCGATCAGCATGGCCGCCGCTGGAACTCACTGGTCTGGCATCATGCTGACCATTGCGGCGCTCTCCGCGGTTGCCCGTGTCAGCTCTCAAGCAGGAATTGTGGTGTACCCTATTACGAACGGCCTGGTGATCCCGGTTGGTGTACTGTTGGGGGTCTGGATTCTGAAGCAAAAGATCTACGTCCGCACCATTGCCGGTATGGGCATGGCAGTGATAGCCTTGGTTCTTTTATCGATCGGCTGAGGTTTTGAAGGGAGATTCACACAATGAGCATGCGCATCCTAGCCGTTGGCGCCCATCCTGACGATCTTGAAATCCTCTGCGCGGGCTCTCTGGCCAAATATGCGGCTCGCGGAGATCGCGTGTTTATGGCGATTTCCACCAACGGCGAGGTGGGATCGCCGCGGCTGCCTAAGGAAGAAATTGCGCGCATCCGTGAGCAGGAAGCGCGTGCCTCGGCTGCAATCATCGGAGCCGAGCTTCACTGGCTAGGTTACCCGGATGAGTTCCTCTACGACAATGAATCCACGCGACTCCGCTATATTGATCTTATCCGCGAGACGCGCCCGGATGTGATTATCACGCACGATCCCTTGCATGACTACCACCCAGATCATCTGACCACCGGGCAAATCCTCTGGAATATTCGCGTCATGACGACGGTTCCCAACATCAAGACCAAGCATCCGCCGTGCGAGAAGATCCCGGCTCTGTATTTCATGGACACCATTGCCGGGATCAACTTCTCTCCCGAAGAATATGTCGATATCACTTCAACTATCGAAACGAAGAGGCAAATGCTGGCCGCCCACGCCAGTCAGGCCGAATGGCTGAAAGACCAGTACAATATGAGTTACATCGAGTTCATGGAAATCTGCTCGGGCTTTCGCGGACTTCAGGCCGGCGTTCGCTTTGCCGAGTGTTTCCGGCGCTCGGTGACATTTCCGACCACATCCGAAAGGCTGTTGCCTTAACCGTCGGCGGTCGTTGAGTAGCATCATCAGAACATGGCATACGGCACGAGGCACACAGGATGCCGTTGCTGCTTCTGTGGTTCGGCCCGGCGCTGAAAAGTTGCTCTGCTCGTCCTCGAAGGCAGCGTTGACTTTTCATCGGAGGTGGTGCACGGGAGGCAAAAAGAACCTGTCATGAAAATTACGGATGTTGAAGCGATCTACGTCAGTTTGCCGGAAGTCAAAGAGCAATGTGACAGCGGGCAGGACGCGTTGATCGTGAAGGTCCACACCGATGAGGGCATTACGGGAATCGGAGAGGTGGATTCCGCTCCCTTGGCGGTTCGAGGTATGATCCTGGGACCCTATTCTCATACGACTTGCTCTGGCTTAAAGCATCTTCTGATCGGCGAAGACCCTTTTGAAACCGAATATCTCTGGCACAAAATGTACCGCGCCAACATTTATGCCGGGCGTTTTGGAATTGGCCTGCATGCGATGAGTGGCATCGATATGGCGTTGTGGGACATCAAGGGAAAGAAACTCGGAATGCCGGTTTGGAAGCTTCTGGGAGGAGGGTTCCGAAAGAGCATCCGTTGCTACGCCAGCGTCCTGTTTGGAAATACGCCGGAAGAGACGGCTGAAATCGCTCGCCGTATCACCGGCCAGGGCTTTACAGCGGTCAAGTTCGGCTGGGGGCCGATGGGTCAGGACGCCGACCAGGACATCGCCCTGGTTGCCAAAGCCCGGGAGGGCTTGGGGAAAGGAATTGATCTGCTGGTGGATGCCGGTTTGCCCTGGGACGCGAAGACCGCAATTCAGCGGGCACAAGCATTTTCGGAATATGGGATCTTCTGGCTCGAAGAGCCGCTCTCTCCCGATGATTATGAGGGCTATCGGAAGCTGAGCCAGGCTACGCCGGTCCGCATTGCCGCGGGCGAGGAGGAAAGCGCACGAAACACTTTCCGGCGCCTGATTGAAGAGGGAAACATCGACGTGGTTCAGGTGGATCTGACGCGATGTGGAGGTTTTACCGAGGCCATGAAGATCGCCGCACTGGCCGCCGATCACGGCTTGCCCGTCGCCAATCACGGGTTCACCACCTATATCAACGTCTGCGCGGCTCTACATTGGCTCAATTCAGTGCCCAATGCGCTCATCGCCGAATTTGTCGCCCAGGAAAACACCAATCTTCGGGAATTTCTGACTCGTCAGAAAATCCGCGCGAGGGATGGCTGCCTTGAAGTGCCGCAGGAACCGGGACTGGGAATCGACTTGGATGAAGACGCCGTCGCGCGCTTTCGAGTGGTTTGACCGGGGCAGTCAGCTTGGCTGTTGCTGTTCCGGCAGTGTTAAAGGAGCGGCGTGGTTTATACCTGATGTAGATCCTCGCGCAAGCCACGCGGGTAGTTCTTGAACTCTTTCACCAAATCCATCAAGCCCGTCACAACGGCCTCGAAAATCTCCCGACCCTTTTCCTTTGAAGCGAGCGTTGGGTCTCCCACAACCCCGCTCTTGCTGAAGCGTGACCAGTGGTCCATCATCAGCACGGGCGAAGCGCTCATCAAGTCCATCCAGATGAATCGGGAAGGTGGCATCCCGATTTCCTTCTGAGCCTTGTTCATTTGGACGCGAGACTCATCGAGGTAAAGATAGACGGAGGTTTCAAGCTCACAAGCATGGGCCATGCCTCCGGGCCTTTCCGATTGCCGTACCCGGTCGATTGCTTCGCGCGCAAGACCCGGCCAGATGAAAGCGGCACAGAGCGCTTCCGTCTCAAGTACCGTGCGCCGCGCCACCAAGTCCAGAATGGGCATGTTGGAGCCGTGCCCGTCCGCCAGAAGAATGCGCCGAAAGCCGTGGTGCGCAACACTGCGCGTAATATCCAGCACGAAGTGAAGCAGGTGCTCCATCTGAATATCAATCGTGCCCGGGAAATCAAGATGGTGTTCCTCGAATCCATAAGGCACCGGCGGCAACAGCAACATCTCACCGTCCATCCGTCGCGCGGCCTCTTCGCAGATCGACCCAATCAGAAAGTTATCCACGTCCAGCGGTAAATGCCGTCCATGATCCTCCACCGATCCGACAGGCAGCACCACTACCGGCTGGCGCGGAACGATTTCGCGGATCTCAGGCCAGGTGTAATGCTGGTAGTAGTAGCTCTTCTTCGGAGCCATCGAATGCTTCCTCACGCCGGGCTTGCGGCAACCTCGCCTGCCTACAACGTCCGCATCGAGCTGTGACCACTGCTCATAGCGGAATGTTCCCATGCTTTTTGGGAGGAAATGATTCCCGCTTGGTTTCGAGCATGCGCAGCGCCGCAATCAGCTTGGGACGCGTTTCGCGTGGCATGATCACAGCGTCAATATAGCCTCGTTCCGCTGCAATATAGGGATTGGCAAATCGTTCTCGAAATTCCTCGACCTTCACTTTCCGCAGCACTTCCGGATCTTCGGCTTTCTGCAATTCACGCCGATAAACAATGTTCACCGCGCCCTCAGCACCCATCACCGCGATTTCCGCCGTCGGGTACGCATAGTTCACATCCGTGCGAAGGTGTTTGGAGGACATAACGCAATAGGCGCCGCCATAAGCTTTACGCGTAATCACGGTGACTTTGGGAACGGTAGATTCCGCGAATGCAAACAGCAGCTTGGCGCCATGGCGGATAATGCCGCCGAATTCCTGCTCTGTGCCCGGCAGAAAGCCGGGCACATCGACAAAAGTGATCAGAGGGATATTGAAGGCGTCACAGAAGCGAACGAAGCGAGCACCTTTCACCGAGCCATTGATATCCAGGCATCCGGCCAGCGCCTCCGGCTGGTTGGCCACGATCCCGACACTCTTCCCGCCAAGGCGCGCAAAACCCACCACCAAATTTTTGGCGAAATGCTCGTGGACCTCCAGGAAATATCCATCATCCACCACCCGCTGGATGATCTGTCTGATGTCATAGGGTTTATCTGATTCCGCTGGAACGAGAGTATCCAGAGATTCATCCTGGCGATCGACGGGGTCCTGCGTCTCAACATAGGGCGGATCCTCGTGATTGTTTTGCGGCATAAAAGAAAGCAACTCGCGAATGAGCGCCAGGCAGTCCTGATCATCTGAAGTCAGGAAATGAGCCACGCCGCTCAAGGTATTGTGAGTCAGGGGTCCTCCTAACTCTTCCTTGGTCACATCCTCATGCATTACGGTCTTGATCACGTCCGGACCTGTCACGAACATGTAGCTGGACTTATCCACCATAATCGTAAAGTCGGTGATGGCTGGCGAGTAGACAGCCCCGCCAGCGCACGGCCCCAGAATAGCGGAAATCTGCGGAACCACTCCCGACGCCAGCGTGTTGCGCAGGAAGATGTCAGCATATCCGGCCAGCGACGCGACCCCTTCCTGGATGCGCGCGCCGCCAGAATCATTCAGACCAATGATGGGAGCTCCGACCTTCAACGCCCAATCCATCACTTTGCAGATTTTCGCGGCATTGGCCTCGCTCAGGGAGCCGCCAAAAACGGTAAAATCCTGGGCAAAGGCATAGGCAAGCCGCCCGTGGATGCGCCCGTAGCCGGAAATGACGCCATCGCCCGGGATGCGCTGTGACGCAAGGCCAAAATCCTGGCAGCGATGTTCCACCAGTTTATCAACTTCTTCAAACGTGCCTTCGTCAAAGAGCAGGTCCAGCCGCTCGCGAGCCGTGAGCTTGCCAGCGGATTTCTGGCGCGCTTGCCGCTCTGCGCCCCCTCCACGCTCAGCCTCAACATTCCGACGGCGGAGTTCTTCGAACTTTTCCTGAAGTGTCATGAGATAGGCATGAGGGTGAAAACCAGCAAATCAGAACGGGAGGCCCTTCCTGGGCAGCGGTTTGAACTCCTGGGCCGCCAGCCCGAAAGTGGTGCAAAAAAGGGAGGCCCCTGATCTCCGTCCACCGATTATCTGGCAGTTCTGTTCAAGCCGCTCCAATTCTCGCAGGCGATGATTGAGTTGCCTGGCTGGCGAGGATCGTATTTCACGCTCGAAGTCGCGCCCGGCAGAATTCCCGCCAGGTCATTGGCTTCCGCAAAGGCAGAGATATCCTGCGCCGCTTCGTACATCACGCCCGCAACTTCGTAGCGGTAAACTACCACCTGCTTTGGGACATTTCCAGAGCTCTCTTCGATCAAGTCCACAATTTGAGCAGAAGCGATGCGCCCCCTCTGCTGGATGTCTAATCGACGAAGCCGCTCTATTTCTTCCGGACTCTTTGAACGCCGGGCTCGGACCCAGGTTTTGAGTTTGTGACCCAAAAGAAAAGAAGTTGCAATTGCCGCTCCAGATGCCCCTCCTGCAGCGGCCATGACAACAGTTGTGCGCGTCAAGCCGTTCACTTCGCTTCCCCCTTCAACGGTTTTCGACCGGAGCGTCACTCAGGCTGCCATTGCCGGATTATAACATTGAGGCCGTCGGCGATGCTCTGCATGCAATTGCATCCGATCACCAACACCGAAAGATCGTTTTGACGGAAATGCAGAAGCTAGAAAATTGGGGCTTGATGCGGCTCCTGTCCCTGAGATGCCCGGGCTGAGCTTGCGAGGATCTGCTGAGGCTTGCCCCCTGAACTTAGAGGAAGCCCGCAGCAACCTCCCGCAGCTTATGGGATGAAAATTTAATGGCGGAAGCGCACAAGGCTATTTGGTGTAGCGGGTGATTTCGCTGATTAAAGTATGCGCGGCTTGAGGCACTGCCACGCCACCATCCACAATCTGTTTGGTGCGGACGTTCGAACCATAAAGAGCTGCATTGCCGGATTCGTCGGGCTGCACGACTGCTCCATTCAGACTGATGCCGGCGAAGGCTCCACGGCTACGAGCGTAGGTCAGTATTTCCGAATTCAGCTTGACATCCGTGCCTGCGGCGGCATGCCGGCCTACAGGACCCGCAGCAGCCGTCGCGTCAGCGCCGATCTTGAATTTATCGCTCAGCAAACTGTCTAAGCCATGCCGATTCCTGAAGATCATCACGATATCCGTGGAAGAACCCCCGATCTGGAAGCCATAGCTTCCTCCCCCGACGGCCAAGAATGCCGGCGCACTCCATCCTTTCGAAGTGCGGCATGTCACCAGCCCTTTACCATAATTACCTCCCACCATGAAGGCGAACTTCTTTTCACCTGGAATAATGGCAATGCATTTTGCGGATTCCATCAACTCTTGAGGCACGGCCTTGTCTGGCGTACCCATAATCTCCTGAAACACCTCAGCGGCGCGACGGATGCGCGTGATATCGTCACTCCGACTTGAAGTCGCTGATATGGCCAAAGACGTGAAACCTGCTATCAAGAGCCCAAGGATCACAATGACTCGTTTCGACATACGATTCTCCTTTTATCTTCTTAAACTACAATACCTTGTAGTTTCAAGCAGATGCATTTCTATTGCCATCGGGTAAAACCAGCAATCTAAAAAGTGGGATGCCGTAGAAGCTGAAAACCAGCTTATTGCACAAGCCGGCGAGTTCCCCTCTTGCTTTGTTGCGCCCATGTGTAGACCGAAAAGGCGCTGCCTGCCACGGAGACGATCACCAGAACCAAGGCTGCATATTCCAGCTTTGCGGAACGAGCCAGTCGGAGAATCTCATTTCCGAACCAAATAGCCAGCATTCCTTCGATACAGAAGCGGGCGAATCGTGCCACTCCAATCGTCGTCAGGAGCTTTGTTCGGGGATAATTTAACGCAGATGCCACCATGACAAAAAGGGTGAAAGGAAATGGAGGCGGCATTAGCGAAGCCAGGGTAAGGGCCCACACGGCATTCTTCTTAAAACGCCTCTTCACGTAATCGAGCCGCCGGCGTGAGACCCGCTTTTCCAGGCTTTGCTCCCCACCCTTCTCGGATACGAAATTGAGAATGAGACATCCGATCACTGAACCCACTGTCGACATGGCGGCATAGTAGAGCATCAAGATGTGCTTGCGGGCAGTCATTGCAATCACGAGCACGTCATTGCCGAAGGGGGTAAAAAGAAAAGAGGAATCCAGTACCCCAAGGGCCAAGAGTCCGAATCCTCCCAGGTGAATGACGACGATAAAGAGATGGTTGATAAAGGCTTTCAATGAAACGTCCTGCTTATGAGTGCCGAAAATGCGCCTGAAGGCGACGAGAATCCCACAAGTCTTTTATTACCAGTGCGAGATTCCTTGCTACCATGAAGATTGCCGATATTGCTGTTGAAAACAAAGGAGTTGAAATCACCCAGGCTATTTTAATGCAATGTGGCGAGCCTGAGGCATATGGGCGTCTTCGCGTGGAATGACAGCATCCACATCAGTTTTCCACAGCCTATTGAGTTTCACTCGCAGATCAGAAATATTTACCTGATTCTCCAAGATATTACCTACGACCTAGAAAGCACACGGGTTGCTATCCTTCTGAAAAATCCTTGCTTAGCGTAACGCAGGGGCTTTTGGCGAATCGATTGCTCCTCATTATTCACAGAAATTAGGTGGCCCACCCAAACGGGGGATGCTGCAAGCGCTTCAAATTTTCGCCTTTTGGAGCCGGATCCATTAAGGCCTGAGAAAGAATTTTGCATCCGCAAAAATCAGGAGGCCGGAATGGGAATGATCACCGAAGAGAACGAGAAGAGCAACGCCGTTCATGCCGATTTGCAAAGCGAAAAAATTCGCGTCGTTATCGCAGACGATCATGATGTGGTACGTCATGGCCTGCGAGCGATACTCGAAACAGAGCCGCGTGTCGAGATGTCAGGGGAAGCAAGAACGGGAAGAGAGGCCGTGGAAAAAAGCCTCAGGCTCAAACCTAACGTTGTTGTTCTGGACATAACCATGCCTGAACTGAACGGCCTCGAGGCTACCAGAAAAATCGTGAAAGATCGTCCTGAAACAGAAGTGCTCATCCTGACGGTCCATGAATCTGAGCAACTCATCAAAGAGGTTCTGCGGGCGGGAGCTCACGGTTACATGCTGAAGAACGATGCCGCCCGTGATCTGGTGGCAGCTATCGTCTCTCTTTCCGAGGGTAAGCCCTTCTTCACGTCAAGCGTGGCCCGCATGCTACTTCGAGGATATTTGGAACTCATAGCCTCAGATAAGCGCAACTCAGGCCCTCTGACTCTGCGGGAGCGCGAAATCCTGCAACTGCTCGCTGAGGGTCATTCGAACAAAGAAGTAGCGGCCATCCAGGGAGTGAGCGTGAAAACCGCCGAAACTCATCGGGCGAACATCATGCGCAAGCTCAACTTCCGTTCGGTTTGCGATATTGTGCACTATGCGGTGCGCAATCAAATGATCGAACCATGATGGAAGTGCGGCGATGGGAGCAAACGTGATGGCAGCAATACGTGAAAAGTGACAAGGGATAAAAGTGAAATAACTCAAGCCTCGGATTGTTGGTTTTTCGTGGCTCTTCACGGGTGACTGTTTTCCCCACTCTCCTGAATGACGGACCGGATCAGTCTTTAATCCACTTGGTTGAAAACTCGCTGCTGTCATTGGCTTATCTTGACACCGCTCCGCCCAATCTTCTTTTCACAAATGGAAAGTTTTTGGGAGGCAAAGACCGATCAAATAGGGGTTGTGCCAATCTGTCGCTGCAATTGTGAGTAAACACTTCAAGGCTGAACGATTTTGTTGCGAATGGCATACCGGGTTAATTCAGTGATGGAATGCAGGTTAAGTTTCTGCATGATGTTCGTTCGGTGAGTCTCGGCGGTTTTGGTTGAGATTTTCAGCGCCAAGGCCACCTCTTTACTCGTTCTCCCTTCCGCTAAAAGCTGCAGGATTTCACGCTCCCTGCCCGTTAGGGTTGTTGCAGGAGAGAATGAGGCGACCTTAGGATTATGCTGATCGAGTGTCTTCGCCAGCTTGGAACTTACGCAGCGCCGTCCCTTCAATATGGCTTCGATGAATGAAATCAGCTCACGTCCAGCATCGGATTTCAACAAAAAGCCGTGAGCGCCTATTTCCAATACCTCTTCCACCAATTTCTCTGACTCGTGCATGGATAGAACAAGTATCCTCACGTCTGGACTCGCAGAGAGAATGCGGCGAGTCGATTCCAGCCCGTTCAACTGGGGCATGGTCACATCCAGGATGACGAGGTCAGGGTGAAGCTTGCCTGCCTTTTCAACAGCTTCTTTTCCATTATTTGCCTCCCCACACACTTCCCAGCCCGCATGCCCTTCCAGCAGGGCACGCAACCCCACGCGCACTATCTCATGGTCGTCCGCGATCAGTATCCGAACAGGAGCCATGCGCCTCCATTGCTGAGTCTAGAGTGAGATTTCCAAGAGAGACAATACAGAGATTTCCTGAATTGGAGGGGAAGATTACCGAAGCGAAAAATCCAGCTTGTCACTCCCGTGAATTCAACGGGCAGCAGGTTGTTGAAAAACGATTCTGAGGCTGTCATTCCGAGCGAAGCAAGGAACCTCCCTGTGGCCATAAAGAACTTACGGGGTTTCTCCCTTGCTGGCAGGATCGCCTTCAGCGCTCCGGAATGACCCATTAGATGACTCTATGCTAGGGTGAATTCCAAGGCAGACTACCGACTCTTGTTGATTGCATCCCATACCCATCAGCCCTAGCCTAAACCTATAAGTGGGAAAAAACCAGATTTACGGGAACTCTGGCTGGTCTCGGCGTGGGTGGGGCTATCGGGGTATCGCCGGTGTGCTCGCAGGGATGGGCATTCCTGAATATGAAGCGAAACGCTATGAGGGCCGGGTGAGAAATGGTGGCATCCTGCTTTCTGTCCATTGCGATGATTCCGATTGGATCAAGCGCGCGAAGGAAGTCCTGGAAATCACTGGAGCGGAGGATATCTCATCCGCAGGTGAAGCCAGTGCGGATTACGCCATAGGTGACCGCCCCCTTCCAAGAGCAGCCGCAGGCGGCAACGGATAATCCTGTATGAAGCAAAAATTGAGGAGGAGACTATGCTGTATTGGGCTGTGGTGTTTTTGATTCTTGCGATTATTGCAGCGATCTTCGGCTTCGCCGGAATAGCGGCAGCGGCGGCGGGCATTGCGAAGATCTTGTTCATCATCTTTCTGATCGTTTTTCTGGTCAGTCTGATTTCTCATTTGACCCGGCGACGGATCTAAGGCTGTTGCAGTGTGGGGGGAGAGCTTGTTGCCTGGTGCTCTCCCCTACATTCATCGAGAATATTCGGTCTATCGCGATGTGAATTCACTGGGAAATTTCGCCAACCGAATCGTGGCAAGCCCATTCGTCCCATCGGGGCTGAGCCCTTCGGCGAGAAAAAGGGAGGCATTCGTCCATGCTGCTAGGGTTATTTATTATTCTGTTGATCGCCTGGATTTTCGGCTTCGTCGTCTTTCACGTTGCCAGCGCCTTAATTCATATTCTCATTATCCTGGCAATCATCTCTCTTATCTTCCACCTCATCCGGGGTCGGGGTCACGCAACTTAGCAAGTTGTCGCCCACAATCATTTTTCGGGCAATGGCTGGAGGTAGCGGCTGGCGAATTTCAGGAACGTGGGCCAGTTGGGGCCAGGGGTGTGCCCATCGTGATGCTGGCGGAAACCAATGTCGCCGCTGATCAGCGGTGCTCCGATGGGAGGAAACTGAGTGGATCCGAGCCCCTTCTTTCCCAGAAGCTCGTACACGGGCCCAGCACCAACTGCCGCGAGGAACATACCTCTGGCATCCACCCATCCGTCCCCCTGGGTTGCCCCGCCACTGATGAAAACCGGCCGCGGAGCACACAACGCAATCAGTTCATGCGCATCCACCGGCAAATCATTTGCCGTGAGCGGACCCGCGTACTTGAGGAAATTGCCTGCCATCCAATGATATTCGTTGACAGCGGCCAAATTTTCCAGGCGCTCGCCGAAATTACGGCGGTAAAGAGCGGCTCCACCCATGCCGGAAGAGCTGATATAGGCGATGGCGAAGCGTGGGTCATACGCCATAGCCACCAGCGCCGCCTTGCCATAGCGCGAGTGGCCCGCAATGCCGACGTGCCTGGCGTCAACCGACTTATCGGTTTCAAAATAGTCCAGAGCACGGCTGGCCCCCCAAGCCCAGGCGCGCAAAGCGCCCCAATCATCCGGTTTGCGTGGCTGGCCCTTATTGCACAGGCCGATGATGCCCTCCGTCAGACCTGCGCCGTTATCAGCCTGAACGCTGGTAGGAATGTAGATGGCATAGCCCCAACCTTTGTCCAGAACCTGCTGCTGCCAGGTGGGTCCGGGGGCAGGCGGCGGGAGCTTTATTCCACGGGCAGCCATTCGCGCCAGAAACATGCGCATGAATGCGGGGTCGAAACTCAGTTCCATGACCACAGGCACAGGACCCCGTGCATTAGCGGGTGTTGTTAAGGTCAACTGGATATTCACCGTGATGAGAGGATATGAAGAGTTGTCTACGTGGCCAAGGAGATGTTTCGTGATCAAGGGAATTGAGCCGTTCGTCTCACGGGTCGTGCTGGTCACTTCCCAGTTCACTCGAGGTGTGTGCCTGGGCACGCGGCCATAAATATCTTCGTTGAAATACTGCACAATTTGCGGGCGGCGGAGCCTCCACCACATTGCTGGCGTCGTGACTCGCCGGCCGTCGTTCAAGACCAGCGGGTCAGGCAGGTGTGGATAGGGATTGGCCTTCGATTCATCGTAGTTCACCGCATTGGGCGCGTCAGGATGATTGGGATCGGCGCCGGGACGCAGCAACTGGATGTGCAGCAGGCTCATCATCCGCTGATGATCCTGCTCGGCTGTGAGATGCACGAGCGGAGGCAGTGTGGAACGGGCCGGATGCGCGGCCTGGCCAAAAGCCGTTCCCTCACAGAGGATAGCCAGCCACAATACAACGAATCTCCGTAACCATAGAACTCGTAACACGGCAGTCAAAAGGTTCCTCCAGAGGTCGCCTGACTTAGAATAAGATCGAAGATGCGCCGCGATTGCGGTGGGGCGATGGGAGCAACTTCGCGTCATATTTTTCCACAATGCATCTCCCGATTCAGAACAAAGAAAGTATCCCTATTGTTACTCACTGTCAATAAAGGACGAGGCGCTTTGTGGGAATTCGTTCACCCTGCCATCAGGCTTCGTCAGATTGGGATGTAAGATTCTGGTCCGTCAGTGGCAAGATATGAGTTAAGGAGGAAGCGCAGCCATGACGAGAAGCTTCGATCTGATTGTGATAGGAACCGGAACAGCGGGTTCGACAGTGGCGCAGAAATGTCGGGAAGCGGGATGGGGTGTGGCCATCATTGATTCTCGCCCTTATGGAGGAACTTGCGCCCTGCGAGGCTGCGACCCCAAAAAAGTATTGGTTGGTGCCGGAGAGGTGATGGACTGGGTGTGGCGGATGGAAGGCAAAGGGGTCCACGCGGACCAGTTCTTGATTCGATGGCCGGAGCTGATGCGCTTCAAGCATACCTTCACCGATCCGGTTTCCAAACAGCGGGAGGAAGGATTTCAGAAAGCCGGCATTGTCACTTTTCATGGCCGCGCCCGATTTGCGGGAAGAACATCTGTCGAAGTAGGATCAGATACTTTGGAAGCTCTCCACATCGTGATCGCTGCGGGAGCGAAACCCGCAACCTTGAATATTCCGGGGGAGGACCTGCTGACCACCAGCGATCAATTTCTCGATCTTGAGGAATTACCTCCCAGCCTCATTTTTGTGGGAGGAGGTTACATCTCATTCGAGTTCGCTCACTTGGCCGCGCGTGCCGGTTCGCGCGTTACGATGCTTCACCGGGGTCGTCATCCGCTGCCAGGCTTCGATCCAGACCTCGTCGGCCGGCTGCTTCAAAAGACCCGGGAGCTTGGAATCGATCTTCAACTTGGAGCCGAGGTGGAGGGGCTTGAATCCGTTGCGGGCGGCTTACTCGTGACCGCCTTGGTGCGGGGCGCAAGACGGACTTTCACCGCAGAGATGGCGGTGCACGGAGCCGGTCGCGTACCGGAAATCGATGACCTCGACCTTGAAACCGGCGAAGTTGAGCGAGAGCGTCATGGAGTGAAAGTCAACGAGTACCTGCAAAGCGTTTCAAACCCTGCCCTCTATGCAGCAGGGGATGCTGCCGCAAGCGGTGGATTGCCCCTGACTCCGGTTGCCGGCTATGAAGGCCAGATCGTGGCAGCCAATCTTTTGAGGGGAAACCACATGAAACCAAACTACGTAGGCGTTCCGACCGTCGTGTTCACTGTTCCTCCCCTCGCTCGTGTGGGTCTGCTGGAAGAAAACGCCCGGAAGCTTAACTTGCGTTTTAGAACCCAGCAGGCAGACACTTCCGGCTGGTATTCTTCCCGCAGGACCGGTGAGAGATATACTGCCTTCAAGGTTCTGATCGAAGAGAACACCGATCGCATCCTGGGTGCCCATCTGCTGGGATCGGAAGCCGACGAAATGATCAACTTGTTTGGGTTGGCGATGAGGTTCGGAATAACAGCTTCGCAGCTTCGAGACATGATTTTTTCCTATCCCACTCATGCCTCAGACATCCCCTACATGTTATGACCGCCACGAAGAGCGATAGATGGAAAACCAGCGCCCATTGGACGAACGGAGCACAGTTTTGAAAGCAGCTTCTAATAAGGATAAGGTTCTCCGGCGCGAACGATGCGGATGTCATGGTCGGTGAATTTATAGTGTCCGCCCGGTAGTTCATACTTGGGCATGTGGCAGGTGACGCAATCTTTCAGGCTAACGGAGCAGGCCGGAGCTTCCCTGTGCGCGGAAGGTTGCGAAACTTCTCCCCGCCTGAGATGGCAAGCAAGACACTTGGAGTCGTAAAAAGCCGGATCCGTTCGAACGGGCTTATGGGGATTGTGGCATGCAAGGCAGCTTATGCGTGCATCTGTGGCGTCAAAGCAGCGGCTGTTAGCGAGGCGATAGGGTTGAAAGCGCACGTCAACAATTCCTTGCAGGTGCATCATCTCAACCTGTTGCCAGCTTCGGTGGCAGGAGCCGCAGAAATCAGAGAGGTCCTGGGTGTCGAGGCGACCCGGATTAAAGATGTGCAGGTTTTTCAAAGCACTCGCCCTGACCGCGGCTACATGCGCAGCGCCCGGCCCGTGGCAACCCTCACAGGTGACGCCCGGCATGAGTTCGTCCAGTTGCAAGCGGTTGCCGCTGACGGAAGCCGTTGAATGGCATGCAAAGCAGTTGCGCGTATCACGGCTGCTCATACGCCTCCCTGCGGCATCCTCGACATTTTCGGGTTGGGACTGGTTGGCGCCCAGCGTCAAATCAAGCTTTTGGGTGTCATGGAAAAAACTGACACGACTCTCATAATAGCTTCCATTATGCTGATAAACATAGGTCTGGCCGGCCTGCCCTTGCCCGAACGCCCATTCAATCGGCTCCGACAGGGTCGTAACACCATCCGTGACCGTGTAAACGCTCCGACCGCCGCGAGTGACAATCCGGTAACTGTAGCGGCCTATTCGGGTGGTGAGAATCGGATGCATGCGCAGGATGGCGCAGTGGGAAACAGGCTCAAGAGCTTTCCCCATGGGCGTCAACGGCTGGGTTGTAGCCTCGGCAGAATGGCAGCTTGCGCACGCCCGATCCCCTATGTAGCGAGCCCCGGGAGGAGCTTGAGTGGGCTGCCAGTTGAATCTTGGAAAATTTGCCGTGATTGCGTCCCGGGCGGCGAGCCTGAAAGGTGAGATCAGGAAAGTGGCAATTGCTAGAATAACTCCGACAGCGCGCTGGTTGGTACCCAAACCCTTTCGCATGGCAGCGAATGACTCACCATCATACTCCCTATTTTCGCTGTCTGCTGCGGTTCATTTCGATTCGTCCACCACCTCGATGGCGTTTACGCAGGCATAATTCAGGACGGGAACGAAGCGCAAAATCAGTTTGCCTTGAGCATTCGGTTCAAGACCGCGGAAGATTTTCTGCAAGGCTCGATTGGCTCCCCCAGCCTCTTTGAAAATATCGAAATTCCGAAGCAGAGCCACACCGTTGCAATAGACGTCAAACGCCCGGCTGCCGGCGCCGCCCCCACCTGGATTATCCGTGCCGAAATAAGTTTCTGCAAAGCTTAGCGTCACACGGTATCGCCCTGGTGCAACAGGGATGGCGTAATCGAAGTGCCCGAATCGCTCCCCCGCATAGAGGCCGGGGTCCAACGTTCCCTGCACCGGAACCTTGCGCAGCGCCAACCGTCCGCCTTCAAAGTAACAATCAGGATTCCAGAAGCGGCCCTCATGATCAGTGAACGAATTATTCTCGGCTACGATGCGCACTGGGTTGATTTTGCCCGCCGGGGCAGGCATCACTTCAATCGCATTGACGAAGGGGTCTGAAATGTCGCGTTCGAATCTGAGATGCAGATATCCATCCGAAGCGGGTCTCACATCCTTAAAAACACGGACATCGGCAACCCCTTCACCATCCGCGTCACTCAAAACGTCAAAATTGCTGAGAATCGGCTTGCCATTCAAAGTGACCGTGAAAAGCCGGCTGGTTTCTCCACCTCCTGAAAGCGTATCAGGGCCAAAAGTCGTCTCGGTAAAATACAGCCGCATTTCATAATTCCCTGCCGGAAGGGGGATGTTGTAGGCAAAATCTCCAAAGCGATATGTCTCAAAGAGAGTGGGATCAAGGGTACGGAGGAAAAACCTTTCCGTCTGGCTGGCCCCTTGTCCCCCGGTATAATACCGATCGCTTTGCCATATTTGGCCTGCCCGATCGATATACTTTTCCTTGGTGTACCCGGCCAGAATGCGAATGGCTGACTCTTGTGAGACAGGTTTCGTTCCAACAGTCATGGTATTGGATCCGGAAAGTGCGGAGGGTAAGGTCTTCGAGCGCGAGAGGCTTTGGAGGTGCAACACGACAATAGTTACAATCAAGGCAGGGATTGCGGTAGCTAGGATATAGAGCACAGTTACTCCAGGCCGTTTCAAACGGCTGACCCAGGGGAGCCGTATTCTTGACCCTTGGTTCCAACTGGCGGTGATAGCTGGGGCCATGGAGCCGGGCGCCAGCTTGGCAAGGTTTGTATCTTCCTGGGGGGCCTGCGTGTCATCCAGCGTAAGAGCTTCGTTTCCGTGGGGCGGTGCGACTACTTCGCGCCGGATGAACTGCGGGATATAGTTTCCAGGCTGCAGCGAGATCACCCATGGGTCGCTTGCACCCTCTTCCTGATAATACTTTTTCAGTTTTTCGCGGAGGCGATGGACTTCGACACGCACAATGGAGTTCTCGGTAGGGTCGAAATCAAGAGCCCGGCCAAGCGCTTCAACGCCGATATTGTATTCCTTAAGGTTCGAGGCATCTCCTTCCAGATATTTCTGGCAGATATATTGCAACAGTCTGGCTAAGTTCTGGCACTTGGCGAAGGTTCTTGATGAGAGCACCGCGTTGAGCGCGGCTTGTTCCTGTTCCCGAATGTCTGACATGCCTGGCATTTAATGTGCGAGTTGACCTGCGGTCTGCTGGAAGCCCAATCCACCCTGCCCTATTTCACTTGAGGACCAAAGCGGCACGAATTAGGGGGAGAACGGAAAACAAAACTTCCACGATATGGCACCCTGTGGGGAGAGCCGGTGACAGCCACAAAGCAAATAGGTGATGCGAGCAGTCAGGCTTGCCCTCCCACTTAAGCCACCACAAAAGTCAGCCCACTGGTAGTCAAAGTATATCACCGCTAAGCAATGATCGTTACATATTCACATCAAAAATCCATTACTTCAATGTAACGTGATTGATAGCACTGAACTTAACTGCGTGTAACCATCCGATAACGGCTTTAGCCTTGTATATTGCTTTTAAATCGCCATAATTCCACCCCGAATATTTTTTCAGGTGTCAGAGTGTACCTCATTGTGATCTAAGGGCGGTGACCGGAACAACTAATAATGGCACGTTCGAAGACTGTATTTTCCGAAAGCAGTCTGAACCCCGCCATCGAAAAGAATCTTCCAAGGGAGAAGGGAGAAACATCATGAAGTGGATGAAGTTGCTCATCGGGCTTGCAATCCTGACTATGCCAGTTAGCCAATTGTCAGCACAGTCGCTTTTTGCCACGTTAACAGGCGTGGTCAGCGACCCTTCGGGCGCCGCTGTGCCAGGCGCGACGGTCAAACTGATTAACGAACAATCCGGCTCGACGCGGGTCACGATGACCGATGCGGCGGGTTATTACACCTTTGCCGCTGTGACGGTAGGAAACTTTACATACAAGCTGACCGTTGAAAGGGCTGGGTTTAAGGCTTATGTGGCGACGGGATTGACTCTGTTGGGCGGGCAGAAGCGGAATGTCAATGTCACTCTCGCCCTGGGCAACACGAAGCAGACTGTTCAGGTGACCGGCGTCGCGACATCCGTGGTGCCGGTAGACTCGGGGGAAATATCGGAAACGCTGACCTCGCAGGAACTGCAAAATTTCATCCAGATCGGCAGCAATGCAGCCGAGTATCTCAAAGTGATGCCGGGTTTTGCGATTCAGAACGGCACGTCAAACAAGCAGAACTACGACGGCGAAGTGATCGGCATCAACGCTAATGGCGACGCAGGCAGCCAGAGTCCGTTGAACAATGCTTTCTCGTATAACGGTCTGCCCAGTAATTCCCTCGACATCATGGCCGACGGAGCGCACGTCTCGGATCCGGGTTGCGACTGCGACACGCCCGTGAACCCCAATTCGGACATGATCTCCGAGATGAAGGTGGACACTTCGAACTTCAGCGCTGAGACACAAAAAGGCCCTATCGTCGTCACCACCGTCACCAAAGCAGGGACCAGCCAGTTCCACGGCTCAGGCTTCTTCTACGCGCGTAACTACGCGCTCAACGCTAACGATGCGCTGAACAATGCGGAAGGCGCGCCCAAGCCACAAAACAAGTATTATTATCCCGGCTTCACCTTGGGCGGGCCGGTTCTGATTCCGGGCACAGACTTCAACAAGAGCCGTAACAAGCTGTTTTTCTTCACGGGTTACGAATACTTTTACCAGGTTTTGGACACCGGCCTGCTCCGCGCCACAGTACCGACGGCAGATATGCTGAATGGTGATTTTTCGACCGCATCGCTCGAAAAGATCGGTGATGCGAACCTCGGTTATATCACGGCCTCCGGTCAGCCGGTCGGCACAGCTTGTGCAGGGACGGGAGGGAACACCGGCGTTCCGTACGCACCCTGCCTGAACGCGGCAACGCTCCAAAAGTTTCCGGGCGGCATTATTCCCAACGGGGACCTCGACCCCAACATGCTTGCGCTGATGAAATTGTATCCTGCTCCTAACGCTGATCCCAATGCTACCGGTGGATACAACTATGTGCAATCGGAGATTTTCAACCAGAACAACATCCAATGGGATTCGCGGGTGGATTACAGCATCAGCGACAGCACCAAGCTCTTTGTCCGTTATAATCTGCAACGCGAGACGCAGCAGTTCCCCGTTGGCCTGTGGTGGCGCAACGGCTCGCAGGTCCCTTACCCCACGCCAGTTCTGGGCAAAAACCGGTCAGACTCCGTATCGGCCTCGCTGACGCATGTATTCAGCCCCACGCTTACCAATGAGTTCGTCTTCGGTTACACCTTTATCGGTTTTCCGAATGTCTTCAAGGATCCGTCCAAGGTTAACCGCCAGAATGTGGGTTACAACCTCCAGGGGCTCTTCAAGAACGGCGTTGCCCAGATTCCCTCGTTTGGCAGTTTTGGCGGTGAAACGGCGCTGGTTTTCAATCCTGGGGGCTTTGAGGTGGGTGGCCCTTCCGCCGGTTTGTATGCCAATAAATGGATGCCCAGCGCCAGCGATACGGTGGCCAAAGTGATCGGCACGCACACCGTCAAGGGCGGCTTCTATTGGGAATGGATCAGAAATGCCCAGCCGGCCAACAACAATACCAACGGCGAGTTGCAATTCGTCTCTTCAGGCAATCCTTACACAACGGGCGACTCATACGCCGACGAAGTTCTGGGCATCCTCAGTTCCTATAATGAGACCTCATTCAACCGCGTGAACGACATCGCCTATAACACTTACGAAGGCTTTGCGCAGGATGATTGGAAAGTGACGAAACGGTTCACGCTCGACTTTGGCCTGCGCTTCAGCCACTTCCAGCCCTGGGGGGATCGCCTGGGAGATGGGTTTGCCATCTTCATTCCTTCGGAATACAAGGGCCAGGCATGCACTGCCGCTCCAACCTTCTGTGGGTTCGAGTGGCACAAGAGGGATTCGAGCGTACCCGTAGGCGGCTTTCCCACCCGAGCCCTCTTCTACCAACCGCGCATCGGATTCGCTTATGACCTGGGGGGCAATGGGAAGACAGTGCTCCGCGGTGGCTGGGGGCGCTATTACTTCCATGCCGGTCAGTTCACCAATGGCCTGGATGCTTCCGCAGGAGTCGAATCCGTGAATCTTGGCTCGACGATCCCTCTCCCCGGCGGCGCTACGCAGCCCACTCTGGTTGATCCATCGCCCTTGTTCCCGGGAGCGGCGGGGCTCAATACGATCAATTTCACTGCCGTGGCCTCGAGCCCCGCAGCAGTGGACTCGACAGACGACAAGCAGCCCTACACCGACCAGTACAATTTCACCATTTCGCGCCAGTTGCCCTGGTCCAGCCTGCTGCAGGTGGCCTATATTGGGAACCGCACGCGGGATATCCCCACCACCGGCAATGGGGGCACCGCCGGTTTCAACACCCTGAACATCAACCTGGTGCCGATTGGAGCGATGCTCTCATCAAAAAACGGAGGCGTGGACCCGAACAAGCTGGTGGCTGACCAGTTCCGGCCACTGCTTGGCTACTCCGACCTCTATCTGGCGACGAGCAACGCCTATGCTAACTATAACTCTTTGCAGGTCTCGTGGCTGCGCACAAAGGGCCGTTACACCATTAACCTGAACTATACATATGGCAAGGCCCTGGGGATTTTAGGGGTCGGCGGAGGCGGTCTCTTTAATCAATTCAACCTTACTGACAACTACGGCGTTCTGCCCACTAACCGCACTCACATCTTTAACGCCGCCTACTCGGTTCAGCTTCCCGACTTCGTACGAGGCAGGTGGGAAGGCGGGATCGTGAACGGCTGGCAGGTCTCGGGGATCACGATGATCCAGAGCGGGCCCAATCTGACGGGTTACCAGAATCAGAACTTCGGCATGAACCTCAACAGCGCAACGATTCCGGGCACCAACTACGACATCAGCAACGTGTCGCTTCTGGGCACGCCCGATATCCAGCTTAATCCCATCCTGACGTGCAACCCGCGGGCGAACCTGGGGCCTCACCAGTATATCAACCCAAATTGTTTCGCCATGCCTACGCAGATTGGGCAGAACGGCCCGACGATCCTCCCGCCGATCTATGGGCCGGGATTCTTCGACATGGACCTGGGATTGTTCAAGAATTTCAACATCACCGAATCGAAGAAATTGCAGTTCCGCGTTGACGGTTACAATTTCCTGAACCATCCGCTCTGGTCCTTTAACGGAGGGAATCTTGGACTCAGCTTCGATCCGAATTCGGGAAAGGTGAATAACCCCGTCTTTGGGACAACCACCTTCAAGCAAGGGCATCGAATCATCCAGCTTGCGGTCAAGTTCATGTTCTGAGCGCGTAGCGCCGGTACCCTGCTGGCCCACTGTGGCGGGCCAGCAAAGCCTGCAGTCCGTAACGCAGACTGTCACAGTTGCGGTCTGCGGCACTTCGGTTTGAATCCGCACAACAAGCCGCGGACCTCAAGAATGAAGGTTCGCGCTACCATTTTCGGGTGAAGGGAAGAAAACGCCATGAAGCACGCCGTGGGCTATGTGCTGTTGGCGTTGTGGGTTTGCTGCGCGACGACCGCGCTTTATGCAGATTGCGGCGCGTCACAAAGCTTCGGCAGCCCGGCAAGAATACTCAATTTCGAGGCGCCCGTTCGGATCAATACGGCGGGTTCAGGTATTGTTATTTCCGATATCAAGCTAAACATCGATCCTCAAAAGATCTCAGGCGAGACGTTCTCTATTCGTAACGACAGCAGCAAACCCCTGGTGGCCTACATGGTTGGGGTCGATTTCTATTTTGACACGGCTCCCAATAAACCGATCCATGCGGGCTTGTCGGAAGATTCATGGTTTTTGAATGGCGCTCCCTTGGAACCGGAAAGACAAGAAGCGTGTCAGCTCGCAGTCTCCGTGATTCCCCATCAGACGGTGCGCCTTCAACGGGTCGCCGTCAACCTTCAGTATGCTGAATTTTCAGATGGTTCCGTTGTAGGTGTGAATGCTCGGACCCTCAAAGCCAAGTTCGATAAAAATCGTCGCGAGAAGCTGGAGGTACAGAATCACTATGCCAGTATGCTTAACTCCGGCATATCGCCCGCCAATGTGGCCAAGCAAATAGAAATGGATCTAAAAATGGGCAAGTACCAAGGTCCTCAACGGACAGCTTTAGTGCTAATAGCGTCTGAACTTACGAAGTTAGGACCTGAGAATCTGGCCAAGAAACTGCTCGAGGCGCCATCGATCCCACTTTCGTCAGCTAACCCTTAAGCTGGGACGAAACCAGTAGCGCCGCTGTCTCGGCGGCACTTACTGGTAAGAGGCCGGCCGGCGCTACAGCGCTTGCAGCCCACTGCTTTTTGACCTACACTCATGCTCCGGGATGTTCTTGAGGGTTAACTTTTTTTCTCTACTTTCGGTTTCAGTGTTGGCACTGCAAGTGAGCCTTGGTTTAGCCCTCCCACAATCTCGTCCTACCGATTCTCAGCAGCATCCGTCCGGCTCATCAACCGACCTCGCTGCTCCGCCCAATCAGGATCTAAACCGAATGTTTGCGAGGGCTGTGGCTCTTTATAATGCAGGCGAGCTGGACGGCGCAGTGCGGGAATACAAGGCGATTCTGGCTCAGGTTCCGGAGTCGGTGGCGGTGCGATCGAATCTGGCCGTGGCGCTGGCGCACCTCGGGCGCTACGGCGAGGCGATTGAGCAATACCAGCGGGCGCTGGCAGGGAACTTGTCGGGCCTGAGCCCAGCCATGGTTCAGGAAATCCACTTCAATTTAGCCGTGGCCTACTATCAATCCGGCCAGTTCCCGCAAGCGGTGAGCGAGCTCGTCAGGCTTCGGGCTGCCCAGCCCCAAAACCTGCGACTGGCTCTGCTGCTGGCGGACTGCCGCCTGCGAATGAGCGAATATCAGAAGGTTATCAGCCTGCTTTCGCCGTTCGCCGCGGCCAATGCCGAGAACGGCGCTTTGGACTACCTCCTTGGAATGTCTCTGCTAAGAAGCCATCGGGTTAAGGAAGGGGAAGTGTACATCAACCATATCCTGAGCCAGGGCGACTCTCCGCAGGCGCGCCTGCTTCTGGGGGCGGCAGCTTTCGAAGACCTCAAATACGACGATGCCATGAAGGATTTCCAGGCTGCCATCAAGCTCGATCCGCATCTTCCCTCAGCGCACTCATTCCTGGGTCTTACCTACATGCAGATGGGCTATCACGACAAGGCCATTCAGGCGTTCCGCGATGAGATTGCGGAGAACCCCAACGATTTTGAATCCAATCTCTACCTGGGCGCGCTTTTGAAGGATGACCAGAATTACGATGAGTCTCTGCGTTATCTGAAACGGGCTCTGGAGATTCAGCCCAATAACCTTGCCGCCCAGTATCAGTTGGGAACCGTTTATCTGGCCACAGGCAAGCTGGCCGAGGCGCGCGCTGAGCTGGAGGGCATCACGCGGGCTGCGCCAAATTTTGTCGAGGCGCATGTGTCGCTCGCCATGGTTTACTACCGGCTGAAAGACAAGGCGGACGGAGATCGCGAGCGCGCCATCGTCCGGAAGTTGAACGCCGCCGCCCAGGCGCAGCAGCCGGCGGTGAAAGCTGCGGCGGGCGAGGCTTATCGCGGCCCGACGCAAACAGTGCCTCAGGTTCAATAGCGCCATCGCATGAACAAACTTTCCCGCCGCCAATTTCTGAATGCCGCCGCCGGGCTGATGGTTGCCCTTCCAGGTGGGCGAAGCGTAAGACGCCTTGCGGCCTCTCCTGTTTCCTCGCCTCTGTTTGAGGCCGTGCCTGCCTCCGCCAGCCATATCACGTGGGTGCACACCAACGCCCGGTCCCCTGAACGCTATTTGCCGGAGGCGCTTCCGCCAGGCGTGGCCTTTCTGGATTACGATAACGACGGCTGGATGGACATTTACCTGGTCAACACCGGTCCGTGCGACTTTTATCGCCCTGCCAAACCCACTCCCAATGCTCTTTATCGCAACAACCGCGACGGCACTTTTACCGACGTGACGGCACAGGCCGGAGTTGAAGGAGGAACGTTTGGCATGGGCGTGGCGGTTGGCGATTATGATAACAACGGCTATCCCGATCTCTTCATCACCGCATACGGTCGCTGCATTCTTTATCACAACAACGGCAACGGCACGTTCACCGATGTGACGGAGCGCGCCGGTCTTGCAACTCCCGGATGGACGACCAGCGCGGTCTGGTTTGATTACGACAATGACAGCCGCCTTGACCTCTTCATTTGCAGCTTCGTGGATTATGGTGCCCAGCATCACTTCGACTGCGGCGATAACAAGCTGGGTCTGCATTTCTACTGTGTTCCTCGTCTTTTCAAGCCCACTCACAGCTTTCTCTACCACAACAACGGCGACGGGACGTTCACCGACGTGACTCATGGCACCGCTATCGAGCAATCCCTTGGCAAGGGGCTGGGCGTGGTGGCCACGGACATCAATAACGATGGCCGAATGGACCTCTTTGTCGCCAACGACACGGTGCAGAATTTCCTCTACGTCAATCACGGCAACGGCCAGTGGGATGAAATCGCGCTGGCGGCTGGCGTCGGTTACAGCGACAACGGTGTGCCCCGCTCCGGCATGGGCGTGGACGCTGTGGACCTTCATTGCAACGGCTGGGAAGATCTGTTCGTGGCGAATGTGGACCACGAGATGTTCTCGCTTTACAGAAATAACCACGACGAAACCTTCACCGACACCGCGCACGAAAACGGCATTGCCCAGGCCACACGGCTGCTAAGCGGCTGGGGCCTCAAGTTCTTTGATTTCGATAACGACGGCCGGCTGGATTTGTTTCTTGCCGACGGGCATCCCGACGATATGATCAACCAGACTTTCCCCACGGTTCATTACCGCGAGCCCTTGCTGCTTTTCCGCCAGGGGCCCGACGGATTGCTGCACGACATCAGCAGGGAGGCAGGACCGATCTTCAGCAAGGATTTCCCGGCGCGCGGGCTGGCGATCGGCGACTATAACAACGACGGCCGCATCGATGTGCTCATCGGCAATAACGGAGAAGCTCCGTTGCTGCTTCGGAATAACGCTGGCCGGGGAAATCACTGGGTGGGCATGAAGCTGACAGGAACCCATTGCAATCGGGATGCGATTGGAGCGCGCCTCATGTGGAGCGTTGAGGGTCGTGTGATGAAGATACTCAAGAACAATGGTGGAAGCTATCTTTCATCCCACGATCCGCGCATTGTTCTGGGTCTGGGAACAGCCAGGAAACTGGACTGGCTTGAAATCCACTGGCCTGCGCCCAGCGGGAGAGTCGAACGTTTCACCGAAGTCCCCGTGGATCGCTACTTCACCATTGTGGAAGGTGAAGGCATTAAGCCATGACTTGCCCAGTTTTCTGAATACGGGCCAGAGATAACAATCGGGGCGGAATAAGGAGGACCCTCCGTAATTCGAGAGCGCCAAATTCTGGAATCCGTGATGCGCGCTTAAGAATCTAAACAAATCGGTTCATAAAGAGGATTCGCCATGAGGCGAAGTCTTCAGGCGCCCGCCAGGCTGCACTCCGCGACCGCGAGGGGGAAAGCACAGGGGTGAGCTTACCGATGTGTGACTCATTCGACTGCGGCCGCCCCAACAGTGCGTGACGCTCTTCGGAAACTCATCAAGCCAACTTCGCGCAACGGAGGCAGAAGATGAAACGAATGGTAGGTGTCTTCTTGGTTGTCATATTTCCAGCAATCCTAGGACGAGCTGATATTGTGGTTCTTAAAAACGGCGATCGACTGACGGGTTCACTTGTTAACATTTCCGGCGGCAACCTGGAATTCAAATCTGATGCTGCAGGCAACATCACGATTCCTCTTGCTAAGATTCAATCGCTTTCCATCGAGAAACCCGTCGCCGTTGTTGTGAAAGGCAGGCCCGCCGTGGAAGGTCAGCTCCAATTAGAACCGTCGGGTAATTGGCAAGTGACTCAGAAGGGAAGGTCACAAACCATCATAGCCTCCAATGTGGAGGCAATCATGCCGGAGCAAACCTATCATGGCCTGGTCGAGCACCACGCTGAGCCGTGGCAGGATTGGAAGGGAAGTGCCAGTCTGGGCTATAGCATCCAGCGCGGTGATCAGCAGACCAGCACCATCAGCAGCACTGTTGCGGCGGTGCGGGAGCGGCCGGAAGCGCCGATCTTTATTCGCCATTGGCGCTCGAATTACGGGCTCACAATGCTCTTTGCGAAAGCTCAGGAGAATGGATCGCTTGTTCAATCCAACACGATCAGCACCAACCTCCGGGAAGACTACTTATTGTCTCCAAGAGACTTCGTATTTGGTGTGGGTCAACTCGACCACGTTCAAGCTCAGGGCCTTTATCTGCGGCAGACCGTTGGCGGAGGCTTCGGCCACGACCTGATTCACAACTCCAGGACCATCTTCAGCCTGTTGGGCGGTCTCACCTACGTTCATGAAAAATTCTACGATGGGCAGAGCGACCAAACTGCTCAGGCTCTGGCTGGCGAAAAGCTTGGAATTCAACTGACAAAATGGATGCGGCTCGACCACTATCTTAACTTCTATCCCAATCTGACGGACACCGGGCAATATCGTTTCGACACGTCATCAACACTCGCCATACGGCTGAGCAACCATCTCTCTCTGAATACTGGCCTGGTGGACCTCTACCTGAGTAACCCGACTCCAGGCAACAAGAAGAACAACCTGGCATTCACGACAGGGATTGGTTACAACTTCTAACGGTTGCCGATAAACTCAGCCTGCCATTCCGAAGAGCGAAGGCGGCGAGAAATCTCGCCAGCAATATCGTTCTTTTCAAAGCGAGGTTCCTCGCTGCGCTCGGAATAGTATGGAAGCGTTTTTCAGCCACCTGTGCTGAAGTTTTTAATCTTTCGGGTGGTGGCTCCTTGTAAGTGAAAACAAAGTGGACATACGAGTTAAAAGCCCATTACATGCGGCTGCCGAAGCTCAGGACCACAATCGAAAGGATCAGAAGCACTAACCCCGCAATGTTCAAACGGAACGTGCGCCGTTCAACATGGAGCCATTCGCCCGCAACCATGCCCAGGGTTGAGGAAACAA
>Ga0209810_1000871_pt1 | contig 54300 bp, 44 predicted proteins | sample Coa_R1_7_FD_187159 | JGI IMG/M metagenome (GOLD analysis project Ga0209810, IMG submission 187159) | Surface soil microbial communities from Centralia Pennsylvania, which are recovering from an underground coalmine fire - Coalmine... | ecosystem: Environmental > Terrestrial > Soil > Unclassified... | reverse complement strand
GGTGGAAGGCGAGGCGGCGAGTAGCGGCAGCCCTTTCGTAGCGAGCGGCAGGCGGCGCGTCTTCGCGACGGCCTGTAAATGGTAGGGCGGCACGCTTTGCAACAGGTCGAGGTCATGTTGTTCCATTGTCATACCACCCTTCGTCATCGTGCAAAAGCGGGGTCTGCCCGCGCCGCTTCAGCTCTTCTGTGATACGTTCCGCGCCCTGCTTTCTGAGCAGTAGCAGCGTCGGTGAGAGCGCCCGCACCACCTGCTCGTCTACCGAGGTCGTCGCCTGCAATTCACGCAGCGTCAGGCCATCTGCGACCTCCAGCAACATCGCGTCGCTGTAGAGCCGCACGCGCCCATAGCGGGCGATACGGCGTTCCAGTCGCTCGATCAGGCCCGCGACAGATGTATTCTCCTGTCCCGCTTCCCCCTGCCGGGCCGCCACATCCCGCAGCAATCTGAGCAGCGCGTTCGGTTGCTGGCCGCGACTGATCGCCGCGCTCAACGACTCTGGCGTTAAACGATAGGAGAGGCGACCGGAACGCACACCCGCCACTTCCGCGAACGCCTCCACCTGTTCAATCAACGGCCATGCCGCCGCCTCGCAGCGCAGCAGTATCTCACCCGTCTCCCGCACCTCTATCAGAGCGTGCAGGCGCTCCCCCGTCAATTGCTCATCATCTTCGCCTGCCTCCACTGCCATTTCCCCGTCGTCCTCGCCCTCCTCGTCCTCCTCGTTGAACTCTTCGTCCTCCTCGTCCTGATCGAGCGAGACGCCGTTGAGGAGCCAGTCGGCCTGGGGGGTGAGACGGAAAGCGAGCAGGCGTCCAGAGGGGGAGTGCGCGAGATCGCAGATGCCCCACCAGTGTAGCGGCCCCTGCAACAGGTTCGTCAGGTAGCGTCCCTCGACCAGCAGCCAGTCGCTTGTTTGCGCCGGTTGCAATATTTGCCCGTCCTCCTGCTGGATCCACCAGTGTGGAGAGGGGTACAGACGCTGGCGGCGCTGCAAAAACCAGGGGTTGAGGCGATAGATGAAGCGGGCAAAGGCGGAAAAGCTGATCCAGCGATTGATCGGGGCCTGCGCCAGTACGCTGATGAGCCACTGTCGCGCCTCGCTGTTCTCGCTCTCCAGTTCGCCGGGCCGCAGCACCGGATGATTTAAGGCAGTGGTGCGACAGCGCAGAAGTAGCCCCTCCGTTTGCAGGTCAAACAATTCTTCATAATTCGGGTGCGTCAGCCACAGTTCAAACAGGTCGCGCGCCGCCTCCTGGCGGCCCGGCCCAAGCAGGAGTTGAGCCGCGTTGGGAAGTACGCGCAGGGAAGAAGCGCCGCCATCGTCCTTATGCAGGATATCGGCCAGGCGCAGCAGGCGCACCGCGAAACGCAGAAAGGCGGGCGAACCGGGCGTCGTTGCCTGCAAGGCGGCCAGCAGCGGCGCGGAGAGCCGCCCGGCTGGCGGGGGAATCGGGGAACCGGTCGAGGCGAGCGGGCCGGTGGGGCGCAGAGACGCGCCGGTTTCCACAGCTGGCGAACGCACGGCCACAATGCGTTCATCTTTCTCATCCTCGCGCTCCAGTCGGTAGCCGTCGAGTGCGCGCGCGATCAGCAGCAGGTTGGCCAGCAGGCTATCGGGTGCGGTTCTAGATAATTCGAGCGGCTCCGTCTCCGCGTTTTTGCGCACATCGAAGGGTGTCACCGGCACGCTGACGCGCAGGGCCGCGCGTACCTCGACGGGAACATACCAGCCGCCCTCGGCCAGCGTTGCTCCCAGGCGCGGTAGCATGGAGAAATTGCTGCGCAACAACAGGCCCTTGCTCTGAAGGGTGGTCAGCAGGCTCTGCACGCGCTCGGCCTGCCCGATGGAGAAACGTTCGGCGAGGCCGCGCAGGTCATCATCAGTGAGGAAGCCGCCCGCCAGCGTAATCGTCGCCAGCAACTGGCGCGGCAATTTCTCTAATGTGGCGGCCACGCGGCGCACCGCTTCGGGCTGGCGCAGGGCTTCAAGGATAGCGTCCGCCAGTTGCTGCCTGTTCATACCGTTGGCCACTACATCATATTCGCGCGCAATCGTGCGCAGATCGCTCAATCCGAGCAGGCCCAGCAGTTCCGCCGTCTGCTGTGCGTACCGGGATGATGGTCCTCGCCCGGCAGCATTCCCGGCCCCATAGAAGCGCGTCGGTATTGCCATTCCCTGCGCGGTCTCTCGCTGTCCTTCGCTCCCTGGTTCTCTCTTCCCATTGTCCCCGGTTTCTCCCGTGAACGCCGACCCGGCATGGACGGCGAAAGGGGCGGGTGGAGCGGCGGCAAAGGATGAGGGATGGGCCAGCCAGTAATAGAGCAGGGCAGCGGCGTGCTGGCAAAGGGTGCCGGGGGCGGCGGGAAGCGGCAAAGAAGATGGGCGGCAGGTGCATATCACCAGCCAGGCATTCGGGTTCTGTACCTCGACTTCAACGACATAACGGGCATGTTCGCTTTCCTCCTGTTTCGCTGTGCCAGCTTCACGAGCAACGCGCGAGCCATCAACGATACCGAGCAGCCGCGCTCCCTGGCGTTTTGTTGCCTGCACTGCCCCCTTACGAGCATACTCCTGCCCCAACGATGCCACCTGCAACCCCGCCATACGGATAATATCTGCTGCTCGCAATCGCTGTAATATGCCCGGCATTACATCACTCATGCTGGTTCCTGTTGCCTGTCCAAGTCCATCTATTCGAGGAATAATTACGCCGACATATCATAGCATGCCAGCGAGCGTCTGGTCAATCCAGGTGGGAAAGTTGTTCTAGCTGGTACATTACATTCGCCACCGCCGACAGGGCAGCCGTTTCGGCGCGCAGGATACGCGGGCCAAGCGAGACGGGCCGCACGCCATGCCGCTGCGCCAGCTTCACTTCCTCCGCCATCAGCCCCCCTTCCGGCCCGATGAATAGCACAACGGTAAGTGGTGGCGTCGGTTGCTCTGCCTGTTCAGCCTGTGAGGGGTCGGCCTGCACGGAAAAGGCGGTCAACGCCTCGCGCAGGGAAGTTGTATGTTCCTCTTCCCAGGGGATGAGGGCCAGCGCGCCGGGCGGAATATCGTTAAGCGCGTGCATCAACGGGCGAATGGGAGCCAGCGCAGGCAGGCGCGACCGTCCGCATTGCTCGGCTGCCTCCTGAATGATGCGCTGCCAGCGTTGTATCTTGGCCGGGCCGGCATCCTCCAGCCCTGCCATTGAACGGCGGCAGAGGATGGGCGCGAATGTTGAAACGCCCAGTTCCGTTCCCTTTTCCAGAATCCACTCAAAGCGCGCCGATTTGAGCAGCCCCTGGCAGAGGATGACGCACACCGGCGATTCCGGCTTGCCCGCGTGCCGCTCCAGCAGCCGCACCTCCACGCCGCCGCGTCCGCTTTTCGCCACCTCAGCCAGCACCTCGTCACCGCTATTGTCCAGCAGCGCCAGTTGCTCGCCCACCCCCAGATGCAACACATCCCGCACCTGGTGGGCCAGCTTCTCCGACAGCGTAATGCGCTCCATCCCCTTCAGTAATTCCGGTGCCACAAAAAAACGATGCATATTTCTATTGCCTTTGTACTTGACCTCTTCGGGTTTGATGGTATATTTCCTCTATAGAAACGACAGGAATCAGGCCCTTTCCCGATCTCCCGTTTGGGATTGAAACGGTTTCCTCATGACCAGCACTACCCAGTCGTCTATCATGGCGCTGTCGATCAGTTCCAGTCCTGCTGCCAGCAGGGGCTGCTCGGCGTCGGCGCGGCGGGCCTCGATGATGCCGCTGGCGACGAGCAGGCCGCCGGGGGCTACAACCTGCGCCAGTTGCGGAGCCATGCCGCCGATGATGTGCGCGAGGATGTTGACCAGCACAAGATCGAACTGCCCCTGCAGGCGCGCCGCTTCCTGCTCATCAAGCGTCCCCGGCGATACGCTCACCCGTTCGCTCAGGTCATTAACGGCCACGTTGGCCGTCGCGCTCTCTACCGCGACGCTGCTGTTATCGATGCAGTAGACGCTGCCCGCGCCCAGCTTCGCGGCGGCGAGGGCCAGAATGCCCGAACCGGTGCCGACATCCAGGACGCGCATGCCGGGGCGCGTCAGCCGTTCGATCTGTTCCAGGCAGAGCCGCGTCGTGGGATGCAGCCCCGTGCCAAAGGCCATGCCGGGATCAAGCGTCAGCACCACCTCCCCTGCTGCTGGCGTGTATTCGCGCCACGACGGGCGAATGACCAGCCGCCTGCCGATATGCGTGACGTGATAAAATTCTTTCCAGGCGTTGGCCCAGTCCTCTTCATTCACCGTGCGTGTCTGTAGCTCGCCCACAAACTGCGGCCCCAGGCTGCCCAGATGCCACAGCCCCTCGGCCACGCGCTGGCGCGCCTCCTCCTCCGTGCCATCGACCGGCAAATACGCATGCACATCTACCGGCTGACCGGGCAGCACACGATATTCCTGTCCCTCGTTCACCAGTTCGATAGGCTCCTCAATCGCTACCCCACCCGGCGTGTAGCGGCTCAATAGCTCGCTCACCGACTCCACCGCCTCCGGGTGTACCCGCACCGTCAACTCTAACCAGCGCATAGATTTATCCTCACTCCTGATTGTTTCATGTCATCTCATAGAAAATGCATCGCCCATGTCATGCTGAGCGAGAGCGAAGCGTCTCTGGCGGCATACAGCTAACGGATTGCCTCAGCTCCCTCGCTCCACTCAGGATGACATGTCCGGGCCACTTCTCCGGGGCGGGCTTCACACATCCAGATCATAATAGCCATATGTCGTCACCGGACGAAAGCCGACGGACTCGTAAAGGGCGATGGCGGCGGTGTTTGTGGTCTCAACTTCCAGCGTGATACGCTTCCCGCTCTCGGCCTGAATCTGCTTGATGATCTGCTCCAGCATCTGCCGCCCGAAGCCGCGCCGCCGGTACTGCGGTGGGACGCCGAAGGCGTAAATGCCAGCACTCTCATCCGTAACGTAGAGATTGAAGCTGCCGACCGGCTCTTCGCCTCGCTTCGCGATATAATATTGCCGGTTGGGCGCGAGCAGATCCTGCGCGATATGCGGCTTGATGCGCTCCTCCGCGTCTCCGAAGCTGGCTGCCGTAATGCGGGCGATTATATCCACATCAGCGGGAGTGGCCCGTACCAGCTGGAGTTGCTCAGGGAAGGTGCCGCGCTCCTTGAAATCTGCCAGCGCCATGTGATGCTCAGAGAAGTCATAGCGCGCGCCAATGGCCTGAAGGAAGGCATTGCCGGAGCGAGAGAAACGCTCGCACACCAGCACCAGCTCCTCGATGCCGCGCCGCCTGGCCTCCTCGCGCGCGGCAGCCAGCAACGCGGAGCCGATGCCCCGACGGCGATAATCGGGGTGGACCATCGGGCTGCTTTCCCGTTTTTCATGCCCGTATTCTGAAAGCGCCATCGCGCCGACGAGCCGGTCGTCTTCATAATAAAGAAAATCGTTGTATGCGTTCTCTGTGCGCTCGCGCATCTGCTCCACGCTCAAGAGCAGATGCAGGTCTTCATACGCATCGACCGCTCTTGCAAGCTCCTCCACCTCCGCCAGTTCAGCCTCACTCAATTGCCGTCTCTTCACCAGGCCCCGTCTATTGCCATCAATCTCTTCTGCCATACATTATCCTTTTTCTTACAGGGAGCATCCACAAAGATTCGAGGTGGAGACCGCTTCCAGGCCACCCGCAAGAGGTGGCCCCAGAAGCGTACACTTCCGGCCGCCGCAGGCCACCCGCAAGGGGTGGCCCTACTATATACGAGAGCGTGGGGGCATGTCGTATATAGTAGGGCCACCCCTTGCGGGTGGCCTGTCTCGCGCTCGCACGACCTTCCGTGAACGCTTACAGGGGGTGGTCCTACTATATACGACCGCTCCACAAGTGGCACGAACGCATCGTCTATAGTAGGGCCACCCCTTGCGGGTGGCCTACCCGGGGCGGCGTCGCTGGCCTGCCCGGGGCGGCGTCGCTGGCCTGCCCGCCGCCGCGGTGCTGGCCTGCCCGCCGCGTCGCTGGCCTGCGTCGCGTCGGCACGGGCTTCAGGTAACGCTTCCGGGGCCATCCCCTGGCGGCTGGCCTGGGATGGGTACCTCAAACGCTGTGAATGCTCCCTGTGAATTTAAAACACTGCCGGCTCCATATATTCGCCGAAGACGGAGCGGAAGACATCCATGATCTCGCCGAGGGTAGCGTAGGCCCTGACGGCCTCGATGATGGCGGGCATGGTGTTTTCAGTTCCCTCGGCCACACGGCGCAGATTGTCCAGGGCGCGTCGCACCGCCGCATTGTCGCGCTCTCGGCGCACGCGCTGGAGCCGCTCGATCTGCGCGCGCTCGCCCACGCGGTCGATGTAGAGCGTCGGCACCTTGATCTCTTCCTCCATTACGTAGTCGTTGACGCCGACGATGGTGCGTTTGTGCTGGTCGATCTCCTGCTGGTAGCGGTAGGCCGACTCGGCGATTTCGCGCTGGAAGAAGCCGTTCTGGATGCATGCCAGAACGCCGCCCAGCGCCTCAATCTGGTTCAGGTAATCCATCGTCGCCTGCTCTGTCTGGTCGGTCAGCGCCTCAACGAAGTAGGAGCCGCCCAGCGGGTCAACGGTATTGACGACGCCGCTTTCGCTGGCGATAATCTGCTGCGTGCGCAGTGCTATCAGCGCGGCCTTCTCGGTGGGCAGGGCCAGCGCCTCGTCGAGCGAGTTGGTGTGTAGCGACTGCGTGCCGCCGAGGACGGCAGCCAGCGCCTGAATGGTCGTGCGCACGATGTTGTTATCTGGTTGTTGCGCCGTCAGCGAGACGCCCGCTGTCTGCGCGTGGGTGCGCAATAGCCAGGAGCGCGGGTCCTTCGCCCCGTAGCGTTCGCGCATGAGACGAGCCCAGATGCGGCGACCGGCGCGGAACTTGGCAATTTCCTCGAAGAAATCATTATGCACATCGAAGAAAAATGAGAGGCGAGGCGCGAACTCGTCAATCTTCAGCCCGCGTTCCAGCGCGGCATCGACATAGGCCAGCCCGTCGGCCAGCGTGAAGGCCAGCTCCTGCACGGCGGTCGCCCCGGCCTCGCGTATGTGATAGCCGCTGATGCTGATGGTGTTCCACTTCGGCATGTAGCGCGTGCCGAACTCGATGGTGTCGACTACCAGGCGCATCGACGGCTCTGGCGGGAAGAGGAACTCTTTCTGCGCGATATATTCCTTCAGGATATCGTTTTGCAGCGTGCCGCCCAGCTTCGCGCGTGGAAAGCCGCGCTTCTCCGCGTTGACGATGTACATGGCCCAGATTACCGCCGCCGGGCTGTTAATGGTCATCGACGTGGTGATCTTATCAAGCGGCAGGTCGGCGAAGAGAATCTCCATATCGGCCAGCGAGGAGACGGCCACGCCGCACTTGCCGAACTCACCGGCGGCCATCGGGTGGTCGGTATCGTAGCCGTAGAGGGTGGGCATATCAAAGGCGGTGGAAAGGCCGGTCTGGCCCTGTGACAGCAGGTATTTGAAACGCTTATTCGTATCCTCGGCTGTGCCGAAGCCCGCGAACATACGCATCGTCCAGGGCTTCGCCCGGTACATCGTCGGCTGCACCCCGCGCGTATAGGGGTACTCGCCCGGTAGCCCGATGTCGCGGCTATAGTCCGTCCCCTCCATATCCTGAGGCGTGTAGATACGATTGATCGGCACGCCCGACGTGGTTCTGAGATACTCGCGCTCCGGCATGCGTTCCAGCGATTGCCGCACCGTCGTTTCCTCCCAGCGTCCGCGTTCCACCTTCAACCGCTCCAGTTCCTCCCTGTCAAACAGCGTCCCCTGCTCATACACAGGCCGCTTCGCGTTACTCTCGTTCTCAGTCAATTTCTGTTCAAGCATATTCGCCTGCTCCTCCCCGTTGAGGCTCTCTTAGATGTTTCCAGCAATCTCTATCATGTACACGTAAAACGTAGCCGTTATTGAGTATTGTACCACAATACTGCGGGGAGCCTGGAGAAGTGACTGTAGTATATTCGTTTTGCTGACGAACAACATACAATGATTCAGGCGGAAGGAGATCAAGCAAAGTAGGTGAGCAGGTTGTTACAATCACCTGTGTATCATCTCCTGCCAGGTTTTCCAGCAAAGTAGCTACTAGATCTAAACGCTCTGGATGAATACCCGTCTCTGGCTCTTCAAATCCAGGCAGTGTCGGTGGTTCCTTAGCTCCCAGGCGTGGCTGCAAGCATGGGCAAGTCTGGGCTATCTTCAAATCCAGGCAGTGTCGGTGGTTCCTTAGCTCCCCCTGATGCTAACAGACCTGACATACGAAGCGTTCCCTATCCCTATTCACTCTTCACATCGATTGCCCATCAATTGCAGTCACATTGGCCCTCGACTATCCTGGAGGGATATGGTAGACTCTTCATAAGAGGATCCTATGGAGCAATCGACAAAGACGACTGATATAACACAGCTTGAACAGGAGGGGCGGGAAGAACAGATTGCGGCCATTCCGGCTGCCGGGCGCGATCTGTTTCTGGTAAGCGCCGCCCATGCGGTGATCCACGCCATCGCAGTGTTGATGCCTCTGATCTACCCCATTATCCAGGTGGAATACCACCTGAGCTATACGCAGATCGGGCTGATTGTGGCTATCCCGAATGCGGTGGGCGGGTTTTTGCAGATTGCCTGCGGGTTGCTGGGCGGCTATGTGCTGCGTAAGGTGATGCTGGGCATTGGCAATATCTTTGTGGGCATATCCACCTTCTTCACAGGGACGATTGTGGGTTTCTGGTCGCTGATGGCGTGGCGGCTGGTGGGGCAGATCGCGGGCGCGCCACAGCACCCGGTGGGCAGTTCGTACCTGACCGACCGCTACGGGCGCAGGCGGCATGGCTACGCGCTGGCGTGGCATGTCGCGGGTGGCAATATTGGCACGCTGGCGGTGCCGCTCATCGCCGGGCCGTTGATCGGCTGGTGGGGCTGGCGGCCCGTCCTCTATCTCGCCGCGCTGCCCGGCATTCTGGTAGGCATCGCTATCCTGATTCTGGTCGATGAACGGAATCTCTTAGATCGCCGCGTGCAGCGCAAAAAAACCGCTATTGCTGACGTTGAGGGTGAGGCGCAAAGGGAACAGAGGCGCGGCTGGCAGGCGGCCTTGAAAGAGCTGGTGCGGCCACTGGGCAATCGCACGCTGGCGATTATTATGCTGGTCTCCATCATTGCCGCCGGTGGGCGCGGGCTGGGCAACCTCACCACGTATGTTCCGCTCTACCTGCAAAATGTGCGGCATCTCAACAGCACGCTGATCAGCATTCTCTTCACCATCCTGCTTGTCGGCAGCGTCTGCGGGCCGTTGCTTGGCGGTCGCCTCTCTGACCGTATCGGGAGGCGCACCATGCTCTTCGTTTTCTATGGCGCGTCGACGGTGACAACCCTGCTCTTCCTGTACGTGGCGGCTCCCGGCATGGCGCTCTGGCTCGTTCCGCTCTCGCTGGTGCTGCTGGGCTTCGCCGTCTATGCGGAAAGCCCGCTTTTGCAAGCCTACCTGGCCGACACAGCCAGCCCGCAGATGCGTGACACGGCCTTCGGCCTCTATTTCGCCCTCGCCTTCGGCATTGGCTCCATCTGGAGCGGCATCCTCGGCTGGATGATCGACCATTTCGGCTTCGACGCCGCCTTCGTCACGATGGCCGCGTCCTACGTCTGCGCCGGTCTGCTGCTCCTGCTCATCCGCGAATAGTCCCCCGCGCAGATCCGTCTGCGGGCCGACCCGCAGGCCACCGGCAGGCAGAGCCGCAGGCCACCGGCAGGTCACCCACAGCCGCAGGCCACCGGCAGGCCACCCACAGCCGCAGGCCACCGGCAGGCCACCCACAGCCGCAGGCCACCCACAGCCGCAGGCCACCCGCAAGGGGTGGCCCTACTATACGCGGTTCGCTCGCTCGCTACGCAGCAAGGGTAACGGGGGAGACTATAACGGGGCGTATAGAGTAGGGCCACCCGCAAGGGGTGGCCCTACTCTATAAGGGCGGCTCGTGTCCCCTGTGGAGTCGCGTCTATAGTAGGGCCACCCCTTGCGGGTGGCCTGCCTGGCGCTGGCACGGGCTTAAGTGAACGCCTCTGGGGGTGGCCCTTGCGGTCGGTCTACAGGTCGGCCTGCGGAGTGGTCGGCGGAATTACACTTCAACCGACATGGCGACCGCGCCGCCGCCGCCGAGGCAGAGGGTGGCGAGGCCGCGACCGCCGCCGCGACGCCGCAACTCGTGGATGAGCGTAATCAGGACGCGCGAGCCGCTGGAGCCGATGGGGTGGCCGAGGGCGACAGCCCCGCCGTTGACGTTGACGCGCGACCAGTCCCAGTCAAGCTCTTTGCCATTGGCCAGCGTCTGCGCGGCGAAGGCTTCGTTGACCTCAATCAGGTCGAAATCGCCGATCTTCAGGCCGGTACGGGCGAGCAGCTTGCGCACGGCGCGTGTGGGGGCGGCGAAGATGTAGCGCGGCTCGATGGCGGCGTCCGCGTAGCCGGTGATGCGCGCCAGCACGGGAAGGCCGTTGGCGCGCGCGAACTCCTGATCGACCACAACCGTTGCCGACGCGCCGTCGCTCAGGCCGGGGGCATTGCCTGCTGTGACCGTGCCGTTGACCATAAAGGCGGGTTTGAGCTTCGAGAGCGCGTCCAGGGTGGTGTCGGGCCGGATCGGTTCATCGCTATCGACGACCAGCACACCCTTCTTCTGCTTGACCTCGATGGGGACGATCTCCTCTTTGAAACGGCCAGCTGCCGTCGCTGCCGCCGCCTTCTGGTGGCTTTGCTGCGCGAACTGATCCTGCTGCTCGCGGGAAATTTCAAACTTCTCGGCGATGATTTCGGCCTCGTTGCCCATGTGGATATTTTCAAAGGCGCACCAGAGACCATCGTGAACGACGGCATCGATGAGCTTGCCATCGCCCATGCGGTAGCCGGTGCGGGCCTTTTCCAGCAGATAGGGGGCGTTGCTCATGCTCTCCATGCCCCCGGCCACAAAGGCCTGCTCATCACCGGCGCGAATTGACTGCGCGGCCAGCATAACGGCTTTGAGGCCGGAGCCGCACACTTTATTGACGGTAAACGCAGGAATATCGACGGAGAGACCGGCGCCGATGGCGGCCTGGCGCGCCGGGGCCTGCCCGATACCGGCGGAGACGACGTTACCCATAATCACTTCATCGATGCTGGCCGGATTAATCCCTGAACGCCGAACCGCTTCGCGAATGGCAAAGGCCCCCAGTTCGGGCGCGGTAAACATCGAAAGACTGCCTAGAAATTTGCCGGTCGGCGTCCTCGCCGCCCCGACGATGACGGGAATGTGTTCTGCCATAGCTGTTTTCTCCCTGCATCTCCACTCCTTTGTGGAGACAACCATGCACTACCAGTTGAGACAACCTCTTTTCCTTCATTGTACCCTCTCACAGCGCCGATGGTCAAACAGGATGCTATAGCAAAGGCTCACAGGTATGTCATGCTGAGCGGCAGCGAAGCATCCGGGCGACCATGACGACCAATGGGTTGTCTCAGATGCTTCGCTGCCGCTCAGCATGACATGTCCGGGCCAGTTGTTCATAGCTGTCTACGGGCCGGGGGGTAATGTTCCCATGTGGAAACCGGCGGGAACCTGCGTCCACCACAGAGAGTCTGGTACCTGCTGCGCGGGGATGAGGCGCAGGGTATCATACATGGGCGAGCCGGTGCCGGGGCCGCTCGCGCCCTGTAGCACGTTGACGGGCTGGTAATGCATGTTGAGGAGCAGTACGAGGCCATCTGGCAGGCGCACGCGGTAGACGGGCTGGCCGTGAAAAGTATCTTTGCCCTCGTAGATAGCACGATGGGCCTGTAAATCGCTTTTGAGCGTCGCCAGGTCAAAGGCAGAATCATCGACCAGCCAGCCCGGGGGGTCCATTTGCGCGATGTGGTGCATCATATCTTTCCCGATCATCTGCTGCCCCGCTTTGACCACCACCACGTCCATCTGGCCGGGCATGACCGTCTCCACGTGCATGTTGCCGCTGCTCAGTTCATGATAAGACAGCACCTGATAGCGTTCCCCCTGCGCGTCCATTTTTGTCTGTGTATGATAGAGAACGTAGCCATTCCAGGTCAGGTTGGCAGGCAGGGCAAACGTCGTGGCAGGGGCCAGCACGCCGGTCGCGAAATGAATGGTTGCCAGCAAGGCCAGCAGAAAGATGGCGGCGACCGCTAACTGGCTGAGCAGCACAAGCAACCTGCCGCGCCTGCGCTCGCGGCGGCGCGCTCGGCTGGCAACAGGAGCAGGTGTAGATCGGTCAGAGGTGAGCGCGGTTGCCGGGGTAGATGGGTTAACCAGGGCGGAGGCCAGCTCCGTCCTGTTCAAATCTCCTTTTCTGGCGACAATAGCGGCCATGACCGCCTGATCGACGCGGGCCGAGGGGGCGGTTTCGACGTCGCTGAAACCGACGAGCAGTTGCTCAACCTCGTTGAGCAGGCGTTGCTCCTCCTTGCAGGCGGCGCAGATACGCAGATGATCGTCGATAATCGCCTGCTGCGCGGGCGTGAGGGAGAGATCAGGCAGCACGGCAAGATAAAGGCGGATGATGTCGCAGACGTGCGGGCCGCGCTCACCGGGGGCCGGTAAGGGCGGCAGCGAATCGTATGGCGAAGGCATAGCGTGATTGTTATCTGCTGTCATCGTGGATTCCCCTGGTTCCAACACCTTCTCTACTCAGACGATGATACTGCTCGGCAAACATGCGTTTGGCGCGAGAGATGCGCGTGGCGGCGGCGCCGGGCGAAATGCCGGTGATGACTGCAACCTCCTGATAGGGAATGCCCTGCGCGGCATTGAGGACGAGCGCGACGGCGTATTCTTCGGGCATGCAGGCCAGCGCGAGACGGATATGGTCGCGCTCGGCAATCTCCGGGATGCCTCCGCTATCGCTCAGTAGCGCGGAGCTATCCTCGGTCTGCTCGCCTTCTAACGAGCCATCGCCGCGCGGCGCGAGCGGTCGCCAGGAGATACGCTTGCGGCGGCGCATCAGGTCGACACACAGATTGGTGGCGATGCGATAGAGCCAGGCCGAAAGATGACCACGCTCGTACAGCCCGTCCCAGGCGAGGCAGACGCGCACAAAGACCTCCTGCGTCACATCGTCGGCATCGTCTGTGTTGCCGAGCAGGCGGTAGATATATGAATGGATGGGCCGCCGGAATTGCTCGTAGAGCATACTCAGGGCTTCGGCATCGCTCTGCGCAGGCAATTGATGGATTGAGTCGTCTTGCCAGACGCACTCCGCCCCTGCTCCGTTGGCGCCCTCCGGCTCAGGCCCCGTCGATTTTTCGGCTGTCATGCTGGTATATGCCCTTCGGGTGGCCGCGTTTGCCACGACGTGATGGGTGATCCGGGAGAAGTATCCCGCCAGAAAGTGCGGAAAGCTTCTCTCTCGCGGCATTTCTACCTGTACTGGTAGTATACCAGTTCTGATGCCAGAAGAGAACATAGCATCTTCCTTCGACATAGCCGTTTATCTGCCGGGCCATCGCCTCGATGGGTGGACTGAAAAACCTCCTCTTTTCTACTACACTACCACGTTACAGAATTCCGGTTTTTTACCGACGGCGCAGGCAGGCATGGGATACAAGTCCTATCTCATCCTTTGTCCACGTCAAAATGGGGAGAATTATCCGTTGATAGAGATATCAAGCAGTATAGAGGAGGTTTGGATGGGGTTGAAAGGATTACGCTTGAAAACATTTACGTACCGTTTTCTCAAAAATCCCCTGCTATGTGTTCTGCTGCTCTGCGTCTTTTTAGCAGGCAGCCTGTTCTATTTTTCACCGTTTCGTGCGACGAATGCGCACGCCAGCGGACTGGTACCGTTGGCGGGGCAGGTGCCGGGGCTGGCGCGCAAAAGCCGCTTACTTGGTCCGGCTGATCCCGCTACACAGGTGATGCTGTTGCTCGGCCTGCGCATGCGCAATCAGGCCGCGCTGCAGGCGTATGTGGACAATCTTTCGCGCCCGCACAGCATCACGGCGCGCCATTACCTGACGCCCGCGCAGGTTGCGACCGCCTACGGGCCGTCGAGCGAGAGCCAGCAGGCCGTCGTGGCCTTCATGCAGGCGGCAGGCTTTCAGCAAACGCTGACCTTCAAACATCACCTGCTGCTCGGCTTCAAGGGAACCATCGGGCAGGCCGAGGCGGCGTTTCACGTGCAGATCAACGATTATCGCGCGCCGGACGGGAGGCAGTTCTACGCCCCGGCCAGCGATCCCCTTATCCCGGACGCGCTCTCTCCGATTATCCAGAGCATCAACGGGCTGGATGATGCCGCGCACTTCACGCACCCGCCCGTACCCGCGCGCAAGGGCCTGGGGACAGCGGCAACACCGGCAACGACGGGCAGGGCCATCTGTCCAGGCTCCAGTTCCAATGGCACCTACTTCATTCCCGCGCAGATCGCCAGGGCATATAACCTGAATGGCCTCTATAACGCCGGTTTTCATGGCGAAGGACAGGTCGTCGGGCTGTTTGAACTGGATGATTACCTGTTCAGCGATATTAAGACGTATACAGCCTGCTATGGCGGCGGGTCCGTTCCCATCAACCGCGTGCTGGTCGATGGCGGCACAGGAACCGGGCCGTCCGATGGGGCCATCGAGGTCGAACTGGATATGGAGATGGTGCTGAGTGCCGCGCCCCACCTGGCGTCGCTGCGCGTCTATGAGGCCGCGAACACTGATAGCGAGGCGCTGGCCGAATGGAGCCAGATTGTGAGCGATGCCACGCCGGTGGTGAGTACGAGCTGGGGGCAGTGCGATATCGGCATCTCCTCGCCGGGCTATGTCAGCGAGGAAAATACGCTGTTTCTGGAAGCCGCCGCGCAGGGGCAGAGCATCTTTGCCGCCTCCGGCGATAGCGGCACCAACGACTGCGGCGATGGTTCGCGTACCGTCGATGATCCCGCCGCGCAGCCCTATATCACCGGCGTCGGCGGCACCACGCTGACGCTCAGTAGCGGCCACTACGGCTCCGAAGTGGTCTGGGATGATACGAGCCGTGGATACGCGAGCGGCGGCGGCATCAGCGCCGACTGGACAATGCCCTCGTGGCAACAGGGGCCGGGCGTGCAGAACAGTTACAGTTCCGCCGAACCGTGCGCCGCTAACACCGGCAATACCGGCGACCTGTGCCGCGAAGTCCCCGACGTCTCGCTGAATGCCGACCCGAATACGGGCTATGCTACCTATTGCACGGCAGGCAGCAATTGCGCCGCCCCGAATACGGGCTGGCTCATCGTCGGCGGCACTTCGGCAGCCGCGCCGCTATGGGCGGCGATGACCGCGCTTGCCAATGAGAAATCGCTGCACGATGGCAACTTCAACCTGGGTTTCCTCAATCCGCTGCTCTACAAGATCGGGCAAAACGAGTCCGGCACGTCCTACGCCAGCGATTTCCATGACATCACCAGCGGCACGAATGACCCCTTCAGCGACGGGCAAAATATCTATCCGGCCACAAACGGCTATGACATGACGACGGGTCTGGGCAGCTATAACGCGCTGGCGCTGGCAACCGACCTGGAAAAGCTGGCGAAGGCTCTGACGAACAGCCGCAGCGCCCCGGCCAGCACGAAGTGGTACTTTGCCGAAGGCAGCGTGGGCAACAGCTTCCACGAGTACCTCACCCTGCTCAATCCCAGCGCGACGCAGACGGCGACGGTGACAATCAGCTACCTCTTTTCAAACAAAGCGCCGGTAACCGTGCTGCACACGGTCAGCGCCAGCACGCGCTCGACGGTGGATGTGAACGCCGACCTGCACGTCGCGCTGAGCGACCCGCAGCAGGCCATTTCGGCCATCGTCTCGTCCAACATTCCCATCGTGGCCGAACGCCCGTTGTACTTCGACCTGCACGGCATTGCCAGCGGCACAGATGTAGTGGGCGCGACCGGCGCGACGCACACGACCTTCTACTTTGCCGAAGGCGATAGCCGCCAGAGCAGTACCGCCAGTTACGCCACCTACGTGACCATTCTCAATCCGAGTCAGAGCAGCACAGCCCACGTGGTCATTACATATTACAGCAATGGCGGTGTGGCGGGAACGCAGAACGTGAATGTTGGCCCGATGCAGCGCGGTACGGGAACGCCGGCGGCGCTGGGCCTGCACGAGCAGGTGGCGATCAAGATCACATCCGATATCGGCATCGTGGTCGAGCGACCGCTGTACTTCAGGGACTTTGTGCCGACGGCGGGCGGCTGGACGAGCGGCGCGGCCTCGGCTGTCGGCGCGACCTCGCTCGGCTCCGGTAGCGGCAGCGACTGGCTCTTTGCCGAGGGCTATACCGGCAACGGCAACAATTTTCAGGAGTATCTGGTGCTGGCAAACTTCACCGGCAGCGCCGCCAGCGTCAACGTCAAACTGGAATATACGAACGGCACGGTGCAGACGGTGCCGGTGACGGTAAATGCAGAGAGCCAGTATTACTTTGATGTGAACAACGCCTACGCGCACCCGCAGTCGAGCTGTGGCTGCACGCCGACGCCCGAGGTTTCGGCTGAAGTGACGGCCAGCACGGCGTCCATTGTGGCCGAGCGGCTGATGTACTTCCACTACGGCCCGAAACACATCCCCGGCGGCTCCGACGTGGTGGGCGAGGCCGGTCCGGCCAGCCAGTCCGTCTACAGCTTTGCCGAAGGCTACACCTATGGCGACTTCTCCGAATTCCTGACCCTGCAAAATCCTACCGGCAGCGTGGAGACGGTTGCCATCACCCTCTTCGCCGACAACACCATCGTGCAGGAGACGCTGCAACTGATCGCCCACAGCCGCACGACCGTTAGCATCAACAGTCTGATCGTGCCGATGGCGAACGCCTACCCGACCACCCCTGTCACTCAGGGCTTCGAGGTCTCTATGGACATCCAGGCCCTCAATGGCGGCACCGTCGTGGCAGAACGTCCCCTCTACTTCATCCTGCACGGCGACATGGGCGGCACGGACGTGATCGGGTATACGGGAGGGTAGGCGCGCGGCCCCCCACAGGCCAGTCGCAAGCCAGCGCCGCAGGCCATGCCGGTGTGCAGGCAGCCCACAGCCCAGGCCAGCGCGCAGGCCAGCCCACAGCCCAGCCACCCCCAGGCCAGCGCGCAGGCCAGCCCACAGCCCAGGCCAGCCCACAGCCCAGGCCACCCCCCAGGCCACCCGCCAGGGGTGGCCCTACTATATACGGCCTGGGAAAGCCGTCGTGTATAGTAGGGCCACCCCTGGCGGGTGGCCTGGGCTGCCTTGCGGCTGGCACGCGGGAGGCCTGGGCTGTGGGCGGGTGGGCTGCAACACGGTCCTCGCTGCGCGCTACGCGCAACAGGGTTTCATTATCAATGTTGGCCGGTTGTTTTTATCCATACTTTCTTATATAACAGGCTGAGTTTCTTACATAAGACGGTTGGTCTGGCACATTCAATATGCTTTTTTCATGCAGGGGGTAGGAAAAAAGTCCAGTTGAAGGATGGCAGAAGTGGAGAAGGGTATACTGCGCATAGTCTGCCAGCGGGGGGAAGCTTTCACAACAGGACGGTTCTATACCTGTGCGCGACGGAGCGACCTATTCCCCGAACGTTGATGCAGACAAATACGTTGATTTGAAAGGAACATTGCAGATGGTACGTTCAAAGTCTCTGCTGGCGCTGGCCAGCGTGGTGCTGATCGCTGCGCTGGCGCTGGGCCTGTTCGCCGCGACGAGGCCCTACGCGCACGCCACCCCGGCGGCTGCCGTTAATGGCACACCGCGCTTCATCCAGTTCCATCACACCTTTCCAGCCGCGACCCTGGCCGCTTCGGGCCTGAAGCACTGGACGTCGTCCTTCAGCTCTGAAGGGAAGACGTGGTCGTATACAATGGTTGGCACCAACCCCTCCAATGGCTCGAAAACTACCACCGTTCCGGTGACGATTGTACCGTTGAACCTCAAATTCTCCAACGGCACCAGCTTTGATGGGACGCCGCAGGTGGCGCAGACCACAGGCTCGCCGCTGTTCCAGAACGCCTCATTCATCAGCGGTACCACGCAGTATGGCGACGCCGTTGCCCGCGCCGAGTTCTGGAATAAGGTCTCCAAAACAAGCCCCAACTACCATGTGCTGGTGGGAACGCCCACCGTTGCCAGTACGCTAACCATCAGCATTCCCTCGGCGGATGGGCAGACGGTGAAGGACCCGTCCAGCGGGAAGACGATCGGGCTGGTCAACATTAACTGGTTTGATCCTCAAATTCAGAAGCAGTTGACGGCGCTGGGCTTTACTGCTAACATGCTGCCGATTTTCCTCTCCCACAATGTCTACCTGACGCAAGGCTCTCCCACGCTCAGCAACTGCTGCATCGGCGGCTATCACAGCGCCGTTTCCAATTCCGCCGGGCTGCAAACCTACATCTGGTCAACCGAGGCCGATGCCGGGGTGCAGGGTGGCTTCAGCGAGGATATCAGCGCGCTGAGCCACGAGCTGCTTGAGTGGTTCAATGACCCCTTCACCAACAACGTTGTCCCGAACTGGATTTCCCCCATCGCGCCGCAGTACGGCTGCAACAACTTCCTCGAAGTGGGCGATCCCCTGGTTGGCGTCGTCTTCACGGTAAGCGGCTTTAGCGGAGATCACCTGCAAGACGTGGCGCTCTTCAACTGGTTTGCGCGCCAGTCGCCCTCAAAGGCCATCAACGGCCTCTACACCTTCCGGGGAACGTTTAACAGCCTTTCTCAGAAGTGCTAAAGGGGTAGACCTTATCTCCCCCTTTTGCTTCTGGTTCGCACCATAACGACGCTCAGCGTGCCCGCTGCCATCAGCGCGATCAGCACGATACCGATAATCGCAGGCAGGGGCGCGCCGGGCCGGGTGGGGATGGATGTTGAAGGGCTAACCGTGCTGGCGGCAGTCGGAGCTGTGGTCGGCGTGATAGAGGCCGGGGTGGGCGTTGGAGATGGCGCGAACGTCGGGACAGGAGTTGGCGTTTGCACAGGCGGCAATGCTGGTTGAACAGGCAGACTGTTATCGGGCGTCGGAATGGTGACGGCGGGGTTGGGCGTGTTCGTGGCAGGCAAGGGCGAGTAGGGGTTGGCATAGGTAGCAGGTGAAGTGCCGACGCTGAGCGTTTTGCTGATGATGCGCGTGCCGGTGGGTGAGGTGACGGTCAGGGTGAGCCGGTAGCTGCCGGTGCGTGCGTAGGTATGGCTGACGGTGGGGCCGCTGGCGCTGCTGCCGTCGCCGAAGTTCCAGTGGTAGGAAAGATCGCTGCTGCTGCCGGTCGCGGGGTCAAACGAGGCGCTGGCGTTGAGCGAGAGGCTTTGCCCGGCTACTGTCTGGCCGATATCGCTGATGGCGGTGATCGGGTTGCCGTCGGCGGGAGCGGAGCCGCCGAAGTCGGGCTGGTTGAGCATCCAGGCCGTGAGCATGGCGGGCAGCGCCAGCGCCAGTTCCAGCGCGGGCGAGGTGCGCACGCTGCCTCCTGCGTAGGTGTTCATCAGCGAGAGCGTATCTGCGGGCAGATCGTAGGGATAGGCCCACGCGGCTGGATGCGGGTCGTAATAGCTCTGGTCGCCGGTAACGGTGACGACGGGCAGACCAGCGTAGATGAAGGGAACCTGGTCGCTGTTGCTGGATGGGTCATCCTGGATATGGATGTTCCTTTCCTGAGCAGGCGTGAAGATGGGCTGCGAGACGTTCTGGTTGTTGCCGTCATAATAGTACAGCGAGGAGTAGCCGACGGCCTGGAACTGTGCAAAGACTGCCGCGATGCCCTGCGGCCACAACTGGCGGAAGCGCACGACCTGCTGGCGCTGTGCAGGCGTCAGGTGGATGCGCCCCGGATACGCGGCGTTATCCTGCAAGGGCGTGACATCGATGTAGTCGGGCATGAAGGGGTTGGCGAGCCTGCCAAGGTAGCGCGCCGGATAATTGATGCCGCTCTGCTCTTCGTTAAACATGGCCGTCACATTGGGCAGATCGCCGTTGATGGTGCTGTTCAGATAGTGGAACGAGCCGAAAAGTCCCTGCTCCTCGGCGTCGAAGAGGACGAAACGGATGGTGCGCGCGGGGTAAAGGTGGTGGCTGCGCCAGTAATCGGCCATTGCCTTACCCACCCCCAGTTCATAGGCGCAGCCGCTCGTATCGTCATAGGCCGACTGCGTCGAATCGGCCTTGCCATCATAGTGGCAGCCAACGATAATCTCCTGCTCCGGGTGGGTGAGGCCGGGAATGCTGACCTCCATGTTGAACGCGGGCAGCGAGGCCGGACGTCCCCGCCAGCCCTGAATCGCAAAGCTATCCTTACGCACCTGCGACCCGAAACCCTGCAAATTGCGCGCCATCTCCTGTGTCCAGTAAGCCGCGAAGCGATCATGTCCCTGCCCCGCCACATACCCCGCCTGTCGCTGCTGAAAATTTGCCGTCAAATACGCAAACTGGCTATAAATATAGCCGGGATCAACCACCGGGAAATTCTGTAGCCCCTCGGATTTTTGCGTTGTAAGGGGATAAGCCTGGACAGGGGAGGCAACAGGAAGGAAAAAGGCGCATATCATCATCAGCATAGCGAAGACGCGGATCGCAGGCCCCCATCCCCGTCGCGCCGCAAGTCCTCGACACCCATGTGACCACCGTCGCGCCGCCGTCCCGCTCCCACGCCCATCGGCAGGCCTGTCGGGCCTATCGACTGGCGTGATAGCGAGCGTGGTAGCTGGCCTGCACACGGCTCGTCTGGACGTGGCCAACTTATCATGAACGGTATTCAGCCGAAGATGAGGTAACATGTATAACTCCTTACCGGCCAATCGTGAGAACATGTTCTCTTTCTCTAACGCGATGTTCGTAAGGATTGAGGCGACCCCCAGGGTCGCCCCTGCCCTCGCCAGGTAGCTCAATACAGGCGAACCGCGCTGTATAGAACGCGCTGCTTCGACTGTTCCTTTTATCATATGTATATGGAGAAAGCAAGTATCATGCTCACAGTCAGCAAAGAATCCGGTAATGAGGTACGGCTGGATACTGTGGGGAACAAGGGGACAGGCACAAGATTCCCTTCCCACAGTTCCCCTTGCTAGCGTGGTTGACCCTCAAAGCGCATTAATCATCGGCGCGCTGACGGAATCGCGTATAGTAGGGCCACCTCTTGCGGGTGGCCTGCAACCGGTGGCCTGCAACCGGTGGCCTGCAATCGGTGGCCTGCCAAGGGTAGCCAGCGGCAGATGGAATGAGCAACGGTCAGGGCGTCGCGGTGGGTGTCGCGCTGGCCGGTTCGATGGTGATGCGGATGGCATCCAGTTCGCCGGTCTGGGAGTCAAGAGTCGCATTCACCTGAACGGTCTCGCCGACTTTGAGATCGCTGAGCGACGCTTTGCCGGTAGAGGTCTTATATTTTGTCGTGGCAGTTAGCATGATGGTGACAGGCTTCTTTCCTTTCGCGGGCATGACGATGATTGACTGACCGTTGATAGATTGAATGGTGCCGGTAATCTTGCGAGACTTCGGCCTGGTGGTGCCGGTAGAGGCCACCGACGCCGTTGGAGTGATGGTCGTTGATGTATTGCTGGCGCTGGCATGGGCCATGACGGCGACCACTGCCGCCGCGCCGAGACCAAGCACGACGACGATCAGGACGCCGATGATAATGAGCAATTTGTTGTTGATTGTCTTCATAACTGGTATGGTATTCCTCTCTCTGCGGTGCTTTTTATTTGCGCTTTTCTTCCTGCCATTTTACCGGTTGGAGACGAGAAAGTCATCGTTTGTAGGAGAAATGGAGGATACGCACTGCATTAATTTCTGCTGAGAAAGGCAGGCATAGCTCATGACTTCTTGCGCTTGCAGGAAGCAGGTATCTATAATACATGTTGTGGTAAGATGTATGAACGTGCTTCTGGAAAGCATGGTTGACGCTCCCGGCAGCGCGCCGGAGAAGCATTTTCCTCACCATTGAGCCGATGAAGGCAGACAGGGAGATGAGTATGGCATGGCAAACGAATCAAAATCAAGAGAAGAAACCATCTATGCAGGTGCTGATTGTCGATGACGAGGAAAATATTCAGGAACTGATCCGCCTGGGCTTGCGTTACGAGGGGTTTCAGGTTGAATCGGCCTCGAACGGCCCCGATGCCATCTCAGCCGCGCAGCGTCTCAATCCCGATCTGATCATCCTGGATCTCATGCTGCCCGGTATGGATGGCCTGGAGGTCTGCCGCCGCCTGCGCGCCAATCCGACCACACAGGACATACCAATCTTGATGCTGACCGCCAAAGATGAGGTGCATGACCGCGTGACCGGGCTGGACACCGGCGCAGACGACTATCTGACCAAGCCGTTTGATTTTGAAGAGCTTGTGGCGCGTGTCAAAGCCATCCTGCGGCGGCAGCAGCGGGCGCAGCGAGCAGAACAGGGTGGCGAATCGCCAAATCAGATTTTGCAGTTCGCCGATTTGCAGCTCAACATGGCAACCCGCGAGGTTACGCGCGGCGGGCGTTTAATTGAACTGACGGCCACCGAATATAACCTGCTGCACCTGTTCATGAGCCATCCACGCCAGGTTCTGGATCGACAGACGATTTTGAACCGCGTCTGGGGGTACGATTTTCTCGGTGAGACAAACATTATTGAAGTCTACGTGCGCTACTTGCGTGAGAAAATCGAGGATTCGCCCAGTACCCCGCGCTTAATCCAGACCGTGCGTGGAGTGGGCTATGTCTTGAAAGGCTAGCTTCAAGATGTCTATTGCGCCCACAACCAGCGCCCTCACTGCTCTCAAACGTAGCTTTGTGCGGTGGATGAGTGTGTTTCATATCGAACAACAGGCAGAGCAACTGAGCCGACCAGAACCGCTTCCAGCTCTTATGACGGCGATAAAGCAGGTACCTTCTCCTGCCGGGCGGCAGGAGAATACCTTTGAGAATCCGTTGAGCCAATCTCAGCCGCACCGACGCAGACGGATGCCATCCTGGCTGCGCCGCTTCTCCAGCCTGCGCTGGCGGCTGGCGCTGGTGTATATTGCCCTTTTCGCCCTCTTCGCCTTTCTCGTGAGCCTCTTTCTCTACAACACCGCCTCTACCCTGCTCTACGCCGACGACCAGGGCAAGTTGATTCAGCATACCACGCAATTGAAGGCGTTACTTCTTGATGAAGTTGATTGTAACAGGCTCCCTCTATCCAGCGCCTTCAAGGATATCAGGCTGGACGTTGGCACCGGCGATATCGATGCTGTCTACGTAACCGATGCAGACGGTCGCGTAATTGCCAGTAGTAACGGAACGCTACTGAACCGATCGTTGCCATATCTCCCCGCCAGCGTCTTTCCTGCCGCGCAGAATATCGGCACCCCACAGATCTTTCATCTTCAACAGACAGCCGGTGGTCCGGTTGACGCGGCTCTGGTTTCGTTACAGTTACCCTCTACAAGCCATTGCGCGAACGCAACTACCCCGGCAGCTTATCTGGTTGTCACGACTTCCTACGCGGGAGAGAGCGCCACGCTCATGCGGCTGTTGCTGCTGATCGGCCTGGTGGCCGGGACGCTGACCGTGCTGGGGACGGCACTGGTCTTCGTCATCACCGGCTTTATGCTCAAACCTCTGGTTCATATGCGTGATGCCGCGCAGGCCATCGCGCTGGGCGACCTGCCCCAGCGCAGGCGGCTGCCACATACCGATGATGAGATCGGCCAGCTCTCAACCAGCATCGGGCATATGATCGACCAGATGGAGCGGGCTACTACCAGCTATCGCTCGGCGGAAGAGCGCGCGCGGCGTTTTTTCTCCGACGCCTCGCACCAGCTGCGCACGCCGCTCACCTCGATCTACGGCTTTACTCAGCTGCTCCTGCGCGGCGCAAAGGACGACCCGGCCACCTTGAACCGCGTGCTGCGCATGATGAAGACGGAAGCCGAACGCATGTCCCGGCTCGTCAACGACCTGCTGACACTCTCCCGCCTCGATGAGAGGAGTACTCTGCGTATGCACTATGTCGACCTGGTTGAAATCGCCGTCGAAGCGGTCGAGCAGGCAAAGCTGATGGCGACGGACGGACGCGCCATCACGCTGCATCTCGCCAGCGAGGAGCGGCTGGGCGTGCAGGCCGACGTCGACCTGCTCAAGCAGGCACTGGTGGCCCTCTTCGACAACGCTCTGAAGTACGGCGAACAGGGGCCGGAAGGCTGGATCAAGCTCGTCCTGGATAGGCGTGACGAGCAGGTCATCGCGCAGGTCATCAATAACGGAGACGGCATCGATGCCGATGACCTGCCGCACATCTTCGACCGCTTCTATCGGGGCAGGAACCTGCCCACGCTCGCAGGGCAAAGTATGCCGGTGACCGGGACCGGCCTCGGCCTCTCCATCGCCCTCGCTATCGTACAGGCTCATCAAGGCGACATCACCGCCTCCTCCGTCTCTGCCTCAAACGGTGAAGCCCGGGAGACAACTTTCACAATTACTCTGCCTGCCGCAGATTAAATGGAGAGATAGGCATTTGTCCTATATTGATTGACCTCTATGCAGATGCATGATACACTGCACAGAACAGGCAAAAGCTCATGGATAGTTGTGGCAGTATGCAATGAGAATTGGCCTCCGGCGTGTCATCCCGCTGGACACGTCCAACAGGATGGCACGTCCACGATGCTTTGTCACGGTATGGCATGGTAGAGCAGTGTACAGGATGCGCATAAAGAGGAGGGATGCTGCGATGTGGACCTCGACACTGAGCCTTGAACCGTCACGAGTGGTCGTAACTCGACTGATGGGGCGCGTATGGCGCGGCGCCTATTTCACCTCCTTCGCCCCCTTGCGCGTGGAGAACCTGCCCCGACAGACGTTGCCAGCCCCAAACTGGGTGCGCGTGCGGACTACGCTGGCGGGTATCAGCGGCAGCGACCTGCAACTGGTCTTCGCGAATATTGACCCGCGAGTCGCGATTGCCGCGCTGCCGGAGTATGGTCGGGCGGCGCCGGGGCGTGAGGTTGTCGGCGAGGTGATTGAGGTCGGAGAAGATGTGCGGCAACTGCATGTCGGGGATCGTGTGGCCTTACAATATCCATTCAACTGTCGCGCCGCCGGGGTGTATCCTGTCTGCCGTTCGTGCGCCTCCGGCAACTATGCCCTCTGCGAGCGGGTCTCGTTCCCCGGCCCGCAGCCCATCGGCAGTGGCTGGAGCGAAGAGCTGCTGGTGCCGGAGCAGCAACTCTTTCGCCTGCCTGCCAGCATCGACGATGAGCAGGCCGTCTTGCTGGAGCCTGCCGCCGTCGCCCTGCACGCCATTTTACGCCGCCTGCCCCTGCCGGGGGAGCGCGTGTTGATTATCGGGGCCGGAACGGTGGGCCTGCTGACCATCAAACTGCTACGGGCGCTGGCCCCGCATGCAGAGATCAGCGTTCAGGCGCGCCATACCTTTCAGGTAGAGCAGGCGACGCGCATGGGGGCCGATGCGATTATCTACCCGCAGAAACGCTATCAGGATGTCGAGCGCGTCACCGGTGCGCAACTCGTGCGCGGTTTGCCGGGGAATCAGCTACTCGCCGGGGGCTACGATATCATTTTTGACACGGTGGGGACGAAGCGCACGCTGCACGATGCCCTGCGCTGGTCGCGGGCCGGCGCGGCGCTGGTGCTGGTGGGCAATAGCCTGCACCCCATGTATATCGACCTGACCCCCATCTGGCATCGCGAGCTTGCCCTCCTCGGCTCGAGCGGGCATGGCCTGGAAGAATGGCCGACGGGTAGCGGCACCCTGCGCTCGACCTACGCGCTGGTCGTGGAAATGGTTGAGCGCGGAGAATTGCGCCTCGACCGCCTGGTAACGCACCGGTTCGCGTTCAACGAATATCGCCAGGCGCTGCTCGCGGCCAGGAACAAGGCAGAAAGCCAGGCTATCAAGGTCGTGTTCGATTTTACCCGTACCCCCGCCTCTACCGTTCCCAATGTACGAGCAGCCCGCCGCCCCGCGCCCGCGCGTACCTCCGCCAGATCGATGGATTCCGGCGTGACAAACCCCCCTTCCAGCGCGTTACTACGAGTGAAGGGAGATTTCGCGGATGCTGCCTCTATCGATGAGAGCGATCCAGACGAAATGGATGAAGCATAAAAAACGTGCCATTTTTGAACTGCTTACTTAATATATCTACTTCTGTCAGGAGCGAATATGACTATGCACGATGAAGGCGCGGAACCTTCCGCGCCGCGTTCCCGCCGGACGATCCCGCGCCGACCCAGGCCCTCACAATATAACGATGCCACCCCTGCTCGCTCTGGCAATGATAGCCGTCCTGTACCCGTCCAACCACCGTCGTCATCAACGGCGTCGGCCAACGGCAATGGCCGGATGCCCGGCTATGTCTCAGCTAACAATGGCATGAACAGATCGGCCCCTGCCGCATTCGCCCCCGCACAGCAACGCGAGCAGACCATCCCAACGGTCATACCTGCCGGGCCTGCTTCTGTCAGCGTGACCCCGACCCGGCTGCCGCGACGCCGCAAGCGCCGTGTCGCCCTGCCCGTCCTGCTCGCGCTGGTGGTTCTCTGCCTGCTCGTCGGCTTCGGCGCAATCTTCTCGCCGCACTTCTTCGCGGGCGCCGAGGCCCAGTTGACCCCGACCCCCGCGGGCCATACGGGAGCTTTCGTGCAGCCGCAATTGAGCGCGGCACAGATCAATGCCCTGCATCACCTGGTCTCGTATATGCAGTACAAACAGCTTGCCAGCCTCTACGTGCAGCGTATGTCGCTGGATGAGGAGATCGGGCAGGTCATCATGGTCGAGTACGCCGATACCTATTACTCGCCCGACCTGAATGAGATGATTACCAGCCTGCACGCCGGCGGCGTCATCATGTACGAGTTCCAGATGAACTCCTTCAACCAGACGAAACACGATATCGCTGAGATGCAGCAGAACGCGAAAATCCCTCTGCTCATCTCGACAGATGAAGAGGGCGGACCATATGTGCATCGTCTCCTCCACATCTACCCCCCGCACATGTCGGCGACAGAGATGGCCGATTCGGGCAATCCGCAGGTCGCGGCCAATGAGGCGACGCTGGTGGCACGTCAGTTGCTCGCGCTCGGTATCAACGTCAACCTTGCCCCCGATGTCGATGTGCAGCTGGTTCCCGGCTATGACCTGGTGACGCGCACCTTTGGCAACACGCCGCAGTCTGTCATCACCTACGCCGGAGCCTATATGCAGGCGCTGCAAAAGGCGGGCGTCATCGCCACGATCAAACACTATCCCGGCCTCGGCGATGCCACCGGAGACGCGCACCAGTTGCTACCTATCATCAACCGCACAAAGGCGCAGATTTACGCTACCGAACTCGCGCCCTACAAAGCCTTCATCCAGTCGTCCAACAAATGGCTCAACCCCGGCATTATCATGCCGACCGACCTGCTCATGCCTGCAATCGACCCGAAGATGCCGGCCGAACTTTCGCCCATCTTCATGACCGATATCCTGCGCAACCAGCTTGGTTATGACGGCGTGGTGCTGACTGACGCGCTCTACATGAAGGGCATCACCGATCAGTGGAGCATGCCGGAAGCGGCAGTGCTGGCCCTCAAGGCCGGTTGCGATATGATCCTCGGCCCCACCGGCGCGGACCAGACCATCGCCGTCATCGACGCCATCAAGGCCGCCCTGCAAAACGGCACCTTGAGCAAAGCCCGCCTCGACCAGGCCGCTACCCGCATCATTGCCCTGAAGATGCAGTACCACCTGATGCCAGCAGTGCCGCCACAGTGATGCCCTTCTCTGCGGGAGGAAACGTTCAGGTCATTGTAAGGCGCGTGCCGGAAGCTGCAAGTCAGCTATCAGGCACGCGCCTCATAATCAACACTGATATGCGCTCATTTGCCCGCTACGCCTGTCGTGGGACAGGTTTTATAGAGACTGAGCTATGCAGACAGAACATATTTCTTTTGAGACGATCGCTGCCGATGATGAAGGTGAAAAGCTGAACAGGAAGCGCGTGAAATCGCGCAGGCGCAGCATTACCATCTTTATCGTGGTGAGCCTGCTCAACGCGGGCCTGCTCATCCTGCTCTGGACGCAGTTGCTGACGCCAGCGCGCCAGCCAGATACGGCCACGTCCGATCTTCCATCGAGCAACGCGCTGGTGGGGCATGCCGCGCCCGGCTTCACGCTCTCTGTCCTGAGCGGTTCCCCGGCCTCATCGCTGGCCCTTGCGGCCTATAAGGGGCAGCCGGTGATGCTCAATTTCTGGGCATCGTGGTGCGGGCCCTGTCAGCAGGAAGCGCCTTTCTTGCAGAGCCAGTGGCAACAGGCGCGCGCGCGCGGCGTCGTCTTCCTGGGCATCGATTACCAGGACACAAAGCCCGATGGCCTCGGCTTCGTGCAAAAATATGGCATCAGCTATCCCAACGTCGTCGATGCCAGCGGCACGACCGCCATCAACTACGGCGTCACCGGCATGCCGGAAACGTTCTTTATCAATCGCAAAGGCATCATCGTCGCCTGGGTGGCAGGCCCGCTCAGCGAGCAGGCTTTCCAGCACGGCCTGCAACTGGCGACGCGCTGATTGCGCCTGTATATAAGGGCATGTCATGCTGAGGGAAGCGAAGCATCCAATGTAGCCCTTGCAGACAGCCCGACGACTGGATGCTTCGCTTCCCTCAGCATGACAGGGGATTGGAACGGGCAAACAATGTTTGAAATTCGCCTGATTATGCGGGTGGCGCACCTGCTGGCGGCTGCCGCGTGGGTCGGGGGCAGCATCTTCTACCAGCTTGTGCTGGCGCCTGCCCTGCGTATGGCCGAACCGACTCCGGCGCTGGCGGCCAGAATCGCCGCCCTGTTCCGGCGCATGGTCAGCGCCTGCATCGGTGTCTTGCTGCTGAGCGGAGCCTTTCTGACGTTTGACCGACTGACGCAGACCACGCTGGGCTGGCCGTACCTGGTTGTGCTGGGCATCAAGGTTGCCGCCGCGCTGGTCATGTTCGCGCTGGCGGCGTATATGGCGCAGAGCAATATTCGTCGGCTGGCAAAGCGTTCAACGCGGCTCTCGCAGGCCGCGCCGCAACTGCTGCTGGCCCTGGGTATATTCGTATTTTTACTGGGCGCGCTGCTCAACGGCCTGTTTGAAGCTGCGCTCGCGCCCCATTAGGAGGTTGTAGCGTGCAGCCTACTCTTTCACTGACGGACGAGGAAGAACGGGGTGAAAAACTCCCGCAGCCGGAAAGGAAGCCGCGCAGGCGCAAACGCCTGCGTCTCAGCTTCCTCTTCGCCGGTATCGCCATCCTCGGCGCAGTTATCTACCTTGTGGTCTCGAACACGCAGGCAAATGCCGTCTATTATATGACCGTGTCGGAACTGAAAAGCTGCAAGACCTGCGTGACGCAGGATGTGCGCGTGGCCGGGGTAGTGAAGCCTGGCTCGATTGTGCGCAACGACGCGCAGCAGACCATCTCCTTCGTCATCGCGCAGGGGTCGCAGACGCTGCCTGTCACCTATACGGGCGTCGTCCCCGATATTTTCCGCCCCGGCATCACCGTTGTCGTCGAGGGCTACTATACTGGCAGCGGGCCGTTCAGGGCGCAGACGCTGCTCGCCAAATGTCCATCGAAATTTCAGGCTGCGACACCCACGCCGTAAGCTGGAAGAGGGAAGGATTGTGTATTTTTCAGACGTAGGCGTTATTGCTATCATTCTTGCGCTGGGCTTTGCCGTCTATACGATTCTGGTGGCGGTGCTGGGCGCGCTGCGTGGCATACCGGCGCTGGTGGTCAGCGCGAAGCGCGGCGTGCTGGTCGTGGCTGCGCTGCTGCTGCTGGCCGCGTGCGCGCTCGTCATCTCGTTCCTGGTGCATGACTTCGGCGTGCGCTACGTGGCGCAACAGTCCGATCTCAGCATGCCCTGGTACTATACATTCGCCGCTTTCTACGGCGGGCAGGAGGGGTCGCTGCTCTACTGGGCGCTGATGCTCTCGGTTTTCTCCGCCATCTTCGTCTTCACCTCGCGCCGCGCCCCTGCCGCGCTGGTTCCCTATGTGATGGCGACGCTGATGGGCATTGAGGTCTTTTTCCTGTTCATGCTGGCGACCGTTTCCAGTCCCTTCGTGCGCCTGCCCAACCCCCCGGCTGACGGCGTGGGCCTCAACCCGCTGCTGATGGACCCTGGCATGCTTATTCACCCGCCCATGTTGCTGATGGGCTACATGAGCTTCTCCGTCCCCTTCGCCATCGCCGTCGCCGCCATGCTCAGCGGGCGGCTGGATAACGAATGGCTGCGCACCATCCGGCGCTGGACGCTGGCCTCGTGGACGATTCAATCGACGGGGCTGCTGCTCGGCGCGTGGTGGGCCTATCACGTGCTGGGCTGGGGCGGCTACTGGAGCTGGGACCCGGTGGAGAACGCGGCCTTGCTGCCCTGGCTGACCGCGACCGCCTTCCTGCACTCCACGATGGTGCAGGAGCGGCGCGGCATGCTCAAGGTCTGGAACCTCTGCCTGGTGGTCGCCACCTTCGCCCTCTCGATCTTCGGCACCTTCGAGGTGCGTAGCGGCGTCATCAGTTCTGTGCATTCCTTCGCCTATTCCGATATCGGCGGCTATTTCTTTGCCTTCCTGGTCATCATCATCGTCTTCAGCACGGCGCTCTTCGTCTTCCGCCTGCCGAAGCTGCGCCCGGAGCAGGAATTCGACTCGGTGATCTCGCGCGAGGGCATTTTTCTCTTCAACAACCTGCTGCTGGTCGGCATCGCCTTCGCCACGCTGTGGGGTACCATCTTCCCGCTCATCTCAGCCGCGCTGAGCAAAGAAACTATGTCCGTCGGCGCGCCCTTCTACCAGCACGTCGATGGCCCGCTCTTCGCTTTGCTGATCCTGGCGATGGGCGTTGGCCCTCTGCTGGCGTGGCGGCGCACATCGATGCGCGCCCTCTGGCGCAATCTCGGCCTCCCGGCCCTTGCCGCCGCCGCCTGTGCCGCCATCTTACCGCTGGCAGGCGTGCGTGATATCTTCGCCAATGTCGGCTTCGCCGTCTGCGCCTTCACCGCCGGAGCCATCCTCTACGAACTCTGGCGCGGCATGCGCGTGCGCCACAAACATGGCGAACCCTATCCTGTCGCGCTCTACCAGCTTGTCCAGAGGTATCGCCAGCGTTACGGCGGCTACATCGTTCACCTGGGGCTGGTCTTGCTGGCCGTCGGCGTCATTGGCTCGCAGTTTTTCCAGACGCAGGAGAACGCTGTGCTGCAACCCGGCCAGAGCATGAATGTCATCGGCTACCAGTTCACCTATCTCGGCAACATCGATGCTATCAATCCCGGCAGCGAGACCATCACGGCCCAGTTGCAAATCTGGCACGAGGGCCAGTTGCTCGGCTACATCTACCCTGGCCGCACCTTCTACCAGCATTTCGACAACCAGCCGGCCAGCCTGATCCCCATTCCCACCTTCGGCCTGACCGATATCTATGTCATTCTCTACAACTGGCAGGGTGCGACCTCGGCCACCATCCACATCTTCGTCAACCCGCTTGTCCCGCTCATCTGGTACGGTGGCCTGCTCATGATCTGTGGCGGCCTCATCTGCTGGTGGCCCGCGCGCCGTCGCAAAACGGCTATTCAGCCTGTAGCAGCCATCCGTAGAGGGCAGGGCAGAACGGTTGTGGGGAACGAGAATGTCACGGAGGAAGATGATAGGGTTGGGGTGGAAACCAGGGCGGAGGCCAGCTCCGCTCGAACGGGAGATACGCAATCCTCAACAGGTAAGCGGGATGAGGAGGCGGTCATATGAAAATGAAACGCTGGCGTCCCCTGCTGCTCGTGCTGGTGGTGGTGGCGGTCCTGGCGGCCATCTGGTCGTATGTCATGATTGCGACACCGCCGCAGAAGACGCTTGACCAGAAAGTGCAGGACGTGGCTTCGCAGTTGAAATGCCCCGTCTGCCAGGACGAATCGGTGGCCGACTCTCCCTCGCTGATCGCGCAGCAGATGCGCGCGGTCATTCGCCAGCGGCTGCAAGCTGGCGAATCGGAGCAGCAGGTCATCGATTACTTTGTCAGCCGCTACGGCCAGCAAATTCTCTGGTCGCCCCCCTGGCAGGGCTTCAGTATGCTCGCCTACCTCGTCCCCTTTGGCCTCTTTACCGGCGGCTGCATACTCCTGTTTTTCATCCTGCGCGACTGGTCCGCCTCCTCGCTTGCCCCCGGCGGCACAGCGAAAGGGAACGATACCGGGGCAGAGGCAGATGATCTCGATGAAGGGGATTTCGCCCTCTACCGGCAGCAGCTTGAAGCGGAACTGGCTGCCGACGACCCTGTTTTTGCATCACAATATGCACGCCATGAAAAGCAGCAGACGGAGGCCGATTAAATGGATTCTCTATTACTCGCTGTCGCGCTCGGCCTGTTATCGCTCGTCTTCGTGCTTCAGCCGCTCTACAGCGCGCGCGCGAGCAGGCGCGGCAAACTGACACAGGATGATAATGCCGGTATCGCTTCACCCGCCTCGCCGGCTTCAACCGATGGCGGGCAGACAGAGCGAGAGCAGGCGGCGCGCGCCGCGCTGCACGAGGTAGAGCTTGATTATCAGCTAGGCAACATTACCGCAGCCGATTACCGCGCCCTGCGCGAACGCTATACGCGCCGCGCCCTGCGCGAACTCAAAGCCCGCTATGACCGCGAGCAGGAACTCGATGAGATGATCGAACAGCAGTTGCAGAAATTGAAAGAACAGGATGAACAGATTACATAGACCTGACCTCCCTGCCAACAGGGTACCCGCAAGGGGTACCCCTACTATATACGCTCCATCTCCGCGCACCATCGTTTGCACGCGGCGTGTGCAAACGGATTCGCGTATAGTAGGGGTGCCCCTTGCGGGTACCCTGGGATCGGGTATCTTGAGATCGGGTACCCCATCGGCTATGGCTATCCTGCTGGGAGTCAGTATCCTTATCCTATCCTTACTATTTTTCACCCCTCGCGCTTTCGCCGCCAGCAGCGGGCGTATCTACGGGCAGTTGTTGAATGGGACGAACCATAACGCGCCGGTGGCGGGGCAGAGCGTGACATTGCAGATGGCGCAGGGCAATAGCGCGCGCGATCTGACAAAGGTGACGACGGACGCGCACGGCTCGTTTTCCTTTTCCAATCTCGCTACCGACTCATCTACCGCCTACGCGCTGTTCACCGACTACGAGGGGGCGCAGTATACCAGCGACCTCGTCCATCTGGATAAGAAGTCGGTGCAGCAGGTGAATCTGACCGTTTATGAGGCAACGACGAGTACAAAGGATATTGCCGTTGTGCAGGTGACGATCCTGTTTCAGAAGCCGGATGCCTCGAAGAACAGCGTGACCGTCTCGGAACTGTACCTGTTCCAGAATCTGACGACGCACACCTTTGTCGGCTCGCTCAACACGGGCAACGGCACGAGCAAGCCCGACGCCCTGCTCTTCTCGCTGCCGGTGGGGGCGCGCAACGTCTCGCTTGGCGACGGCTTCAACGGCTATCACGCGGTTGCTGTCAGTACCGGCTTTGCCAGCGATGCCGCCCTGCCGCCGGGCAGTTCGGGATTTTCCTTCACCTTCGACATCCCGTACACCAGCTCAACCTACGATTTTCGCTATGATGTGATGCTGCCGACGGTGCAGCTTTCCCTGATGGTGCCGAGCGAGTTGCATGCCACGTCCAGCGCCCTCACCTCGCAGGGCATCACCACCGCCAACAATCACCCCTACCTGCTCTTGCAGGGGCAGAAGCTGTTGCAGGGCAACGAGATTCACGCTGAGATCGAGGGTCTGCCCGTCAACAAGGCCCTGATCCCCGCCGATAACAGCATCAATCCCATCATCCTCTGGCTCATCGTCGGCCTGCTCGTCATGCTTGCCATCCTGGCCGTCACGTGGTTCCTGTATCGCGCGCGTCGCCAGCCGGAGAGCGAGGGCAAGGTAGCCAGCAATGGCAAGACGGCAAAAGGCGCGAAAGCCGCGCAAAGCTCAAACCCGAAAGTGACCGGCGTTGGTAACAGAACCACGAAAGCTGCTGTCAACGGCAATGGCAAGAGGAGCAACAGCCCGCGGGAGCAAGAACAGGCCCTGCTCCAGGAATTGCTGGCGCTCGACAGAAGCTTTGAGGAGGGTAAAATCTCGAAGGCCGCGTACCAGGAGAAGCGGGCCAGAACAAAAGCGCGGCTGCGCGCCCTGCTGAGCGAAAAGGAGGCGTTGTGAGCGCGAGCAGTCCCTGCGTGGAGATATGCAGCCTTAAAAAGAGCTTTGGCCTGAAACCCGTCCTGCGCGGCATCGACCTGACGGTGGAGGCAGGCGAGCGCGCCGCCCTGCTCGGCCCCAACGGCGCGGGCAAGACGACGCTGCTGCGTATCCTGGCCGCGCTGACGAAGCCGAACGGAGGCCGCGTCTCCATCGCCGGACGGGACATCGTGGAGGACGCGCAGCAGCTTCGCTCGCTCGTCGGCTTCGTAGCCCACCAGCCCTACCTCTACGACGAACTGACGGCGCTGGAAAACCTGCTCTTTTTCGCTCGCATGTACTCTGTGCGTAACGGGCGCGCGCGCGCGCTGGCTCTGCTGAGCCGCGTCGGGCTGGAACGCAAGGCAGGCGAGCGCGTCGGTACGTTCTCTCGCGGGCAGGCGCAGCGTCTCTCCCTGGCGCGCGCGCTGCTGCACTCCCCGCGCCTGCTCCTGCTCGACGAGCCGGACACCGGCCTGGACGAAGAGGGCAACGCGCTCTTAGAAACGCTTCTGGACGAACACCGCTCGCAGGGCGGCACCCTCATTTTCACCACGCATCGCCTGGAGCGCGCAATGGCGTTGAGCGACACTATCCTTATGCTGCACAACGGGCGCGTGGTCTATCGCCGTCCCACACACGAACTGGGAGCAGAGAGCGTGCGGCAAGTCTATCAGGAGGTGCTGCGATGAGCTTCTGGGTGCAGGTGTGGGCCATTCTCTGGAAAGATGTGCGCTGCGAACTGCGCAGCAAGCAGGTCTGGCTCGGCATGGGCCTCTTCGCCCTGCTCGTCCTCGTCATCTTCAATTTCGCCTTCGATCTGCGCGTGGACAACAAAGCCGCCGTCGCACCCGGCGCGCTCTGGGTCGCCTTCATCTTCGCCAGCCTGCTTGGCCTCGGTCGCACCATCGCCGCCGAGCGCGAAAAAGGCTCGCTGGACCGCCTCCTGCTCTGCCCGGTTGACCGCAGGGCCATTTATCTTGCCAAACTGCTGGGCAATATGCTCTTTATTGGCGTGGTCGAAATCATCGCCCTGCCCGTCTTCGCGGCGCTCTTCAACATCCCGCTCTTCACGGGGCCGCTGCTGCTCATCGTCCTCGCCGGGACGCTGGGCATCGCCTCTGTGGGAACGCTCTTTTCTGCGATGGCTGCCGCGACTTCGGCCCGCGATGTCCTGCTGCCCATTCTCGTCTTTCCCTTGATCGTCCCGGTCGTCATCGGCGCCGTGCGCGCCACCGGCTCCCTGATGGTTCCAACCGGCCCATCGCCCGGCGAACCGCCCTGGCTCGGCCTGATGATCGCATTCGACATTATCTTCCTGAGCGTTTCCATGCTCACATTTGAGTATGTAATAGAGGAATAGCAATCCGGCCCCAGGCCCTCCCCAGGGTACCCGCAAGGGGTACCCCTGCTCTATACGCCAGCACTGGCGTGAGTGGGGCGGCGAGGGGCGTATATAGTAGGGGTACCCCTTGCGGGTACCCTGGGGAACTGATCTTATGGCATTAGCAAATCGCACAACTGAAACAAAGCCGCGAGCGGCAGCTACAGCCGCACACGGGTCGCGGCCAGACCGCCTGCCCGTTGTTTCCATCGTGCTGGGCGCGCTCTCGCTCGTCGGCATGCTGGTCTCCATCTGGGCAGACCTGATCTACGCGCCGACCGACGCCATCGAGGGCGACGCGCAGCGTATCTTCTACTTCCACGTTCCGTCAGCCTGGCTCGGCATGCTTTCCTTCTGCGTGCTGGCCGTCGCGGGCGTCGTCTACCTGTGGAAACAGGACGAACGCTGGGACTGGATTGCGCGGGCCGCTGCCGAGATCGGCGTTGTCTTCATCACCGTCACCCTCATCACCGGCTCGCTCTGGGGCCGACCGATCTGGGGAACGTGGTGGACGTGGGATGCTCGCCTCACCACCACGCTCATTCTCTGGTTCATCTACATCGCCTATCTCATGCTACGCAGCTACATGGGCCACACCCCTGCCGGCGCGCGGGCCGGAGCCGTGCTGGGCATCGTCGGCGTCATCGATGTTCCCATCATCTACGAGTCGGTCAACTGGTGGCGCACGCTGCACCCGCAGGCCGTGCTGCCCATCGGCTCCTCGCCCAACCTGCCGCCGCAGATGCTGCTCGCCCTCATGCTCTCGCTGGCCACCTTCACCCTGCTCTACTGCTTCCTGATGATCCAGGTCTACCAGTTCCAGAAATTGCAGACGCAGGCCCGGCTCCTGCGTGCCAGCGTCGAATAACGTCAGAGGAGGTTTTTTCCATGCAAGGAGAAGGAGTCACCTACCTGGTCGCCGCCTACGCCGTCGTCTGGGTCGCCCTTTTCATCTATCTCGCCTTCATCACCATGCGCATCCGTGCCGTGCGCACCGAACTCGCCGCCGTCGAAGAACTCGTGCATGAACACGAACGCGAGCAGGAACGCAAGGCGCAAACAGAGACGAAATAGGATATAATTTGGAGGAACGCTATCGATTGCGCTCTTACAAAAGGACAATACCACCATGCCAAAAACCAGTAGAACAGCTCGTCTTAACGCTGGCAGCGCAACCGAGACCGCTGTGACAAACAATACAGCGCGCCGGGGAGCGCGGCCCATACCCGAATGGCAGCGTATCGGCACGCTCGTGCTGGGCGACTTCCTCGTCTTTCTCGTTTTCGCCACCATCGGGCGGCGCAGTCATGGAGAGGTCTCAGATATCTGGCAAATCTTCCTCACCTCGCTGCCCTTCGCGGCAGGCTGGTTCCTCGTTGCGCCCTTCGTCGGCGCCTACCGCCGCGCGCTGATGAGCAGCCCGCGCAAAATGGCGCAGCGCACCATCCTGGCCTGGATTCTCTCCTGGCCCGTCGCGATGGCCCTGCGCGGCCTCTTCGTGGATCACGCCATCCCGCCGGCCACCTTCGCCGCCATCGCCCTGATCACTAACCTCATCCTCCTGCTCGTCTGGCGCTGGCCCTACGCCCTCACCAATCAGATGAGGAACCGGAAGTGATCGCCTTCTTAATCTCGTATATCTTGAGGTTCGTAGCTGCCCGCTATCAGCAGGCAGCTACGAACGTATTACCGCCTTCCAGCGCCGCGAAAAGAATAACAAAGTAGCCTGAAACTTGACAGAAGGTGTCTGGCAGGCTATAATATTAGAACAAAAATTCTAACTGGTACAACAAGGTCATAGACTGGCGGATTAGGAGCATTGAGCGATGAGTGAAAATACCAGCAACATCCCTTTCAACCCAAGGGAACATCTGATGAACATCAAGAACAGGCAGGGTTCAACTGAGTACCTGCCTGTTCAGTGGCGTCTCGTCTGGTTCCGACAGGAATGTCCGAACGGGACGATCGAGACCGAACTGGTTCACCTCGATCTCGATAAAGAGACTGAGGAAGAGACCTACGTCTGGAATCAGGAGAAGCGGCGCAGCGAGAAGGTCATCAAGACGGCCAGAGGCATCGCCATTTTCCGTGCGACCGTTAAGGACGGGAAGGGTGGGATTGCTACCGGAACAAAGATGGAAAAGGCCGCATCCTTCCCGGACTACCTCGAGAAAAGTGAGACTGGAGCGATAGGGCGAGCCTTAGCGGCACTGGGATACGGCACACAGTTTGCGCCAGAACTCAATGAGGAGCATCGCATCGTCGACAGCCCGGTCGAGCGCGCCGTTGCGGCGGAGAGCAACTTCAGCGGCAACGGCAACGGGAATAGCGCCGGTGGCAGCACGAGTGGCCATGGCACAGCCCGCAGACCGGTCGTTTCCGCCGTGCGCCCCGTCCCGACCAACGGCGCGAGCAAGACCGGTGGCAACGGCAGCGGCCTGCACGCGGTAACATCCGGCGCGAACGGAAGCGGCGAAGCCGAGGGCGAGGGCGAGGCGGCGACGGCGACGGAGCAGCAGTTGTCAAGCATTCGCAAGCTGTGCGAGCGCCTGGGCAGGCCGGAGCCAGAGAACCCCGACACCCTGAGCTTCAACGGCGCCAGAGAGTTGATCGGCCAGTTGACCCAGGAATATCGCAGCCGCAAAGCTTCCTGAGCAGCAGAATGACGCTGAGAGCGGACACGTATATAGTAGGGCCACCTCTTGCGGGTGGCCTGCCAGGCAGCATGACGTGTGACATGATGCCGCCAGAAAGGATGTCAACCCCGTGAAGCTGGAATATGCTGAACAGCGTATGAAACAGCGATGGTATGAACTGGTGATGGCGGAACAGCGCGGCGCCAGCGAGCAGGAGCTTGAGGACCTGTATGCCACCTACATGCAGGCCCTTGAGGAATACAATCGCTGCTCGCAAGCGCAGGCACGCCAGTACACCGGTCGGAAGAAACGGAGCGCGTCCCTCGCAGGGCAGAAGAAAACAGCGTGATAACCCCCAGGCCAGCCGCAAGAGGTGGCCCTACTCTACACGATCCGCCAGCCGAGCCTGACGTATATAGTAGGGCCACCTCTTGCGGCTGGCCTGCTCGCGCTCATTTATTTATACGCGACGACGCCGAACGCTTCGGGGCGGCGCGTGATGCGCGTGAAACCGGCCTCTTGCAGGCGGCGCAGCACCCCTTTTGTTACTGTGCCGCCTGATTTGCTGTTGAGGTCGCCGATGTAGTGGAAAAGGCGACCGCCGCGCCTGAGAACGCGATAGAGCTGGCGATAGAATTCGCCAGAATAGAGCTGACCGGCCAGGCTGAAGGCGGGCGGATCATGTAGAATGCGCGTGAAACTCTCATCCTCAAAGGCTGGCACCACCTCGAAGGCATCGCCCATCAACTGCGTGATCTTCGGATTCTCGAAAAGCCCCCGCGACCAGGGATTGAGGCGCGCGATCTCCTGCGCGCCCGGATCAAGCTCAATTGTCACAACCTCGTCCGCGCTTTTCGCGGCTTCGATGGCGGTATAGCCCAGCCCGGTGGCTGTGTCCAGCACGCGCCCGCTGATCGGCGCAAGGGTACGCACCTTCCTTAGCGTATCCTGTATGGGGTCGATATCCTTGACGCGGTGCATGACGAAGCCGCCGATGAGCATGCTCGGCGCCCCTCTGGTCGGGTAGAGGCTGCACAGGCGATTCGTCTCCCCGGAGAAAACCTGGATAGGCCGCGCTACCCCATACTCCACGAGGAAACACACAGACTCGGATCGCTGAATTTTCTCAACCTGTTCCCAGCTCAACTGTTCTCCACTCGCAAAGGTTACCCCTTCGGTGTTGATCTCTGCCGGAACCTTCGTCAACCCCAGGTCGGGCGAGATCTCAACCTGGGCTACCCCCCTCCGCCGCGCCTCCAGCAGGGGCGCGACCTGCACATACGACAATACAACAGCAGGCTGAGCCATGTCCTCCGCTCCTATTCGATGTTTGATACTCTCTGACTTCTCCATTGTAGGTGAGTGGGGTCTCAGCGTCAAGCAAAACAAGTGCCATGAGAAACGGACTCTGACATGTCGCCGCCAGTTCTCTTTGTCTGCCCTGACCCTTATCATACGATTAAAAATGTGCGCTATTTCGGCGTCAGTAAAATTGCAGACCGGCTTTTAGGCACTTTTGCTGGTGATTCTTGCCGTCTGAAAAGGTATCACATAAGTAGATAGATAAGACCGCAGGAATAAGAGGATTTTCAGGTGGTGAGGAGGTGAGGCGATGAGACGAAAGGAGCAACGTTTTTGCTGGATATACTGAGTGTGGTGGGCGGCATCCTGCTGGTGGATTTGATTCTGAGCGGGGATAACGCGCTGGTCATCGGCGCGATCGCTGCCGGTCTGCAAAGGCGACGACTTGCTGTCCTGCTGGGCGGCGGCGCGGCCATTGTTCTGCGCCTCGTCTTCGCCATTCTCACCACGCTACTGCTCCAGCTTCCCCTGTTACAGGCGCTGGGTGGTTTCCTGCTCCTCCTCATCGCCATTCGTTTGCTGGCGGCGCGCAGAGAGAAAATGCCTGCCGTAAAGCCCTCCCTGGCACAGACGACGGCGGCGAAAGAGACAACAGACGAAACGCTCCTGACAGAATGCGGCAAGCCCGGCGGTAGACAACCCGCGCCAGGCCTGTTACCGGCGGTGTTGACCATCCTGGCGGCTGATGTGACTATGAGCCTGGACAACGTTCTCGCCGTTGGCGGCCTGGCGCGGGGCAACCTGACCCTGCTGACAACGGGCATCGTGTTCAGCGTCATTATTCTCCTGTTCGGCAGCGCGCTCGTGTCCGAATTGATCGGTCTGCTGCCCTGGCTGCTGGATGGCGCAGCCCTCGTGCTGGCCTGGGCGGGCGCGAACATGATTCTCAACGACCTGCGCCTCGGCCCCCTGCTCAGTCAGTACCCCTGGACACAACTGGTCATTCCCGTCGTCGCCTTCGCCATCGTCCTTCTCGCCGACGTGCTGCTGCGCTTGCATGAGAGCAGGTCAACAGAAACGGAGCAAGCGTAGAGCAAGGCTCTATCAGAAAATGTTCGCCACGCGCCCGATCAGAATAGCGACGATCAGCAAAGAGAGAGTGCCTTCGAGCATCATGAGGGCTTTGGCGCGACGTGTCAATGGGTAGGTATCGGTCGGGCTGAAGGCAGTGGCTCCCGTGAAGGCCACGAACAGATAGTCAAAGAAAAGCGGTATCCAGTTATCAAGCTCGTTGATGGCCTGCTGTGGAAACATGAAATCGGCGGCGCGATGCCCCTTCATATGGCGCGCTCGCGGGCCGCCGCCATCGATCTCCCAGTAGATGAGGCCAAAGACGAGGACGTTGGAGACCCAGAGCAGCCCCGCCGAGCGCAACAACACGCCCGGTTGCGAGATATTTTGTAGCGTCCTGATGAGCAAGACCAGGCTAATCGCCACTCCCAGCGCGGCAAAGCCCAGCACAATCAGGCTCAACGTGCGGATAAGATTATATGACAGGAAATTGCTGGTTGCCCAGGATGAGGCAACCGGCAAGAACAGCACGACCTCAATCACCAGCAAGAGCCAGGGCGGCCCGACCCTTAGATTATCCGGTAAAAAGGCGTAGAGGACGCCGATGAGCAGCGCGCCGGCAATAGCCGTCCACCGCGATACCCACGCCTTATGGAATATCTCCAGATCGAGTGTCTGGCCCGGATGCGGTATCTTCCTGGGCCTGTTAGCGGTGTTGGTGGTACTGGCAGTGTTCGCCGGTTTCGTCTGCGCAGGCGTCTCTTTGTCGGTCTGCTCCATAGCACGACCCCTTTCACTAGCATCTGTAAAAGCTCTCCGTTTGTACTGTGCATTATAACGGAAAGTGGGAGGAGATGCTATGCTTTTACACTGGCAGATCAAACGAGAACGTCGTTCCCGGTGTTTCGGGGGTGGGGGCTTCGAGTTGGAGCGTGCCGTTGTGGGCGTCGATGATGCATTTAGTGATGTAGAGGCCGAGGCCGGAGCCTTGATGGCCGACGCTGCTTTGCAGGCGACCGTAGGGACGGAATAATTGCCCCACCTCGGCCGGAGGAATGCCTGCGCCCTGATTATGGACGCTGATACGCACCACCCGTTTGCTTTCCTGCACCGGCGCTACCGGTTGCTCGCAGACGGTGATACGCACGGTAATGGTAGTGCCTTCATCTGAGTATTTGATGGCGTTATCGAGCAGGTTGCCGAGCGCCTGTTGCAGGCGGCCCGCGTCCCAGTTGCCGGTAACGGGTTCGGCGGGTGTCTCGATGGTGAATCTGTGGTAGGGAGCCACCGGGCTGAGCTGCTCCACCACTTCACGGGCCAGCGCAGCGATATCGCAGGGGGCGCGCTCGAGCATGAACTGACCATCAGAGAGACGCGAGGCGTCTTGCAGATCGTTGACGAGCCGTTCCAGGCGGCGCGCCTGGCTCATAATGATCTGGGCGCGTCGCGCAACTGCCTCCGGCTTCAAATTCGGGCGCGTCAGCAGTTCCGCGTAGTTGATAATGGGGGTCAGCGGGCCACGCAATTCATGAGCAACCATCGCGTTGAATTGCTCGCGCCGCTCTAGCTGCTCTTTGAGAGCGAGATTGGATGCACTCAGTTCTGTGATCTGACGTTGTAAGGCCGCAATAATCTCTTCGTTGGACTGCTCGCGCTGCACCTGCATGTCTCTACCTGCTTGCTCCGCTCACCGGCAGTAAAAACGCAATCGCCGGAGGCCCCTGTATCTCCCACGCTACAGAACCCCCTGTGCTTAGTATACATTCTGACATACCAGAATGTGCAAAAACACCAGACCACTAGGAGTTTTATCCTATAGAAAATCCCCTATTCTGGTGGGATGAGATTCAACTCCTGTAATTCTTCCAGTGCGAATTCACTCAACTGGGATTTATCGAGGCTGGGATCGGCGTGCGCGATCAGGTGGCGCAGGCGCTCGATGATCTCCTGGCGCATATAATGATCGCTGGTGAGCAGCAGCTCGCCGACGGTGATTTCGATTTGCCGCCTCTGCATGGATGCGAGTACCGATTCGGGCATCGTTTTTCTCTCTAGGTTGAGGATGCTTTGCTTTCCGTCGCGCTGGCCGCTTTGCTTTCGCCAGAGGAAGCTGAAGAGGCTGTGGCGGCTGGCTCGGCCTTGCTCTCGCTCTTTTGCTCGCTATGTGTATGCCCGTTCACGCCCGCGCTTCCGGAATGATCCGTCTTATAAAAACCTGAACCTTTAAAAACAATTCCGGCGGGATAAAAAACGCGGCGGATAGAGCCACCGCAGGTGGGACAGGTAGTGAGCGGCGCTTCGCTCATTTTCTGCCATTTTTCAAAACGATTGTTGCAATCATGACACACGTACTCATATGTTGGCATATTCCAGATACCCCTATCATACTACGATGATAACGCACAACTTCCTGCTACGTTGGACTGACCAGAGACAGGTTGCCTACTCTCTATAACAGCGCGACCTGGGTTCGCGCTTCCCAACTTCCAATAATATAGTAACTTGCTCAGGATAACTTGTCAATCGTCTCAGGAGAGTGCTAACCGCTTTATTCGATACGCCCGATATACTCTTTGACTTTTTCGGCGGCCTGGCGGTTCATGCCGTCGAGGGCGGCGAGTTCTTCCAGGCTGGCGGCGCTGATGGCGCGGATGGAACCGAAGTGCTTCATGAGCGCCTGTTTGCGTCTGGGGCCGATGCCGGGAATCTCATCCAGCACGGATTTGAAGGTGCGGTCAGAGCGCAGCTTGCGGTGGTAGGTGATGCCGAAGCGGTGCGCCTCGTCACGGATGCGCTGCACCATGTAGAGGCCCTGCGACGAACGCGGCAGGATGATGGGGTCAGGCGAGCCGGGAATAAAAATTTCCTCGTTCTCTTTTGCCAGTCCCACCGTCGGGATGTCGACATGCAGTTCGTGCAGGACTTCCAGCGCGGCGCTGAGCTGTCCCTTGCCGCCGTCAATGATAATCAGGTCAGGCAAAGCCCAGTCGTGGGCGTGTTCGGCTGGCCCGGCGCCCTCTTCCTCTACCGGCTCGACGCCCATGCTTTCTCCGGCCTCTTTCTCTATCGCCTCCGCCTCGGCCTTTGCAACGCGGCGGAAACGGCGGCGCAGCACCTCCTGATGGCTGGCGAAGTCGTTGGGGCCTTCGACGGTCTTGATCTTGAAGCGGCGGTACTCGCTATTCTTCGGTCGCCCGCCCTCGAAGACGACCATCGCGCCGACCGAGTTGGTTCCCTGCGTGTTGGAGATATCATAGCATTCGATGCGCTGCGGCGGCGCGGCCAGGTTGAGCGCGGCCTGCAACTCTTCCAGCGCCAGTTGCGTCTTCTGGCTATCGGTCAGCCACTTGATGCGCTGCTGCTCCAATACCTCCTGCGCGTTCTGTTTGACCATCTCGACCAGCCGCCGCTTCTCGCCGCGCTTCGGCTCGCTAATGCTGAGCGCGCCCTTGCGCCGTTCTTTCAGCCATGCCTGGATGACAGCCTTATCTTCGGGTTCCACCTCGACGACGATTTCAGCCGGGATATGCGCCGCCGTCTCGTAGAACTGTTGCAGGAACGAACTCATCACCTCCGCCGGGCTGCTGTCGCGTGTGCCTTGCAGGATGAAGTATTCGCGCCCGATCAGCTTGCCGGAGCGGAAGAAGAACACCTGGGCGCAGGTCTCGTCGTCGCCGCTCGCCAGCGCGATCACATCCTGATCGTCCTGCCCCTCGGTCGAGATGATACGCTGCTTCTCCAGAATGCTCTCCACGGCCTTAATACGGTCGCGCATGCGCGCGGCCTCCTCGAAATTGAGGTTTTCCGCCGCCTCCTCCATCTTCTTCTCAAGCTGCTTCAGCACCTCGTCGTGCTTGCCCTCCAGGAAGAGAATCACCTGCTGAATGACGGCATCATACTCCTCTCGCGTGGCATAGCCAACGCACGGCGCGATGCAACGATGGATATAGTACTGCGTGCAGGGGCGCGGCAGCAGCTTCTGTTTCCATTCGGTCGCCGCCCCTTTCGCGGCCTCGCCAACGGCTGCTTCGTTTGAGCCATTACCCGTTTGCTCTCCACTGGCAGGCAACGTGGGCAACGTGCCGCGCGGCGGCGCCCACGCGCTGGCATCGTAGCGGCAGGTGCGGAAGGCGAAAAGTTTGTTGAGCAGGTCGAGCGTGGCATCGACCGCGCCGGAATTGGTATAGGGGCCAAAGTAGCGGTTGCCGTCGCGCTGGAAGCTGCGCACGCGGTAGACGCGGGGGAAATCCTCCGTCAGCGCGACCTTGATATATGGATAGTTCTTGTCATCGCGCAGCAGCACATTATATTTCGGGCGATACTGCTTGATATAGTTGCTTTCCAGCACCAGCGCCTCGACCTCGTTCTTGACCACCACAAACTCGATATCATCGACTTTCGCCACCATACTGCGGTTCTTGGGACTCAGATCGGTCGATTCCTGAAAATAGGAGCGCACGCGGTTATACAGCGAAATGGCCTTGCCCACATAGAGAATCGTCCCCTCAGCATCCTTCATCAGATAGATGCCCGGCTTATGCGGCAACGAGTTTAAGACAGATTGTATTTTTTCGTTCATAGAGATGCTCACTTACGTTTGCGGGAAAGTAGAAAATTTGCTCCTCTATTATACCGCTTTTGGGACTGTGTTGGAAGTGTTCGCTTCTCTTGCACATCCCCCCCTTTCCTTTGTATAATTACTAACGAAAAGTAAGTTATACATCAGGTTCCACAGTATAACACAGCAAAGAACGTTCATCAAATAAGGAGAACAGCAGAATGCGTGTGGGATTACAGGTTCCGAATTTTACGTGGCCGCAGGGGCAGGCGCAGCTGGGCGATATGTTCGCGTTGATCGCCGAGCGCGCCGAGCGGGCGGGGTTCTATAGTCTGTGGGTGATGGATCACTTCTTCCAGATACCCAGCGTGGGTCCGGCGGAGAATGAGATGCTGGAGGGCTGGTCGGCGCTGGCCTTCGCCGCCGGGCATACGAACTATATCAAGCTGGGAACGATGGTGACGGGCGTAACCTATCGCTATCCGGGGGTGCTGGTGAAGACGGCGACGACCCTGGATGTCCTCTCGCATGGCCGGGCCTATTTTGGCATCGGCGCGGCCTGGAACGAGGAGGAACACAGAGGGCTGGGCATCCCCTTCCCGCCGCTGAAGGAACGTTTCGAGCGGCTGGAGGAGACGCTGCAAATCGCGCTGCGTATGTGGTCGGAGAGCGAGGAGCCGTATCATGGCAGGTATTACACGCTTGAGCGCCCGCTGAACTCGCCGCAGCCGGTGCAGTTGCCGCACCCGCCCATTCTGATCGGCGGCTCTGGCGAGCAGAAGACGCTGCGGCTGGTGGCGAAATATGGCAATGCCTGCAACATCTTCGGGCGTCTGGGCCGCGAAGTCATCCAGCACAAGTTCTCGGTGCTGCGCCAGCACTGCGAGCAGCTCGGTCGCAATTACGACGATATCGAGAAGACAACACTCGATTCGCTGCACATCACCCGCGACGGGCGCAACGGCACGATGTCGCCGCAGCAGGCCATTGCATACTTCCGCAGCCTGGCAGAGATCGGCGTCGATCAGGCCGTCTTCAGCCTGCGCAACGTCAGCGACCTTGAGCCGTTCGATATCCTGCGCACAGAGATCATCCCTGAAGTGAGCAGGATTCCCGTTTCGGGTCGGTAAAGGATACGTGCGATGGCCGGACGCGCAACCTTGACCGCACAGGAGGAACAATTTGTGCAGGAGCAGCGTGTAGGCCACCTCGCCACCTCCGACGAGGCGGGCCACCCGTATGTCGTGCCGGTCTGCTACGCCTTCGACGGCGAGCGTTTCTACACGCCGCTGGACGAGAAGCCGAAGCGCGTGGAGGCGAACAAACTGCGCCGCGTGCGCAACATTGAGGCGCGGCACGAGGCCGCGCTGGTCATCGACCGGTACACCGAAGACTGGTCGCAACTTGGCTACGTGCTTGTGCAGGGGCGCGCCGACCTGCTCGCGCCAGGCGACGCGCTCCACGCCCACGCCTTGCGCCTGCTGCGCGCCCGCTATCCCCAGTATCGCGATATGAACCTGGAGACGCAGCGCGTGATCGTCATTACGCCCACTCGCGTCACCTCATGGGGGTCGGCGCCTACGGGAGTCTATACGGGTTTTCAATAGTATGATATAATACGTGAAAATATATGAGGGAATGACTTGTATGCAGGCACCCGAACAGGTGCTTCATTTTTTATGAAGAGGGTGGAGAAGGCAGTTATGAAACCACTTGTTGCTATTGTGGGCCGACCGAACGTCGGCAAATCGACGTTTTTCAACAGGATGATTGGTGAGCGCCGGGCTATTGTGGAGGATATGCCGGGAACCACCCGCGACCGCCTGTATGGCGATACCGACTGGAATGGGCGCGAATTCACGTTGATCGACACGGGCGGCCTGGAACTGGGATCGGAAATTCCTGTCGGGCAGGTGGGCCTGAACGGGCAGCCCGGCACGATCATGAACCAGGTCAAGGCGCAGGCGGAGCTGGCGATTGAGGAGGCCGACGTCATCGTCTTCATGGTCGATGCGCGCTCCGGCATTACCGCCGCCGATGAGGAGGTGGCGGATTTGCTGCGCCGCACGAAGAAGCCCGTCATTCTGGCCGCGAACAAGGCAGATAACGAGGCGCGGCGCATGGATGCCGTCGAATTTTATAGCCTGGGGCTGGGCGAGCCGATTGTGCTTTCCTCGATCCAGGGCGTTGGCACGGGCGACCTGCTCGACCGCATCGTGGAGGAGTTGCCGCCGGAGGAGGAAGTGGGCGAGGAGGAGGAAGAGGAAGACGTGGTGCGCATCGCCATTGTCGGGCGGCCAAACGTGGGCAAATCTTCCCTGCTCAACGCCATTCTCGGCAGCGAGCGTTCCATTGTCAGCGAAGTGCCGGGTACGACGCGCGACGCCATCGATACCGAATTTGAGTTCGAGGGGCGCAAGATCGTGCTGGTCGATACCGCCGGTATCCGGCGGCGCGGGCGCGTTGGCCCCGGCGTGGAGAAGTACAGCGTTCTACGCGCCACCCGCGCCATCGAACGCGCCGACGTCGTCTTTCTGGTCATCGATGCCAGCGAGGGGCTGGCGGCGCAGGATACGCACATTGCCGGGGTCATTCAAGAGCAGGCAAAGGGCGTGATCGTTGTCGTCAATAAGTGGGACCTGGCGCAGGAGCAGCGCCGCGCCGAACGCGAGGGCCGCTTTCCGAGTGAGGCGGAAGAGATCAAGACGGCGGAAGAGTATCGTCGCGCGCTGGCCGAGGGCCTGAAGTTTATCCCCTACGCGCCCATCGTCTTCACCTCGGCCAGAACCGGCTATCACGTCAAAGCACTGCTCGAATCGGCCATCAATATCGCCGATATGCGCTTCCTGCGCATCCCCACCTCGAAGCTAAACGAGGTGGTGCGCGAAGCCGTCAGCCGCCATAATCCCACCGCGTTCAAGGGCAAAATCTTAAAGATTTACTACGCAACTCAGACTGCCGTGAACCCGCCCACCTTCGTCTTCTTCGTCAACGACACCGAAGCCGTTCACTTTGCCTACGAGCGTTACCTGGAGAACCGCCTGCGCGAAGCCTTCGGCTTCAAAGGCACCGCCATCCGCCTCCAGTTCAAACCCCGCCCTCGCTCTGAACAGAAGGAAAAATAAGCAAGAATGGATGCGGAATGCCGGGCCGAGCGGCAGCAACGTGCCGGGGTTGAGCGGCAGCAAGTGTCGGGGTTGAGCGGCAGCAAGTGTCGGGGTTGAGCGGCAGGCCACCCACCCGCAGACCACCCGGGGCAGGCCACCCGGGGCAGGCCACCCGCAAGGGGTGGCCCTACTATATACGCCCATCCCACTACGCCGCTAGCGAACTGGCGCGCCGTATATAGTAGGGCCACCCCTTGCGGGTGGCCTGCCCGGCGTTGGCACTGGCTGAAGTGAACGCCTATGAGGGCCACCCCTTGCCGGTGGCTTGCCCCGGGTGGCCTACGGGTGGCCTGCCTCTTGCGGGGTGGCCTACGGGTGGCCTGCCGTTCGGCCCGGCGCGTTGCTGCCGCTGTTGCGGGTGGCCTGCCGACGGGTGGCCTACGAGTGGCCTGCAGCAGACCTGCCGCTGGCCCGCCGTTCGGCATAACATGTCCGCTTACTGATTATGCAACCCTTATAGATTTGCTTCGTAGATACTCACGATGAATGGAAAAGGATATCTATTCGTCTTTGTTCTGAGGAAAATAGCGGATTGAAGCCGCTTCCATTTTATGTTATAGTAGCGTATGATAAAACCTATGCTTCCTTAAATGTACGTTCGTTTCTTGTGAGGGAAATACTAATGTCTATAAAGTTGATTGCTGCTGATAAAACCGACAGGGGGAGACAGCGCGAACAGAACGAGGACTGCCCCTATAAGCGTATCGAATCGACAGAGACAGGGGATCGCGGCCTCTTTATTGTCGCCGATGGTATGGGAGGATATCAGGCAGGAGAAGTAGCCAGCAGAATTGCCGTGGATACAATCAGTAAAGCCCTCGATAGTTTTTTCAAACCTGTTTCCGAACGCCCGACAATCAAACTCACCGCTCCGGCAGAGGACGTTGATGAGGACGCCACACTGGTCATCAAAAGTGTGAAGGCCGAGGATGAAGCGAAAGCGAAGACGCGCAAGCTGGCGGAAACGGCGGTCGCAAAGCCTATCGAAGAACAGTTGAAGAAAGCTATTCAGGAGGCGAATCGAGCGATTGTGACGTATGGCGAGCGCCACAGTGGTTCGCGCGGCCTCGGCTCGACCGTTACCGCCGTTCTGGTGGAGAACGATCAGGCGTATATTGCCAACGTGGGTGATAGCCGCACCTATTTGTTGCGCAACGGCAAGCTCACCCCGCTGACGAAAGATCATTCCCTGGTGGCCAAACTGGTGGAGGCCAGGCAGATCGCACCCGAAGATATCTATTCGCACCCTCAGCGCAACCTGATCTATCGCTCGCTGGGAGCCGGACATAAAAATATCGACGTTGACGTTTTCCACGAAACCCTGCAGCCCGATGATACCCTGCTGCTCTGCTGCGACGGTCTCTGGGAAATGGTGCGGCACGAAGATCTGCTCAAAGTCCTCAGTGAACGTAGCAGCCCGCAGGCAATCTGTGATAAGCTCATCGCGCTCGCCAATGAGAACGGTGGCGAAGACAATATTACCGCCATCGTCGTTCACGTCTCCGCCGTGTAGCGCAAGAAGAGAACAGCTGGAGAAGTTGGAAGTATGGCCTTACCAACAGGCACAATCCTTGATGGAAAATATAGAATCGTGCAGGTGCTTGGCGAAGGTGGCATGGGGACAGTCTACAAAGTAGAGCAGGTCGATATGCCAGGCTACTACCGCGCGGTCAAAGAATTGCTGCTCAGCCCCGGCCTGAGCGAAGAGGAGCGCAAGGCCGCGATTGAACGCTTTAATAAAGAGGTGGATCTGCTCTTTCATCTCAAGCATCCACGCATCCCGATGCTCATGTTCAAATTCCAGGAGCGAGGCAACTACTATTACGCCATGGAATTTGTCCCCGGCAAGAGCCTGGATAAAATTCTGGAAGAGAACAAAGGGCCGCTGGACGAAGAGAAAGTCATTAACTGGATGATGCAGGTATGTGAGGCGCTGACCTACATTCACACGCGCACACCCCCCATTATCCTGCGCGACCTCAAACCGGGCAATATCATGGTCACGCCCAACGGAGACGTGCAGTTGATCGACTTCGGCATTGCGCGCCGCTTTGACCCGAATAAGCGCACCAACACGGAAAACCTGGGAACCATCTCCTACGCCTCACCCGAACACCTCGGCTCCATCGTCGCCCCCGGCCAGAAACGCAGCGCGAACAACCCCGGCCAGCTCGTGCAGACAGACGCGCGCTCAGATATCTATTCGCTGGGCGCGACCATGTACCACCTGCTCACCAACTACGAGCCGGACCCGATCCAGACGCCCGCGCCGGGCAGTATCCGGGCGAAGAATCCGCGCCTGCGCACGGTCCAGGTCGGTAACCGGCTGGTCTGCCCGGTCGAGCAGGTCATTATCAAGGCCATGCAGCAGAACCCGGCGCAGCGTTTCCAGAGCGCGGAGGCCATGCGCACGGCCCTGCAGCAGTGCCTGCCCAATCAGGCCGCCCCGGCGACGATTTCGATTCCCGCCATCTCGCCCAACTCGACCGTCGTGGTGCCGGTCAACCGCACGCCCGCGCCCGCCGGGGCGGACGCTAATGGCATCATCTGCCCGCGCTGCGGCTATGTGAACCGGGCCAACGCCAAGTTCTGCACGGTGGATGGACAGCCGCTGCTACAGGGAGCGACGGCGGTGCCGCCGCAGGTCAATGCGCGCATTGTGCCTCGTCCCCCGGTGCCGTCGTATCCTGTCGGTCGTTCGCCTATCCAGCCGCGTCCGGTGCAGTCCGGGCAGCCGGTGCAGGCACGTCCGGTGCAGCCGATTCGCGCGCGCCCGGTGCAGACCACAGCCGCGCCCGCGCAGCCGATTCGCGCCCGTCCCATCTCGGCCAGCCCTGCGGCTACGCCGACTGCGTCCAACCCCGCTGTGTCGCTGCGTCTGGGCCGACAGGCCCTGGCCGATAAGAACTATCTTGAGGCCATTCGCCAGTTCCAGCTGGCGCGTAGCTCCGGCCAGCCATCCTACGAGGCGCTATACAATCTTGGCCGCGCCTACCGACAGTACGGGCTGTCGGTGAAGGAGACCGACCGGAAGCTCTTCGAGGAGCAGATGAAGCTGGCGGCAGAGCAGTTTGCCGAGGCCACGCGCAGCAAACCGGATGCCGCCGATGCCTTCTTCCAGCTTGGCCTGACCTATCGCGACCTGGGTCTCTCCGCGCAGGCGGCCTCGGCCTTCCTGCAGGCGCGCCAGCTCACGCCGCAGGACGGGGCCATCTATTACCAGCTTGGCCTCGTCTCGATGGAACAGGGCTACCAGCGCGAGGCGGAAGCCTACTTCCTTGATGGCCTCAAACGCCAGCCCGGCCATCTCTTGATCCTGATCGCCCTGGGCAGGCTCTACACCGACATGGGGCGCTTTGCCAACGCCATCAAGATGCTGCAAGAGGCCGCGCGTATTGAACCATCCTCGCCTGAGGCCTGGTACGAGCTGGGCAAAGTGTACAGCCGCAAGCGTGAATGGAAGACCGCCCTTGACTCCTTTGAAAAGGCTCGCCAGCTTTTGCCCGAAAATCCCGATATCTACACCGAAATCGCAAAATGCTACCTGCGCCTGAAAATGAAGAATGAAGCCAGACGTATGGTGCAGGAGGCGCTACAACGCGACCCGCAGAATGCTGACGCCCTGCGTGTGCAAAAACAACTGTGATCGAAGATTCGCAAAATTTCTGGTAAGGAGGGCAGCAATGAACTGTCCAACATGTAATACAGCCAATCGTGATGACGCGAAGTTTTGTAGAGGCTGCGGCAAGCGGCTCGACGTGGTAGCTCCTCTGGCTACCCCTGATGTATCTGCTGCCCCCGCTGCTCCGGCGCCCTCAGCTTCCCCGGCTGCGCCCGCCGATGTCCCCGGCACGGCCACGCCCGTTGAGACTGCCACTATGCCGCAGGCTGCGGATGAGGCAACCGTCTACGCGGCGGCCCCCCCCGCGCAGTCCGAGGCGGAGCCGACAGCCGCGCAGCCGTCTTCGGCTCCGGCCAGCGTGAGCGTGGATGAGGTAGAAGATATCAGCCTTGCCCCGACGCAGATTCTCACGCCGCAGCAGATGGTGGCCCACAATGCGCGGCGCTGGCAGCAGGAGAGCGAAGCTGTGCAGGAAGACCGCGAGCAGCAAAACGCGCACGCGGCTCCTCTCAACGGGCAGGGGCCAGCGCAGGCAGCGGGGACAGAAACGAGCGATGCAATGCAGACCCCGACGGCATCGCACCCCCCGACAGCCGGGGCTGGGACGCAAGACATTGCCGATATGCCAACGGTCATTATCAACCCGCACAGCGATGAGGAACCGATTCCACCACCGCCGCCGCCACCGCCAGACTCTCTCACGCCAGAAGCAGCCGCCGGGCCATCGGCGATAGGAGGAAACGATGCCACAGGCGGCGAGGAGCCTGCTGAGACAGAAGAAACCGAAACTATTCCCGCCGCAGCGTCGGCGGATGAACATCCAGAAAGTGAAGAGACTGAGGTGAGCGAGGAAGCAGAAGAGAAGCAGGAGAGCGGGGCCGACGAAACGGCACAGCCGACCCAGTCGACAACAGAGACAATAGAGACGACAGAGACAGCAGAGCAACCAGCAGCGTCTGAAACTCCCGCGCCGTTTGCCGCGCTGGCCGTAGGAACGACGGTGGCCGGTCGCTATGAGATCAGCGGCGTTGCCAGCGAGAGCGAGAGCGAGAACGTCTATCAGGTCGTCGACCGGCAGGGCTATCAACGCTGCTGGAACTGCGGTTCCACGCAGAACGCCGAGGGCGATGAATTCTGCATTGATTGCGGGGCCGAGCTGCTCAATATCCCCTATCTCATGCATGAATATTCGTCGGCTCAGGGCCAGCAGGAGGAAGCCGCCGTGCTGCAAGGGGCCATCATCAATACCTTTGTCGATAACGGGCGCACCTACGCCATCGAGCAGCCGCAGGTTGAGCAAAACGCCTTCCCTACCGGCGTCCACCTGCTCGCCGCAACCGATTCGGACGCCGGCACCGTGCGCCGCTCCGAGCCGAACGAGGATAGCACGCTGGCCTTGCTGCTTGAGCGCGTCCACGAGTCGATCTCCACGCCCGTCGGCGTCTTTATCATCGCCGACGGCCTCGGCGGACACGATAACGGTCAGCTTGCCAGCCGCGTCGCCATCAATGTCATCGCCGAGCGCGTGGTACGCGAACTGCTGGCGGGGCCGCTTGCCAGCGAGAAGGCCGGCGGTGAGTCGGCTAAACCGGTGATCCTGGATGAAGACGCCGCCGTCACCCTGCTGCATGACGCGGTGGCCGATGCGAATGATGTCCTGGTGGAGATGAACCAGCGCGACAAGACCGACATGGGGTCCACGCTCACCGGCTTTATGGTGGTAGGAGACACCGCGTATATTGTAAATGTAGGGGACAGCAGAACCTACATGGTGCGCGGGGGAACCATCTACCAGCTCACCACCGATCATTCGCTGGTCGGCCAGCTTGTCAGCGCCGGTCTGATCCAGCCGGAAGACGTGTATACCCACCCGCAGCGCAGCCAGATTTTCCGCAGCCTGGGTGATAAACATAACGTGCAGATCGACATCTTTAAGCAGCAGTTGCATCCGGGCGATATTCTGCTGAGTTGTTCGGATGGCCTGTGGGAGATGGTACGCAATCCACAGATTGAGAGTATCCTGACGCAGGCTTCCAACCCACAGGCGGCCTGTAACGAATTAATAGCAGCGGCGAACGCTAATGGAGGCGAAGATAACGTCAGCGCGGTCGTCGTGTTTGTGTCTTAAATGAGGAAGCTATGATATACTATGGCAGAATGAGCGTGAAAGGAGCTATCCACTATGCCCGGTGAAGTAACTCTGGCCCACCAGGTAGGAAAAGAAAACATGCCGGTGACCGGCGGCAGCCAGGTGGCCTATGTCTTGCTAGAAGCCAAACCAACGGAGTTAATGGCCCAGGTGCGCATGCCTTTGAACTTTTGCCTGGTGCTTGACCATTCCGGCTCCATGAAGG
>Ga0209810_1000870_pt1 | contig 54463 bp, 55 predicted proteins | sample Coa_R1_7_FD_187159 | JGI IMG/M metagenome (GOLD analysis project Ga0209810, IMG submission 187159) | Surface soil microbial communities from Centralia Pennsylvania, which are recovering from an underground coalmine fire - Coalmine... | ecosystem: Environmental > Terrestrial > Soil > Unclassified... | reverse complement strand
CGGGTCGCCGATGGCCTCTACACGGTCATCCCAACTCCTGGAGCGCCCATGGATCCGTCCGGTTCCCCGCTACAGAGCTCGGCGCAAGAGACGCTTGCCGCGCTGAGGGAGATTCGGCGTCACGACGAGCTGCTATCCGGCTCGTGGCGGCAGCTGCTCGATACCACGCGACGTCGCCTGAAAGGGCTTGGGGACGGCCGCAGCTCTCACCTGCCGCTGCGCACCGCTCGCGCCGCCGCTGCGACGGCGGCGGGCGAGGCCGCCCAGGCAGCCAGATTTCAGGCGCGTCTACTGAAGCTGGCGCCAGAGGACCTGGGCGGGGCGAGGGCGCGGCTCGAGGCCCGGATCGACGTCGTTCGCCACGCGCAGGCGGAGGCCGCCGGGCATCTGAACGCCGGCGTCGATGGGCTCCTGGACGAGCTGAGGGAGCGCATCTCGCGCGACGGGACGGTGGCCGCGGGGGTGACTCGTCACCAGCTGCGCCTGGCCGACGATCTGGTGCGGGCGATGCGCGCCTACGCGGACCGAGTCGAGCAGATCCTCTTCGACCTCGGCGACACGGTGCACGCGGAGTTCGGCCTGTCGCTCGGCGCGGCGATGCCCACGCGCGTCTCGGCACAGCCGCCCCGGCCCGACCTCGAGCGCATCGCGATCGACGACGCGGCTCGGCTCGAGGCGGAGCTCGCCGATGCCGTCTGGCGACTGGTGGAGCACTACCGTGAAAGGCTCGATGAGCGCGTCGATGACGCGATCCGGGCGCTGCGCTCAAGCCTCGACCGGGCGGCGGAGCACCAGCGTCGTGGAGAGGAGCACGCGCGGGAGCAGGTCGGCGAGCTGATGCGTCAAGCGCAGCGGCTGGACGCGATCGCAGAAGGGCTCGACTGGATGCTCCCGGCCGACCTGTCGGCCTCGGGCCGGGCGTAGCGCGCGCGTCTTGCTCAATCCAGGTGGTCCAGCACCCACCAGCCAAAGACGGTGAAGGTCAGGATCACGATGAACACGATCACGTCAGCGAGCATTCCGCCGTCCTCCAGTCTGATTCATGCGTTGCTTCGAGAAGAGTTCGATCATCCTTTAGCCGGCCCCTCGTTCATCGACGGAGATTCCAGGCGCCGCGAGCCATCGTCCGTGCCCGGCGCGAGCGCCACCGTGTGCGCATGGATCTCGCTCGTGAGGGCCTGGTTGGCCTCCGCCATCTCGACGGTCCTCGCGGCCAGGGAGACGATCAGCTCCGTCTGGTCGCTCTCGCGCTCCAGCAGCAGCCTCACCTGCTCCAGGAGCTCGGCCAGGTGCTCGGTCTGCGCGGTGTCGTGCTGGAGCAGACGGGCGATCTGCCGGGTCTGGCTGTTGTCCTGCTCGAGCAGCTCCTGCTGGCGCCGCTCCAGCTCCTCGTGGTGGCGCTCCTCCGCCTGGGCGCGGGCGCGGTCACGATCCGCCTGCCTGCTCTCGGCGAGCAGGATGAACGGCGCGGCGTAGGCGGCCAGCGCCGAGAACACCAGGTTCATGAAGATGAAGGGGTAGGGGTCGAAGTGCGGCAGCCCCCGCAGCGCGTTGACCACGACCCAGGCCACGATCACCGCGGTCTGGCCGGCGAGGAACCAGGGCATGCCGAACACCCGGACCACGCGTTCCGCGAACCGGCCGAAGCGGTCGTATGAGTCGGTGGCTCGCGGCCGGCGGCTCGTGCTCGGCGCAGTCGTGTGGCTGTTGCGCGACATCGTGACCTCCTGGAAGCTTCAGTTCTCCAGAGGCCGTTAGCGGCGACGCCGCGCTCCGAGCGAGCCTCATCGCTCAAAGACAAGTGTAGCCGCGCGATCGGCGTCCGAACCACGGCCACCCTCGCCCGCGACGTCGAGCCTCAGTATCATCCCCTCAGAGCGATGAGGCTCGCTCCAAGCGCGGGAAGCATCTCGCTGACGGCCTCTAGTCCAGCGGTTTAGAGGTCGTGGTGCGCTGCTGCGGCCCGAGTCCATCGCCCGAAGGAGGCGTGTCATGGCGCATCAGGAGCTGACCAAGCGTCAAAAGCGCAGGCGGCGGCACGCGCGTCGCAAGAAGCGCAAGATGAAGTTCCGCTGAGCGGTCCGTCATGGAGGTCAAGGCGCGGGCGGTCATCTTCGCCGATGATCGGCTGCTCATCACCCGACAGCGACGCCGCGGCCAGCCCTACAGCGCGCTTCCAGGTGGCCGGGTCAAGCCAGGCGAGGGCGTGTTGGACGCCCTCGCCCGGGAGCTGCGCGAAGAGGCGGGTCTCGAGATCCAGGCCGGACGACTCGTGTACATCGCCGAGGTGGTCGCGCCCGCGCAGATTCACGATCTCAACCTGGTGTTCCTCGCGACGGCGCCCGGCTCCGCCGCCTCCGAGCGGCTAGAGCTGATCGAGCTCGACAGCGGGCGGGCGGTGTTCCCGCCGCTGCTCGAGCACATCGCGCACGACAAGCCAAACGACTTCGCGCAGGCGCCCCGGTGGCTGGGCAACGTCTGGGACCCCGTCCTCACGAGCATCCGCGAGCCATGAGCGTCTCCCACGCCGCGCAGACGGGAGAACCGCTCGAGTTCGAGGGTCTGGGTCTGGCGTGTCCCACCTGCGTCGCGGCCGCGCTGTCCCCCGTGCTCGACCAGCGGGGCCTCGTTCTCGTGGAGGCGCGCGGATCCGTTCTACGTCGGGAGCGCCCGGCGCTCGCTCGCTACGCCGTGACGGCTCGAGGGCAAGGCGGCCGCGTGGAGCTGGCCGTGATCGGCAAGGGGGTGCGGCGTCATTCCTCGCCCGCCGACCTGGAGCGCGTCTTCGAGTTGATGCGCGCCCTGTGGGAGGGGGGCTTCGGCCGGGACCCGAGGCTGACGATCGCCGAGCCGCTCGCCCTCGTCGCAGACCCGCCGACGCTGCTCCAGGCGGAGGTGCCGGGCGAGACCCTCGAGCCGTGGCTCGACAACCCGCTCCCGGCGATGGGCAGCGTTCGCCTGGCCGGGCGCTGGCTGGCGAAGCTCCACGACTTCGACACCGGCTCGTTGCGCGCGGTCGGCTCGGTCGACGAGGAGTCCAAGCTGCTGGCGTGCGCCGAGCGGATCAGCCGGCTCTGCCCGACCCAGGCGGAGCGACCGTACCTGCTCGCTCGGCGGCTGAGCTCGCTGCTGGGCGAGCTGCGCCAGCAAGCGTGCGTGCTGACGCATGGCGACTTCCAGGCGGGAAACATCATCGTCTCGGGCAGGCGGCTGGCGGGGATCGACTTCGATCACGCCGCGCTTGCTCCCGCGGCTCGCGACCTCGGCTACTTCGCGGCGCAGGCGTTGACGCGCATCTACGCGCGGACCGGCTCGATGACCGCGGGCTGGCCATGGGGTGCCGCCCTCCGGGACGAGTATCTCGAGCACCGACCCGGAGGCGATCGCGGCTTCAGCACCTATCTCGCGCGGACGATCCTCGAGGTCCTCTACTACCAGCTCGGAAAGACCCCCGACGCTGCGATGCCGCGCGTTCCGGCGTGGCTCGACTGGTGCGAGGATGCCCTCGTCCTTGCCGAGCGGGACCAGCGTTGACCCCGCGAGCGGGGCGAGCGCGCCGGCGGAGGGCGCCCGCCTCACTGGTAGAATGCGGGCAGAGCGATGAGGCTCGCTCGGATCGCGGGCACCCGCTGATGGCCTCTACGGCAGACTGACGTGGAGGTATCCGTGCAGGTCGATGCACGCTTTGCGGAGAGCCGCGCCCGCGGCGAGGTTTCCGACTCGCCGGCACTCGACGACCGCCAGGAGGCCGCGCTGATGGCGATCGCGCTGCTGTGCCGCGTGTTCGCGTGGCCGCCAGAGGAGCCGGAGCCGCAGCGGCCGCGCCAGGTCCCGGAATGACGCCGATCGCCGAGACGAGAGCGCGGCAGATCCTCGACAGCAGGGGATACCCGACGGTCGAGGTCGAGGTGAGGCTCGCCTCCGGCCGCACGGGCCGGGCCGCCGTCCCGGCCGGGTCCTCGACCGGTCGCCTCGAGGCCACCGAGCTCCGCGACGGCGATGAGCGATGGTCGGCGATGGGGGTGAGCACGGCTGTGGGGGCCGTGCGAGGCGAGATCGCCGGGACGCTGCGCGGCCGTGACCCCCACGACCAGGCCGCGGTGGACCACGCGCTGATAGAGCTCGACGGCACGCGGGAGAAGTCGAGACTGGGCGCCAACGCGATGCTCGCCGCTTCTCTCGCGGTGAGCAGGGCCGCGGCCGCGGAATCCGGCGTGCCGCTCTGGCGGCATCTCGCCGGCGAGCGTGCCGTCCAGCTGCCGGTGCCGCTGCTCGACCTCCTCAACGGCGGCGTGCACGCCGACAACCGCCTCGACTTCGAGGAGTTCATGATCGTCCCGGCTGGCGCGGAGAGCTTCTCGGAGGCCCTGAGGATCGGCGTCGAGATCTTCCACGAGCTCCGCTACACGCTGCTGGCGCGCGGGCGGGGCGCCCTGATCGGGGGCGACGGCGGGTTCGCGCCGGACCTCGACTCCAACGAGAACGCTCTGGAGGCGCTGGTCACGGCGATCAGGGCGGCGGGGTACGAGCCCGCTTGGGACGTGTGGATCGGCATCGACGCGGCCGCGAGCCAGCTCCGGGAGGACGGCGCCTACTCGCTGGCCCACGAGGGGCGGCGGCTGTCCTCGCAGGATTTGGCGGGGTACTTCGACGAGCTCACCGACCGCTAGCGATCGTGATCAAGCCGAACCAGATCGGGACGCTCACCGAGACGCTGGAGACGATCGCGCTCGCGCAGGCGAACGGCTACACGACCGTGATGGCCCAGCGGGCGGGCGAGACGGAGGACACGAGCATCTGCGACCTCGCGGTGGCGACCGGCTGCCCGCAGATCAAGGCGGGCGCCCCCTCGCGCGAGCGGGTCGCGAAGTACAACCGACTCCTGCGCATCGAGGAGATGCTTGGCCCCGAGGCGAGCTTCGCCGGGCTGTCGGCGTTCTACCCCGACAGGTGGGAGGCCTCGGCGTGACCCTTTCGATATCCGTGCCCGGCCTCGCCGAGCTGGCGCTCGATCACCTGCTGCTGGACGTCAACGGCACGCTCACCGATCGGGGCGAGCTGATCGAGGGCCTGGCGCCACGGATCGGTGAGCTGCGCCAGGCGCTCGATATCCGCCTGGTCTCGGCCGACACGTTCGGGACGCTCCACTCGATCGCCGAGCGGCTGCAGGTTCACAGCTTGCGAGCCCCGACCGGCGAGGACAAGCTGCGCGTGCTGGACGAGCTGGGACGCGAACGCTGCGCGGTGGTCGGCAACGGGCAAAACGATGTGCTCGTGCTGGAGGCCGCAGCGCTCGGATTCGCCGTGCTGGGGCCGGAGGGCGCGAGCGCCGCGGCGCTGCGGGCGGCCGACGTGGTCTGCGCGTCGGCCGCCCAGGCGCTCGACCTGCTGCTCGACCCCCAGGCGCTCTCGGCGACTCTCCGGGCATAGAGCGAGGCCGGCTCTCCCCGCCTGCCGTCCTTGACGGTTCGCGGCTTTGGCCTATTGACCAGTCGGGACCCGCCAGTTGGGGAGCCCGGGGCGTCCCGCGCGAGATCGGCTTGAGCACTCAGACAGTCACACCACAGCACGCGTCCGCCGAGCGCCGATGGCGCCGGCGGCTTCGCATCGCGATGCTGGCGCCGCCGTGGATCCCGGTGCCGCCGCCGGGGTACGGCGGGATCGAGGCGGTGGTCGCGCAGCTCACCGACGAGCTGGTCGATCGAGGTCACGACGTCACGCTGTTCGCGGCGCCGGGCTCGCGGTCGGCGGCGAGCGTGCGGTCGCTCCTTGACCGTGCGCACCCCGACGAGATCGAGCGCTCGCTCCACGAGGCCGACCACGTGGCGCGGGCGTTCGAGGAGATCGACGCCGCGCGCGCCCGCGGGCGCCCGTTCGACGTGATCCACGACCACTGCGGGTTCGTCGCGTTCGCGATGGCCGACCGGGTCTCCACCCCGATGGTGCACACGCTGCACGGCCCGTTCACGGACGAGACGAGCGCCTTCTACGCTCGGCACGCGGACAAGGCGGAGGTGGTCGCGATCAGCCACGCCCAGCTCGAGGGCGCCCCCGCCGGCCTGCGGGTGGCGGGCGTGGTCCCCAACCCGATCGACGCCGAGCAGTGGCCGCTGGTGCGCGAGAAGGACGACTTCCTGCTCTGGGTCGGCCGGATGACCGCCGAGAAGGGACCCCATCGCGCGATCGCGGTCGCCCGGCGGGCGGGCAAGCGGCTGGTGCTCGCCGGCCCCGTCCAACCGGGGCAGGAGGCGTTCTTCGAGCGCGAGGTGGCCCCCCACCTCGACGGCCACCGGATCGACTACGTCGGCGAGGTGGCCGGCGCGCGCAAGCGGCATCTCTTCTCGCGCGCGCGGGCGCTGTTGATGCCGATCCGCTGGCCGGAGCCATTCGGGATGGTGATGCTCGAGGCGATGGTGTGCGGCACCCCGGTGATCGCCTTCCCCGAGGGCGCCGCGCGTGAGCTGGTGATCGACGGCCGGACCGGGCTGCTGGTCGCCGACGAGGCGGAGATGGCGCGCGCATGCCGGCGGCTGGCGGGGATCGACCCGGTGCGCTGCCGCGAGACGGTCGTCGACCGCTGCGACGTGCGGTGCGTGGCTCGCGCGTATGAGCGGATCTACGCCCGGGTGGCCGCCGCGGCGCTCGGCGGTTGGCGCGGCGGCCGAGCGGCTTATGCGGATGAGCTGGGCCCCGGTCTCCGCCCTCGTCGCGGGGTCGAGACCGGGGCTCTGCACGCGCGCAGCTGAAGGCGCGCGGCGTCTGCCGCCGCGGGCGCGATCATTCCCGTGATCAGGCGGGATTCGGTTGAGATGAGCGACAGGGAGCCCGAGCAGGCAGCGGAGTCACCGACGCGGCTGGTCAGCCCGCGGGGGGAGGAGTTCGAGGTAGCCGGGCGGGCCGGTCCGGTGGAGCTGCGGGGCGCGCCGCCGATCCCGGCCGAGGCGCGCGCCGAGCTGTTGGTGATCAAGCACGCGGCTGTGTTCCTGTGCGCCCGCCCGGATGGCGACATCCACCCCCGCGGGGTCAGCGGCGAGGGCCTCTACGCCGAGGACACCCGGTACCTGTCGGAGCTGCGCGTCTCCTTCGGCCAAATCGCCCCCGTGCTCCTGTCCCACTCGATCGAAACCGGCCAGCGAGCGGTCGTGAACGCCACCAACCCGGCGATCGCCGACGCGACCGGCTCCGGCGTGCCGCAGGAGACGATCAACCTGCGGCGCACGCTCCTGGTGTCGGATCGGCTGCACTGCGAGCTGTCGCTGCGAAGCTTTCATCCCCGCCCGGTGAAGCTGCCGCTGACCGTCAGCCTGGCGGCGGACTTCGCCGACGTGTTCGAGGTTCGCGGCGTGCGGTGGCGAGCCTCTCGCGGCCGGGTGATGGTTCCCAAGACGCAGGACTCAAAGGTCCTGTTCGGCTACGAGGGGCAGGACGGGGTGTTCCGCGAGACGCTCGTCGAGTTCGACCCCGCCCCGCGGGAGGCCGACGTCGGCTCCGAGCGCGCCGCCGTCAGCTGGGAGATCGGGCTCGAGCCGGGGCGCGAGACGACCGTGCTGGTGACCGTGCTGCCGGCCAGCGGCCACCACCGCCACCCCCACCGCCCCTACCGACACGCCGCCCGCGAGCTGGACCGCGACCGCCAGGCCTGGACCCAGGACTGCACGGGGATCGAGACCGACAACGAGCTCTTCCAGGGGGTGCTGGCCGCCTCCACCCGGGACCTGCACGCCCTGCTCACGCCGCTGCACGGCAGGCGGATTCCGGCCGCCGGGATCCCCTGGTACGTCGCGCCATTCGGGCGGGACTCGATCGTGACCTGCTACGAGAGCCTGCTGCTCCAGCCCAAGCTGGCCCGCGACACCTTGGTCGCGCTCGCCGCGCTGCAGGCCCGCGAGGACGCTCCATGGCGCGACGCCGAGCCGGGCAAGATCCTGCACGAGCTGCGCTCGGGCGAGCTCGCCCGCGCCGGCCTTATCCCCCACACCCCCTATTACGGGACCGTCGACGCGACGCCGCTGTTCGTGCTGCTGGCCGCCGCGTACTGGCGCTGGACCGCCGACCTGGAGACGCTCGGCGCGCTGCGCCCCGCGCTGGACGCGGCCCTGGAGTGGATCGACACCTACGGCGACGGGGATGGGGACGGGTTCGTCGAGTACCAGCGGCGCTCGCCTGCGGGCCTGGTCAACCAGGGGTGGAAGGACTCGGAGGACGCGGTGCTGCACCCGGACGGCACCCCCGCCGCCGGCCCGATCGCGCTGGTTGAGGTCCAGGGGTACGTGTACCTCGCCAAGCTGCGCATCGCCGAGCTCTACAAGGCGCTCGGCGAGCCGGAGCGCGCCGAGCGCCTCCTCTCCCAGGCCCAGGCGCTGCGCGAGGCGTTCAACGAGGCGTTCTGGGACGCCGAGGAGGGCACGTTCGTCCTCGCGCTCGACGGCCGCAAGCGCCAGGTCCGCAGCGTCGCGTCCAACCCGGGCCACTGCCTGTACTGCGGGATCGTCGACCCCGACAAGGCCGAGAAGCTCGCCGAGCGTCTGATGGGCGAGGACATGTTCTCGGGCTGGGGAATCCGCACGCTCTCCAACCGCTCTGCGGCCTACAACCCGATGAGCTACCACAACGGGTCGGTGTGGCCGCACGACAACGCGATCATCGCGGCCGGGCTCAAGCGCTACGGGTACGCCGAGGCGACCCTGCGGATCGCCAGCGCGATGTTCGAGATCGCCGCCGGCGCCCGCGACTCGCGCCTCGCCGAGCTCTACTGCGGGTTCGACCGGGCGGGCACCAGCGAGATCGTCAGCTATCCAGTCGCCTGCATCCCCCAGGCGTGGGCGGCCGCGACGCCGTTCATGCTCCTGCAGGCGATGCTCGGGATCACGGCCAACGCCCCCGCCGGGACGCTCGCCGTGATCGAGCCGCAGATGCCCGCCTGGCTGGGACGGGCCGAGCTCCACCAGCTCAGGGTCGGAGCCGCGCGGGTGAGTCTCGCGTTCACCCAGGCGGGCGGGATCACCGGGTTCTCGCTGCTCGGCCACGAGGGCGAGGTGACCGTCACGATGGCGGCCGCCCGGCGCTGACACCCCCTCAGCGCCCTCGTCGCAGCAGCGACGCGGCCAGCACGATCAGCCCGGCGACGAGCAGGATGCGACCCAGGAGCGAGTCGACCGTCGCCCACGCCCCGCCCGCCAGGATCCCCGCCGCCACGAGCGCGAGCGCCCACAGCGCGCATCCCACCGTGGTGAGGGCGATGAACGGGATCAAAGGGACGCGATGCGCACCCGCCGGCAGGGAGATGAACGTGCGCGCGAGCGGCAGAAGCCGGGCGATCAGGACGGCGCGAGTGCCATGCCGCGCGAGCAGGCCCTGCCAGCGGTCGAGGGCCGCGCCGGCGAAGGGGACGCGCTCGAGGCGTCCGGTGGCGCCGGCGCCGTAGGCCAGCAGCGACCCGACGAGGTTGCCCGCCGTCGCGGCCAGGATCGCCAGGGGGAAGCTCATCCAGCCCTGGTGCACGGCGAAGCCCGCGAACAGGAGCGTGACCTCGCTGGGAACGGGAACGCAGGCGCTCTCGGGGACCATGAGCAGGAAGACGCCCAGGATCCCGAACTGTCTGATCACCTCGGTCATCGTTCGGCGGCGGTCACGGGGATGTCGGCATCGACTGGCACAATAGGGACTCAGCTAAGCGGTCTTAGAAGTTAAGTCTACTTATCTAATGCCCCCGGCACCGCGCCGTCAGTCATCGAGTGCCGCCGCCGAGGCGCTGGTCTCGGTGGCGCCGCTCGCGAGTCGCTGGATCGAGCGGCTGCTCGCCCGCCACGAGCCGCCGTTGAGCACGGCGCAGTTCCTGGCGCTGCGCGCAATCGCCGAGGAGGGGGTGTCGGGCTCGGAGCTGGCCCGGCGCGCCGGGGTCTCGAGCCCGGCGGTCTCGCAGCTGATCGCCGGGCTGGCCGAGGCGGGCCTGCTCGAACGCCGCGAGCTGGCGGAGGACCGCCGCCGCCAGACCCTGAGGCTGACCGGCAGCGGCGAGGAGGCGCTGCGCTCGGCCCGGGCGCTGCTGCGCGAGCGCCTGTCGGGACTGCTGGCGGATCTTCCGCGCCCGGAGGCGGACGCCCTCGCGCGCGCGCTGCCCCGGGTGGCCGCCGCGCTGTCGGGGGCGCCCCCGCCGCGGCGCCCGTCGCCCCCCGCGCCTCCGCCGGCGCCCGGGCCGCCCCCGCCTTCCGCGCCCCCGCCGCCCGGACGAGGCCTCAGCTCACGTCTGTGATCAGCAGCGGGCGCCGGCCGGAGGGGGTGGCGACCTCCACCAGCTCGCCGACGCGGTGGTGGAGCAGGGCTCCGCCCACCGGCGAGTCGACGGACAGCGCGCCGGCGCGAGGCTCGGCCTCGGGCGGCGGGACGATCCTGAACGTCTGCTCGCGACCGTCGCGGCGGTCGGTGAACGAGACGGTTGAGCCGATCAGAACCTCGTCTGAGGGCGTGGGCGCGGTGGCATCGCCGGGCGTGGGCGCGGTGGCATCGCCGCGCGTGGGCGCGGTGGCATCGCCGCGCGTGGTCTGGGTGTTTGACATCTGCAAAGGCTCCTGGTCGTCTTGTCGTAGTGGGGAGCCCGGGCGAGGGAGGCCCGGACCTCGGCCCCTGCTTGTGATGTCGGCAGCGACGGGCCCGCCGGCAAGCCGCCTGTCGGGAGGATGACGTCCGGGTCGGCCGTGGGCGCTACGCCGCGCTGCGACGCCCGATGCGCACCCGCCAGACCTCCGGTCCCCGTTGGAGGTAGTCCCAGGTGAACCGGTCGGCATGCTCGGCGGCGAGCTGGTAGTAGAGCGGCTTCGGATCGTGGTCGTTGACGAGCACGAATGCCGTGCCGGGCCGGAGTCGCTGGTAGGTGTCGAAGATGAGCGCGTGGCGGCGGGCCGGTGGCTCGGTGCGCACGTCGAGCGGGAGATCGGTGGCGGCCATTGTCTGCTCCTTGGTCGGGTCGATGTCCTGGTGTGAGGCTGCGTGGTCGCGCGCTTCTCACAGGTCGACACTTTTTATATCATGGCTGTGCAAAGCGCGATGAGCTTGGACGGCGATACCGCACGGCCGCTTGGTGCCCCGGGGGTCTTGGGGCTGCTTGCCGAGCCGCTGGGGCCGGAGCTGGTGCGGTCGCTGCTGCGCACGGTGATCGACCCGGAGCTGGGCGTGAACATCGTCGACCTCGGGCTCGTGTACGGAATCGCGACCACCGGGGAGGGCGGCGTGCGGGTCGAGATGACGCTGACCACCCCGGGCTGCCCGCTGGGGAGCTTCATGGAGGATGAGATCCGGGCGCGCCTGAGCGCCCTGCCGCAGGTCCGCGACGTGCGAGTGGAGCTCGTGTGGGAGCCGCCGTGGGATCCCGGCGCGATGAGCGGCATCGCCCGCGAGCAGCTGGGCTGGCCGTGAGCGCCGCGTCCACCGGGCTCCGGCGGGCGCCGGCGATGGCGCTGGCGGTGGTGGCGCTGTTCGCCGGCCTGTGGGGCGGGCTGATCCGACTCGGGCTCTCGCTTCCCCACGTGGCCACCGCGGCGGGCGAGGCGCACGGGCCGCTGATGGCGCTCGGCTTCCTGGGTGCCCTGGTGAGCCTCGAGCGGGCGGTCGCGCTCGGCCGACGGTGGGCGTACGTGGCGCCGCTGGCGGCGGGCGCGGGCGGCCTGGTCACCGTGGCGGGAGCGCCCGACGCCTACGGGCCCGCGCTGCTGACGCTCGCCGGAGGCGTGCTGGTGGTGGCGCACCTGAGGATCGACCGCCTTCAGCGCTCGGCCCACAACGCGGTCATGGGCCTGGGCGCCGCCGCCTGGTGCGCCGCCACGGTCCTCTGGCTCGCGGGCGAGGACGTTCCGCGCTTCGCGCCGCTCCTGGCCGGGTTCCTGGTCCTGACAATCGTCGGCGAGCGCCTCGAGCTGACCCGGGTCACGCCCCGCTCGCGCCGCGAGCGGCTGGCCCTGCTCGCCGCGATCGCCGTGTTCTGCGCCGGGCTGATCGTCTCGATCCCCGCCGAGCGAGCCGGCATCCGGATGGCGGGCGCGGGGCTGCTGGGGCAGGCAGTGTGGCTGCTGCGCGGCGACGTCGCCCGGCGGACGGTGCGGATGGCGGGCGTCACCCGCTACATGGCGCTGGCGCTGCTGACCGGGTACGCCTGGCTCGCCTGCGGCGGGGTGCTGTGGGCCATCTGGGCGGCGGTGGGCGATGGCCCGGCGTACGACGCCTCGCTCCACGCCGTGTTCCTCGGCTTCGTGATGTCGATGGTGTTCGCCCACGCGCCCGTGATCGTCCCGGCCGTGCTCCGGGTGCGGCTGCCGTTCCGGCGCGGGTTCTACGCCCACCTGGGGATGCTGCACGCCTCGTTGGCGCTGCGCCTGGCCGGCGGCGACTGGGCGGTCGATGCCGCGCTGTGGCGTGCGGGCGGGATCGGCGGGGAGCTCGCCATCGTGCTGTTCCTCGGGGCGAGCGCGGCCGCCGTCCTCGGCGCCCGTCGAGCCGCGCGGCGCAACCTTCGCCAGCCCGCGGAGGCGATCCGGATGCGGCAAGCTGGCGCCGGTGGATAGCACCGCCTACAAGATCGCGCTCGTCCTGCACCTGCTCGGCGCACTCGCGTTCGTGGCCGGGATCGTCCTCGCCGGGGCCGGGTTCGAGGCCGCGCGCCGGCGCGCGCGCCCGGCGGAGATCGCCCTCCTGCTCTCGCTCACCCGCGTCGGGGTGCTGCTGGTGGCGGCCGGCACGCTGCTGGCCGGCGCCTTCGGGCTGTGGCTCGTCCACCTCGGCCGCTGGGGCTACGGGTCGGGGTGGGTCGATGGCTCGATCGGCATGTTCGTGGTGGCGCTCGCGCTCGGAGGGATCGGCGGCCAGCGCCCCAAGCGGGCACGGCGCCTGGCCGCCGAGCTGGCCGAGCGGGGCGCGCCGATCAGCGGCGAGCTCCGGGCGCTGCTGGACGACCGCCTCTCGTTGGCGGAGAACTACGGCGCGCTGGCGCTGATCCTGGTGATCGTGGCCTTCATGGTGTTCAAGCCGTAGGACGGCTGGGTGGTTTTCATAAGATCGGTGTGCAAAAATCCCAGGATGATCGACCTGCCGGTTCTCGCCGATCCCGGCGACGTGCTCTCGCAGCCGACGAGGGCGCGGCTGTTCGCGCTGCTCTCGGAGTTGCGGCGTCCCGCCGGGACGGCCGAGCTGGCCGAGCGGCTGGGGCTGCACCCCAACGGGGTGCGGGTGCACCTCGAGCGGCTCGAGCAGCAGGGTCTGGTCGAGCGCGCTCGCGTGCGTCAGCGGCGGGGGCGTCCGCCTGACGCGTGGCGGATCGCCGCCGCCGCCCAGCCGGGCGGGCGGGCGCCCCACGCCTACCGCGACCTGGGGCGGTGGCTGGCCCGCGCGCTGCGAAGCCCGCGCGGCGGGCTGCGCGGGGTGGAGGAGACCGGCCGGGAGATCGGGCGCGAAATCGCGCCGGAGGGCTCGACCGGCGACCCGCGGGCGCTCCAGGACGCGCTGAGCGCGCTGGGGTTCCAGCCGACCCTCAGCGCCGGCGAGGACGGGCGGGTGACGATCTGCCTTGGCAACTGCCCCTACCGTGACGCGGTGCGCGAGAACCAGCCGGTGGTCTGCGCGCTGCACCGGGGGATCACCCGCGGGTTGCTGGAGGTGCTCGAGCCGGAGGCGAAGCTGACCGCCTTCGTGCCCCACGATCCCGAGCGCGCCGGCTGTGAGATCGAGCTGCGGGTCAGCGGGGACGCCGTCTCCCGGGGCTGACGCCGCCTCATGGCGGACCCAGCCCCCGCTCGTCCGGGCCGGGTAGACCGGCCCGGGCCAGGCCCGCTGGCCCGCCGCGGTAAGGTGCCTGGGCAGCCACGTCGGGACCGCCGGGATGATGCCTTGAGCACCGACACGCCGACCTCCCCGCCACCCAATGCGAGCGCCGCCCGCCGCAACCCCCTGCTGGAGGCCCACCGGTTCCTGCGCCGGGGTCCGGTGTCGGAGGAGGGATGGAGCCAGCTGGTGGCCAAGGACCGGGACTGGGAGCGCTCCTACCGGGGCCGCTGGGCGCACGACAAGGTGGTGCGCTCCACGCACGGGGTGAACTGCACGGGCTCGTGCTCGTGGAACGTGTTCGTCAAGGACGGCCTGGTGACGTGGGAGAACCAGGCCGTCGACTATCCCTCGACGGGGCCGGACATGCCGGAGTACGAGCCGCGCGGGTGCCCCCGGGGAGCGTCGTTCTCCTGGTATGAGTACTCGCCGCTGCGGCTGAAGTACCCGTACGTGCGGGGCTCGCTGCTTGCGATGTTCCGAGAGGCCCGGGCGCGGCTGGGAGATCCGGTGAAGGCGTGGGCGGAGATCGTGGATGACCCCGAGAGGGCGCGGAGGTACCGGCGGGAGCGGGGCAAGGGGGGGTTCGTCCGCGCCTCTTGGGAGGAGGCGGTGGAGCTGATCGCGGCAGCGCACGTGCACACGATCGCCCGCCACGGACCGGACCGGTGCGTGGGCTTCACGCCGATCCCGGCGATGTCAATGGCCTCCTATGCGGCGGGGACAAGGTTCCTGGCGCTGATCGGCGGGGTGATTCTGTCGTTCTACGACTGGTACGCGGACCTGCCGCCGGCCTCCCCGCAGGTGTTCGGCGATCAGACCGACGTGCCGGAGTCGGGGGACTGGTGGAACGCGGGGTATCTGATCATCTGGGGGACGAACCTGCCGACGACGCGCACGCCGGACGCCCACTTCATGGTCGAGGCGCGCTACCGCGGCCAGAAGGTGGTAGTGGTCTCGCCGGACTACGCCGAGCACACCAAGTTCGCCGACCACTGGCTGGCCGCGCCGCCGGGAACCGACGGGGCGCTGGCGATGGCCATGGGGCATGTGATCCTGAGGGAGTTCTACGTCGAGCGCCGGGTGCCGTACTTCGAGCGCTACGCGCGCCGGTTCACCGACCTGCCGCTGCTGGTCACGCTGCGCGAGGCAGGGGAGGGGCGGCTCGTCCCCGACCGGCTCCTGCGCGCCTCGGATCTAAAGGACGCGGGCGGCGAGGCCGAGCACGCGGAGTGGAAGCCGGTGGTGCTCGACGGGCGCACGGGAGAGCCGGCGGTGCCGAGCGGGTCGGTGGGGCACCGCTACGGCGAGCCCGGCCGGTGGAATCTGCGCCTGGACGGGATCGAGCCGGTGCTGAGCCTGCTGGACCGGGAGGGGGCGGAGCCGGTGGCGGTGGAGCTGCCGCGGTTCGACGCCGGGGAGGGGGAGCGGGGCGAGGCGATGCGCCGCGGGGTACCCGCGGCGCGGATCGGCGGGCGGCTGGTGTGCACGGTGCTCGACCTGATGCTGGCCCAGTACGGGGTGGGACGCGAGGGCCTCCCCGGCGAGTGGCCGCAGGGCTACGACGACGCCGAGCGCCCGTACACCCCGGCCTGGCAGGAGCGCCTGACCGGGGTCGACCGTCACCTGGCGGCGCGGGTGGCGCGGGAGTTCGCCCGCAACGCCGAGGTGACCGAGGGACGGTCGATGATCGCGATGGGCGCGGGCACCAACCACTGGTTTCACTCCGATCAGACCTACCGGACGTTCCTGGCCCTGGTGATGCTGTGCGGCTGCGAGGGTCGCGGCGGCGGCGGCTGGGCGCACTACGTGGGTCAGGAGAAGGTCCGCCCGCTCGCCGGCTGGCAGACGGTGGCGTTCGCGCTCGACTGGGTCAGGCCGCCGCGCCACCAGTCGGGGACGCCGTTCTTCTACCTGGCCACCGACCAGTGGCGCTACGAGCGCTACCGGCCGGCGGATTTGACCTGGCCGGGCGCGCGCGGGCTGCTCGAGGGCATGCACATCGCCGACGTCAACGCGCTGGGGGCGCGGCTGGGGTGGCTGCCGTCCTTCCCCAGCTTCGACCGCTCCACGCTCGATCTGTGCGCGGAGGCCAGGCGGGCGGGGCGCGAGGTCCCCGAGCACGTCGTGGAGGAGCTTCGGGCGGGCCGCCTGCGCTTCGCCTGCGAGGACCCCGACGCCCCGGAGAACCACCCGAAGGTGATGACCGTGTGGCGGGCCAACGTGCTGGGATCCTCGGGCAAGGGGCACGAGTACTTCCTCAAGCACCTGGTCGGGACGACCGAGTCGGCGGTGCGGGCGCAGGAGACGCCGTCCGAGCTGCGCCCCCGGGACGTGCGCTGGCGCGATCAGGCGCCGCAGGGCAAGCTCGAGCTCCTGACCACGATCGACTTCCGCATGACCTCCAACGCCCTGTTCTCCGACGTGGTGCTGCCAGCGGCGACGTGGTACGAGAAGTACGACCTCTCCTCGACCGACCTGCACCCGTTCGTGCACACGTTCAACGAGGCGGTGCCGCCGCCGTGGGAGAACAAGACCGACTGGGAGGCGTTCAGCCTGATTTCCGAGCGGTTCTCGGAGCTGGCCGTCGAGCACCTGGGCGTCCGCGAGGACGTGATCGCGGCGCCGCTGCTGCACGACACCCCGGATGAGATCGCCCAGCCGCTGGGCGAGGTGCGCGACTGGCGGGCCGGCGAGTGCGAGCCGGTGCCCGGGAGGACGATGCCCAAGCTGGTCGTGGTGGAGCGCGACTACCCGGGCGTGCATGCCAGGTGGGCGGCGCTCGGGCCGCTCGTCGAGCGGGCCGGCACGCAGGTCAAGGGGGCGAGCTGGGTGGCCGACGAGGAGGTGGCCGAGCTGCGGGCCAAGAACGGCGCGGTGCGCGGCGGGGTGGCGGACGGGCGGCCGTCGCTGGAGCGGGTGCAGCAGGCATGCGAGGCGATCCTGGCGCTGTCGGGGACCTGCAACGGTCGGCTGGCGGCCGAGGGCTTCCGCTCGCTCGAGCGCACCACCGGGCTGGAGCTGGCCAGCCTCTCGGCCCCCAGAGCGGGCGACCGGATCAGCTTCGCCGACGCGCAGGTGCAGCCGCGGACGGTGCTCACCTCGCCGGAGTGGTCGGGGATCGAGGCCCACGGCCGGCGCTACAGCCCGTTCACGATCAACGTTGAGTGGGAGAAGCCGTGGCACACCCTGTCGGGGCGGATGCAGTTCTACCTCGACCACGCCTGGATGCTCGAGCTGGGCGAGGGGCTTCCGACCTTCCGCCCGCCGCTTCACCACCGGGCGGTGTTCGGCGATCAGGGGGGAGGCGACGGGCGAGCTGAGCTGGTGCTCAACTACCTGACCCCGCACTCGAAGTGGTCGATCCACTCCGAGTACCAGGACAACCTGCACATGCTGACCCTGTTCCGCGGCGGCGGGATGCTGTGGGTCTCCCCGGAGGACGCCGCGGCGCTGGACGTCCGCGACAACGACTGGCTCGAGGTCGTCAACCGCAACGGGGTGATCGCCTGCCGGGCCGCCGTGGCGCATCGGATCCCGCGTGGCACGTGCATCATGTACCACGCCAAGGACCGGCACCTGAACATCCCGCTCTCCGAGCTGGAGGGCAAGCGGGGCGGGACCGACAACTCGGTGACGCGGATCGTGATGAAGCCCACGCACTTCGTCGGCGGCTACGGCCAGCTCTCCTTCCAGTTCAACTACTACGGCCCCACCGGATCGCAGCGCGACGAGGTCGTGGTCCTGCGCAAGCGCCAGAGCCCGGTGGTGTTCTGACGATGAAGGCTCGGGTGGTGGTCTGAGATGAAGGTTCGCGCGCAGGTCGGGATGGTGATGAACCTCGACAAGTGCATCGGCTGCCACACCTGCTCGGTGACCTGCAAGCAGGTGTGGACCAACCGGCCCGGGGCCGAGTACATGTGGTGGAACGACGTCGAGACCAAGCCCGGTCTCGGCTATCCCAAGCGGTGGGAGGACAACGAGCACTGGCGCGGCGGCTGGGAGCTCGACCGCAAAGGACGGCTGCGGCTGAAGGCGGGGGGGCGGATCAAGAAGCTTCTGACGATCTTCGCCAACCCCGACCTGCCGCAGATCGAGGACTACTACGAGCCGTGGACCTATGACTACGAGAAGCTGATCACCGCGCCGCTGTCCGACTCCGACCCGGTGGCGCGGGCGCGCTCGCAGCTCACCGGCAAGGCGCTCGACAACCTGAGGTGGGGGCCCAACTGGGACGACAACCTCGCCGGGACCGCCGAGCGAATCGACCAGGACCCGCTCGTGCGCGGGATCGAGGAGCAGGTCAGGGCGACCTACGAGAGCGTGTTCATGTTCTACCTGCCGCGGATCTGCGAGCACTGCCTGAACCCCTCGTGCGTGGCCTCCTGCCCCTCGGGGGCGATGTACAAGCGCGAGGAGGACGGGATCGTGCTGGTCGACCAGGCCAAGTGCCGGGGCTGGCGGTTCTGCGTCTCGGGCTGTCCGTACAAGAAGGTGTACTTCAACCACCAGACCGGCAAGGCGGAGAAGTGCACGCTGTGCTTCCCGCGCATCGAGGCGGGGCTGCCGACCGTGTGCTCGGAGACCTGCGTGGGTCGGATCCGCTACATCGGGATCGTCCTGTATGACGTCGACCGAGTCGAGCACGCCGCCTCGACGCCGGATCCGCAGAAGCTGCTGGAGGCGCAGCAGGAGGTCTTCCTGGACCCGTTCGACCCGGCCGTGCAGGCGCAGGCGCATCGGGACGGGATCCCCGACGACTGGATCGAGCACGCCCAGCGCTCGCCGGTATGGGCGCTCGCGCACCGCTACCGGGTGGCGCTGCCGCTGCATCCCGAGTACCGCACGCTGCCGATGGTCTGGTACGTGCCGCCGCTCTCGCCGATCGTGGGCACGCTGGAGACCGACGGCTACGAGGCCGACCCCGACGAGGTGTTTCCCGCGATCGAGAAGCTGCGGATCCCGGTCGACTACCTGGCGAACCTGCTGGCGGCCGGGGACGGCGAGGTGATCCGCGACGTGCTCAGGCGCCTGGCGACGATGCGCGGCTACATGCGAAAGCGCGAGGTCCTTGGCGTGCGCGACTCGGAGATGGTCGCCCGCGCGGGGATGAGCATCGAGGACGTCGAGGACATGTACCGCCTGCTGGCGATCGGCAAGTACGAGGAGCGCTACGTGATCCCCAAGGCCCACGCCGAGCTGGGGCAGATGCTGATGCAGCAGCAGGGCACCTGCGGCCTGGACTTCGAGGGCGGCCCGGGCAACTGCGGCATGGTCGTGCCCGAATCGGCCGCCGAGGTGCAGGGGTTCATGCTCGGCGGGGAGCCCGGCGAGCTCGACATCATCAAGATGGCCGGCGGAGGGGAGCAGGGATGAGGCTGCGCGGCCGACGGTCGGGCGAAGCGGCACGGACGTACAAGCTCTGCTCGCTGTTGCTCTGCTACCCGGACGAGGAGCTGCTGTCGGCCCGGTCGGCGCTGGCCGCGGAGGCGCCGCCCGTGCTGGAGCCCTTCTTCCGCTGGTGGGCCGCCGAGGATCCCCTCGCCCTGCAGCAGCACTACGTGGAGACCTTCGACCTGCACCGGCGCTGCGGCCTGTACCTGTCCTTCTACGGCGAGGGGGACCGGCGCGCGCGGGGGGCGGCGCTGCTGCGGCTGAAGCGGATGTACCGCGCGGCCGGCCTGCCGCTTCAGGGCTCGGAGCTGCCCGACTACCTGCCGGTGATGCTCGAGTTCGCCGCCAGCGCGGGTGAGCGGGGGGCGCTCGTGCTGCGCGAGCATCGCGCGGCGCTCGAGCTTCTGCGCGCCGCGCTGCACGACCGCGGCACTCCCTACGCGGACGTGCTGGACGCCGTCTGCCTGACCGTCGGCGAGCCCTCGGCGGCCGACCGCGCCCGGGCGGCCGGGCTCGCGGCCGCCGGGCCCCCCGTCGAGCTGGTGGGCCTCGAGCCGGCCGGGCCGCCGGCGGTCATCCCGACGGGAGGCGGCTCACGGTGAGCGCCGGCAAGATCCTTCTGTGGATCATCATCCCCTACGCGGCGATGGCGATCTTCATCGTCGGGCACTGGTGGCGCTACCGGACCGACCAGTTCGACTGGACCAGCCGCTCCACCCAGCTGCTTGACCGCCGGATCCTCGGCTGGGCCAGCCCGATGTTCCACTACGGCGCGCTGGCCGCGGTGGGGGGCCACCTGATCGGGCTGGCCTTCCCGGCCTCGTTCACCAACGCGATCGGCATCCACGAGCACGCCTACCGGTGGATCGCCGCGATCGCCGGCGGGATCGCGGGCGCGATATCGCTGATCGGCTTCCTCGGGCTCGTCTACCGCCGGATCACGAGCGACCGCGTCAGGCGCAACACGACCCGGGTGGACTTCCTCACCTACCTGCTGCTGGCCGTGCTGATCGGGCTCGGGTGCTGGATGACCTTCGCCCACAACCTGGCCACCCACGCCCCCTACAACTACCGCAGCACGATCGCCCACTGGTGGCGCTCGCTCTTCTACCTGCAGCCCGACGTGGGGGCGATCGCCGGCGCCCCGCTCGTCTATCAGCTGCACGCGATCATCGCCTGGCTGTTCTGGGCCTCCTATCCGTTCAGCCGCCTGGTGCACGCCTGGAGCATCCCGCTGCAGTACATCGGCCGTCCCTACATCCTCTACCGCCGGCGCTTCCCGGCCGCCCCGTGGTCGACGCGGGGCGCTCCCTACCGGAGCCGGTGAGGCGCCGGGCGCCTCCGGAGAAGGTCCTCGATCGCCTGCTCGACGCCATCCCGCCGGCATCGGGGGCGGTGGTGATGGGCACGGGGATCGTCTCGGTGGCGCTGCTGCTCGACGGCCGGCACGTGCTCTCGGCGATCCTGCTCGTCCTCGACGGCTGCTTCTGGCTGGCGCTGGCGATCCTGCTTCCGGCACGCGCGGTGGCCGACCGCGGGCGGTTCGCCGCCGACAGCCGCCACCCCACCGCGCTCACCTCGATCGCCGGCACCGCCGTCCTGGGGACGCGCCTGACGCTGGCCGGCTGGGGGTGGGCCGGCTCGGCGCTGCTCGTCGTCGCGCTGCTCGTGTGGCTGGGGCTGGCGCCGCATGTGCTACGCCACTGGCGGACCCCCACGATCGGCGCCTCCTTCATCCTCACCGTGGCGACCGAGTCGCTGGCGCTGCTGGCGGCCACGCTCGCCCACTCCGAGCGGGCCGCCTGGCTGCTGTATGCGGCGCTGGTGCCGTTCGGGCTCGGGCTCGGCTTCTACGCCTTCGTGCTCAGCCGCTTCCAGCTTCGCCAGCTGGCGGTCGGGGTGGGCGATCACTGGGTGACCGGCGGGGCGCTGGCCATCTCCACGGTGGCGGCGGGGCGGATCGCGCTGGCCGCCGGGCGCACGGCCACGCTCGGGGGCGCCCACGGCGCGTTGGAGACGATCGCGCTCGTGCTGTGGTGCCTGACCATGGCGTGGCTGCCCGCCCTCGTCCTCGCCGAGGCGCTGCGGCCCCGGCTCTCCTACAACGTGCGCCGCTGGTCGACCGTGTTCCCGGTCGGGATGTACGCCGCCTGCAGCTTCGTCGTCGGCGAGCTCACCGGCACCGGCGGGATCGTCGACTTCGCGCGCGTGTGGGTGTGGGTGGCCCTGGCGGTGTGGGTGGTCGTATGCGCCGGCATGGTGGCCCGCGCCCCGCGGCTCCTGAGCGCGGGGCTCCAGGCCGCGGGCTGAGGGGCCGAAGACCGTGTCGTGAGCCGGCGCGAGCCGTCGAGAGCGGGCCGGCTCCTTCAATTGCCGGAGGCGGGATGCCCCCGAGAACCCATCGGTCTTGGGATGGCGGCCGACTGTGGGCCTCGCTAGTATTCACAATAGGACTGTGGAAAGGATACTCACGCGCGGGTGGTCGGGAGGGGTTGCTCTACGATGAGGACGGCGGCCAGCGGGTGGACGGTGACGATGAGCGAGACCGAGACCCGGGCAGAGCAGCTGGCGAGGTTCGCGGCCCAAGCCCGGTTTGAGGACATCTCCGAGCCGGCGCGGGAGCAGCTCAAGCTGCGCGTGCTCGACGCGGTGGGGTGTGCGCTGGGCGCGCTGGGGGCCGATCCGCCGCGGATGGTCCGCGAGCAGGTGGTCGAGTTCGGCGGCGCGCCGCTGGCGAGCCTGATCGGCGGCGGCCGAAGCGCGCCGGATCGGGCCGCGCTGTACAACGGCACGCTGGTCCGCTACCTGGACTTCAACGACTCCTTCCTGGCGCCGGGCGAGACGTGTCATCCGTCGGACAACCTGGCGCCCGTGCTCGCGGCGGCTCAGTACGCCCACGCGGATGGTCGCACGCTGCTGGCCGCGCTGGCGGTCGCCTATCAGGTCCAGTGTCGGCTCTCGGAGGTGGCGCCGGTGCGCGCGAGGGGGTTCGATCACACCACCCAGGGCGCCTACGCGGTCGCCGCCGGCGTCGCCCGCGCGCTCGGGCTTGACGCGCGGCGGACAGCGCACGCGGTGGCGATCGCCGGCACGTCGCTGAACGCGCTGCGGGTGACGCGGACGGGCGCGCTGTCGCACTGGAAGGGGCTGGCGTACCCGGCGATGGCGTTCGCCGCCGCGCACGCGGCGTTTCTGGCGATGCGCGGCGTGACCGGGCCGCGCGAGGTGTTCGAGGGCAACAAAGGGTTCTGCGAGGCGATCGCGGGGGGGTTCGAGATCGACTGGGCGGCGGAGGATCTCGAGTTGGTGCGGCGCACGATCCTGAAGAAGTTCAACGCCGAGATTCACTCGCAGTCGGCGATCGAGGCGCTGCTCGCGCTGCGCTCGGAGCATCGGCTGAGCGCCGAGCAGGTCGAGCGGGTCGAGCTTGACACCTTTCAGGTCGCCTACGACATCATCGGCGGCGGGGAGGAGGGCTCCAAGTACGAGGTGGCGACCAAGGAGGAGGCCGATCACTCGCTGCCCTACCTGCTGGCCGTCGCGCTGCTGGACGGCCAGGTGCTGCCCGAGCAGTATCTGCCCGCGAGGATCGCCGCCGAGGATGTGCAGGAGCTGCTGCGACGGGTGGAGGTGCGCCCCGACGCGGAGCTCTCGAGGCGGTTTCCGGAGCAGCACAGCGCGCGGGTCAGGCTTCGCCTGCGCGACGGGCGGGTGCTCGAGTTCGAGCAGCACGATTACGAGGGCTTCCACACCCGCCCCATGAGCTGGGAGACGGTCGCGGCCAAGTTCGACCGGCTGGCCGAGGGCCACCTCGACGCCGACCGGGGCGCCCGGATCAAGGAGGCGATCGGCGCGCTGGAGCGGATCGAGGTCGAGGACCTGACGCGGTTGCTCGAGATCACATCGACCTAGGACGAGGAGGCAGACATGACAACCGAGACGCTCAGCGCAGCCGACGAGCTCGCGTTCGCGTTCCTGCGCGCAAACCACCGCCCGGCGAAGCCGCGCACGCGCGGGGTGACCGAGATCCGCGGGCCGTACTACTCCGCGATGGGGCCGCGGTACCTGCGCGACGTGCTGGAGACGATGGGCCAGCACGTGGACGCGCTGAAGTTCGCGGGCGGCTCGTTCACGCTGATGCCCGAGCGCGCGCTCAGGGAGATCCTCGACGTCGCCCACGAGCACCAGGTGCTGGTGTCCACCGGCGGGTTCATCGAGCACGTCCTCACCCAGGGGCCCGACGCGGTCGACCGCTACATCGACGAGGTCGCGCGGGTGGGGTTCGACATCCTGGAGATCTCCGCCGGGTTCGTCTCGATTCCCACCGACGACATCCTGCGGCTGGTCGACCGCGTCCAGCGCGCCGGGCTGAAGGCCAAGCCCGAGGTGGGGATCCAGTTCGGCGCCGGTGGCGCGAGCACCCCGGAGGAGCTCGAGCAGGAGGGCACCCGCGACGTCGCCTACGCGATCGAGCTGGCCCGCCGCTGCCTGGACGCCGGCGCGTACATGATCATGATCGAGTCGGAGGGGATCACCGAGGAGGTCCGGACCTGGCGCACCGACGTGCCGGCGCAGATCGTTCGCGAGCTCGGCCTGGAGCACGTGATGTTCGAGGCCGCCGACCCCGAGGTGTTCGCCTGGTATGTCAAGAACTACGGCCCCGAGGTCAACCTGTTCGTCGACCACTCCCAGATCGTCCAGCTCGAATGCCTGCGGCGCGGGATCTGGGGCACCAAGAGCCTCTGGGGGCGGGTCGTCACCTATCCCGGCGCGGAGAAGTGAGACGGACCGCGCGCTCGGCGCGTCACGTCTGCGACTGCTTGGCGGCGTGCCGCCGGGCGTAGAGCTTCTCGCGGATCGTCATCGCGCCCGGGTGACCGCGGCCCGGCCACGGCGTCAGGAGCAGCAGGAGCCGCGCGGCGCTGGTCGCGGTCACCTCGTGCCGCTCGCCGGGCGAGAACTCGACCAGCAGCCCGACGCCGCCCGAGGTCCGATCTCCCTCTCCGGTCACGACCTCCACCTCCCCGGCGAGCACGACCAGCCAGGCTCGCTCGTGCACCTGGTGGTCCGACAGGCTCTCGCCCTCCGCCAGGTCCAGCGCGATGGCTCGCGCCGCGTCGCTGGAGGAGAGGATCTCGGGCAGCCGCGGCTTCAGATCCAGGGCCTTCAGGTTCCAGCTGTTCACCGTCGCTCCTTCCCGTAGATGGGTCAACCGCCGTCGGCGGCCATTTTGCGACAAGCTCGCCGGCTAGGCACGCTCGCGGGCTGGAGCAGGCGGGCCTGGTCGCGGCTGGCTCGGTGAGTATCGCGGCTGCGCCGCCGGCGCGGGCGCCGGCGCCTCAGACCCGCTCGGGCTGGGCGGGGGCGGCTTTGAGCTCGGCCCGCCAGGCGGCGGGGGCGGTGGCCCGGCGGGAGGCGGCGAGGCCAGGGCCGCGCAGGGCGCGGGCGCCGGTTTGCCGGGCGGGGGCGCCGGCTTGCGGGGCGGGGGCGCCGGCCCCCCTGGCCGTGTGGGCTCCGTGGATCAGGAGCTCGACCGCCCGCAACAGCCGGTCATCCCGTCGCCACGCTCGGCCGGCTCGGAGAGTCGGCTGCGGGGCGCGGGTCTCGGGAGCGGACATCACGCCGCGAGCCGCGAGGCGCGGCCCGAGCCGGGGCGGCCCTGCTTGCCGGTGGCCATGACGGTGAAGATGGCCGTGCCGACGATCACCGTGACGAGCACGTGGACTGCGAAGACGACGCCCAGCACCCACCACGACGTCGCCAGCGCCAGGAACGCGACCGCGCCGGTGACCACGAGCACGGCGGCGGTGAACAGCACGATCAGCGCGAGTCCCTGGCCGCTGTCATCACCGGCGGCCGGGAGCGTCTCGTAGCTCACGGCCGTCGGGGAGGGGAGACCGTCGTCCTGCGGAGCCTGGCGCGGCCTGGCGGGCGATTGGATCACGTATGCCATGGGCTCCTCTTTTCTCCTTTGGTCGTAGTAAAAACTCTACCACGGGCCGGAGGATTTACACAAGAAGGCTATGTAAACATTCTGACCTCTCCGGCGCCACGCGTAGCCGGGGCGTGGGCGGGTAAGCCTTCGAGCCATGGCGATCAGGCGGAGGGATCTCGCGGGCGCATGACCGGCTATCGACCGATGAAGGCGGTGCTCGGTGGCGAGCGCGAGTGCCATGGCCCGGGGTGGGTGTTCGAGCGAAAGCTCGACGGGGTGCGCTGCGGCGTGCTCAGGGAGGGCGGTGAGGTGCGCCTGCTCTCCCGGACGGGCGAAAGGCTCGACGACACCTACCCGGAACTGGTGCAGGCGCTGCGCGCCGACGGCCCGAACATCGTGGCCGACGGGGAGGTGGTCGCATTCGCCGGGCCGCGCACGAGCTTTGAGCGCCTGCAGCGGCGAATGCAGATCCGCGACCCCGAGCGGGCGCGACGCAGCGGCGTGGCGGTGTACTGCTACCTGTTCGATCTGCTGGAGCTGGTGGGGACGGGCTTCGACGAGGCGGCGCTCGAGCGGTTGGGGGACGAGCTCGAGCACCGCGAGCAGCCCTCGCCGCCGTTCGCCGCCGGTCAGCCCCCACGGAGCGCCCGCTGGGCCAGGCCGGAGCTGGTCGCGCAGATCGCGTTCACCGAGTGGACACGTGACGGCAGGCTTCGCCACCCGCGCTACCAGGGGCTGCGGAGCGACAAGCCGGCGCGCGAGGTGGTTCGCGAGGAGCGCGGATGACGCCCGCCGTCGCCACCATTCGGGCGGGGCGCCGGCAGGTCCAGGTGCCGCGGCCCGACAAGCCGCTGTTCCCCTGCGGGATCACCAAGGCCGACCTGGCCAGGTACTACGAGGGGGTCGCCGAGGCGATGCTGCCCCACCTGCGCCACCGGCCGCTGAACCTCGAGCGCTATCCCGACGGGATCGAGGGCGAGCGCATCGTGCAGCAGCGGGTCGGCCGGCACTTTCCGCCCTGGATCGGACGGACGAAGGTCGCCAAGGAGGACGGCGGGGCCGTGGAGCACGTGGTGGCAGCCGACGCCGCCACCCTCGTCTACCTGGCGGGCCAGGCGTGCATCACCCTGCATGCCTGGGCGAGCCGGGCCGACAGGCCCGAGCGCCCAGACCGGATGATCATCGATCTCGACCCCTCAGGGCACGACGCGTCGCAGGTGCGGCGGGCGGCACTCGTGATCGGGGGGGTGCTGCGCGAGCTGGGCCTGGAGCCGTGGGCGCTGAGCACCGGCTCCTCGGGCTTTCACCTCGTGTGCCCCCTCAGGCGACGGGCCGGCTTCGACCGGGTCCGCGAGCTGGCGCGGGGCGTGGCGGCGCTGGCTGCCTCGCGGGAGCCGCGGCTGTTCACCATCGAGCAGCGCAGGGCGAGGCGCCGAGGGCGGATCCTGATCGACGTGATGCGCAACACCTACGCGCACTCGGCGGTCGTCCCCTACGCGGTCAGGGCACGGCCGCACGCCCCGGTCGCCACGCCGCTGCACTGGGAGGAGCTGTCGGATCGCGCCACGCGCCCGGACCGCTTCACGCTCGCCACCGTGGGCCGCCGCCTGGAGCGCGACGGCGACCCCTGGCGGGAGATCGCCCGGCACGCCTGCGCGCTCGCCACGGCCGAGAGGCGGCTCGGCCCGGCGCTGGAGGAGGCCGGAGGGCCGCCCCCCACGGGCTGAAAGCGGCCCCCCCGCCGCTCACCGCGCCGCGCCGCCGCGGATCACCGCCGCGCCGCCGCGGATCACCGCGCCGCGCCGGCCACGGCGCCGCGCTTGTGCTCGATGCAGTCGAGCAGCTGGGCGTAGGAGTCGCAGAAGGACTGGACGCCCTCGCGCTCGAGCTCCGAGGTCACCTGCTCCAGGTCGATGCCGGCGGCGGCCGCCTCGGCGAGCGTCCGCTCGGCCGCCTCGGGGTCGGCGTCGAGCGTGCGCTCCACGCGCCCGTGGTCGGCGAAGGCGTGCAGCGTGTGCTCGGGCATCGTGTTCACGACATCGGGCCCGATCAGCTCCTCGACGTATCTGACGTCCGAGTAGGCGGGGTTCTTGGTGCCGGTGCTCGCCCACAGTGGCCGCTGGCGGTTGGCTCCGGCCCGCTCGAGCTCCTCCCACCCGTCGCCCGCGAACTCGCCCAGGTAGCGCTGGTAGGCCACCCGCGCCGAGGCGATGGCCAGCCGCCCCCGCAGCGGCGAGCCCTCGGGCAGGCGCTGGTCGACCTTGGTGTCGATCCGCGAGAGGAAGAACGAGGCGACCGAGACCACGTGGTCCAGCGGCCGGCCCTCCCGCATCCGAGCGCGCAGACCGCGCTGGTAGGCGTCGATCACCTCCTCGTAGCGCCCGATCGAGAACAGGAGCGTGACGTTGACGTTGATCCCCCGCCGGGTGAGCTCCTCGATCGCCGGCAGCCCCGCGCGCGTGCCCGGCACCTTGATCATCACGTTGGGGCGGCCCAGCCGCTGCCAGAGGTCGGTCGCCTGCGCGATCGTGGCATCGGTGTCGTCGGCCAGGTCGGGCGTGCACTCGAACGAGATGAACCCGTCGCGCCGCCCGCTCTCCTGAAACGCCGCCCGCAGCATGTCGGCCGCCTCGCCGACGTCGTCGAGCGCCAGCGTGAAGAACAGCTTCCGCCTGTCGCGCTCGCCCGCCCGGGTGAGCTCGCGCAGCTGCTCGTCGTAGAGGTCGGTGCGCGTGATCCCCTGGGCGAAGCTGGTCGGGTTGGAGGTCGCGCCGGTGAGGCTGAAGTCACGGATCAGCCGCTCGAAGGCGCCGTCGCGCAGCGGCTCGCGGTGCAGCAGGTCGAGCCAGATCGAGACGCCGGCCTCGTGCAGCCGCCGGAGGTTCGCGTTTGCCGTCATCGCTCGCGTTCTAGATTTTCCCGCGCTCGCGGCGGGGAAACCGCACCTCGCGGCGCGGGCGGGCCGCTCCGGGCCCGCTCGGGGCGGGCCAGGAGGATCGCCCCGGCGATCACGGCCACGAAGGAGATGACGCGGACGGCGCCGAGGGCGCCGGCGGGCACCTGCTCGTGGAGGACGAACGTCCCCGCCGCGATCGGGACCGCGTTCGTGAGCAGCGTCGCCAGGCCCGCCACCGTCAGCGCCGCCCCGCTCTGATATCCGATCTGAAGCAGCGAGGTGCCGAGCAGGTACCCGCCGATGAGCGGGATCGCGAACAGCAGTCGCGCGCCGCCCTCGGTTGCCACCTTGGTGCAGATGTCCCCCACGGCAAAGAACAGCCCGCCGGCGATGCCGTCCCCGACCCCGCGCTGCAGGAAGGCGCGGCCGCTGGTGAAGATCGACACGGCCGTGGCGGCGGTCACCGCCAGCCAGAGCGCGATCGCGGCCAGAGAGCCCTGAGCCTCGCGGGCGCTTCCGCCGCTCAGCGAGACCGCCAGGAGCCCGAGCCCCAGCACCGCGCTGGAGGCCCCGGCGATCTCGCGCCGGCTCAGGCGCCGGCGCGCGATCCGGGCCGTGGCGAGCGCGAGGACGCCCACGCCGCCGGCGGCCACGCTCTGGACGAGCGCCAGCGGGGCCAGCGCCAACGCCGCCACGTAGAGGGCGAACCCGCCGCTCTCCATCGTGAAGCCGAGCAGCCAGGTGCGGCTGCTCAGCAGCAACCGCGCCGAGCGCAGCGGACGGCGCAGGGAGAGCGGCGGGAGCCCCGCCACCGCCCCGTGCTCGCGCAGGTAGGAGAGGCTGATCAGGATCGTCGAGGCGAGCGCGAGAAGCAGCCCCACCGCGGTGCTGAGGTGCACGCCCTGCATTCTGCCCGTCGGCGGCCCGCCAACGCCTGCGGCTAGACTCGTGGCAGGGGTCGTTTGAGACATGGCTGCCACCGAGCGACGCCAACCACCTGTGGGCGCCACATCCGCGGAGGGCCGCGGCGGCCGCCGGGTGCTGGAGGTGGCCCAGGGCGTCATCGCCGAGCTCGACCTCGACGTGGTGCTCCAGCGGGTGGTCGAGGCCGCCTGCGAGCTGTCGGGCGCCCGCTACGCGGCGCTCGGCGTGCTGGACGAGTCGCGGACCGAGCTCGAGCGGTTCCTCACCGCCGGGATGGACGAGGCGACGCGGCGGCGGATCGGCACGCTTCCACGCGGCCGAGGAGTCCTGGGGGAGCTGATCGAGCATCCGGTCAGCCTCAGGCTGGCGGACGTGGGAGCCCACCCGCGGTCGTTCGGATTCCCGGCCGGGCACCCGCCGATGAGGACGTTCCTCGGCGTGCCGGTGTTCGTGCGGGGCCGCCCGTTCGGGAACCTGTATCTGACCGAGAAGGCGGGGGGCGCGCAGTTCACCGAGCAGGACCAGGAGAACGTCGAGCTGCTGGCCGAGCTTGCCGGGGTGGCGATCGACCACGCCCGCCGCTACAGCGGCCTGCGCTCCCGTCACGGCGAGCTGCAGCGGACGGTGGAGGCGCTGGAGGCGACCATCCAGATCGCGCGGGCCCTCGGCGGCGAGACCGACCTGGACGTGATCCTGGGGCTGGTGGCCAAGCGGGGCCGGGCGCTGGTCGCGGCGCGGACGCTGCTGATCGAGTACGAGCAGGGCGCCGAGATGCGGGTGGCGGCCGGCGCGGGCGAGCTTCCCCCGGGCCTGGTCGGGGGCGCCGTGCCGGTGCGCGGGACGCTGGCCGAGACCGCGCTGCGCACGGCCAGCACGCTGCGCCTGGAGGAGGAGGCGAACATGGCGCGCTTCCAGCGCCACGGCGTGGGGCGCCGCGGCGTGCGGGCGAGCGCGGGTCTGGTCGTGCCGCTGGTGTTCCGCGGCCGCGGCCACGGGGTGCTGATCGCGATCGACCGGCTCAGGGAGGGGCCGCGCTTCACCGAGGAGGATCAGCGGCTGCTGGAGGCCTTCGCCGCCAGCGCGGCGACGGCCGTCGCCACGGCCGAGTCGGTGGAGGCCGAGCGGCGCCGGCAGAGGCTCGCGGCGGCCGAACAGGAGCGCGCCCGGTGGGCCCGCGAGCTCCACGACGAGACGCTCCAGAGCCTGGCCGCCGTACGGCTGGGGTTGGCCGCACAGCTTCGCGGCAATCCCGACCCCGCCGCCCTGGCCGAGGCCGTGCGGGAGTCGGTGGCGCAGCTGGACAGCGACATCGCCGCCCTGCGAGCGCTGATCACCGACCTGCGACCGGCGGCGCTGGATGACCTGGGCCCCGAGGCGGCCATCGAGGACCTGGCCAGCCGCGCCCACGGCCGCGGGCTCGACGTCGACGTCGACGTCGACCTCGGCCGCGACGACGGCGCCAGGCTCGCCAGCGAGCTGGAGACCGCGATCTACCGCACCATCCAGGAGGCGCTGACCAATGCCCAGAAGCACGGCGGGGCGCGGAAGGCGTCCGTCGAGGTGCACGAGGACGAGGCGGAGATCCACGTCAGGGTTCGCGACGACGGCGGCGGGTTCGATCCCGCCGTGCGCTCGGGCGGCTTCGGCCTGGTCGGGATGCGGGAGCGGGTCGAGCTGCTCGGGGGCCATCTCGAGATCGACTCGGCGCCCGGCCGCGGCGCGACCGTGCGCGCGAGCTTCCCGCGGCTGACGCGCGAGGAGACGCCGGCTGGACGAGGAGCAGCCGCTGAGCTCAGCGACGACGCGGCGACCGGGCCCGGATGATCACGGGTAGGGGTGGCTGAGTGTTCCGCAACATCCTCGTCGCGATCGACGGCTCGGCGCACAGCGCGCGAGCACTCGCCGAGGCGGTTGACCTGGCGGAGGGAGGCGGCGCGCGGATCACGATCATCGCCTGCGTGCCGGAACCCTCCGCCTGGCTGCTGAGCGGCGCCGGGTACGGCGGCGCGATCGACTACGTGGCGCTCAACGAGGAGACCGAGCGCCACTACCAGAAGCTCCTCGAGCAGGCGGTCGCGGAGGTTCCCGACGACATCCCGGTCACGAGCCGGCTGGTGCACGGGCGGCCGGGCGACCGCATCCTCGATCAGCTTCGGGAGGGGGCGCACGACCTCGTGGTGATGGGATCCCGCGGCCGGGGCAACGTCCGCTCGCTCGTTTTGGGCAGCGTCAGCCACCAGGTGCTGAACGCGGCCCCGGCGGCGGTGCTGATCGTCCACGCCGACGCCGCCATGGGCGAGCCGGGCGGCCCCGAGCGTGATCGGCCGGCGTGACGCTCTGGAGTCCGGTGCGGCCGCGGCGCGGCTAGCCTGCCGGGGATCGAGGGCTCATCCAGACACGACGGGTTCGCCGGGAGGCTGGCCGAGCTGACCACGCTGCGGCTCGGCGGCCCGGCCGACCGGCTCGTCGAGGCGAGGTCGGATGAGGTGGTGGTGCAGACGCTGGCGGCGGCCGACGCCGCCGGCGAGCCCGTCCTCGTGATCGCGGGAGGCTCGAACCTGGTGGTCGCCGACGCCGGATTCGCCGGCACGGCGCTCCGTCTGCTGACCCGAGGCGTCTCGACGGCGGCGGACGGCCAGGCCGTGCGTCTGACGATCGCCGCCGGCGAGCCGTGGGACGCGCTGGTCGAGCGCGCGATCGCCGACGGGCTGGCCGGCATCGAGTGCCTGTCGGGCATCCCGGGGTCGACCGGCGCCACGCCGATCCAGAACGTCGGGGCCTACGGGCAGCAGGTGTCGGACGTGATCCGGTCCGTGCGCGCCTACGACCGCGGCGCGGGGCGGGTCGTCGACCTCGCGCCAGCCGACTGCCGGTTCGGCTACCGCACCAGCCGGCTCCGGGGCGCGGAGCGCTTCGTGGTGCTCGGCGTGACCCTGGAGCTGGAGCGCTCGGCGGCGGCGCGGCCGGTCCGCTACCCGGAGCTGGCCCGGGCGCTGGGGGTCCCGGTCGGCGCGCGGCCGCCGCTGGCGGCGGTCCGCGAGGCGGTGCTCTCGCTGCGCCGAGGCAAGGGGATGGTGCTCGATCCCGCCGATCCCGACTCGGTCAGCGCCGGGTCCTTCTTCGTCAACCCGATCCTGTCCGCCGCCGGCTTCGCGGCGCTCGAGCGGCGGGCGCTGGCGCGGCTTGGGCCGCGCGCCCGCCCGCCCGCCTGGCCGGAGCCCGACGGCGCGGTCAAGACCTCGGCGGCCTGGCTGATCGAGCGGGCCGGCTTCCGGCGAGGGTTCGGCGAGGGGCGGGTGGGGATCTCGAGCAAGCACTCGCTGGCGCTGGTCAACCGCGGCGGCGCGACCACAGCCGAGCTGATCGCCCTGGCGCGGCAGATCCGCGACGGGGTCCGCGCGCTGTTCGGGGTGACGCTCATGCCCGAGCCGACGCTGGTCGGCGTCGAGCTGTGAGGCGAGAGGGCGCCGGGTGGTATTTTCCTAGTCTCGGTCGTAAAAATCATCCGATGGAGGAACCAGCGCCGTGGCGTATGTGATCGCAGAGCCGTGCATCGGGGTGAAGGACAACTCGTGCGTCGAGGTCTGCCCCGTCGACTGCATTCACCCGACCCCCGACGAGGACAACTACGCGGAGGTCGACCAGCTCTTCATCGATCCCGAGGAGTGCATCGACTGCGACGCCTGCGTCGAGGCCTGCCCGGTCGACGCGATCTTCCCCGAGGACCAGGTCCCGGAGGAGTGGCAGCACTTCACGGAGCTCAACGCCGCCTACTTCAGGCCCGCAGCCGCCTGACCGGCGGCGGTCGCCGCGCCCGGGGGCTCGAGGGGGACCACGGCCCGCAGCCTGCCCCGGTCCACCTCGACCATGCCGCCGGTCAGCTCGACCCGCGCCCTCAGAAGCGCGATGCGCTCCTCGGAGATGGGCTCCTCGGCATCGACCTCGAGCACGAGCTCGCCTCCGCCGCTGGCGACGCTCAGCCGGCGCCCGCCGCCGATCGCCGACACCGCCTCCTCCACGATCCGGTAGGCCGAGGTCTCCAGATCCTCGGTCAAAGGGCCGTCCCCGTCGACGACGTCGATGCACACCTCCTGAAACCCCGAGGCCCGCGCCGCGAGCTGCTCGAGCGCGGCCCGCAGCCCGAGGCCGCGCACGGCGGGGCGCAGGCCGGCGGCGATCGACCGGAGCAACTGGATGGTGGTGCCGAGGTCCGCGCGCAGCGCCTCGAGGCCGGCGATCTGCCCGCCGCTGCTCATCCTGCGCTCGAGCGCGCTGAGGCCGAGCAGCATGCCGGTGAGGATCTGCGCCGCGTTCTCGCTCAGCTCGTGGGCCGTTTCGTGACGCTCGGCCTCCTGGCGCTCGAAGAGCTCGCGCAGCTGGCGCGCCTGGTCGCCGAGCTTCAGCTTCGCGTCGTGGAGCTGGGCCTGGATCACGGCCCGCTCGCGCTCGCTCTCGAGCAGCCGGGCGTTCTCGGCGGCGACGGCCGCCTGGAGGGCGAGGATCGCGACCGCCGCCCGCTCCTCGGCGTCCGCGGGCGAGGACCGGCTGAGCGCGATCGTGCCGTGGCGGCGGCCCCGCGCCTCGATCGGGATCGTCTGGCGCTCGCCGTGCCGGCGCCAGAGGCCCGACTCGGCGACCCCGCCGCCGGCGATCTGGACGCGCGCCCCCTGGGAGGCGGTCAGCTCCCGGGCCCGCTCGGCCAGCAGCGCGGGCAGGCGATCGGCGGCCTCCAGGTGCGCGAGCTCCAATCCGCTCTCCAGCAGCTGATGCTGGCGGCGCTGGGCGGCCCGCATGCGGTCGCTGAAGCGCCCTCCCACGCCGCCCACCGCGAAGTACGCCACACCGCGGGTCAACATCCCCACCACGCCCAGGTCGACGTTCGTCGACAGCGCCCATGCCCACAGCAGCAGCACGGCCAAGGCCGCCGCGGCCAGCCCGGCGCGCAGGCCGAACTCGGCCGCGATCAGCGCCACCGGCACCACGTAGAGCAGGGCGATCGCCTCCTCGGTGCTGGTGACGGTCGCGCGGATGGCGAACACGGCCGCGAACAGCAGCGTCGCCGTCGCCACCACCACCGGCCGCCGCTCGGACCGGCGGCGGATGGGGAGCGTCGCCAGGCGACCGATGACATCCCTCCGCTCCGCCATGGCCTCACACGGTACGGGCGCGGGCGGCGTCGATTCTCCGTGGCTTGGCGCGGATCGTCCCCGTAGTTTCCACGGATGGCCTCGTGTCTCGATGGCCGGGGATGGCACGACCGCTGAGGCGCCCCGGCGGCGGCCGGGGCTAGCCGAGCGTCCGCTCGAGCAGGGCGCCCAGCTCGCGGAAGTGGCGCTCGCGCGCCGCCGCGTCGAAGGCCGGGGTGTCGGCCATCGTGTAGCCGTGCCGGGCGCCCGCGTAGACCTCCGAGCGGTAGCGGACGCCGTGGCTCTCCAGCGCGCGCTCGAGCGTGGCGATCTGCTCGGCGGTCATGCTCGGGTCCTGGTCGGCGAAGCCGAAGTACAGCTCGGCCCTGAGCTGGCCGGCGGACAGGTGGGGGCTGTCGGGAGCATCGGTGACCAGGCCGCCGGCGTGGAAGCCCGCCAGCGCGGCGACCCGCTCGGGGTGGGCGACGGCGATCCGCCACGCCACGCGGGCGCCCATGCAGTAGCCGCTGAGCGCCACCGGGCCGTCGGATGAGACCTCGGTCAGATGGTCGAGGTAGGCCGCCCCGTCGGCGGCCAGGCGCTCGGGCGTGAGCTGCTCCATCAGCGGCCGGAGCGACTGGAAGAAGCTCGCGCGCTGCTCGGGGTCGGCGAGGTCCGGCAGCGGCTGGACCGGCGATCGCCCGGCGCGGTAGAAGAGGTTGGGCGCGAGCACCACATACCCGGCGGCCGCGATCCGGTCCGCCATCTCGGCGATCGTCGGACGCAGCCCGTAGGCGTCCATCAGGAGGAGCACGCCGGGATGACGCTGCTCATCCGGTGCCGCCAGGTAGGCGTCGGCCGTCCCGTCGGCGGCGCGGATCTCGACCTCGGAGACCATCGCCGCGCGACTATAGGCAGTCGCGGGCGACGACGCCGGTGTGGGAGGGACGCTAGGCCCCGAGGCTTGGCTGGGCGGCCTCGGCCACGCGCCGCGCCAGATCGCGCACCTGCTCGTCGGAGAGATGCGCCACGTCCAGCCCGGCTTGCTCGAGCTCGCGGCGGACGTTCTCGGTGGCGTGGATGGTGTCCAGCAGGTGGGCCAGCCCGGTCAGCACGTGGTTGACCGGCGGGTCGTCCAGGCAGCTGGTCCCGTTGACGGTCGACTTAAGAAGCCATGCGCGCAGCGCCTCCGCCTCGCTGAGGCTGAGGGCGAAGGCGATGCGGGGCTCGGGGTCGACGTCGGCGAGCTCGGGCTCGGTGATCTGGTCGGAAGTGCTCATGGTGGCCTCTCTGCGATGCCAGGTGGCTGGGCGCCTTGGGCTCATCGAAGCTGGCGCATGTATCGACCTCACCCAAGCGGAGCTTGAGCCCCGGTGGACGGCCGGCGCGCCTGCCGCTCAGCGGGGGAGCGCCGGGTCGCGGGCGAGCGCGGGGTCGCGGGAGAGCGCGGGAGGCTGGACCGGCGGCTGGGGCTGGGGCTGGCCGGCCAGGAACGGCACCAGCGGCGTGAGGGCGGTGTAGGTCGCCGGGCGGGCGGGGACCCGGTCGCCGATCACGTCGGCCAGCGGCGTGGCGGTGGCGTCATACAGCGTCAAAGGCGGCAGGCCGAGGAGCAGCTCGGTGGTGCGGAGCACGGCGGAGAACGAGCCTCGCTGGTCGGCCACGAGATGCCGGGGCCCGAGCGGCCGGACCAGCCCGCCGGCGGCCAGCAGGAACGTCCGCCCGACGTCCACGTGGTCGCCGGTGGCCTGCGTGTCGTCCTCGGTCAAGAAGACCACGGTGTCCTTCCAGAACGGGCTGTGCGAGAGGGCCTGGATGACCTGACCCACCGCGTTGTCGTTGTCGGCCACCATGGCCTGGGGCGTGGGGTCAAGCGGATTGGTGTTCGGGTCGAAGTCGACCGGTCCGCCGGCGTTCTGCGGCAGGACCATGAAGGTGAAGTTGGGCATGCTCGACTGGCAGGCGGCGTCGGTGCCGCCGCTCGACAGGCAGCTCCCGTAGGCGGAGGTCCACGCGGCGAGCGTGAAGCGGGAGTAGTCGCTCGGCTGCGCGCCGGGGTAGGAGCAGTCACCCGACGGACCGCCGCAGTACCCGATCTCGTGGCCGAAGGAGGGCGGTGGCGGCCCGTCCAGCGCGTTCCAGTTGTGAGACACGGTCTGGCCGGTCAGGAACAGGTTGGCGCGGTCGGTGTCCGGCCAGGTCTCATCGTCGCCCCCGCCGATCGGGCTCGGCCCCTGGCCCCACAGCGAAGCGGGCGCCAGGTCGGCCCGTCCGGCCGCCGTCGACGGCGACCAGTCGGTGGAGTACACCCGCTCGCTCAGGCCCAGCGGATTGTCCGCCGGGTTCTGGAACAAGCCGAAGATCGTCTGCGGGGGCGTGTCCATCGCCCGCTCCTGGGCGGCGACGTTCGGATCGAACTTCCCGCCCGAGGCATCGCCGCTCCACTCGCCACCCTCACGGCCACCGCGCAGGTTCGACGGGTCGTAGGACTGGGCCCAGATCAGCTGCAGGTAGGCGGTGTCGTTGCCGGACTCGAACCACTGGTGGCCGACCACCGAGGAGTGGAAGGCGTCGTTGTAGAAGTTGTCGGAGAGGTTGAACTGCTCGGCGATCAGGTGCTGGTTGGTGGTGTCCGGATAGGGGTAGACGGCGAGCGCCGGGCTGGCGTGGACATTGGTGAAGTAGCTTCCGGTGTCGCCGAAGTAGGCGTCGAAGGTCTTGTTCTCGTCGAAGATGTCGACCACGTGCAGCCTCCTCGGGTCGAGCTGCCCTCGGGAGGCCTGACACAGCAGGCCGCTGGTCACGGTCGACCCGTCGGGCAGGACGGCGCCCGCGCAGGGGTCGGTGGCCGGGTCGGTGAGCCGCTGGTCGTCGAGCGGGGCGAGGCGGTCGTTGGCCACCACGGTCGCCGTCCAGCGCCGGTACGCGCCCGAGCGTGCGGGCGGCAGGTCGATCGCCGAGACGCTGCCCTCGGTGCGCGACCCGGCGACCGGCGCGGCCTCCGGGTAGACGCCCGGCCCCGCGCCCATGCCGTAGAGGTTGGCGACGTACAGGCGGGTGCCCCCGGCGGGGCCGGGCGCGAGCGCCAGCGCGTCCGGGTACCAGCCGGTGGGAATGTAGGTGGCCGGGGAGGTGACGGTGACGCGGCGGCCCAGCCAGGTGACGGTCACCCGCTGGGCGATCGGCTGGCCGCTCGCGGTGAGGACCTCGACGGCGTTCAACCCGGCCAGCGCGACCAGGAGCCGCCCGTCGGGCGCCCACGCCACGGCGAGCGGCTTGGTCCCGAGCGGCGCCGTGGCCGAAGCCGCCACCGAGACCGTGCTCGCGCTCGTCACCGCGCCGGTGCCCGTGTCGATCCTCAGCAGCGAGACCTGGTCGCTGCCGCTGTCGGCCACCGCGAGCGTGGAGCGGTCGGGGGAGAGCGCGACGCCGGTCGGGTCGAGCCCGACCGGCACGACCTGGGTCTCGTGGCCCGAGCCGTCGGGGCTGACGCGGACGACCGAGACGGTTCCCGTCCCCCCGGCGCGCCGGGGGTTGGTGCGGTCGGCCCAGTTGGCCACGTACAGGTTGCCGGTGGACGGCGCGAAGGCCATTCCGAACGCGTCCCGGCCCACGGGGATCACGTGCTGGACGGCCGGAGAGGACGGATTGGAGACGTCGAGCACGGTGATCGGCGAGCAGATGGGGTCCTCGGACGGGGCGCCGCCGGGGCACGCCCCCGCGCTTGGGTCGGCGGCGTCGATGGCGCTCTGCGGGACGCTCAGGTTGCCGCCGACGAACAGCTTGTCCTTGACGGGGCCGGAGGCGCCCGACAGCACGAGCTCGCCGGGCCAGCCGAGCACGGAGGTGCCGCCACGGGCCGGGCTCGACGGGACCGGCCCCGCCGCAGAGGCGTCGAGCAGCGCCGGGCCGGCCTGCTGGAAGCGGTACACCCGGTCGGAGGCCCCGCCGGCCGCATAGACATCACCGCCCCCGTCGGCGGCGACCCCCAGCCACAGGTCTCCCACCAGCAGCGGCGCCGGGGCGAGCGTGCGCGCGTCGATCCGCTCGATCCCCTCGTCGAAGATCCCGCTCGAGACCGTGTAGACCGCGCTGCCGTCGGGGCTCGAGGTGATGCCGGTCGGCTCGCGCTCGGTCACCACCTGGACCCCCGCCGGGCGCAGCGTCCACCCCGTCGGGGTGTCTGACTGCGCCGGCAGCGCGGTGGAGGGCGCCGCGACCGAGGCCGAGGAGGGCGCCGCGACCGAGGCGGAGGAGGGCGGCGCGGCCGAGGCGGTGGTCAGGCAGGTGAGCAGCGCGGCGGTGGCCGCCAGGCGGCCCGCTCGCCGCCACGTCCGTCTCTGCCCGCCGCCTCCTGCTCGCATCGCCTCCGCCTGCCGATCCTGGTGAACACCGACATAACGCGGCCGGGGACGGGAGCGGCGGTTGAAATTCGACCGAGGGTCCCGGTGCCGAGCGATCGGGCTCGAGGCGCGCCGGGGTCGTTCGCCGCCGGCGGATACCCTCGACCGCACACGGTGGACCTCCACGTGCACGAGACCGACGGCGGCGGCAGGGAGGCGGGAAGGCGCCTTCGCAACGGGCTGATCTCGCTCGCGGTGCTGGTGGCGATCGTGGTCGGCCTGTTCCTCGCCGTTCCCGGGTTGCACGGCGTCGCGCGAACCATCGAGCGGATGCGCAGCGGCTGGGTGATCGCCGCCGTCGGTCTGGAGGTCCTCTCCTGTCTGGGCTACGTCCTGGCCTTCCTTCAGGTGTTCGAACGCGCTCCGGTCCGCTTCGGCGCGCGGGTGGCCCTGTCCGAGCTCGCGTTCAACGCCGCCGTCTCGGTGGGCGGGGCCACCAGCGTCGCGCTCGGCGCCTGGCTGCTGGTCGAGCGCGGCGCGCCGCTGGCCCGGGTGGCGCAGCGCTCCGCCGTGCTGTTCCTCCTGACCAGCGCGATCAACCTGATCACGTTCATCCTCGCCGGTCTGGCCCTGTTCACCGGCATCGTGCCCGGGCCTCGCAGCGCGCTCCTCAGCCTGGCGCCGGCCGGCGTCGGGCTGGTCGTCCTGGCGTTCTTCCTGCTGCTCCCGCGGCTGATCGACAGCAAGGCGGCGGCACGCCTGCCGCGACCCGTCCACGCCGTCCTGCACACGACGGCCTCGAGCATCCGCGACACCGCCGAGCTGCTGCGCCACCCCGACTGGCGGATCGTAGGCTCGATCGCCTACCTGTGGTGCGACATCGGCGTGCTGCTCGCGTGCTTCGCCGCCATCGGGAAGGCGCCCCCGGTCGCCGCGGTGGTGCTCGCCTACCAGATCGCCTACCTGTCCAACTTCATCCCGCTGCCGGGCGGAATCGGCGTGCTCGACGGAAGCATGGTCGGGATGCTCGTGCTCTACGGCATCAGGGCGACGCCGTCCACCGCCGCCACCCTCGTCTACCACGCGATCTCGCTGTGGATCCCCGCCATGTGGGGCACCCTGGCCTTCCTGATCCTGCGCCGGAGCCGCCGCCAGCCGCTCGATCTCCGGCCGAGCCGCGAGGAGCGCCGGGCCGCCCGCGCGCGCCGGCGGCGCGAGCGCGAGACCACGGTCTCCTCGCGGTGAGCGGCCGTCAGCTGCTCGAGGGCAGCGGCGAGTCGTTGACCCCGGCGCAGTAGCCGGTGCCCGCGTTGGCGGCGTCGCTCCAGAGCGACTGCACCGCGAACTGCCCGCCGGCGTTGCCGGTCATGTCTCCCAGCGCGCCCGGGATCGGCTCGGTTCCCTGTCCGGTGAGCGGGTTCAGGCCCACCCACGCGCACTTGTCGCCGTTCTCGTTGGCGTCGAGCGCGTCGTACCAGCCGCCGAGATAGGTGGGGGCGGCACCCGAGCCGACCACGTCCTCGGCGCCGGGATCGGTGATCGTCTCCTCGATCTCGTGCCCGACGACGATCGAGAAGCCGTCGAGCCGGCCGGTGGCGCCGCTGTTGACCGCGTTCTCGCCGCACACGTTGACGCCGCCCGAGTTGATCGCCAGCTGATAGGGGATGTTGCTGTAGGCGATCCCCTGCTGCACGCCGTCGTAGACGCCCGACTCCACACTCGGCCAGGTGTAATCGTGGAAGGCGCAGTAGCCCTGCGAGAGCGCGTTGGGGTCGCTCAGCCCGGGTGGCTGGACGATCACGATGTCGGCGTCGCTCAGGTCGGTGATCCCAAAATGCTGGACGGCCGCCTGGGCCTCCTGACCGAGCACGGTGAGGGTGTTGGTCGGCCCCGCGGCGTTGTTGAGGTTCGTGGCCGGCAGCGTGTTGGGGTTGGTGTCATCGACCCACAACCCGGCCAGGATGTCGGGATCGTTGGAGACGTGCCGTCCGTCGGCCTGGGAGTACTGCGCGCTGACCTCGGCCCACGAGGTTCCTCCCGCCTGCGCAAGGAAGTCGGCCACGTACCGTCCCGCCCCGTCCGGGTCGCAGGGGAGCGTGGCGCTGAGCGAGCCCTCGGTGATCGTCTCTGGCGCGCAGCTCGTGCCCGCCGGCCAGGCGCCGTTCTCCCCCCAGCCCCAGTAGACCAGATACTCCCTGGGGTGCACCTGGACGTGGCCTCCGTAGTAGGTCATGTTCCCGGGGAACGGGATGCCCAGCGCCGGCGTCTCGGGCACCGGGGTGCACGACACTCCCAGCGAGTACTGAGGACACGGCGGCGCGGGCGGCACGATCGCGCCGATCGCCTGGTCGTGCTGGTACTCCTTGAGGAAGTTGGGCAGGACGATCGGACGCGCGGAGGCTGACCCTGCGAAGGCCAGCACCGCTGCCGTCGCGGCTGCCGACGCCGCCCGTACTCGACTGCTCCTGAACACTTGTAGCTCCCGCTCCTTAGGGTCGCGGGTGCCCGCGCGGGCGCGGGACCCGGGATTGTGTGGCTCCGCGCATCTCCCTGCCGAGCGCGGACGTGACGGCCCATAAGCTAGCCGTGACAGGGTGCCGGTTGGGCCGACTTCAGCCACATATCATCCGTCGAGGTGGCGCGAATCGAGGACCCGGATCACGACGTCGTCGGCGTCCGCGCGGACAACCCGGGGCCGTTCACGCTCGCCGGAACCAACTCGTGGATCGTGGGCCGGCCGGCCTGGGTGATCGACCCGGGCCCGGCCCTCGCCGAGCATCTGAGCGCGCTGGCGCAGGAGATCGATCGTCGCGGCGGGCTGGCCGGGATCCTCCTGACCCATGATCACCGGGACCACTGCGAGGCCGTCCCCCAGCTGCGGGCGCGCTACCCGAGCGCCCGGCTGGCCGCCGCGCGGGGAGAGGTCGACGTGCGCCTGTCCGGCGGCGACCGCTTCGGCCCGCTCGAGGCGGTCGAGACGCCGGGCCACGCGGAGGACCACCTGTCCTATGTGCAGGGCGAGCTGGCGTTCACGGGCGACGCCGTCCTGGGTGAGGGCAGCGTGTTCGTCGGCGCCTACCGGGGTGCGCTCACGGCCTACCTGGAGGGGCTTGGCCGGCTGCGACGCAGGCGGCTGAGGCTGATCTTCCCAGGCCACGGCCCGGTGGTCCACGACCCCGCCGCCAAGCTCGACGAATACGTGGCCCACCGCCTCGAGCGCGAGCGGCGGCTGGTGGCGGCCCTGAGCGCCGGCGCGAGAACGGTGGAGGAGCTCCTGGACAGGGCCTGGAGCGACGCGCCCCCCGCGCTGCGCCCGGCCGCCGCGTGGACCCTGGCGGCGCACCTGGACAAGCTCGAGTCCGAGGGCCGGCTCGCGGCGGACGTCGAGCGGCCCCGGCTCGGCGGCTGAGCCGGACGGAGCGGCCGGCGGGGCGGGCGCGGGGCGGTCAGCCGCTCACGGGGACAGGCGCCGGCGGGCGATGTCCATCGCGGCGGCGAGCGGGGTGGCGCCGCTGGCGGCCGCCTCGTCGAAGATCTGCCGCAGCGTGTCGGCGATCCCTCGCGTGCGCCGCCGCGCAGCCACCGGGTCGTAGCCGGCCAGCTCCTCCGCGATGTTGATCAGGCCGCCGGCGTTGACGACGAAGTCCGGTGCCCACAGGATCCCCCGGGCGGCGAGGAGACCCGCCACCTCGTCGGTGGCCAGCTGGTTGTTGGCGGCGCCGGCGACGATCGCCGCGCGCAGTTGGGGCACCGTCTCCTCGTTGAGGATCCCGCCCAGTGCGCAGGGGACGAGCATGTCGACCTCCGCCTCCAGCGCGCGATCGGGTGAGATCCAGCGCGCCCGGAGCCGCGCGGCGAGCGCTCGCTTGGCCTCGTCGACGTCGCCGAGGAGCAGCTTGACGCCGGCGCGGGCCAGGCGCCGGGCGACGCGGGAGCCGACGTGACCCAGCCCCAGCACGCAGGCTGAGCGTCCCTTCAGGGAGGCCGAGGAGAAGACCCGCTCGCAGCATGCGCGCAGGGCGTACTCGACGCCCAGGGCGGTGAACGTGCTCGGGTCTCCCGAGCCCCCGCGTCCTCGGGCCAGCCCGGCCACGTGGCGGGTGCGCTGCGCGATCACCGCCATGTCGCGGCTCGAGGTTCCGACGTCCTCGGCCGTGATGTAGCGGCCCTGCAGCTCCTCGACGGTGTCGGCGAAGTCCAGGAGCGCGGCGTGGCGGCGCTCGGAGGGGAGGCGCGCGAAGGGCGGGAGCATGATCACCCCCTTGCCACCCCCCAGCGCCAGGTCGGCCACCGCGGCTTTGAAGGTCATCGCGCGCGAGAGGCGCAGGGCGTCGCGCAGCGCCGCCGGAGAGTCCTCGTAGGCCCACATGCGGCATCCCCCCAACGCCGGTCCGCGCACCGTCGAGTGCACGGCGACGAAGGTGTAGAGACCCGATCGCCGTCCCCGGCGGACGAGGACCTCCTCGTGGTCGAGCTTCTCCAGGTAGCGGTCTATCGCCGTTCCGCCACCCCTACTGGGAGGGGCTGCCGGAGGGGGTTGCGCCCGAGCTCGTGGTGGCGGTGCCGCTGCCCGTCGTCGAGCCCGAGCTCCCGGTCCCGCTGCTGGTGGAGCCGCTGCTGGTGCCCGACTGCGAGCTGCTGCTGGTGGTGGAGCTCGTGGTCGAGCCGCTGGCGGTGCCCGCGCTCGATCCGCTCGAGGAGGTCGAGGTGCTCGTGGAGCCGCTCGTGCTCGAGCTCTGGGTGCCGGTCGAGCTCCCGCTGGTCGGTACGGCCGAGCTCGTGCCGGTGATGCCCGGATCGGGCAGCAGGGCGGTGGAGGCGGTGGAGTCCGACGGGGTGGGGGCGCCGCCCGAGCCGTGCGTGGCCGACGCGTAGGAGGGGTCGCCCATCGCGCCGCCGGTTCCCGGCTGGAGTCGTCCGTTGCGCTTGTGGGCGGGGCCCGTCGAGGTCGAGCCCGCCGCGGTCGGCGCTTCGCCCGTCGCGGCGGGGGGCGGGCTCGGCGAGTAGCTCTCGACGGCGGCGGCGGGAGCGCTCGCACGCCACGCGGGCGGGCTGCCAGCGGGCGTCGGCGCGGGCCGGGACGCGAGGTGGCGGACGTGCGCGGGGGGCGGTGGTGGCGCGATCGTCTGCTGGATCTCGACGGCCCCGCCGGCCGTGGCAACCGCGGCCGCGATCAGCGTCGCCACGTGGCCGGTGGCTCCCACGGCGGCGATCCCGCCGCCGGCCGCCGCCGCTGCGCCGCCGCTCCCCGCCGCTCCGCCGCCGGCCGCGGCTGCTCCGCCGCCGAGAGAGACTCCACTGCCGGCCGCCGTGCCGCCCGCGGTCGCGCCGCCCCCCGCGCCGCCCGAGAAGCCGAGAACATGCGCCAACGCCGCCACCGGGCCCGCCGCCGGCAGGATGCCCGCGAACCGGCGGGAGAACCCGCGGACCTCGCGCCGGAAGCTCCGGCAGCCGACGCAGTCGCGCATGTGCCGGCGGGCGGTCGCGTTGGGGCGAGCGCCGCGGTCGTGGGCGGCGGCGATCTCCTCGCGGATCTCGCCGCAGTCGGTCTCGCGCGCCTGGGCGGACTCGGCCAGCGAGACGCGCGCGCGCACGAGCAGCGACTTGACCGCGGGCACGCTCACGCCGAGCGCCGCGCCCAGCTCGGCATACGAGAGCCCGGCCAGCTCGCGCATCAGCAGCGCCGAACGCTGCTGCTCCGGCAGCCGGCGGACGTCGGCGATCAGCCCGCGCAGCGACTCGCGCTGCTCGGCCAGCACGATCGGATCGCGCATGGGCGAGCGGAGGAGCTCGAGCACCTCGGACGGGGGCGGCGCCGGCCGGCGCAGCTCGTCGATGCAGCGGTTGTGGGCCACGCGGAACAGCCACGGCCGCAGGAGCAGCCGATCATGGCTTGAGCGCAGCCCGGCGTAGGCGCGCACGAACACGTCCTGCAGCGCCTCCTCGGCGTCCTGGCGCAGCGGCAGCATCTGGCGGACGTAGGCGAGCAGACGCTTCTGGTAGCGCTCGTGGATGACCGCGAACGCCTCGTCGTGACCCGCCCGGAACAGCGCGACCAGCTGGTCGTCGGAGCGGAGGCGGAGCAGGGGGGTCCCGATCGCGATCCTGGAGCGGGCGAGTGCCGCCGGAGCTTGAATCGTGGACGCTTCCACCTGACCCCCAGGTCAGTGTAGACGAGCCTGAGGCGAAATCGAGGCGGCGCTCCTCACCCTAACGAGACCATCACGTGCTTGATCTCGGTGTAGTCCTCGAGCGAGTACATGCTGAGATCCTTTCCGTAGCCCGACTGCTTGAATCCGCCGTGAGGCATCTCGGAGGCGAGGGGGATGTGGTCGTTGATCCACACGCACCCGAAGCGCAGCGCCTTGGAGACCCGCATCGCCCGCCCGACGTCGCGCGTCCACACCGAGGACGCCAGCCCGTACGGGGTCCCGTTGGCCCAGCGGATGGCCTCCTCCTCGTCGGAGAACGGCTGCACGGTGATCACGGGGCCGAAGATCTCGCGCTGGATCATCTCGTCGTCCTGCCGCAGGCCCGCCACCACCGTCGGCTCCAGGAAGAACCCGGGGCGGTCGGGCTCCCCGCCTCCCGTGGCGATCTCCGCATGCTCGGGGGCCCGCTCGAGGAACCCCTCGACTCGCTCGCGCTGGCGGGAGGAGTTCAGCGGACCGAGCGTCGTGTCGGCGGCGCGCGTGTCGCCGATGACGAGGCCGCGCGCCTGCTCCACGAGGCCGGCCACGAAATCGTCGTGCACGCGGGCGCTGGCCAGCACGCGGGTCGCGGCCGTGCAGTCCTGGCCCGCGTTGTAGTAGCCGGTGCCCGCGATCGTCTCGAGCGCCGTCTCCATCTCGACGTCGTCGAAGACCACGACCGGCGCCTTGCCGCCCAGCTCCAGGTGCACGCGCTTGAGCGTGTCCGCGGCGTTGCGGGCGATCCACTTGCCCGTCTCCACCGACCCGGTCAGGGAGACCATGTCCACCTGCGGATGGGTGACCAGCGCTTGGCCGGCCGGGTCGCCGTGGCCGCAGACCACGTTGAACACGCCGGCGGGCAGGATCTCAGCCGCGTACTCGGCGAGCTTCAGGGTCGTCATGGGCGTCGTCTCAGCCGGCTTGAGGACGATCGTGTTGCCGCCCGCCAGTGCCGGCGCGATCTTCCAGATCGCCATCATCAGCGGGTAGTTCCAGGGCGTGATCTGCCCCACCACCCCCACCGGCTCGCGGCGGATGATCGACGTGTAGCCGCTCAGATACTCGCCCGCGGCGCGCCCCTCAAGGCAGCGGGCGGCGCCGGCGAAGAAGCGCAGGTTGTCGACGATGAACGGCACCTCGTCGTTGCGGAAGGCCGAGATCGGCTTGCCCGCGTTCGCCGACTCGATCTCGCTCAGCTCCTCGGCGTGCTCCTCGATCGCGTCGGCGATCCGGTTCAGCGCCGCCGCGCGCTCCGCCGGGGTGGTCACCGACCACGCCTCGAACGCCCGGCGCGCGGCGTCGACGGCCCGATCGACGTCGGCCGCCGTGGACAGCGGCGCCTCGGCCAGCGTCTCGCCCGTGGCCGGATTGAGCACCGGCTCGGTCCGCCCCTCGGCTGGCTCCGCGAATTCCCCGGCGATGAAGTTCTGGAGGGTGGGCGAAGCCATCGGTCTGCCGGGCAAACCTACCACGGCGCCCGGGGCCGCGCCAAGCGTCCGTCCACCTGGGGGTCCGGCGAGAGCCGCGGCCGTCCGTGCCGGGGCGCACCGGCGGGTGGGGCGGCGGCATCGGGGCGAGGGCGCGGCCGCATGGCGAGGGTGCGGCGACATTGCGGCGGAGCGGCCGCGCCCCGAGGGCGCGGCGCCATCGCGGCGATACCCTTGCTGTGAGCACGATGGACCCAGCGTCAGGGATCGGAATCCCAGTTGCCTTCGGCGCCGGTCTGGTGTCGTTCCTCTCGCCGTGCGTGCTGCCGCTGGTCCCGGGCTACATCTCGGCCGTGGCCGGCGTCAGGCCCTCCGAGATCCGCGCCCGTCGCGTTTTGGCGCCGAGCCTCTGCTTCGTGGCGAGCTTCTCGGCGATCTTCATCGCGCTGGGCCTGCTCGGCCAGCAGGCGCTGCACGGCGCGCTCACCGGCCCGGCCGCGCTGAAGGTCTGCGGGGCGGTGATCGCCGTGATGGGCGTGCTGTTCGTGGCCGCCTCGCTGGTGCCCGGACTGGCGCGCGAGTGGCACGTGGGGAGACTGGTGGAGCGCGCCGGGCGCGGCGGCCCGTTCCTCACCGGCGCCGCGTTCGCGCTGGCCTGGACGCCGTGCACGGGCCCCACGCTGGGGGCGATCATCACCGCGGCCGGCGCCTCACACTCGGCCGCCCACGGCGCGTTCCTGCTGGCCGTCTACTGCGCCGGGCTGGGGGTCCCCTTCCTCGTCACGGGCCTGGCGTTCGGCACGGCCACCTCGGCGCTGGAGGTGGTCAAGCGCCACTACCCGATCGTGATCGGGGCTGGGGGCGCCGTCCTGGTGGCGATGGGCGTGCTGATCTGGACGGGGGAGTTCACGCAGCTCAACGTGACGGTCAGCCACTGGCTGCAGACCCTTCATCTGCCGAACCTGAATTCCGACACGTAGAGGCGCGGCCCGGCCGGGTAGGCGGCGTCGCGGTCGTGTCGGAACGCCGACCCGTCGGGGTATGAGGCTCCCGCCTCGTGTATGAAACTCCTACCTGCTGGGTAGGATTAGGCCTCCCTAACATGGTAGGCTCGGACGCGAAGCACCGATTAGGGTTCCCTAACACCGCACGCGCTTTCACTTGTCCTTTCCCCAGACAGTCGCGCTAGGCGCGCTCGCCGGCTTCACGATCTACCTCGGCCTGCCGATCGGGCGGCTGCAGCTGCTGGGCAGCCGGGGGCGCGTGGCGCTGGCGATGTTCGCCGTCGGCGTGCTCGCCTTCATCTTCGTCGATGTCCTCTCCAACGGCGCCTCGATCGTCAACGGCACCCTCACCCAGGTCAAGCACCACCATGCCTCGGTCGGATATCTGGTGTGGCTGGTCGTCCTTCTCGGTGCCGGCTTCGCCGCCGGAAGCGCCGGGCTCGCGCTGATCGAGCGGCGGATGCGGCCGCTCGGGCCCCGGCCTCCGATCGCAGGCGGCGCGGGCGCGGCCGCCGTCACGGGCGCGCAGGCCGACGTGCTGGCGCGCGAGCTCGACGCCGCGCGGCGCCGGGCGCTGCGGACGGGGTTGACGATCGCGGGAGCCATCGGCGTGCACAACTTCGCCGAGGGACTGGCGATCGGCGTGTCGGCCCGCGCCGGCGCGATCAGCCTCGCGACGGTGCTGATCGTCGGCTTCGCCCTGCACAACGCGACCGAGGGCTTCGGCATCGTCGGCCCGCTGGGCGACGTGAAGCCCTCCTGGCGCTGGCTGGGCCTGGCCGGCCTGATCGGCGGCGGCCCCACCTTCCTGGGCTCGATGGTGGGGTACGCGGTCACCAGTCACCCGCTCGAGGTCGTCTCCTACGCGGTGGCGGGCGGGGCGATCCTCTACGTGATCGGCGAGGTGTGGAACGCGATGCGCCGCCACGGCCACCGCGAGCTGGGGCTGATGATGCTGACGGCGGGCTTCATGGTCGGCGTGATCACCGACCTGATCGTCACCTACGGGGGCGGCTGAGCGGCGGGGCACGGGGGCCGAGTGGCGGGGCGGCTGAGCGGCGCGGCGGGGGCCACCCACCGGCACAACGTGAAAGAGCGCCCGCCCGCGGTGGACACGTGTCACGCTGCGCCGGTCATAGCCGGCAGCGCGTGACAGGTGCGCCTTGAGAGGCGTCGCATTGTCACGATGTGCCGGTTGGTTGGGGGCAACCCCCGGGGCCGCGTCAGCGCGGAGACCGGCGCGCCGCCAGCTCCCGCCTGGCGATCCGCCGGTAGCGCAGCGCCTTGGCGGCGTTGGCGCGCAGCATCGCCAGCCGCGAGGGCGGGACCTCGAATCCACCGAGCAGCCGGTGCGGGAGCAGGACCCACCCCGACTCCATCCACACCAGATCGCCGCGCACCTGGAAGTTGCGCTGCCAGGTGAAGTTCTCGGCGTGGGAGTGGGCGGTCAGGCAGGCCAGCCCTGGCTGCAGCGGCACGCCCGTGAGCTCGCCCAGGATCCGGATCCACCGCTCGGCGGCGTCGAGCGCCACCGGCACGCGAACCGAGAAGGGAAAGCCGTCGGGGCCGACGATCGAGAGCACGGCCGTGGAGTGGACGGCACCCAGCTCGGCCAGGCGCGGGTGCCATGCGGTGGCGCCGCCGGAGGGGTCGGCGTGGTAGCGCTCGGGCTCCTCGGAGTGCCCCGACCGCACCTCCTCCATGTGCGCACCGAACAGCTGGGGCTCGCCGGCCACCTCGCCGCGCGGCCACACGTACACCCGCTCGGGACGCACGTGGATGTAGATGCGCGTGAAGTACCAGTCGAAGAAGCGCCGGACCGGCCGGGGCGGGAGAAGCCTCCCCACGTCCGGGAGCTTCTGGGCCGACTCCCGCGCGTAGCGCTCCCGGTTGGCGTCCAGGTCGCGATCGTCGACCTCGGCCGAGCCCTGGACCAGGACCATCGGGGGGTCGACCAGCCCACTGCCGGTGGGGTCGGAGAAGAGCAGCGAAACCAGCGGGTTGGCGGCGGCGTCGCGGGCCTTCTTCGGATAGCCGAGGCCCGTGGTGACGTCGATGCACGGCGCGCCCGGGCTGTAGTACGGCGTGACCGGCCAGGTGATGGGCTGCCCCCGCTGATCGATCGTGGTCAGCTCGGTGGTGATGAAGCGGTCGAACACCGCCTGGACGTCGGCGGGCAGGGACGCGGTCACGCCCTCTCCTCATCGTAGCCCGGCTCGCCGGGGAGCACCACGCGGGCCGTCTCCCCGGAGAGGACCACCCGCGGCTCGACGGGGCGGATCTCGCGGGCGCGGGCGTGCTCGAGCAGCCCCTCGGCCGAGCCGAACGCCGACAGCTGCTCCAGGTGCTTGATCGTCGGGAACACGAGCAGGAGCTCGCCCCGGCGTCCCGCCTCCAGCGCCTGGGCCGGCGCGTACCAACGGGCCTCCACGACCTCGTGGCCGTCGGGTCGCGCCCGTGCCCCCTCCGGCAGCGGCGTGAGGTAGAACCACGTGTCGAACCGGATCTTGACCTGGGCGGGCGTGATCCACCGTGAGAACGGCACCAGCGCCGTCGGGTCGTCGAGCTCGATGGCCGCCTCCTCGGCCAGCTCGCGCAGGCCGGCCGCGCGCAGCGCCTGCTCGCCCTCGCCCTCAGCGCGGTCGACGGCGCCGCCCGGAAACACCCATGCTCCCCCCATGAAGCGCGAGGCCGGGTTGCGCTTGACCAGCAGGACCTCGAGGTCCTCGGCGCCACCGCGCAGGACGATCACAGTCGCCGCCGGGCGCGGGACGGTCGCCACGCCCAAATTCAGCTCCTCTCCGGGACCCGGCCTGTCGATTCGCGCCACCGCGAGCAGCCTACCGCTACGCTTGCCGCCGTGAAGTGGGTGTGCGAGTCGTGTGGGTTCATCTACGACCCGGCCGAGGGCGACCCGGACGGCGGGATCCCCCCGGGGACCCCGTTCGAGGAGATCCCCGAGACGTGGTTCTGCCCCGTCTGCGGCGCGCGCAAGCAGGACTTCTCCCCCTACGAGGAGTGACGGCGCCGGGCGGTCGGGGACCGCACTTAGCACGCCCTTAAGCGCGACCCTCTAGCTTCCGGGCGCTCGTGAGACGCCTGCTGCCGCTTGTCTGCGGCGCGGTGGCGCTGCTGGCGAGCGGCTGCGGCGGCGGCGCCAAGCCCGCGGCCGCCCCGCACGTCGCCCCGCCGCCCGTGACCCAGCTCCCGCCGCCCCCGCCGACCGGGATCCACAAGATCCAGCACGTCGTGGTGATCATGCAGGAGAACCGGTCCTTCGACTCCTACTTCGGCACCTACCCGGGCGCCGACGGGATCCCGGGCCTGGCGGGCAACCCGGGGACGGTGCCGTGCCTGCCCGATCCGGCCGGCGGCTGCGCGAAGCCGTTTCACGATCGCCGCGACCGCAACCTGGGCGGCCCGCACAACCAGGACAACGCGGCGGCCGACATCGACGGCGGACGGATGGACGGCTTCGTCGAGCAGCAGGCGCGGGCGCTCACCGGGTGTGAGCAGGTGTTCAACCCGGCCTGCGGCCACGGTCGCACCGCGGGCCGCCCCAACGTGATGGGCTACCACGACGGCGCCGACATCCCCAACTACTGGGCCTACGCCCACGACTTCGTGCTCCAGGACCACATGTTCGAGTCCGACGCCTCCTGGAGCCTGCCGGCGCACCTGTTCATGGTCTCGGCGTGGTCGGCCTTCTGCCCCAGCCCGGACCCGATGAGCTGCGTCAACCAGGACCAGAACCCGGGCCTGCCGCCCGACTTCCAGCGCAACAGCCTTCGCGTCAAGCAGCCCACCACTCCCACCTACGCCTGGACCGACCTCACCTACCTGCTGCACAAGTACGACGTCAGCTGGGGCTACTACGTCTTTAAGGGGACCGAGCCCGACTGCGAGAACGACGGCGCCATGTCCTGCGCGCCGGTCCGGCAGGGGCCACGAACCCCCGGCATCTGGAACCCGCTGCCGTACTTCGAGGACGTGCACCAGGACGGGCAGAGCGGCAACATCCAGTCGCTGTCCGCCTTCTTCGCCGCGGCCCGCGCCGGGACGCTGCCCGCCGTCTCCTGGATCGACCCCAACGGCCGCGTCTCCGAGCACCCTCCGGCCCTGATCAGCGCGGGGCAGACCTACGTCACGGGGCTGATCAACGCGATCATGCGCAGCCCCGACTGGAGCAGCACGGCGATCTTCTTGGCGTGGGACGACTGGGGCGGCTTCTACGACCACGTCGAGCCGCCGTCGGTCGACGAGAACGGCTACGGCATGCGGGTTCCCGCCATGGTGATCAGCCCGTACGCGCGCCGGGGGTTCATCGACCACCAGACGCTCAGCTTCGACGCCTACTTGAAGTTCATCGAGGACGACTTCCTGGGGGGGCAGCGCCTGGACCCCAAGACCGACGGTCGCCCCGACGGCCGCCCCGACGTGCGCGAGAACGCGCCCCAGCTTGGGAACCTCGCGCTGGACTTCAACTTCTCCCAGCCCCCGCGCCCGCCGATCATCCTTCCCCTCCACCCCCGCACCGATCTGATCGAGCCCTCGCCGTTCGCGATCGCGAGCGCACCCGGGGGCATCGGGCTGGGGTTCGGGCTGCGGGCGGCGGCCATCAGGGCCGCCGCCGCCTACCTGGGCATCACGGCCGAGCAGCTGCGCAGCGAGCTGCGCGGCGGGCTCACCATGCGCCAGATCGCGCGGCTGTACGGAAGGCCGTTCCGTCAGCTGCGCCAGGCGGTGGCGCGGGAGCTGGGCGCTGAGCTTCGGTAGGGCGCGTCAGGGCGACTCGGCGCCGACCGCCAGCCGCGCCGGATGGACGGCGCAGCCGTCGCCGCCGCCCCGCTTGACGGCGTACATCGCGCGGTCGGCGCGCTCGAACAGGGCCCGGGCGTCGAGCGGCGAGGACTCGATCGCTGCGATCCCGATGCTCACGGTAACGCAGCCTTGGTTTCGGGGGTGGCGGCGGCCCGCGACGATCACCGACTCGGCCACCGCCCACGCGTCGGCGGCCGACGCGCTCGGCAGCAGGACCGCGAACTCGTCCCCCCCGATGCGCGCGACCACGTCGGTGGCTCGGAGCTTCCTGCGCAGCACGCCGGCGGTCTCGATGATCGCGCGATCGCCCGAGAGGTGCCCCCGCTCATCGTTGATCCGCTTGAGCCCGTCGATGTCGATCAGCAGCAGCGCCCCGGCGGCGCCGTAGCGCCGCGCCCGCGCCAGGTGGCGCTGGAGCTCGGCCTCGAAGCGGCGCCGGTTGAACAGGTCGGTGAGCGGATCGGTATCGGCCAGGCGCCTGAGCTCGCGCTCGCGGGCGAGCCGGTCGCGGGCGTCCTCGACCATCGCCACCGCCCAGACCGCGCCGTCGAGCGCAACGGGGTGGACGTTGAGCTCGGCCCACACCGTCTCGCCCGCGCCGCCCAGGAGGCGGACCTCTTGGCGCAGGCGATCGGACGCGCCGCCGCGCAGACGGTCGAGGCCCGACTCGATCCACCCGCGGTCATCGGGATGGGCAAGCTCGGCCAGCGGGCGCTCGACCAGCGTCTCCTCGGCACGGCCGAGCAGGTCGCACACCGGCGCGTTGGCGGCCACGACGCGCGCGTGGTGATCGATCACCACGAAGCCGAAGCCGGCCTCGACCGCCCGCCTGAAGATGTCATCCCCGCGCTCGCCGTCCCTCACGGGGGGCCGCCGATGGCCAGATCGCGGTCGCCGACGCCAGGGGAGAGGCGTGCGACGACCGCGACCGGTGCCCCCAGGCCATGCCCCCTCGCACAGTCGATCCGCCCGCGATGCCCCGCGCGGGCCCGATGCCCAGAACGCCGCCCGCAGGTTTGCGTTCCAACGACATCCTGGTGGGTCACTAACGCTCCCGAACGAAATCGACGGTGAGTTCTGTGACGCCCCCGACGCCGTCGCCCTGCGACCGCTGCGAGCGCGAAGATCATCCATGAACCTCGGCTCTGCACTCAACCTCAGATCAGAGCCGACGTTGAAAAAGCAACTAGACTGTAGCCTGTTCGGCGGTATCGCGCAAGCCCGCAGGAAGGTTGACCCGGTGGCGGGGAGCCAGCGGAAGCCCAGGGGGCCTGGGGAGCACGGGCCCTCTGGCGGCGGTCAGCTCCTCTCGCGGATCACCAGCGAGATCGTCTCGCTCGTGCACGAGCACTACGGGCGAGGGCCCGTGCGGGCGAAGACCTACGCGCTCGACAATCTGATCGTCTGCGTCCTCTGGGACGGGCTCACGCCGGTCGAGAGGACGATGATCGCCGCGGGCGAGCCCGAGCGGGTGCTCGCGCTGCGGCGGGACTTCCAGCGGCTGATGGAGACCCGCTACAGCCGGGTCGTCGAGGATCTGGCCGGTCGCCGGGTCCTGGCCTTCCTCAGCCAGGTCCACGTCGACCCGGACATCACGGTCGAGATGTTCCTGATGGACGGTCCGGTGCCGGGCTTCGGAACGGTCGAGCAGGTCGTCGAGGGACCAGGCGAGGAGCCGGAGGACCTCATGCCGCCGCCGGAAGGGGCCTGATCGCCACCTCGGCGATCGAGGAGGCGAGCACGGCGACCAGCCGGCACAGGTCGGGATCGGAGACCGACCGGGGCGCGTGGAGGACCACCACGTCGCCGGTCGCCCGGAGCCTGACCCCGCGTCGCCGGGCGGCCGCCGCGACGAGGACCGCGACCCGCTCGCCGGGCCGGCCCGCGAGGCGCACGTGCGCGCTGAGCCCCCGTCGGCTGACCTCCACCACACTGGGCAGGACCGAAACCCGCCAGGCCAGCGTCCGCTCCAGCAGCTCCTCCGTGCCGGTCATGCGCGCAAGCTAGCTCGCGGCTCGGTCGGAAACCCCGTCTGACAGCCTTCCGCGGGTGACGCGAGGAGCTTCGCCGCGCCGCCAGCTGGGGGCCGCGCTCGTCCTGATCGTGATCGCGCTCGTCGTGGTGGTCGCGATCCGCGGCGGGGGCGGCCCGTCGCCCGCCCCCAGCGCCCGGCGGGTCGAGTCGATCTTCCAGGACGACGACCACCTGCTGTATGCCAGCACGCCGGTGGTCACCCACACCCTCGACGTGCTGGCCGGCCTCGGGGTCGACCGCCTGCGGGTGACCCTGCTCTGGAAGGCGCTCGCGCCATCGCCGACGAGCGCCACGCCGCCGCCCGGGTTCGACGCGGCCAACCCGTACGCGTACCCGGCGGGCGCGTGGGCGCCATATGACCGCCTGGTGGAGGAGGCCCGAGCGCGGGGCATCGGCGTCGACTTCGACGTGACCGCTCCCGGGCCGCAGTGGGCGATGGCTCGGCCGGCGCCGGCACCGAGGTACGCTGACCACTGGGCGCCCTCGGCGGTGGCGTTCGGCGAGTTCGTTCAGGCGGTGGCCACCCGCTACAGCGGGGTCTTCCCGCCAGCGCCGGGGGCGG
>Ga0209810_1000869_pt1 | contig 54585 bp, 41 predicted proteins | sample Coa_R1_7_FD_187159 | JGI IMG/M metagenome (GOLD analysis project Ga0209810, IMG submission 187159) | Surface soil microbial communities from Centralia Pennsylvania, which are recovering from an underground coalmine fire - Coalmine... | ecosystem: Environmental > Terrestrial > Soil > Unclassified... | reverse complement strand
GGGGCGCCCTCGGCTCCGCCCAATCCGGCGCTGGGAATGATCAACAACATGTTGACCAATCCGCAGCAGAACACCCAGACCACGACCATTCAAAACAATCCGCTGTTGGCCGGCGGGCTGGCGGGCATCCTGTGGTTTGAAGGGCTCAAGCTCGTCAAACCTGGGCTAGGCCGCTGACCGCGCCGGGGAGCGCCGCGCTCGCCGCGCGCCGCGCGCATCCATTACCCTATAGCCAAAGCGCGAAGACACGCGGCGCCTGAGGGGGCTATGGCGGCACGGCGCATCGCGGTGCTGACCAGCGGCGGGGACGCACCGGGGATGAACGCAGCCATCCGCGCGGTGGTGCGGAAGGGGCGCGACCTAGGACTAGAGGTGCTCGGCGTGCGCTACGGCTTCCAGGGCCTGATGGACGGAGCGTTCGTGACGCTCGACTCGCGCGCCGTGAGCGGCATCTTGCGGCATGGGGGGACGATGCTGGGAACGGCGCGCGCGCCGGCCTTCAAGACCGCTGCCGGCCAGCGGCAGGCGCTGGAGCAGCTCGCGGCCCACCGTATAGACGGGCTGGTGGTGATCGGCGGGGATGGCTCACAGACCGGCGCCCTGGCGCTCTCCCGGCAGGGGGTGCCGGTGGTGGGGGTGGCGTCGACGATCGACAACGACCTCGCCGGCTTCGACATCACGATCGGCGTCGATACCGCGCTTAACACGGCCGTGGAGGCCATCGATCGGCTGCGCGATACAGCGACGTCGCATCACCGGGCGTTCGTGGTCGAGGTGATGGGGCGGGGATCGGGCTACCTGGCGCTGGCGGTCGGCGTGGCGGCGGGCGCCGAGGTGGTCGTGCTGCCCGAGGTGCCGATCACCTTGGAGGAGATCGTCGCGGCGCTGCGGGCCGCCTATATCCAGGGGAAGGCGCACTTCATCCTGGTGCTGGCCGAGGGCGCTGGCTGGACCGCCTACACGCTGAGCGACGCGATCCAGGCGGCCGATCCGGGCTTCGAGTCGCGCCCGACAGTACTGGGCCACGTGCAGCGGGGCGGCCCGCCCACCGTGTTCGACCGGCTGCTCGGCACGCGGCTCGGCGCCGCCACGGTCGAGGCGCTGGCGGCGGGCGAGGCCGGCTTCGTGGTCGGCCTCGCGCGGGGCCGGGTGACGCGGGTGCCGCTCGCCGAGGCCTGCGTGCGCACCAGCAAGGTGGACCCAGCCTTCTACGAGCTTGCCTTGGTGCTCGCGCGCTAGGGTGCCCCGCTGTCCGTTTGCGCCTTCCTAGCCGGTCAACGTAGTGCAGGTGTGAGGGCGAGGCGATGCAGGTCCAGCAGCCGCCACCGAGTGCGCCCGCTGACCTCCAGCCTGGTGAGGCGCCCGCCGCATCGGCTGCCGCCCCGCTCCAGCGGCCCTTCCGGGCGATCGTCTTCGACTGGGATGGCACCGCGGTGGCCAGCCGCCAGGAGGCGGCTACCGCACTGGCCGCGCTGCTCGCGGCGCTGCTGGAGCGGGGCGTCTGGATCGTCATCGTCACCGGGACGCACTTCGGCCATATCGACCGCCAGCTCTGCCACCTCCTCCCTCCGGCGGTGCGCCGCCGCCTGCTCGTCTGTACCAACCGCGGATCGGAGGTGTACGGCTTCCGGCCCGACGGCACACCCGTGTGCCGCTACCGCCGCCTGGCCACAGCAGCGGAGGAGCGCGCGCTCACCGTGATCGCCGAGGCGGTGCGCGACCAGCTCGTGGCCCAGACAGGGCTCGAGATCCGCATCGTCTACGACCGCCTCAACCGCCGGAAGATCGACCTGATCCCCGTGCCGGAGTGGGCCGACCCGCCCAAGGAGCAGATCGGGGCCCTGCTGGCGGCGGTGGAGGCGCGCCTGCAGGGCGCCGGCCTCGCCGGCGGGCTCGGCGAGGCTTTCCGGCTGGCGCAGCAGCTCGCGCAGGCGTATGGCCTGCCGGAAGCGCGCATCACCAGCGACGCGAAGCACATTGAGGTGGGCCTCACGGACAAGGGCGACGCGCTAGCCTGGGTGCGGCAGCACCTCTTCGGGCCCGAGGGCATCGCCCTGGCCGACGTGCTCATCGTGGGCGACGAGTTCGGGCCCGTGGCCGGCTTCGCGGGCAGCGACGATCGCCTGCGCCAGGAGGCGCCCGGCGCGGTGGTGGTCTCCGTGGGAGTGGAGCCCAACGGGGTGCCGGCGGGCGTGCTGCACCTGGGCGGAGGGCCGGCACGCTTCCGGGCGCTGCTCGCCGACCAGGTCGCGCGGCACCCGCAGGCCCGCGTGGGGTCCGGAGAGCAGCCGGCGGGCGAGCGCCGGCGCGCGGAAGGGCGGGAGGCCGCGGACTTGCTGGCACCCACGCCCGATCCCGCCTGGCGGCTGGAGGTGCCGAGCTACCAGCCCGCTCTCGAGCACGAAGAGGAGACCCGCCTGGCCATCAGCAACGGGTTCCTCGGCGTGCGCGGGTCGCTCGAGCAGCCGACGCGGGCGTCGCGGCCGCGGACCTTTATCGCCGGGCTGTTCGATGTGCCGGCGGAGGGGGTGGCGGTGCCAACCCTGGTGCCCGGGCCCGACTGGCTGCGGCTGCGCCTGCTGCTGGACGGCGAGCCCTTATCCCTCGAGCGGGGCGAGCTGCTGACGCACACCCGCACGCTCGACTGGCGCCGCGGGGTGCTGCTGAGCGAGTGGCGCCAGTGCGACCCGGCGGGGCGGGTGACACGGCTGCGCACCCTGCGCTTCGTCTCGCTCGCCGAGCGGGCTCTGGCGGGACAGCTGGCCGAGATCGCGGTCGAGCAACCGACGCCGCTCACGCTGGAGGCGCGGATCGAGCCGCCTGCCACGGGCCTGCAGCCTGTCTGCATCACGGCCGAGCTAGGCGTGTGGCGCACGCTGCACGCCGCACGGCAGCTGGCGCTGGCCTGGGCGCCGGCCCTCCAGCGGGGGCGCCGGCGGCTGCGGCCGCACGCGGGGGAGGGCCTACAGCGCTGCTGGCACTGGCCGGCGGCACCCGGCGAGCCGGCGCGCTTCTCGCGGCTGGTCGCGGTGGCGCGCGGCGGTGCGGGCGAGGACCCGGCGCCGGCGGCGCGGGCGACGCTCCGCCGGGCACGCCGTGCGGGGCTACGCCGGCTACTCGCCGCGCACGCGCGCGCCTGGGCGGCGCGCTGGGCCGCGAGCGATGTGGTGGTCGAGGGCGACGCGGCGGCCCAGCGCGCCCTGCGCTACGCGCTCTACCACCTCAACAGCGCCGCCAACCCCGAGGACCCGCACGTGTCCATCGGCGCGCGGGCGCTGACCGGCGACGCCTATTTCGGCCACGTCTTCTGGGATACCGAGATCTTCCTGCTCCCCTTCTACGCCTTCACCTGGCCAGCGGCGGCGCGCGCCCTGCTCCTGTACCGCTACCACACCCTGCCCGCAGCCCGCGCCAAGGCCGCCCGGCTCGGCTACCGCGGCGCGCTCTACGCCTGGGAGTCGGCCGACACCGGCGAGGAGACCACCCCGCCGTACGTGATCGGCCCCGACGGTCAGGTGATCGTGATCCGCGCCGGCACCGACGAGCAGCACATCAGCGCCGACGTCGCCTATGCGGTCTGGCAGTACTGGCAGGCCACGGGCGACACCGCTTTCTTGCTCGAGGCCGGTGCGGAGATCATCCTGGAGACGGCGCGGTTCTGGGCCAGCCGCGCGACGCTGGAGGCCGACGGCCGCTACCACATCCGTGGGGTGATCGGCCCGGACGAGTACCACGAGGGGGTAGACGACAACGCCTACACCAACGGGATGGCCCAGTGGAACCTGGAGCGGGGCGTGGAGGTGGCGCGGCTGCTCGCGCGCCGCTGGCCGGAGCGCTGGGCGGCGCTCGAGCAGCGGCTCGGGCTCACGGCGCTAGAGATCGCCCAGTGGGAGGAGGTGGCCGCCCGGCTGGTGACCGGCCTGGACCCAACCACCCACCTCATCGAGCAGTTCGCTGGCTACTTCGCGCTGGAGCCGATCGATCTGGCTGCCTACGAGCCACGTACCGCCCCCATGGACGTGTTGCTCGGCCCGGAGCGGACGCGGCGCTCCCAGGTCATCAAGCAGGCGGACGTGGTGATGCTGCTGGCGCTGCTGTGGGAGCGCTACCCGCCCGAGGTGCGGGAGGCGAACTTCCGCTACTACGAGCCGCGCTGCGGGCATGGCAGCTCCCTGAGCCCGCCGGTGCACGCCCTCGTGGCGGCGCGGCTCGGGCTGGTGGAGCTGGCCGAGCGCTACTTCCACCAGACCGCAGCCATCGACCTCGACGACACGATGGGCAACGCCGCCCTGGGGGTGCACATCGGGGCACTGGGGGGGCTGTGGCAGGCGACCGTTCTGGGCTTTGCCGGCCTGGCCCTCCGGCCCGACGGGCTGGCTTTCACGCCTCACCTGCCGCCGCGCTGGCGCGCGCTGCAGTTCAGCGTCCAGTGGCGCGGCCGACGAGTGCGGGTGCGCATCGCGCAGGAGCCGGCGCTGTTCACGGCGACCCTGGAGCGCGGCCGGCCGCTCACCATCGCCGTGGGGACGTGCCGCTACCGCCTGGGGCCCGGCCAGGCCATCGAGTGCCGCTGGGACCGGGCGCTGGCAGACGCAAGTAGGATTGAACGATGAGCAACAATGACTCGGAGCACACTGCGCGCTCGAAAGTCCTGGTGGCCCTCGACGGCTCGCCGGCCGCGGCCACCGCGCTGCCCCTGGCCCGTGTGGTGGCCCGCCAGCTGGGGGCACGGCTCGAGGCCTTGCACGTCACCGACGATGCCGCGCGGGCAGCCGAGGTGTTGCCGCAGCTCCAGCACGTCCTGGAGGAGACCGAGCCTATCCAGCTGCGGGCTCCCGTCCACGATCCGGCCGCGGGCATCCTGGAGGCGGCCGCGGACCCTAACGTCGTGTTGCTGGTGCTCACGACCCATGGCCGCGCGGTGGAGCCCGGGCGCCAGCTGGGGCGCGTGGCAGAGGCGGTGATCGCTGCCACCAGTCGGCCCATCATCGTCGTGCGGCCGGAGGCAGCTGCCGCCATGGGGGCGCGGGAGCTGCAGCGCCTGCTGCTGCCGTTGAACGGCACACCCACCACGGCTGCCGCTCTGCGCCCGGTTATCGAGCTGGCCGGCCAGCTCGGGGCGAGTATCGATCTGCTCTACGTCGCGGCGCCCCACCAGGCCGCCGCCGAGGAGCCGGGCAGCATCGGTGCGCCGCGCTATGTCGATCAGCCGCAGCACGAGTGGCCGCAGTGGGCGCAGGAAGTGATCGAGCGGCTGTGTGCCTGCCTGGCCCAGTACCCGACGGAGGTGCCGGTGCGGATGTACCTGGCGCAGGGGGAGATCGGCGCCGAGATCGCGCGCTTCGCGGCCACGCACGGCGCCGATGCCATCGTTCTGGTGCGGCGTAGCCACCTGGAGGCGGGGCGGGCGCGGGTGCTCCGGGCCGTGCTCGGCCATACCCCCTGCCCGGTGCTCCTCGTCGGCGCGCCAGCGTGACCCGGTGCAGCGCTGGTTTATATTTCGCTCATCCCTTGCTCAGCCCAGGGCTCCATCCGATAGTAACTGGGTCATCACAAGAGTGGTTGACTGCTACAGCGCTCTCGGGAAGTGAGCTTGCCAATTCACGGCTGCCATCGAGCACATCTTCTTTGGCAATACGGTATAGGTGAGCGTTTTAGCGATCTATGCGCTGGATTAACTCCGATAACCAAGCTACCACACTATCCTTATTCCGATCAACTGCAGGGATCGCATCCCAAGCTGTTTCGAAATCCAAAAGAAATTGCAGCACTGAAGTGTCATCCATCCATAGAATACAGCGCGGCCCAAAATTCGGCCATGTATTGACTTGTGTTGATCCGTAAGGATGTACGGCACGCAGCATAGCCATCTTTGTGGATTTAATCGCCAACCCTAGATCTGGTCGGCTGCTCGTGAGCCCAACTTCATAGGCATCATGTGTTTCGATAAGCCGGATCCAGTAGCGTATATGTGCTATACGATCTCCAAGAGAGCGCGGGTGCTGTACTGCAGTCAAATAGTGCTCGATACTAGTCTTATAGTAGATACTACGCCCACCGTAACGCATCAAATTCTGCAAATATGCGTAGTATCGCTGTTCACTGATCTGACGCCACTGCTCACGTAGAGCAGACGATTGCAGACTGGGAGGATAAATAGTCGGATTACCGCTATACCATTCTGGTGGATAAGTAAGTTGGCTAGGAAGAGCAGTCAGAGTCATCCGGTGACCTGGTAAAGTGTCCAGGTCAAGGAGCGCACGTTCTGCAGCGATCACACCGTTTATTTCAGCAGAAAACACCTCGACCTGCGCGGACTGTTTCCCAGTCATATCGAACGTTTGCTGTATCACGTTGCGTAATTCGTGCAAAATGATCTTACGTAATTCATATGGTGAATACGGTGTATACATCTCTGCCGTGTTCTCACGTTGCACGTAATGCCGGAATTCGTCTAGTGTGAGGATGGTTCCATCATACAGCCAGAGCAGCGCACTCACGTGTTTCTGATCCATCTCTAAACCGCGTCCTAGTATCTTGAGTAGCTCATCGCGCCCTACACGGCGATGGGGTGATGTGACAGCTATTTCCAGATTTTCCAGATTACTGATTGTCGATTGGGATGTGCCGGCTCGTCTAGCCAGCGCTCGCTGATCGAGTCCGCGTTGCAGGCCACCTCGATGGAGATATGTAAGACGTGCCGCCCGAACGAGCCTTTGGAGAACACGCCAGCGGTCAAGTGGATGAGGATACATCGCTATCTTACACTATTGTCTCCACGATATTGCGATTCCGCACAACTCTTAGATGTAGCCTTGAAGCTAATCAATAGCTACTAGATTAGGTAATCGGTCTCTATTGACCATTCAGACGGCTCGTGTTACCGTCTCAGACAAGGAGGCGCTGCTATGCGACCAGCCCCTCCCTCTCAAAGGGTACTCACCTCTGCCTTGGGCATGCAACTAGGCTGTATGCATAGCACACCCCCGTCTGCGCCGGCCGGTCGGTCTCGGCTGCCTTGTCCATGTCATGGGGCGCCTGGAACGGGTATTGGCTAGCAAGGCGCCTCCCAGGGCAGGCTCTGGCGGCGTAGAGTGCTGTGAGTAGCACGTACGGATGAGGATGTAGCATGGATACGATCGAGCAGCTTCGAACGCAGCTTCGTATAGGCACACGGCTTCTTTTCGCGGAACTGGGCGACCCCTGGGGGCATATCGCTGTTCGCTTGCCAGCGGAGGCAGGCGGCCATGGCTTCCTCCTCAAGCACGTGCGTGTCCCCCCGCCGCCGGGCGACCCGGAAGCGATCATGGTCTTTGACTACGAAGGCAACCTCCTGGAGGGGAGTCGGATGATTCCCTGGGAGTTGCCGCTGTATACAGCGATTTTCGCTGCGCGCCCGGAAGTGCAAAGTGTGATTCACACGCATCCTCATGCAGCTACAGCTCTCAGCATGGCAGGTAAGACGGTCTTCGCCATCACCCATCAGTCCTGGGAGTTTGAGCAGGGGATTCCTATCTTTCCAGGAGACATGATCAACAGCCGAGAGCTGGGTACGGCGCTGGCTGAAACCCTCGGCCAACAGGCCGCGGCGCTCTTAAAGGGCCATGGTGCTGTCGTCGTCGGACCCAGTGTCGCCCATGCGGTCCAGTCCACCCTCTACCTCGAGCAGGCTGCTCGGCAGCAGATCTGGGCTGCAACCCTTGGAACACCGGAGGTGCTGGAGGAGCGCCTCATTGCATTCCACCGGAACCGCCCGCCGGGCGATGGTGACCTAGCGCTGTGGTACACCAAATTATACCATATGGGACTAACTATGCAATAATAGTGAAACGGTGCCGTTGCTAATGGCTCGGTAGTTAATTGGGGCTGTGAGTAATCTGGATAAGAGATTAGTACACACCGACAATGAGAGGATGTGTGATAAAACGGTACGAGCCAGTACAAGCCAATATAGAAAGAGTGTGGCGCAACTTATATAAGGTGTGATTATAGCACGGAGGAGTTGGCGGATGAGTGTAATTCGTGTCCACTATCGCGACGTTGATCGTACACCATATCTATATGTGCTGAAGTATGCCGCACGTCGCTATGGTCTCGAGTTAGATCTTCAACGGGTTGTGGGTCCGACCTATGCAGAGCTGCTAGTTGATGGTGCGACGGACTTTCTTGCTGAGAACTACTGGGGACTGCAGATCTTTCGCGCCCGTGGCGTACCGTTGTTGAGCGTGGCTACGTCAGTGACCTGGATGAACGAAACTCTTTTAGTCCATCCTGACATCCACGACCTTCAGGACCTACGTGGCAAGCGATTCGCCGTTCGTGGTGTTGGGCCGTCGGAACTCGTGCCGATACTGTGGTTACATGATCAGGGCTTGGGTGCAGATGTAACTCCTATCGTGGTCTCGGAGCAAGAGGTGGGCCGCTGGGGCCACTGGAAGCGTGTTCTTCACGGTGACTGCCATGGCTGTCTGGTCACGAACCTCTATGCTGATGAGCCAATCGCGGCGGGTCTCAGGGTACTGCCGATCGCACCTTATGGGATGCTCGGCAACGTCACCTTGACCACAACGGAAGGGCTTGCGACACAGCGGTGTGATGATGTACTGAGCCTTGTCCGCGCGGCTTTCGACGCTCAACATCTTTTTAAGTACGACCGTGTCATAACACTGGACATTATGCGGCAAGAGCCCATGCAGCTTATGCGGATCCCTGATGAGCAGCGGCTGGAGCGCGTCTATGAGATCCTTAGCGCAGAGCTGGCGGACCAGCCGGTTCCCCGTGCCGAGGCTATCGCCAATACCCATCGTATGGTGCTCGGACGCTATCCCGAGCTGGCAAACTTCAATCCTCTTCTGATGTGGGATCTCAGCTTCGCCAGGGAGGTCCTGAAGGAGCGGAGCAGTTCTCGGTCGGAGTGAGTCTCGTTATTCCTAGGCGGTGGAAGCCGCCGCTGGTGAGGAGTTGTGTCGGATGGCAGCTAGGAGACAGGTCATCGAGGTAGCCGGCCTGGAACACGGAGCACCGATTCCTGTTGCGGTGAGGATTGGCAATCTGCTCTTCACCTCCGCGATCAATGGACGCGATCCGACGACCGGACAGCTTGCTGATGGAGCCGCAGCACAGGCGGCGCTCGCGTTCCAGAACCTACGCCGCGTTCTCGAGGCTGCGGGCGCAACCACCGACGATGTCGCTCATGTGACGGTCTTCCTCAAAGACAATAGCTATCGCGATGCGATCAATGGGCCGTGGCTGGAGATGTTCCCTGACCCTAAGAACCGGCCGGCACGACATGCCGTCACAGCCGATCTACGCGGTGGAATGCTGATTCAGCTTGAGGTCATCGCTGTACTATAGCGTACCATATGCGCTACACCCACTCGTAGTGAAGGAGGGAGTGATGTATCAAGGACGTAAGGTGATTGACGTCCATGGTCATATGTCTACTCCGCCACATTTTCGTGCATTCGCGTACAATCTCATCGCACTGCGCACGCCTGACGAGTTTGATCTAGATCTATCGGACGAACAGTTAGAAATGGCCCAGAAACGGCATCTGCGAATGCTCGATGAGCGTGGTATCGATATACAGTTGCTCTCCGCACGTCCTGTCGCTATGATGCACTGGGAACGTCCCTTTATTGTGGAGAAGTGGACGCGAGTGACTAATAATGTTATTCATCAGATCTGTAGGCTACATCCAGATCGCTTCGTTGGCATTGCACAGCTCCCACAGTGCTCAACACGCGATACTAGTAACTGTCTTGAGGAGCTCGATCGCTGTGTGGAGGAATTGGGTTTTGTCGGTGCTTTGGTCAATCCTGACCCTGGTGGTGACCGACAGACGCCGGGAATGGACAAAGAATACTGGTTTCCATTGTACGAACGAGCACAGACGCTCGATATCCCACTCATAGTGCATCCATCTATCAGTCGAGACCCGCGGCTGGAGAGTATCCCTCATAGTTACCAATACAACAATCTGACAGAGGAAACGCTCGCCGTGCTACTGCTCGAGCATAGTAATGTGTTCGAGCTATTCCCTCGGCTCAAGGTCGTCGTCTGTCATTGCGGGGGGGCACTCAATCGCATCCGTGCACGAGAACTGGAGCGGTCTGGTGAACGTGCTGGTGGCCAAGTGGGCATGGCAGTGCGGGAGGAGGCTCCCAGGCGACGTGGCGATGTCACACAGAATCTGTTCTTCGACACCTGTGCCTACGACCCGGACTTTCTCGCTACAGCGATCAAGCAGCGTGGACCTGAGCGCATGCTCTTCGGGACCGAGGTGCCAGGGACAGGATCAGACACGCTAAATCCTGAGACAGGACGGCCGTCTGATGATCTGATTCCAGTTATCGATCGGATGGAGTTCCTCGCTACTGAAGACAAGGTGAAGATCTTGTACGAGAATGCGCTGCGCGTTTTCCCTCGCCTCCGTGTGGACTAGTTTGCCCTACTGGTCCGGCGCATAGCCCGGGGAGTGTACGCTGCTGGCTGTCGATCGGTAGGCAGGAGGATCCAATGGTGCATCACCAGAGACGCCTCTCGATCATGTTATGTACGGTTATGTTTGGGCTCACCAGTGCGTGTGCGTTGCCGGCCATGCCTGCCGTATCTCCCCCAGCCGCTACGGGGACTACGCCGGATGGTAGGTCTCCGGTAGCGGCAGGGCCGCCTGCCAAGATCGTCCTCGCCCAGACCGCTCCATCTCCTAGCGGTTGGCCGATGTATGTGGCGATCGCGCGGGGGTTCTACACCGAGGAGGGGGTTGAACTCGAGAAGCTCGATCTGCCCTCGTCGACGACCCAGACGCAAGCGCTGCTCGCTGGTGATATCCATATTAATAGTTATACGGTTGATTCGGTCGCTCGCGCTGTGCTCGGTGGCGCGCCGTTGAAGCTCGTTGCATCTGCTCAAGAAATCCCCGATTTACAGCTCATAGTCAGCGCAGATATCAATACAGCCACTGACCTGCGCGGTAGGACACTTGGTGTGGGGTCGCCGGGTGGATATTTCGACACAGCACTCAAAGCGATGCTACAGATACAAGGCGTTGAGCCAAGTGAATATCAGATTCTAGCAGTCAGAGATGTGCGCGCCCGTATTCCTGCACTACAAAGCGGCCAGATCGCTGCCACACTTATGTCTTCGCCAGATGATCTTATCGCATTGAAGGAGGGGCTCAGGTCATTGGGATTTCTCTATCAAGTAATCCCAGGACTGCAGTACAATGGATATGCTGTGGCAGACCAATGGGCGAAGGCAAACGAAACAACGCTTGTGCACTTCCTGCGCGGCACTCTCAAGGGGCTGGCATGGCTTCGCGATCCAGCAAATAAGGGGGAGGCGCAGCGGATCTTCTTGCAAGCTGCCGGAATGCCTGTCGACGCCACGGAGATCGCGAATCTGCTGTACGACCGGATGGTCGTACAGCAGATGCTGGGTACTGACATGCGCCCCAACCTTAGTGGGACGGAGAAGATGCTGACGCTGGCGGTACAGCTAGGTAGCTTGCCATCGGTGCCACCACTGGATACGTGGATTGATCTTCACTACCTTGATCAAGCGAGCCGCTTGCAATAGATGCTAGCTTATCCCCATACTTTGCGCGCTGTATCAACAACTAGTTCCAGCTTGCGCCGCTGCTCGTCCCACGACAGCAGATTACCCGCCATACTCGAGGCAAATCCACACTGAGGGCTCAGAGCGAGATCGTCTGTGGGTACATACTTGGATGCCTCTTCGATACGCCGTAGCAGAGCGTCTTGGGGCTCGAGCTGGCCATGCTTAGTGGTGATCAGGCCTAGCACTACCGTTTTCCCTCGGGGCATAAAGCGAAGTGGCTCAAATCCACCAGCCCGCTCAGTATCATATTCCAGCAGGAAACGATCGGCGTTGAGCTGACTGAAGAGCTTCTCAGCAATAGGCTCATAGCTGCCCTCGGCTAACCAGCGGCTGCGCGAGTTGCCCCGACAGAGGTGAACCCCTACAGTGACGCCTTCATGCTTCGCCACAGATAGGCAATAGTTATCCGCAGCGATCATCTCGTCCAGAAATGTATCCGGATTTATACCGCTTCGGCGCATTCGTTCGAGTATTATCGGATCTACGAACTGAGTGTAGCGTGGTGCATCGAGCTGAATATATGGTACACCTTCGATGGCCAGCGCACGCATCTCACTCGCGATAATATTCGCCAAATCCCTTAATAGATCGGCACGTGTAGAATAGACACGGCCAACTACCCCATGCAGATCTATGTTCGGTACAAAGCCTGCTGGATTGGGCAGGGCAATCTTGAATGGGCCGCCAGCATGCTCTTTCAGGAACGCTGCCTCATGCGCTGCTAGTCGACGCTTCTGCCGTAGTTTGCCGCCAATCGACTGCGTGAAGCCGCCTGGCGATTCATCTTTCGGTCCACGCCACTCTAATGCAACTCGAGCGGGCACGAAACCCTCTACTGCCTCGGCGAGAATGCTCATGAATGAAGTGCGGCGATATTCACCATCCGTAACCACGTCAAGACCGATTTCCTGTTGAAGCTGTAGCACAGTGAGGATCGCGCGATCCTCAAATGTGCGTAGCTCTTCATATCCGAGCCGGCCCTCCGCATACGTATGGCGAGCCTCCAGCAACGCCGGCGGCCGCAACAGACTGCCAACGTGATCGGCGCGATATTTGCTAGCAACCATTGCGCACGTGCTCCTTTTTGTACATCACTCTGAGGACCTAGCGGAAGCGTTCCGGTAATCGCCCAAGACGTTCGACCGCATACTGGACATATTGGGGATCGATGAGCTTATGGATATCCACTTTCTGAGCGAGGCGCCCTTTCTGGAATGCCCAGTCCTGAAACTCTTCCAATACTGTTGGATCGATGTATCCATTGGGCTCGACGGCACCATATCCCATACGGTCATAGAGTGTACGATCTTTTACCGCTGTATACTTGATTAGGTATTCTATAATCGCCTCTCGATCTTCCGTTCTCTCGCCTGACACGAAAGCGTAGTAATAGTCGCGCTGCCCACGTAAGTGCGCAGTCACGAAGCGACGCACGGCTTCGGGGTTTTGCTGCGCAAATTGCTCCGAGACTAACAAAAACTGGCTATAGAAGTGGGGCGCAATCTTGCTTGTATCGATCAATATTCGCCCTACGTCGGCGATGAGTGCTTGCGCAGTGAAGGGTTCGAACATCCAGGCGGCATCCACCGCTCTATTAGCCAGAGCGCTTGTCATATTCACAATCGGAATAATCGTTAGATTTATATCATCTAGCGTGAGCCCAGCTTGTGCCAGTGCGCGCTCTAAATACAGATCGGTGGTCGTGCCGATAACGCTAATTGCCAGCGTCTTGCCTTGTAGCTCCTGGATCTCGTCTAAGGATCCATCGGTGTATAGATCCGTACGCACTACAATCCCGGCACCAGAGTATGCACTACTGTTCCGCCCTTTGTCTTGAACGATACGAAGATGGATATCGCGTGCTACAGCATTGAGCAACGAGACGTCGAGACTCCCGCTCCCGAACTGGATCTGATTAGTGGCAAGGGCTGGAATCTGCTCCTGCCCGCTACGGAAAGACACTAATTCGACTCGTAGCCCTTCGTCCGTAAAGTACCCCCGCTCCAATGCGATGTAGATACCGGCATCTCCCGCAATGTTTAAAACGCCCATCTTGACATCGACCGGTGGGTTCAGTGGACTGGCGGTCGTGCGCGGCGGCGCTACTGGCGTGTGCACCGCTGTAGAGGACGACACTGGGGAGCTTACTTCGGATGGAATAGACCTTGCTTCGCAGCCAACAAGTACGATAAGCAAAGATACTAAGCTGAAACGGGGAACGATACTCAACGTCGGGGCGTGGTGTAGCATTTTCCTACCCCTATTGTTCACGCTGCTGGAGCATCTAACTCAGCAGGATCCCGTTTGCTCCCGTAGTGCTTCACGCGTGGTCCGCCTTTCATCCACGCGGGCGATCCTGAGTGCGCAGCTGCATTGTGCGTTCCACATCGATGGTCAAGGTTTCGGGATCGATCACCACTCCGTAGTCGCGCGCCGCTCCTTCCACCGTGACATACCCATCCAGCACATCCGCCAGCACCCGCTCTGGCTCGCGCTGGTAGGGGTCACCATAGCCTCCGCCGCCGGGCATCTCCACACAGAAGGTGTCGCCGGCCTGGAGCGGCACGGTCTCGAGGGGGCGGAGGGGGCGTTCACGGGGGGTGTCGGGGTTGAGGCGGGCGCGGGCGGTGGGGGGGGCTTTGCCGCCGAGGATGCCCCAGCCGGAGTATTTGAACTGGTGGCCGAGGCGGAGGGTGAGGGTAGCATCGCCGAGGACTTCGTACACTTTGCGGTTGCCGGGGCCGCCGCGGAAGCGGCCGGCGCCGGCGGAGTCGGGGAGCCATTCGTAGCGGTGGATGAGCACGGGGTATTCGGTTTCGAGGATCTCGATCGGCGTATAGGGGGTGGTGTTGAGCATAGCAACGGTGCCCATATTGCCGTCATGCTCAGGTGTGCCGCCCTTCGCACTAACGAACAGCTCGTACTGCACGGGTACCTTGCCAGCGCGGTTGTAACGATGACCAATCGCCATAGCGCCGAGGCCGAAGCCCGCTGAGGCCACAGCCCGCGCAGGGTTGAAAGTGACGAGCGCTTTGCACACGGTAGCGTAGATGACGCTCATGAGTCCGTAGTAGCTGTTCACCGGTGCCGGCCAGCGAGGATTCGTGAGTGTACCCTCCGGGTTGATAAAGTGGATAGGCCGGGTCGCTCCGTCATTGACGGGGATGGTGGGGTCCAGGTAAGCCAGAACGGCGAGGAACGCGGCCATCTCCGAGCACTGCGGCCGCAGGTTGATCGGTCCCTTTACTTGGGGGTGCATGCGGCTGTAGTCGATGGTGATCGCGTCGCCCTCTTTGACCACCCGGACTTGCAGGTGCAGCGGCTGGTCGAGGTCGACGCCGTCGTCGTCCACCCAGGCATCGGCCTCTGCCTCCCCGTCGGGCCAGGCCGCGAGGCCCTGCCGAACACGCCGCTCGGCGCGTTGCTGTAGTTCCTCAAGCGCATATTTGATCGTCGCTGTCCCGTACTCTCTGCACAGCTCTCGGACGCGCTCGGCGCCCACCAGAGTGCAGCCCACCTGGGCGCGGATGTCTCCTGCTATGGTCTCGGGGACACGGCTATTCCGCTTGACGATGGCCTCGACTTCCTTCACGACGCCGTGCTGCGTCCAGTACCGGACGCCGGGGAGTAACAACCCTTCGTGGAAGATTTCCCGCGCGCCCGCGCCGGATGAGCCGGGGACGAGCCCGCCGAGGTCCGGCTTGTGAGCGATGCTGACGCTAAATCCCAATACTTCACCGTCGACGAAGATCGGGGTAACGAGAACAAAATCCGGTACGTGGAGGTTGCCTCCGAGATAGGGATCTGTCAACGCGAAGGCGTCTCCCTCCCGCATCTCCTCTACGGGATAGTTCTGTAGAACTGCCCGCACGCTGTAGTAGTACGGATACAGATGTATCACACCGCCGCTCGCTACCACGACGTGGCCATTGCGGTCGCAGATACCGGCCGACCCATCATATGATTCCCGCAAGATCGTCGAGTAGCCACTATGGAACAAGAGATGTTCCATAGTGGCCCCAATCTCGCGTAGTCGATTGTTAATGACTTCTAGGGTGACCGGATCAAGCCCCATACCTGTGTCTCCTCACGACATAGTCTCGATTGTCAGGATGCCGTAGCGATCTACTTCCGCTCGCTGGCCAGGCAAGATCACCGTTGTGGCGTCAAGCTGCTCTATGATAGCTGGTCCCTCGATCACATTGCCGGCTAGCAGTGCCTCACGCCGATAAATGGGGGTATCGAAGTAGGTATTGTGTTCCTCGAAGAGCACGCGGCGTGAGCAACGCCGTGCGGCTGCTGGCGGCCGTGCTCCGCCTACCGGCAACTCGCGGAGCCTGAGCTTCGGCACTCGGCTGATCGACATCACACGCACGTTGACAACCTGTGGGATCTCGTCCGTGGCACAAGTACCGTATACTTCTTGATGCAGGCGGTCGAAGTCCTGGCGGATCAGCTCCTTATCCGCTTCGGTGAGGGGCGTGCTTTGGCACGGCACGGTCAACTCGTAGCCTTGGTAGGGATAGCGTAAGTCGAGCTGCCGTCGCAGTTCCACTACACGGATGTCGAACCCTTCCTCTCGCGCTTCGTTGAGCGCCTGTGTCTCGAGGTCGTGGAACAGAGTGTTCAGATCTTCCACAGGAAAGTCTTTCAATGAGAGCATTCGGGTGCGGAGATAATAATGCTTCACATCGGTCTGGAGCAGGCCCATGGCGCAGCTGATGCCGGGATAGGGTGGCACCACGACACGCGGGATACCTACGTTGCGGGCTACCCGTGTGGCATGCACAGGCCCTGCGCCTCCAAAGGCGACCAGTGCGAATTTACGGTGGTCGAGGCCGCGTTCAATGAGCGACAGTCGTAGACCGACCTCCATATTCACGTTGACTACTCGGATAATGCCCAGAGCGGCCTCCTGGAGAGTCAGCCCCAACGGTTCTGCGATACGGCGGCGGATCGCCTCCTCGGAGCGGCGAGGGTCTAGCCGCACCCGGCCGCCGACAAGGGATTCGGGATCGAGGTAACCCAGCACCACGTTGGCGTCCGTCACGGTTGGCTCTTCGCCTCCCCGCGCATAGCAGGCCGGGCCGGGATCCGCACCGGCGGAGTGCGGCCCGGCCTTCAGCAAGCCATCGGGCCCAATCCAGGCAATCGTTCCCCCGCCAGCACCGAGCGTTCGAATCTGGATCATGGGCGTGCCGATATCCTGGCCGCTGATCTTGCCCTGCCGGGTCTCTTGATAGGAGCCCTCGGGTAGGACGCTGATATCCGTGCTCGTGCCGCCCATATCGAACGTCACGATATTGCGCTCGCCCGTCAGTTCCCCCATGCTGGCGCCGAACACGACCCCGGCGGCTGGCCCCGATAGCAATGTCTGGTTCGGGTAGTTAGCGGCTCGATCGATCCGCATCAGGCCACCGTTTGATTGCATGATGAACAACTGCTCTGTGGTGAGCCCGGCCTCGCGGAGCCGGCGGGCGAGCTGACGTAGATAGGTTTCGATCACCGGGCCGACGTAAGCGTCGAGCACTGTTGTCGAGATCCGTTGGTACTCTCGGATCACCGGCAACACCACACTGGACAGCGAGACCCGACAGGTTGGATGCTCCTCATGGATGATCTCGGCGGTGCGGCGCTCGTGGCTCGGGTTCATAAACGAGAACAGGTAGCAGACTGCGATAGAGTTGACACCATCCGCCCGCAGCCGCCTTACAGCCTCACGCACCGCTGCCTCATCGAGGGGCTCGCGCTCGCTACCGTCATATAGGATGCGGCCTCCGATCTCGAAGGTCCGCCGCTGAGGTACGAGCGTTACCGGCTTCATATAAAAGGTATCGATCAAATCCGAGCCGCTCGGCCGCGTGCCACCCCGTAGCTCGTAGATAGCGCGAAAGCCACGATTGATAAGTAGGCCGACTTTCGCCCCTTTCAACTCCAGCAGCGCATTGGTGGCCACGGTGGTGCCATGCGCAAAGAACACGATATCGGTGGTACGAAATGCAGGGTTAGTTTCAGCGAGGCTCTCTAGCCCAGCGATTACCGCCAGCGATGGGTCAGCTGGTACCGAAGGCACCTTAGTGACGTATAAAGTGCCGGACTCGATGTCCAGTGCAGCCACGTCCGTGAATGTACCGCCAATGTCGATGCCTACCATCCAGTCCGCCATGCTTCGCTCCTTGGATATGAATCTCGAGAGTTAGGGCACTCTCGCTTACAGCGAGGCGGCGTGCTGTACTATTTCCAGTACGCAAATGCCATGCCGCATCCCGTGCCGGCTGGTGAGCGGTAAGCCGGGATGTAGTCAACCAGCGTCATCTCCAATGCGTCCACCGCACCCGCCAAAGCTACCCAATTCAGGATTTCTGATGTGCCCCCGCGTAGCTTCTCACGCGGTAAAGTCGTCAGTTGCTCAACATGCTTGTGGCGTAGTGCGTCAAGGACCAATCGATCCAGCGCTTCGTCGACTAAAAGATGGCTGAGCCCTCCCGAGGCCATAACGGCGACGCGCGCATCGCTATCCCAGGACTCAATGGCACGACGCACTGCCTGTCCGAGTCGGTAGCAGCGTCGGGGTGTGGGCTGGTTCGGCGGATAGTAAGTGTTCAGCATAACCGGCACTAAAGGCGGTGGGTTGTCGGTCCAAAGGCGCCGGTAGACGAAGCTGAAGGCGTGACCAGTACCGCTCGCACTACGCACCTGATTGCAGCGCGCCACGTCGAACTCCTCGGCTGTCAGTGCCGCGATTAGGTGTTCAGCCAGTTCCCAGGCTGCCGGGTATTCTGGTGCTGTCTCAGCCCATGCCGCCTGCTCGGCTGCCGCGACCGCTGCCCACACTCCGCCCGCCTGTGTGAAAAGCCCCCCATGGCGGGCCACTACGGGCAGTATCTTACCATGGAAGATCGCCACCGCGGGAAGATTGTCGTCCTGGAATTGCTCGTGCTGATCGTCGCCGAATACGACGAGCGCATCTGGCATTGTCCGGTGGAGTACGGCACTTAGTATATCCAGCGCCTGCTGTGCCCGCAGCCCTTGCTGCGCCCATTGCAGCGGTTCGGCTTGTTGTGCAAGGCTAGGCTTAGCTTGCGCTAGTAGAGCGGAGTAATCTAGTCGAGGATCGTTCTCGTCTTTTTGCCGAAGCAAGTTCCATTGAGTCCATGGAATACTTACTTGTGGACTGTGGGATGTGCCGAGTCCCAGCACGACCCGCGCCATTGAAGTGCTCCCTCTAGTATATCGACTCGCGCTATGGCGATAGCATATGCGTTACAACGTCCAGCAACAAGCCTGCACCACGATATATACTGTATTTCGTTAAGTAAGGATAACAGAGGCCTACAGTTGAATCAATAGAACCCCACTGCTAATATTTATGTCCTTGATTAGCACACCTCGCGCCTAGCTAAAACACTCGTTGCGGTGAGTGTTTAGTGTGTCAGTGGCGCTCCCGGCCTGAGCCCTCATGTACCTATCAGCCATCCATCGCGATCGGCGGTGGGTACGCGTTGCACCACACAGACCTTCGGACCCCTTCCTCATCCTTGGCCTCCACGGCAGACCGGCTTGCCCGCTGAGCGGGGGATAAGCTTACTAGCTTGAGTGTGGGCTCCGAACGGTCGATGGGTGCACGGTGTGCGGCGTCAGCGGTTGAGCGTGTCGATGAAGCCCGAGCGCTCCAGCTCCTCGACGCGGCTGTTGTCGTAGGCGCGCACCGGCGCGGCGCTAAGCGCGGCGAGATCGCACGCCGCGAGGTCCTCCAGGACGCGCCGCACCCCTTCTGGCACGGCCGGCGGCACGCGCTTGGGTAAGTAGGCAGTGTACACCTCCTCCGGAATCTCGGGGACGTCGGTCTGGAGGTACTTCTGTGGCACCTGATAGGCAAGAGCCCGGTCCTGGTGGAGGTGCGCGATCGCCTCCACGTAGGCCTTGAGGGAGCGGAGTGGGAGGTCCTGCCCCCCAGGGTCCTCGCGCAGCTCGCGGCGTACGACCGGCCCGTCGGCGTTATAGGACACAGCGCGCCCCAACGATGCCCTCTCCTGCCAGCACGAGTCCTCCGATGGGGTTAGCTAGGGCTGCGAGGAGCGCGATCAGGATGCTGAGGCCGAGACCGCTGTACAGTGAGGACGACGCTCTGACTGGTGCTAAAGCCAGCTGCGCAGAAGCGCTCATAAGAGCGTGCGCTGATTAGCGAGGGTACCAGTGCTTATTTTTGCGCTAGGCTGAGCAGCATGCGCGGGAAGCTGCCGGCCAGCAGTCCACTGGCTAGAGCCAGAACAGTCAGGACGAGGCCGAGCTGTGTCCACGCCTGCCGGGCCACGCCGCGCCCCTCGGCGTTACCGGCCGCCGACCTGCATCGGCATGATCACGTGGAGGTACTCGTGGGGCTCGCCGACGGGCTTGAGCACGCCGGGGCTGGTCGGGCCGGTGAGCTCGAGGCCCACCTGCTCCGTGTCGATGGCCTCCAGGGCGTCGCGGAGGTAGCGGCCATTGAAGGCGATCTGGATCTCGTTGCCCTCGACGCTGGCGTCGATCTCGCCGGCGTTGTCGCCCGCCTCCGCCGCCGTGGCGCTCACGTGCACCCGGCCGGGCGCGAGCTCCTCGGCGCCGGGCGTGATCGCCAGGCGGACGATCATGGCGTTGTCGCGCGCGAAGACCGAGGCGGCCCGCGTGGCACGGAGGAACTCGGCTGTGTTGAGCACCGCGCGGGTCTGGTAGCTGCGCGGCAGGATCTTCTGGTAGTCGGGAAACTGGCCCTCGATCAGCCGCGAGACGATCTCGGCGCGCGGCACTCGGAACAGGACCTGGTTCTTCGCCGGGGTGGCGGCGATCTCGACCACGCTGTCATCATCGCTCAGCACGCGCGCCACCTCGGTCAGGGTCTTGGCCGGCACGATCATGCTGAGCGCCTCAGGAGGCCCCGCCTGCTCCGCGGTCGCAGCGCCTGCTGCTTCTGGCGTTACGGCGACACTGCGCACCGCCAGGCGGAACCCATCGGCCGCGGCCAGCGTGAGCTGGCCGTCTTGCAGCGTGAACAGCACTCCGGCGAGCACGGGCCGGCTGTCGTCCGGCGCGGCGGCGAAGACAACCGACTGGATGCACTCGCGCAGGAGCGCCGTCGGGAGCGCGTAGGTGGGGCTGTCAGCGACCGTGGGGATGCGCGGGAACTCCTCGGCATCGATGCCTTTAATGTTGGCGGCGAAGCGCCCGCAGGTAAAGTGCACCGTGTAGCCCCGGGCAGCGAGGGTCATGTCGATGCGGTCGTCGGGCAGCGAGGAGACGAAGTCCGTGAGCAGCCGCGCCGGCAGGGTGATCGCGCCCTCAGCCTCGACGTGCGCCCCTACCCAGTAGCTGATGGCGAGGTCGAGGTTGGTGGCGGCGAGTTTGAGCTGGCCGCGGTCCGTGGCCAGCAGCACGTGGCTGAGTACGGGCAGGGTGCTCTTGGACGGCACCACCCGGCCCACCACGTTCAGCCCCTCCAGCAGGTTGCTCTTCAAACAGGAGACCTGCACGACCGCTTCCTCCCTCGGCCCGCGGGCGGTCCCGGCATTCCTAGCACCGCGGGGGCTGCTCGCCATGAGTATAGCAAGGCGCCGCTTGCCCCCGGTGGCTGCAGCCGTAACGGTTACGCCACAGCGCGCGCCCAGACGGGCCGCGGGGCCAAACGCCCCACGGCCGGAATGGCTAGCCCCCGCAGCGCGGCCGTGCTACAATCCGCCCGGCGCCCGGGCGGGCGGCGCCAGGGGGTGCGCCAAGGGCTTCCCGCCTCCCTTCGAGGGGGCGCACGGCGCCGGGCCGCGGTGGGGGGTGGCGGAATTCGCCAGGGCGCCCGGAGCACACGTGCTGGGAAGAACCGACGAGACGCCGCAAGGGCCGGCACGGCGGGCGGGCCGGCCGGCGAGTGGGCCCCGCCGAGGGCAGGTGCGGCGGCGCGACGCCGCGGCGCTCCCGGCGGTCATCGTGTTCTTGGCCCTGGGGGTCAGCCTCCTGACAATCGTCCTCGCTCAGGCGGTGCTGGGGCTCGACTGGTTCGGCAGCAGTAGCCCGCCGGAGCGGCCTGCCCTCCTCGCCTCGCCGACGGCGCGGCCGGCGGCGGGCCCGGCGGCGCCGCGCCTGCCGCTAGAGCCGCAGGGAGCAGAGACGCTGGGCGCAACCCCACCAGGGGCCAAGCCGTTTGTCAACGACCCCGCGCTCGCCGCCCTTGTGCAGCAGCACCTGGGCGGGCTGCGCGGCCTGTTCGGCGTGGCGATCAAGGACCTCGACAGCGGCCGCGGCGTGCTCATCAATGCCGACCGCGAGTTCCCCGCCGCGAGCCTGTTCAAGCTCCCCGTGATGTACGAGGTCTACCGCCAGCGCGACGCCGGCCGGCTGAGCCTCGCCGACTCGCTGACCCTCACGGCGCACTACGCCCAGTATGACCTCGGTACGCTCGATGTGCCCGTGGGCAGCACGGTGAGCGTGGGCTGGGCGCTCGAGCGCATGATCACGCGCAGCGACAACAGCACCGCGAACCTGCTGCTGGACCGGGTGGGTGTGGCCAACGTGAACGACACGATGCGCGAGCTAGGCCTGCGGGAGACGCGGATCAGCGGCGACAAGCTCACTACCTCGCCCCGCGACATGCTGCTGCTGCTGGAGCTGCTCGCCACCGGTCGCGGTCCGAGCCCGAACAGCAGCACCGAGATGGTACAGCTCCTGCTCGAGCAGCGCGTGAACGACCGGCTGCCGGCACAGCTGCCCCGCGACACGCCCGTGGCGCACAAGACCGGCAACCTCGACGGGGTCGTGCACGACGTGGGCATCGTCTACTCGCCCGCCGCGACCTTCGTCATCGCGCTGCTGGCGGCCGAGGTGCCCGACGTCGGCCAGGTCAGCCAGGCAGAGGCTGCACTCGCGCGGGCCGTCTACGATTACTTCAACCCGCCCGGCGAGCGCGCGCGCTCCGCGTTCCGCGCGCCGAGCGGGGCCGCCCGCCCGACAGCGGTGCCCCCGCGCCTGGCCAGCGATGGCCAGGCCACCCCGACCGCCGGCGCGGCAAGCCCGGCGCCCGCGGTCGGAGGGACGCCTGTTCTCCGCGCCACGGCGGACGTCGAGGCGGTGGCGACGCCCGGCCGCGCCGCTGCGCCCACGGTCGCGCCCACGCGCGCCATCACCGCCGTGCGGCCCACGGCCACGCCGACCACCACGGCCGCGGCGCCCAACGGGGCGGCGGGTGAGGCGACGCCTGCCGCCACGGCTGTGCGCCCGACCGCCGCGCCCACAACGCCGGCCGTGCCTGGCATGGTGCCCACCGAGCCCGCCCGCGGCCCCCTGCCTCCCACGGCGGCGCCCACCTCGCCCCCGCCGGCCTCCACGCCCGCGCCGACCGTTCCTGCATCGCCGGCGGGTGCTGCCGCCACGCCGCCGGTGCGCCTGCCCGAGGCGCCGCGCTTCGGGCAGGCGACGCCTGCTGTACCTTAGCGGCTCCTCGGCGTTGGCCGGGGAGCGCCGCCGGCGCTCCCCTTCGGCCGCGGCGTGCTGGAGCAGGTGGTAAGACCGTCCACCCTTCGGCATCTTCGCGGCGGAGGACACTCCCACGGTGGCATATGGTGTGCTAGCCCCTTCTGCCGGAGACTCAGCCGGCAGAGGAGGCACACGCCATGGCACAGGTACTCGAGCGTGGCGACATCTACTTCGTCTACCGACCACGCGTGCAGCAGGAGGCGGCTGAGAGCCTCGCGGATGTGCAGCGGTCGTACATGGTTCTCCATCCGCACGGGAAGCAGACATACCGGCTGCTCGTGCTCGGGCGAAAGCGCTTGCCCGAGCCCCGTGCCGGCGAGCGGCTATGGGGCTTTGTCGACAAGGTCAGCCGCAAGCCCGAGGACATCGCAGAGGCCTTTGAGCGGGAGGGCTACGGCACCAAGACGCGGGGGACACGCGCCCGGCCCGCGGCCCGCCCGGCCGGCGAAGGGGTCTACGCGATCGTCCGCCACGACGACCACACCCACCTTGCTTACCAGCTGGAACTGCCCGAACAGCCGGGCGAGGTGCAGCAGGCGCTGGGCATCGAACCCGAGGCCAGCTATGTCCTCAGCGTCAAGAATCCTGAGCAGCCCGCGCTACCCGGCACGGCGCTGGGTGCTAAGCGGAAGGCCGACCTCCCCAAGCGACTTCAGGCGCGGTTCCAGGATCGGCGGTTCGCTGCCGCCGACCCACCGGACTTCCTCGATTACGAGGGGGCCGAGGTGCTGCTGATTGGCGCGGGGGAGGAGGTGTCGGAGGATCTCGGCATCCGGCTCGATCCGCAGAAGGAGACAGCAGGCACCGCCGATATCTTGCGTGAGCTGCGGATGGCGCGGGGCCGGTATTCCACCGAGCCGCTCTTCCGAGGCGAGTGGCGGTAGCGGGACCGCGGCGGGGAGTGCGTTCGGGGGAGGGTGCTCAGCACCCTCCCCTTGCTGCCCCCCCCCTGGCCAACGCCACTGCTTCTGAGCGCACCGGTGTATCTGCCATCAGGGTTCGGAATTCAGTCTCGTGGCCAGGACGAGCTATACACTGAGGAGTCTCCGGGCGCTGTGCTATGATGAAGGCAGCAACCGGCCTGCAAGGCGGGCAGCGCGGCCGATAGGGCTTGCGCTGCTGGAGTCTGGGCGACTCGGGAGTGAAGAGCCATGGCGTGGACGCCTGAGCCTGACAGCGCCTTGCTCGTGGTCGACGTCCAGCGCGATTTCTGCCCGGGCGGCACGTTGCCCGTGCCGGAGGGCGATGCAGTGGTCGCGCCGCTCAACGCGGCTGCGGAGCACTTCGCCACCGCCGGCCGCCCGGTCATCGCCTCGCGCGACTGGCATCCACCACGCACCAGCCACTTCAACACCCACGGCGGCCCGTGGCCGCCCCACTGCGTGCAGGGCACGGCCGGCGCCGAGTTCCATCCCGCCCTGCGGCTGCCGCCGGGAGCGCTCATCGTCTCCAAAGGGATGGGCGAGAACGAGGACGCCTACTCAGCGTTCCAGGCGCGCGATGAGGCAGGCCGCCCGCTGGCGGACCTCTTGCGCGAGCGCGGGATTCGCCACCTCTATGTCGGCGGGCTGGCGACCGATTACTGCGTGAAGGCCTCGGTGCTGGACGCCCGCCGCCATGGGTTCGAGGTGACGGTCCTCGAGGACGCGATCCGGGCCGTGAACGTCCAGCCCGGCGACGCGGAGCGCGCGCTGGCGGAGATGCGTGAGGCGGGCGCGCGGCTGAAGCGGTGGGCGGAGATGCAGGCGGCGAGCGCGGCCCCGGCCGAGCCGGCCGCCCCCTCGGCGTAGCGCGCGGCCTCACGGCCACGGGCAGCGCGGCGGGGCGTGCGGGCCACGCCCGAGCGTAGGCGAGCGCACGCTCCGCTCGCGCGGCTTGTGCCAGTTATGTCATGTCCGTGGGGGGCAGGGTGAGCACGTTCTGGGTCGAGATGCTAGGGGGTGAAGTTCGCTACTACGACGCGGGCGGGGTGCGCACGCGCTGCCTGGAGGCAGGTAGCGGCCCTCCCCTGGTGCTGCTGCACGGCACCGGGGGGCATGCTGAGAGCTGGATCCGGAACGTCGTGCCGCTCGGCGCCCATTTCCATGTCTACGCCATCGACATGGTGGGCCACGGCTTCACGGATAAGCCGCTCACCCTGGCCTATACACCGCGCGACTACGCGGCCCATGTATGCGCTTTCCTGGACGCGGTAGGGGTGCGCCGGGCGCACATCAATGGGGAATCGCTCGGCGGCTGGGTGGCGCTGTGGCTGGCCTTGGACCACCCGGAGCGGGTGGACCGCTTGGTGCTGAACACCGCCGCGGGGCTGAAGCTCTCTGAAGCGCAGGCGATCGTGCCGCCCGCCCGGGCGGAGATGGCGCGGCTAACGCGGGAGGCGATCGAGAACCCGACGCCGGCGACCGTGCGGCGCCGCCTGGAGTGGCTCGTTAAAGACCCGGCGCAGATCACCGACGAACTAGTGGCGACGCGCTTGCGCATCTATCAGGCGCCTGAGACGCGCGCGGTGATGCCGCGCATTCTCGAGGGCGCCGCGCTGGGGGGCGCCGGGCAGGGGCACCCGCAGGCCATCACGCCCGAGCACCTGCGCCGCATCCCCCACCCGACCTTGGTGCTCTGGACCAGCGACAATCCCGGCACGACCTGGCAAGAAGCTGAGGGGGCCGCGGCCCTGCTGCCGCAAGGGCGCTTCCACCTGCTCACTGGCTGTGCCCACTGGCCGCAGTACGAACGGGCCGGCGAGTACAACCAGATCGTGACCCGCTTCCTGCGCGGCGAGCCGATCTAGCCACCCTCTGTCTCCAATCCACACGTAGCTGAGGAGCGAGCATGGCGCACTTCCAGTGCATTCCGATCGAGGAAGCCCGCAAGCTGGCCGCCGCGCCCCGCCGTCTCGCCTATCCGGAGTACACGCAGTACGTTCGCCAGCTCAGCGCTCACACCGCCGGCCGCATCGTGCTCGGCGAGGGCGATCACCCGATGACGATCCGCGCGCGCCTCCAGGCGGCTGCCCGGGCCGAGGGCAAGGCGCTGAGCATCCGGCGCCGCGGCAACGAGCTAGTGTTCTGGCTCCGGGAGGCCGGCAGGCCGCCCGAGCCCTGAGGCGGCGCTCCCGGCCCACCCGTAACGCCGGCCCGGCTTTTTCGTTTGTGAGAGGTGGGGGAACGATCAGGGGACAGGGTGAGGTGCCGTCTCACCCTGTCCCCATCGGGAGGGGGAGCCGGGCCGCCTTCGCGGTCCTGGCGCTCTCACTATACCACCCTCCTGGCCCGCTCGGGCAGGGGGTGGGAGGGGTTCTCTCCTCCACTCGCACCCGTGCCCCCGCGGCGGGTGCTGTGCCCGCTGCGCAGAGCGACCGGCCGACGCCTTACCGCCGGAGCGAGACCTGCGCGGCGTTGGCGGGGCCCAGCGGCTCGCCAGGGCCTGAGAGGCCGTTCTCGGCGAGGAGCCAAGCGATCACCGCCCAGTATTCCTCCGCAGGCAACGAGTTGGGCTGGTCCTGCGGCATGGATTCGGCGGTGAACTCGTAGAGTTCGAGCGCGTCGCGGAAGCCGGTGAGGGCGCGGGGGCCGACGAGGAGCGGCGCGTCGGGGCTCTCAGGCCCTCCGCCCTCGCCCCGCGCGCCATGGCACGAGGCGCAGCTCCGCGCATACACGTCGCGGCCGGCGGCCACCTGCTCGGGCGTGTAGGCCCGCGCGGGCAGCCCGGCAAGCACCAGCCAGCAGCCAGCGGCTAGCAGCCCGAGCGCGCTCAGGCGCCAGCCACTTCCGTTCCCACGCATGCGCTCTCTCCCTCCACGTTTTGAGCTGTCCCGCCAGCGGGTCGCCGCCGCTGGCGGGCGCATCGCCGCAATTATGCCCGAAGCGCCTGGCGCCGTGCGCCCTCCTCCCCCTCACGCGCCGGGCGACGCCTTCAGCGGGCCGGCGCGGCCTGGCCAGCGGCGAGCTGGGCGAAGAAGCCGCTCTGCTGCAGCTTCCGCACCAGGCGCAGGTCGACGAACTCCTCTGGCCGGGCGGTAGCGGCCCGGGGGTCGTCGGCCTTGATCAGGTCGAGCGTGGACTGGATCGCCGCCAGCGGCAGGTCCAGATCGGGCTGCATCAGGCTGCGCTCGAGTTCGTAGGCCTGCTCGTTCGCGGCCGGATCGTCGCTGCGGAGGAACTTGGCCGCGACCGCCAGCGCAAACTCCTTGTCGTTTATATAGCGGTGGACAGCCTTGGCATAGGCGCGCAGGTAGCGCTCCAGCACATCGGGGCGGGTCGCCATCGTCTGGCCGGCGGTGCCGAGCGCCGCCGCCGGGTACGGGATGCGCGCGGCGGTGATGTCGATCAGGTTCGGGAAACCGAGGTTGCGGGCCTGCTCGTCGCCCGGCGGGGTGATCGAGCCCGCCTCGATGTTGCCGCTGACCAGCGCCGCCACGGTTTCGGCGTCGCCGCCGGTGGGGAAGAGCAGCACGTCGCGGTCGGGGTCGAGCCCGAAGCGCGGGAGCACCGCCCGCGCCATCAAGTCTGTGTTGCCGCCCCGGGCTGTGATGCCGATGCGCTTGCCGCGCAGCTCCGCCGGGCTGGTGATCTCCGGCCGGGCCACGATCGCGCCGGCGAAGTACGGCTTCGTGGCGCCGATGAGCACCAAGTCGCTGCCGCCCAGGCGCGCCCGGATCGGCCCGATGCCGCCGATCGTGCTGACGTCGACTTCACCGGTGAGGAGGGCAGCCGTGTTCTGGGCGCTGGAGAGGATCGAGGTGATCGTGACGTCGAGCCCCTCCTCTCGGAAGTAGCCGCCCTCCTGCGCGATGGCGATCGGCGACTGCGACATGGCGAAGGCGCTGAAAGACGCCTGCACGGGGATGAGCGCCTGGGGCGGAGTGCGCGGCGCCTCCCCCGCAGGAGCGCTCGCGGCGGGCGCCTCGGTCCGCTCGCTCCCCGCCCCTCGGCCGCTCCCGGCGGCCCCGCCGCAACCGGCACCGACCAGTCCTCCCACGACCCCGATGATGAGCAGCACGCGGAGTGCACGCATGTGTCATCCTCCTGGCGCGGTGCCCGCGCCACAGGCAAACACCCGCTTGTGTTGAGGCTATATTAGCATCGGGGCGCAGCGCGCGGACACGCGGTCGGCTGGCCCCACGCTGGTCGCGATCGACCTGGTCGCGATCGACAGGTGCGATCATCGCGACCGCTGGCGCCGAGGCGAGCCGGGAGGCGGCAGGTGGCCGGGAAGCGCGCAGGACGGCACGTCGCGGTGCGCGTGGGGGCCGCGCTCTCGCTGAGCGGCCGCTACGCGGCCCAGGGGGAGCAGGCCCGGCGGGGGCTAGCGCTCTGGGTCGAGGACGTGAACGCCGCCGGCGGGCTGCTCGTGCGCGACCGCGGCGCGCGCCTCCCGCTCGAGCTGCTCGTCTACGACGACGCCAGCCACCCAGGGCAGAGCGCTGCCTATGCCGAGCGGCTGCTCAGCGACGACCAGGTGGCCCTGCTCTTCGGCCCCTACTCCAGCGTACTCGCCCTGGCCGTGGCGCCGGTGGCGGAGCGGCACCGGAAGGTGCTCTGGAACCACGGCGGCGCCACCGACGCGGTCGGGCGAGCGGGGTTCCGCTGGGTGGTCAGCCTCCTGTCGCCGGCGAGCCAATACTTCGTCGCGATCCTGGCGATGGTCCGCGCCTACGCCCCGGCCGCGCGCCGCGTGGCCCTGGCATATGGGCCCCGGGGCACGTTCCCCCGCGCGGTCTGTGCCGGCGCGATGGCATACGCGCCGGCACACGGCTTCGCAGTGGTCCTGCACGCGCCCTACCCACCGACAGAGGCAGCGCTGCCCGCGCTGGTCGAAGCCATCGTCGCTCGCCGAGCGGCGGTCGTCCTCGGCGTTGGAGAGCTGCCGGCCGACCTGGCCTTCGCCCGCCAGCTGCGCCTCCACGGGGTGCGGGCGCCCGTGCTGGGTGTGGTGGCTGCAGCGGTAACGCCGTTCCAGCAGGTGCTGGGCGCTGCGGCGGAGGGGTTCGTCGGGCCGAGCCAGTGGGAGCCCGGCGCCCGCTACCAGCCGGACGTGGGCCCGACCAGCGCGCAGTTCGCCGCGCGCTTCCACGAGCGTTTCGGCCAGCCGCCCGACTATCCGGCGGCACAGGCTTACGCGGCGGGCTTGATCGCCCAGGCTTGTGTCGAGCGCGCGGGGACGCTGGCCGACGCGGCGCTGCGCGCGGCGGCGGAGACCCTCGCGCTGACCACCTTCTACGGCGCCTTCCGGCTCGACCCGGCAACGGGCGCGCAGGTCGGCCACCAGCTGCTGGTGGTCCAGTGGCAAGGAGGAGCGAAGCGGATCGTCTGGCCGCCCGCGCTGGCCGAGGCGCCGTTCCGCCTGCCCACGGCCTCCTGAAGCGGGCGCCGGGGCACTACCGGCGGCTGGCGCGCTCGCCGGGCAACCGCTCTGGCGCGACGGGGCGCTCGGGCTCCTGCCAGACGTGAACCTCCGCTCGCCCGCCGGGCAGGAGGAGCGCCAGCAGGGCGCCGAGCACCCCGACGGCGGCGACGAGCAGATAGGCCTCCCGGAGGGTGCTGTCGAGCGCCTGCTGCATCGCCGTGAGAGTCTCGGGCGCGAGGGCGGCGCGGCTCTCGGGCGTGAGCAGCGCGCTGGCCTGGGCGATGCGGCTAGCGGCCGCCGCGCCGGGGCTGGTGGGGAGCGCCTCCACACCGCGGACGGCCAGCTCGCCGGCTAGGCGGGTGTTCACCACGGTGCTTACCAGGCTGAGCAGTAGGCTGGCACCGAGGAAGCGGCAGAACTGGTGGCCGGAGGTGGCGATCCCGCGGCTGCCCCAGGGGACGGCGTTCTGCACCGCCACGATGGAGGCGGTGTTCACCAGGCCGACCCCGCCGCCGAGCACCAGCAGCGCGCCGACGATCACGCCGTAGGCCACGAGCGGGTCGCGCGCCGGCAGCAGCAGGGCGAGGTAGCCGGCGGCGATGATCCCCAGCCCCAGCGCGCAGGTGAGCCGGTAGCCGAAGTGCCAGAACAGTGGGCCGGCCACCGCGTTGGTGACCAACCAGGCGCCATTGAACGGCAGCGCCACCAGCCCGGCCTCGGTGGGGCCGAGTTCCAGCACGCCCTGCACGAACAGCGGGACGAACGGTCCGAAGGCGGCGATGGTGCCGCCCACGACGAGCGTCACGAGGTACGAGCCGCGGATGAGCCGGTGCTGCAGGAGGCTGAGCGGCAGGAGCGGCTCGGGAGCACGTGTCTCCTGCCAGAAGAACAGCGGCCAGGCCACGGCAGCGACGGCGTAGAGGACGAGCTGGGCGGGCGCCAGCCAGTCCTCGCCGCGCGTCGCTCGCGCCAGGGCGACCAGCAGCGCCCCCGCACCGAGCATCAGGAGCCCCGCGCCGCGCCAGTCCACGTAGTGGGACGGCCGCTCCACCCGCTCGGTGAGGAGCAACGCCAGGAGCACCGCACCGAGCAGCGCCAAGGCCGCCTCGACGAGGAACACGGCGCGCCAGCTCACAGCCATGATGAGTCCACCGGCCAGCACCGGGCCGACCACGCTGACCACGAGGTAGGCGATCGAGAACAGCAGCTGGGCCTGCACCCGGCGGTGGGGCGGGAACAGGTCGCCGGCGGCTGTGTGGGCGACGGGCTGGATGGCGCCAGTGCCAAGCCCCTGGAGCAGCCGGCAGGCGATGAGCTGCTCCATGCTTTGGGCGAGCGCGGCCAGGACGGAGCCGAGGAGGAACAGCCCTAGGCCGACCAGCAGGATGGGGCGCCGCCCATGCAGATCGGCCAGCTTGCCATAGAGCGGGATGGTGACCGTCCAGGTCAGCAGGTAAGCGGTAAAGAGCCAGCCGACCAGCTCGAGCCCGGCCAGCGCGCCGGCGATGCTGGGCGCCGCACCGGTGACCATCACGTTGTCCACGGCAATGACGGAGAAGGCCAGGACGATAGCGGTGAGGGCCAGGGTGCGCCGCGGCGCGGGGGAGCGGACGGCGGGCGCGAGCGGCTGCGGCGCCCGGCGGCCGGCCTCCCTCACGGCTCCGCTCCCGGGGCCGGCACGGCCGGGCTGGCCGCCGGGCCGGCGCGCGCCGCGCGGCGGGCCTGGCCCGGCGTGCGCACTACATGGCGTGGCGCCGCGATCCAGATCAGCGTCATGGCCAGGGCGAAGGCCACGATAATCACCAGCCAGACCCCCTGGTAGCTGCCGGTGCGGTCGAAGAGGAAGCCGCCCAGCCAGGCGCCGGTGGCGCCGCCCAAGCCCGCGCTCACGTTCAGCACGCCGAAGATCGCCCCGTAGTGGCGGCCGTAGAAGAGGTCGGAGGCAATAGACGGCGCGAGCGAGGCGTTCACGCTGTAGCTCAGGGCGAAGAGGCCGGCGTACAGGAACAGCAGCGGCGCGGGCAGCGTGCCGCCGGCGGCCGCGAGCAGCAGGAGCATGGCGCCCACCCCTGCGCCCACGCTCAGGGTGAGCACCGGCTCACGGCCCAGCCAGTCCGACGTCGTGCCGACCAGGATCTTGCCCGCGATGCTCGCTAGGCCAACAGCGCCCACGACCGTGGCCGCCAGGAGCGGGTCGTAGCCGCTGCCGATCAGGTAGGCCGCCTGGTGGGCATGCGTCTGCTGCACGCCGAAGCTGATCAGTGCGAAGGTGGTGAACAGCAGCTGGAAGCGCCGCGTCCGCACGGCGCGGCTCACGGTCCACTCCTGCTGGACCCAGGCGGGATCGACAACGCGCGGGTCGGGGCGGGCCGGCGCGGCGGGGGCTGCGCCGGCAGGGCCCTCCGGCACGGGCAGGGGAGCGCCGTCGCGCGCGAGGCCGCGCGCCTCGGGGCGCGGGCAGAGCAGCAGAGCGAGGGGCTGAGGGAGCAGCGCCAGCGCGCCGGCCAGCGCCAGGTAGGCCGTGCGCCAGCCATGCGTCTCGATGAGGAACTGGACTACCGGCGCGCCGATGAACGTGCCCACCCCGATCCCCGCGCCGGCGAGCCCCACGGCGAGCCCCAGCCGCCGCGAGAACCAGCGGCCCACGAGGGTGATGCAGGGCACCCAGCCCATCATCGTGACGCCGATGGCTGCCAGCACGCCGAAGAAGAGATAGAGCTGCCACCGCGCGGTGAGCTGGCTGCAGCCGACCAGCGCCAGGCCGACCAGGAGGGCGCCCAGGTGCACCAATGGGCGGGGACCGAAACGGTCGACGAGCCGTCCCGTGATGGGCGAGCAGCCGGCATGGACGAGCACGTAAAGGGAGAAGGCGCCGGCCACCTCGGCGCGCGTCCAGCCGAACTCGCGCACCAGCGCTACCAGGAACAGGGTGAAGGTGTACCAGACGACGTAAGCCACGGCCAGGAGGCAGACGACAGCGCCGACGATGATCCAGCCGTAGAACAGGCGGGGCGCCGGGCGGGCCGGGCCGCCACGCGGGAGACGGACGCCAGCCATCGCGGCTCCAGGCATTGCGGGGTCCAGGCATTATAGCGCAGCCGGCCCGGCGCCCGCGCCCCCTCGCCCGCCGGCGCCGCGCCGTGCGCGGGGCGCCGGGGCTACCGGCTGCAGGGCGGCGAGCGGGAGCGGCTCTAGGCCGGGCCAGAGCGTGCCGAGCGGCGGGCGCCGCGCGAACGAGATCAGGTGGCCGGGGCAGCGGCAGTCAGAGCTGCCGAAGCCCGGGCAGCGCCGGGCGCCCGGGAGCGCCGCCACGGCGCGCGCCAGCGCGCACTCCAGCGCTGCCTCTCCCCTCACGACCCACACCTCCACCACCTGGCCGGCCTGCCGGAGGTAGTCGACGTGCCAGCGGACCGGCCGCCCAGCGGCCAGGTGGCGCGCCAGCCGCGCGCCCAGTCCCCGCCGCGCGCGGCCGACGTAGACGTGCCAGCCGCGCGGCAGCGCGCGCGGCCCGAGCCGCCCCACCGTAAGGTCGAGCCGGCTGCGTGTGCGGATCACCAGCAGGTAGCTGCCCGGCACGTCCCGGGTGAGCGCTGTCAACGTCGCCTCCCCTGCCACCCGCGGCGGCGGCGCCGGTCGCAGGCCCGGCCAGCACGGCCAACGGCATGGCGCCGGCGCTGCCACCGCGACAGGATTGCCGGTATCATAGCTGACGATCGAGGTGGTGGCCGCCGTACGGGCTGGCGAGTGAGCGAGCGGCCCGGCCCCGCGGCGGACGCCCTACCGAGCACGGCCAAAAGCGGGTTGGCCCGAGGAGTGGACGATGATCTCGCCGACGGATCTTCGCCGCGGCATGGTGCTGGAGATCGACGGCCAGCTCTGGCAGGTGCTGGAGTACCAGGCGTTCAAGATCGCCATGCGCGGCAACCTGGTCAAGATGAAGCTACGGAATCTCAAGACGGGCGCCATTGTCGAGCGCACGGTGTCCTCCGGTGAGCGGTTCCCGCGCGTGTTCCTCGAGACGCGGCCGATGCAGTACCTCTACTCCGAGGATGGCCGCCACGTCTTCATGGACCTGGAGACCTACGACCAGGTCGCGCTCTCGGACGAGGATCTGGGCGAGAACGGCCGGCACTACCTCAAGGAGGGGCTGGAGGTCCAGGTGCAGTTCTACGAGGGGCGGCCGGTCGCTGTGGAGTTCCCCATCACGCTGGACTTCGAGGTGGTGGAGACCGCGCCCGGGATCCGGGGCGACACGGTGTCCGGCGCGATGAAGCCGGCGAAGACGGAAACGGGCCTGGTTGTTCAGGTGCCGCTATTCATCAACGTGGGCGACCGGATCCGCGTCGACACGCGGACTGGGGAGTACATCGGCCGCGCCTAGCCAGCGGATCCCCTGCGGGTCTGTGCCGGCCACCCTCCGGCGCTCAGGGAGCGGTGCATCACGCGCCTGGCCCTCTCCTCGCGCAGCGCCGCGCCTGCACGTGCACGCGACCGCGAGCGACCAGCGCCCTGGCTGCAGCCCGCGGGTGCTGGTTCCCGAGGGCTGCCGCTGGCCGCGGCGGGAGCACCCCTGCCCGACAGCCGCCCTCTGGCGGGCAAGCGGGGGGCGCGTGCTGGAGGGACGCCCCACGCCGCGGCGCCAGCGCTAGACGTCGGCGAGGGCCTGCCGGCCGAGGCGGTGGCGCAGGTACCCCCAGGTGACCGCGGTGCCCAGTGCGCAGAGCACGCCGAGCAGGCCCAGAGCGCTCCGCACATCGAGCGTCTCGCTCAGGCCGCCGACAGTCAGCGCCCCCAGCGGGGTCATCCCGGCGAACAGCAGGGTGTACAGGCTCATGACGCGGCCGCGCAGGGGCCCGGGGGCAGCGTACTGCAGCAGGGTCTGGGCCGTGGCGCTGAAGGCGATGCCGGCGCCGCCCAGGAGCACGAGCAGCGCCGCCGTGGCGGCGTACCAGGGGGAGAGCGCGATGAGGCCCAGGAGGAGGCTGAACCCTGCGGCAGCGACGAGCATCTGGCGGCGCGTGGCGCGCCGGCGCCCGGCGACGGCCAGCGCCGCCGCCAGGGAGCCGAGGCCCAGGCACGAGCTGAGGAAGCCGTACCCCTCGGGGCCGGCGTCGAAGGCGTAGCGGGCCAGGAGCGGCAGCACCGTCAGGAAGTTGAAGCCGAAGGCGCCGAGCGCCCAGGTCACGAACAGCACGCCGAAGATGCTGGGTGTGCGTACGGCGTAGGCCAGGCCCTCCAGCAGCTGCCGGCCGAGCGGGCCGCGCGCCGGCGGCGGCACGGCGTGGAACTCGGCCGGGCGCATCAGCAGCAGGCCGGCGATCACCGGGAAGTAGCTCAGGGCGTTCAGCCAGAAGCAGGCGGCGGTGCCCACCGTGGCGAGGAGCAGGCCGCCGGTCGCCGGCCCGACGATGCGCGAGAGGTTGAAGTTGCCGGAGTTGAGCGCCACGGCGTTCGCCAGGTCCTCGGGGCCGACCAGCTCCATGGCGAAGGCGTTGCGCGTGGGGTTGTCCACGGCCTGGAACAGGCCCTGCACGAGCGAGAACAGGTAGAGATGCCAGAGCTGCACCGCGCCGCTGCCCACCAGCGCCGCGAGGAGGGCGGCCTGGGCGGCGGTGCCCACCTGGGTGACGAGGAGGAGCCGGCGCTTGGGCAGGCGATCAGCCAGCACACCGCCGAGCAGGGCGAAGAGCAGGAGCGGCAGGAACTGCAGCATGGTGACCGTGCCCAGGGCGAGCGGGGAGTCGGTGAGCTGGAGCACCAGCCAGGCCATGGCTGTGCGTTGGATCCAGCTCCCCGTGAGCGACACGAGCTGGCCGCTCCAGAACAGGCGGTAGTTGCGGTTGCGGAGCGCCCGGAAGGTGGCTGCCAGGCGACTGCCGCCGCCCGCCGGCGCGGCGGGCCGCACCGCCCCGGGCGCCGGCGCGGCGGCGGAGGGGTCAGCCCGCACGCGCCAGCCAGCGCCGCAGGCGGGGCACCGCCCGCGCGCGGAAAGCGAGGATGATATCGAGCTGCTCCAGCGTCTGCTGGAGCGTGCGCTCGGCCGCCTCCACCGGGTGCGCGGTGAAGAAGGCCTCCACCTCGCGGCGCGCCTCGGGCGTGGCGAGGTGCACCGTGGCGGCGATGAGGCGCCGCCGCATGAACGGCGGCAGGCGGCCCTCTAGCGCCGCCCACTCCCGGCGCACGAAGTCCCACGCGGCCCACCGCCCGACAGGATTGCTGAGCAGCCGCGCCAGGAGCAGGCCGACATCCTGGGTGCGTACGGTGGGGGTGAGGCTGAGCGCCAGGGTGCGCTCGATCAGCGCGGGGGCCTCGAACCCCGCCAGCCCGAGCAGGTGGCGCTGCTCGTCCTGCGGCGTGCGGGCGCGCCGTACCTCCTCCAGGTAGCGGTCGAAGCGCGCGGCATCGCCCTGCTGCGCGGCGATGGCCACGAACACGTCGACCAGATTGGGATCGATGGCGTGGGGGTCCGCCCAGTAGCGCTCCAGCCCGCGCTCCGCCTCGGCCACCACCGCGGGCAACCGCGCCAGCCGCCCCAGCGCCCGGATCACCGCGGCGCGGCGCAGGCGGACGTCATCCGGCTCGTCGGGGGCGGGCGTGTAGCCGAGCGCAGCGAGCTGCGGCCCCAGCAGCGCCTCGAGGAAGCGGGCGAAGGCCGGCCGGTCCTCGGGCTCGACCAGGTAGAAGTCGATGAAGGCGAGCGCATCGACGATGGCCTCGACCACGGCGCGGTGGGTCTCGTCCCGGAACGCCCGCAGGAACTCCAGGAAGGCATCGATCTCCAGGTAGCCGGCGCGCGTGAGCGCCCACTGGTTGCCCACCAGCCCGACGCGCTCGACCGGGGCGAGGGCCTCCGCTCGGTGGCTGACGAGGGCCGCGAGGGTATCCGTGTCGTGCAGCACGCGGTAGAAACCGCTCTCGGCGGCGTTGGCGTACAGCCAGCGCGGCGGGCGTCGCGTCGCCAGGGCGACCTCGGCCTGGGAAGCGGCGAGCAGCACGCGCTGCTCGACCGGCCGGGCGCCGTCGGCATAGCGCAGCACGATCGGGATGCGCCAGCGCTGCCCGTTGGCCTCGGCGCGGTTCGGATCGGCGAAGAAGCGCTGCTGCGCGAGCTGGAGGCGGGGCGGGCGCCGCCCGCGCCCCTCCCCGGCCGGCGCCTCGCGGCCGGTCAGCGTCGCGCGGAGCACGGGGTAGCCGGGCTGGTCGATCCAGTCGCGGGCGATGGCCCGCACGCGCCGGCCGGAGGCCGCCTCTAGGGCGCCGAACAGGTCCGCCGCGGTGGCGTTGCCCTCGCGGTGCGCCCGGATGTACTGGCGCACGCCCGCGCGGAACACCGCCGGCCCCAGGTAGTGCTCCAGCATCCGCAGGACGGCGGCGCCCTTCTCGTAGGTGATGGCGTCGAACATCTCGCTGATCTGGGCGGGGTTCTTCACCGTGGCGCGGATCGGGCGCGTGGAGGCGAGCGCGTCGGTGGCGAAGGGCGCGGCCTTCTCCTGCTGGAAGTCGACCCACACCTCCCACTCCGGCCGCCAGTCGTCGATAGTGCGGAACTCGATCCAGGTGGCGAAAGCCTCGTTGAGCCACAGGTCGTCCCACCACTGCATGGTGACCAAGTTGCCGAACCACTGGTGGGCGATCTCGTGGGCCACGACGAGGGCGATGCGCTTGCGGGCGGCCAGGGAGGCGGTGGCCGGATCGCACAGCAGCGCCGTCTCGCGGAAGAAGATCGCGCCCGAGTTCTCCATCGCGCCGGCCTCGAAGTCCGGCACGGCCAGCAGGTCGAGCTTGCCGTAGGGGTACCTCACGCCGAAGTAGCGCTCCAGCCGCTCCAGCGACGCGGCCGCGGCCTCGAGCGCGAAGGCGCCAAGCCCCGTCTTCCCGGGCACCGTCCAGACCCGCACCGGCACGCCGCGGACCATCGCGGGCGCGGTGGCCTCGAGCGCGCCCACGGCCAGGGCGACCAGATAGGTGGACATGCGCGGGGTGGGCGCGAAGTGGACCGTGCGGGTGCCCGGCCGCGGCCCCGGCTCCTCGCGCTGGACGGGCGCGTTGGAGATGGCGACGAGATCCGTCGGGATGGTGACCGCGAGCGCGAACCGGGCCTTGAACGCCGGCTCGTCGAAGCAGGGGAAAGCGCGACGCGCGTCGGTGGACTCGAACTGCGTGAAGGCGTAGCGGCGCCCGTCGACCTCCGCGCGGTACAGGCCGCGTAGCCCGGTGCCGATCGTGCCCCGGAAGGCGAGATGGAGGGTCGCGCGGCCGGCGGGCAGCGGCTCGGCGAAGCGTAGCACCACCGCCTCGCGCGCGGGCTGGGGCTCCACGGTGGCCGGGCACGGCCAGCGCCGGCCGCCGACCGTGGCCCACGCCTCGGTCACGGCGAGATCGACGGCGTGCAGCGCGACCTGGCGGGTCGCGCGCGCGAGGTGGACCTCGATCGCCTCGCGGCCGGTGAAGGTCCAATCTGCCAGATCGGGCTCTAGGTGGAGGGTGTAGCGTTCGGGCCGCACGTGGCGCGGCAGGCGGAACGCGGCATCGTCCATGGGGCCTCTCCCGACCCCGCGCCTCATCACGGCTGGCGGGGCGCGGGGTGTCTGCTGGAAGGATAGGCCCCGGCCGCGCGCCTCGCAAGCGGTGCCGCTTCCCGCGGCTGGCGAGCCGTTATCCGGACCGGCCGGGGCGCAGTCTTGCTGGGCTCCCGGCGCCTTGGTAGAATGCGGCACTGTGCGCGCCGCCCCCTGGCGCCGCGCGCCCGAACTCCTGGCGAGAGCGGTCGGGATGCGACGGCTGGCCACCGGTGCCTTCGTGCTCTGTGTGCTGCTGTTCGTGCTGGGCACGGGCTTCGTGCTGGGATTGGCAGTCGGGCGGGCGGAGAGCGCGGGGGCAGCGTCCGACGGGCTGGCCAGCGTCCTCCAGCGCGTGGCAGCCCTGCCCGTTGCGCGCGCGGGCGTACCGGTGCGGCCCGCCCCCGTGGGCGCCCCACCGGCCTCCGTCTCCCCCGAGTTCCTGGAGCAGTTCCAGCTCTTCTGGGAGGCCTGGTCGCTGCTCGACCGCGAGTACCTCGACCGCGCGGCGCTGGACAGCCGCAAGCTCACACATGGCGCGATCCGCGGCATGCTAGAGGCGCTGGGCGATCCTCACACCGTGTTCCTGGATCCCCAGCAGAGCGAGCTAAACGATGCCGAGCTGCGGGGCGGCTTCGAGGGGATCGGCGTCCACCTCGACCTAGTGGACGGCCGGGTGCGGGTGGTCGCGCCCCTGGAGGGCTCGCCGGGCGAGAAGGCCGGCCTGCGCGCCGGCGACTACATCCTCCAGGTCGACGGCCAGGACCTCACCGGCGTGTCGTTGCTGGAGGCGGCGAACCGCATCCGGGGGCCGCGTGGCACGCCGGTGCGACTGCTGGTGCAGCGGGAGGGCTGGCCGCAGCCACGTACCTTCGAGATCGTTCGCGCCGACATCAAACTCGAGACGGTGCGCACGCGCCTGCTGGACAACGGCATCGCCTATGTGCGCATCAGCACCTTCGCCAGCACGACGCCGCGCGACCTGCGGGCGCCGCTCGAGCGGCTGCTCCAGGCCCGCCCGAAGGGCCTGGTGCTCGACCTGCGCTCTAACCCGGGCGGCTACCTCCAGGCCGCGCTGGATGTGGCCAGCGAGTTCATCGCGGACGGCGTGCTTGTCTACCAGGAACACGCCGATGGCCAGCGGCAGGCGTTCCGCGCCAAGCCGGGCGGGCGCGCGACGCAGGTGCCGCTAGCCGTCCTGATCGACCACGGGAGCGCCAGCGCCGCCGAGATCGTGGCCGGCGCCATTCGCGACCACGGGCGCGGCGTGCTGGTGGGCGAGCGGACGTTCGGCAAGGGCACCGTGCAGAACCTGCACCAGCTCGCCGACCGCTCGACGGTGCGGATCACCGCGGCGCGCTGGCTCACGCCGAAGGAGCAGCCGCTGGAGGGGGTGGGCCTGGCGCCCGACCTCCCCGTGCCGGCTGGCGCGGAGGGCACCGACCCGGCGCTCGACCGCGCGGTGCAGTACCTGCTCAACCGCCGCTAGCAGGGGCGGCGCCCGCCCGCGCCGGCCCGGGGCGACGCCGTGCGTAGCGGGCGTGGCCGACCGGCGTCCCCACCCCTTCGCGCACCCGCCGGACCAGCGGCGCCGTTGCGCCCCCCGCCGGGGGGCCGGGGGCTGGGGCTCGGCCGCGCTAGCGGGTATAATTTTCTATGCCTGGAAAAGAGAAGCAGTACGCGAACAATCCAAAAGCCTTTCACGATTACCACATCCTCGAGACGGTGGAGGCGGGCATCGCCCTCACCGGAACCGAGGTGAAGTCGGTGCGCGCCGGCCGGGTGAGCCTGCGCGAGGCCTACGCGCGGATCGAGCGCGGCGAGGCTTGGCTGCTCGGGGCACACATCGCGCCCTACGCGCAGGGGAACCGCTACAACCACGAGCCGACCCGCCCGCGCAAGCTGCTCTTGCACCGCGGCGAGATCGGCTACCTGGCGGGCAAGACGCGCGAGAGCGGCGTGACGCTCGTGCCCCTGCGGCTGTACGACCGCGGCGGGCACATCAAGGTGGAGCTGGGCTTGGCCCGCGGCAAGAAGCAGTGGGACAAGCGCCAGGCGATCGCGCAGCGCGAGGCGCGGCGCGAGATCGACCGCGCGATGAAGGAGGCGGTGCGCGCCTGAACGCGGGGACGCCGGGTTTCGACAGGGGAGAAGGCCGCGAAATCGCAAGCCGAGGACGCCACCAACCTCGTTAAACGGGTGGCAAGCCAGTAACTGGCACTCCTGAACTCGCTCTCGCTGCGTAACACCAGCGAGCGTCCGCCCGGCCTCCCTCCGACGGGCCGGTAACGGGCGTCACCTAGTCGGAGTGCAGCGGGCCCGACCGTCGGCTAGGGCCTGCCCAAGATCGAGCCGGCTGGCTCGTCCGCAACCCGTCGACAGGTGGCGGGCGAGCGAGAGCCCAAATGTCGACTAAGCTTGTAGGATATTTCGGGCCGACTCGCTCTGGACGAGGGGTTCGACTCCCCTCCGTCTCCACCCTGAAGCGCGGCCCCACACCCCCAGCGGTGTGGGGCCGCGCGGTGTTATAGCCGGGGCGCCGTGCGAGCTAGCGGCGCCCGAACTCGCGCTCGAGCTGGCTGTGGGTGAGCAGCACCGCCGTCGGCCGGCCGTGCGCACAGGTGCGGCCCAGCTCGGTCTCGTCGAGCTGCTCCAGCAGCGCGCACATCTCCTCGAGCGAGAGCACCTGGCCGGCCTTCACGGCAGCCTTGCAGGCGAGCAGCAGGCACAGCCGCTCGCGCCAGTCGGTCGGCTCGGTCTCCTCGGCGAGGGCCTCTAGCGTCTCGTGCAGCACGCGCGCGATGGTGGTGGGCTTGAGCGGTGCCGGGATGGCGCGGAGCAGGAGGGTCCGCGGGCCGAACGTCTCCACCACGAAGCCGAGGGCGGCGAGGTCGTCCCAGCGGTCGCGCAGCGCCGCGGCCTGGGCGGGGCTGAGGTCCACGGGCTGGGGCTCGAGGAGGTACTGGACGCCCTCGCGCCGCGCAGCGTTGCGCCGGAGCTGCTCGAGGAGCACGCGCTCGTGGGCGGCGTGCTGGTCGATCAGGTACAGCCCGGCGTCGCCCTCGGCGGTGATGTAGGTGAGCCCCACTTGGCCCAGCACGCGGAGGCGCGCCAGGCGCGGCGGGGGCGGTAGGGGGGCGGTGTCGGTAGCCGGCCCGGCGGGGAAGAGCGTTCCGGTGGGGCTTGGGGCCGGCGGGGGCTGGAGCGTGGCGGGGGGCGCGGGCCGGCCCCCGCCCGCCAGCACGGGCACGCCGGCCGCGGCGGCGATGACGCTGCGCACCGCCCGCTGGAGCGCGGCGAACACGACCCGCTCGCGCAGGAAGCGCACCTCCTGCTTGGTGGGGTGTACGTTGACGTCGACCTCCTCGGGCGGCACCTCCAGCCAGAGCAGCGCGAGCGGGTGGCGGCCCACGGGCAGCAGGGTGTGGTAGGCCTCCTCGATCGCGTAGAGCAGCGTGCGGCTGTACACGAGCCGGCCGTTCACGAACAGCGTGAGGCCACTGCGCGTGCCGCGGTGGAGCTCCGGCGGGCTCACGTAGCCGCGCACGCGCACGCCGCCCTCGGCGGACTCATCGGGCAGCGCCAGCAGCGCGCGCGCCGCGGCCGGGCCGTAGACCGCCGCCAGCGCCGCGCGCGCGTCGCCGCGGCCCGGCGTGGTGAGCACCTGCCGCCCGTCGATGCGCAGGTCGAAGCGCACCTGCGGCCAGCCCAGGGCGAGCTGGCTGACGAGGTGGGCCACGTGGCCGGCCTCGGTGCTGGGCGCTTTAAGGAACTTGCGCCGCGCGGGCAGCCGGCCGAAGAGGTGCTCGACGGTCACGGTGGTGCCGGGCGCGCGCGGAGCGCGCCGGAGCTCGACCTGCGTGCCGTAGTGCACCACGAGCAGCGTGCCGTCCGGCTGGTCCGCGGGGCGCGTGAGGAACTGGACCTCGGCCACCGCGGCGATGCTGGGCAGCGCCTCGCCGCGGAAACCGAGCGTGGTCAGGCGCCGTAGGTCGTCGAGGTCCGCGAGCTTGCTCGTGGCGTGGCGCGCGAAGGCGAGCGGCACCTCGTCGGGCGGCACGCCCGCGCCGTCGTCGGCGACGCGCAGGAGGTCCACCCCGCCGCCGGCGACCTCGACCACCACACTCCGGGCGCCCGCGTCGAGCGCGTTCTCCACCAGCTCTTTGGCGACCGACGCCGGCCGCTCCACCACCTCGCCGGCGGCAATGCGCGCCGCGACGGAGGGCGGCAGCACGCGGATGGGCATGGCAGACGCTCCCGAGAACCCGTCTCGGGATTGTAGCACACCTGTTCGTCGCCGGGATGCGCTGTAGCGAGGCTGCAACCGGGGGCCGCGGGAGCGCGTTCCGGCGGCCTGCCGGCGGAAGGGCGGGCGCCGCTTAGGGCGGGAGCTGGCGCGCGCGCTCCTGCAGGTCGAGCAGCTTGCTGAGCGCCTCCAGCGGCGAGAGGGCGAGCACGTCGAGGCGCCGCAGCTCGGCCAGGACGGGGTGAACGCTGTCGTCCGAGGGGGGCGCGGCCGGGGCGCGCTCGGCCGCCGCGGCGCGCGCCTCCAGCTCCGCCACCAGCTCCTGGGCGCGCCGCGTCACGGCGGGCGGCAGGCCCGCCAGCCGCGCCACGTGCACCCCGTAGCTGCGGTCGGCGCCGCCGGGCTCCACGCGGTGCAGGAACACGACCCGGTCGCCCTCCTCTAGCACCGCCATGCGGTAGGCGCGCACGCGGGGGCGGCTGCGCTCGAGCTCGGCCAGCTCGTGGTAGTGCGTGGCGAACAGGGTGCGCGCGCCCAGGCGGGGGTGGTCGTGCAGGTACTCGACCACGGCGCGCGCGATGGCCATGCCGTCGAAGGTGCTGGTGCCGCGCCCTACCTCGTCGAGCACCACGAGGCTGCGGCGCGTAGCGCTGCGCAGGATAGCGGCCGTCTCCACCATCTCCACCATGAACGTGCTGTGCCCGCTGGCGATATCGTCCTGGGCGCCGACGCGCGTGAAGATGCGGTCGACCAAGCCGAGGCGGGCGGCCGTCGCGGGCACGAAGCTGCCGATCTGGGCCATCAGCACGATCAGCGCCACCTGGCGCAGGTAGGTGGACTTGCCGGCCATGTTCGGGCCGGTGAGGATGATGATCTGGCAGTCGTCGCTGCTCAGGTAGGTGTCGTTGGCGACGAAGCTGCCCGGCGGGAGGTGCCGCTCCACGACGGGGTGCCGGCCGCCGGTGATGGCGATCGGCCCGTCGGGCAGGAGTTCAGGGCGCACGTAGTTGTAGCGCGCCGCCGCCTCGGCGAAGGACGCCAGCACGTCGAGCCGCGCCAGGGCGCCGGCGGTACGCCGCAGCACGGGCACCGCGGCGGCGATGGTCTCCACCAGCTCGGTGTACAGGCGCCGCTCCAGCTCTAGCGCCTCCTCCTGGGCGTTCTGGAGCCGGAACTCCAGCTCTTTCAGCTCGGGCGTGACGTAGCGCTCGGCGTTGGCCAGCGTCTGCTTGCGCTGGTAGCCGAGGCGCTCGAGCAGCTCGCCCACCGTAGCCGCGCCGGTCTGCTGGCGCTGGAAGTGGTCGGTCGGGCTGGCGAGCACGGCGCTGGACACCTCGAGGTAGTAGCCGAACACGCGGTTGTAGCCGATCTTCAGCCCGCGGATACCGGTGCGCTCGCGCTCCTGGCGCTCCAGCCGCGCCAGCCACTGGCGCGCGTCGCCGCCGAGCGCGCGCAGCTCGTCCAGCGCGGGGGAGCGGCCCGGGCGGATGGTGCCCTCGCCGACCACGGCCGGCGGCTCGTCGGCGAGCGTGGTGGCGATCGCCTCGGCCACCGCGGGGCAGGGGTCGAGCGCGCTCAGCTCGCGCTGCAGCGTGGGCAGGGCCGGGTCGGCGAGCAGCGCGCGCACCTCCGGCACGGTCTGGAGCCCCCGCAGGAGGGCGAGGCACTCCCGGGGGCCGAGGAGGCGCTGGGCGGCGCGGGCGGCCAGCCGCTCGAGATCGCCCACCTTGGCCAGGGCCGCGCGCAGCTCGGCGCGACGCAGCGGCGCCTCTACCAGCTCTGCCACCGCCTGCTGGCGGCGCTGCAGCCGCGCGAGGTCGAGCAGCGGCTGCGTGAGCCACTGCCGCAGCAGTCGTGCCCCCATCGGGGTGCAGGTGTGGTCGAGCACCGCCAGCAGCGAGCCCTCGCGCCCGCCCGAGCGCAGCCCCTGCAGCAGCTCCAAGTTGCGTCGCGTCGCCGGGTCGAGGACCATGGCGCCCTCGACCGCGTACACCTGGACCCGGTCGAGCAGTGGGAGCGCCGCTGCCTGCGTGTCGGCGAGGTAGGCGAGCAGGGCGCCTAGCGCGGGCACCGCCGCTGTGGACTCGCCCAGGCCGAGGGCCTCGACAGAGGGCACCCCGAAGTGCGCCAGTACGGTGCGCTGCGCCACCTCCGGGCGGAAGGCCTCGGCGGGGCGCGGCGTAACGTGGGTGCCCTCGGGCAGGAGCGCCCGGAGGTCGGCGGGAGGCTCGCCCTCAGGGCCGCGCGGCAGCAGCACTTCGGCCGGCTGGAGGCGCGCCAGCTCGGCCGCCAGGATCTCGGTGGCCTCGTCGCCGCCGACGGCGGTGGCAGCGAGCTGGCCGGTGCTGATGTCGACGTAGGCCAGCCCGGCGGCGCGCCCCTGGACCCAGAGCGCGGCGAGGTAGTTGTTGGCCTCGGCGGCGAGCAGCGTCGGCTCGACCAGCGTGCCCGGAGTGATGACGCGCACGACCTCCCGCCGCACGAGCCCGCGCTCGGGCACCGCGCCGACCTGGTCGCAGATCGCGATGCGGTAGCCCTGCGCGATCAGGCGGGCGATGTAGCTCTCCGCGGCGTGGGCCGGGATGCCGGCCATGGGGACGCGGTCGCCGCGCCCGAGGTCCCGCGAGGTGAGCGTGATGTCCAGCGCGCTGGCCACCAGGCGGGCGTCGTCGTCGAAGGTCTCGAAGAAGTCGCCGAGGCGGAAGAAGAGGATGGCATCGGGGTAGCGCCGCTTGAACTCCAGGTACTGCCGCCGGACGGGCGAGGCCTGCGTCGCCCGTACCGGGGCCACGTCGCCGGGCAAGAAGGAGAGCTGCTCGCGCAGACGATCAGCCATGCCGCGGTGCCCTTGCTCCTATAGCTATACCATGGCGCGGGGGAGGCAGGCCGCCGCGCGTGACGCGCCCGTAGCGAGCGCCGCTACCGGGCAGGGGTCAGGCTGGGGAGCAGCGACACCGGCTGGCTGGGGACCGGGTAGCCGGGCGGGTAGTGCACCGGCTGGCGCCGGCCGATACCGCAGTAGACGAAGCCCAGCCGCGTCATGGCGTCCGGATCGTAGATGTTGCGCCCATCCACCAGCAGCGGGAAGGCCATGGCTGCGCGGACGCGGCGCATGTCGAGCTGCTTGAACTCGTTCCACTCGGTGACCAGCACGACGGCGTGGCAGCCGGCCACCGCCTCGTAGGCGTCGCGGCCGAAGGTAACGTCCGTGAGGAGGGCGCGCGCTTTGGGCATCGCGGCCGGGTCGTAGGCGCGCAGCTGCGCGCCCTCGTGGCGCAGCAGGTGGATGATCTCCAGCGCCGGCGCGTCGCGCAGGTCGTCGGTATTGGGCTTGAAGGCGAGGCCGAGGATGCCGATCGTGCGGTCCTGGAGGTTGCCGAGCACGTAGCGCAGCTTCTGGATGACTAGGCGCCGCTGGTCGCGGTTGATGTCCATCACGGTGCGCAGGAGCTGGGGATGCGAGCCGTGAACCGATGCCATGTGCTCGAGGGCGCGCACGTCCTTGGGGAAGCAGGAGCCGCCGTACCCCACGCCGGCCTCGAGGAAGGCCGCGCCGATACGGCGGTCGTAGCCCATTCCTTGCGCCACCTGCCGCACGTCGGCGCCCAGGCGCTCGCAGATCGCAGAGATCTCGTTGATAAACGAGATCTTCGTGGCGAGGAAGGCGTTCGAGGCGTACTTGATCATCTCCGCCGTGCGGGTGTCGGTGATCATGATAGGGCACTTGAGCGGCGCGTACAGCTCGGCGACGCGCTCGGCCGCCGCGCGGTCGCTGGCCCCCAGCACCACGCGGTCGGGGTTGAGGAAGTCGGCCACCGCCGAGCCCTCGCGCAGGAACTCCGGGTTGGAGACGACGGCGAACTCGATGCCCGGTGCGACACGCTTCTCCAGGATCTGGGCCACCCAGTCACCGGCGCCGATGGGCATCGTGCTCTTGTTGACGATGATGGCCGAGTTGGTGAGGTGCTCGCCGATGGCCGTGGCCGCCGCGCGCACCTGGTCCATGTCGGCCTCGCCCTCGGGGCCGGAGGGGGTGTTCACGGCGATGAAGACGAACTCGGCGCCGGCAAGCCCGCTGGCGTAGTCGGTGGTGAAGCGCAGGCGGCCGGCGCGCAGGTTGCGCTGGACCACTTCCTCAAGTTGGGGCTCGTAGATGGGCAGGGTGCCCTGCTGCAGGAGTGCGATCTTCGCCGCGTCGATGTCGATACAGGCGACCTCGTTCCCGAGGTCGGCGAAACAGGCGCCAGTCACCAGCCCGACATAGCCCGTGCCCACTACACTGATCCGCGCCACTACTCCCCCCTGCGCTCGCGGGTGCCTCGCGAGCGCTCGCAGAGTCCAGACGGCAACTATAGCAGGTCGGTGCGTCGCGCGCCCAGCCGGTGTGCGCCGGCCCGCCGGCGGGCGGCGGTTCGGCGCAGCCGATACGGCGGGCGCTGGCGCAGGGATGCTTGCGCCGCGGTCTAGCCCCGCGCGTTAGCGTGCGCGGGCGGGCACGGGCGGCATGCGGCACTCCACCCCGTGCTTGCGCAGCTCGGCCTCGAACATCTCGCGGATGCGCGGGTCCTCGTCCTCGTACTCGATCTGGCGGCCGCCGGCCTTGACGCTGACGTCCATGCCGAGGTAGGTGGCCCGCTTGTCGGCGGTGAAGGGGTAGCGCAGGCTGCCGTAGGCCACGGCTAGGTAGCGCGACGGCTGCGGGCTGGTGTTGAAGTGCTGGTGGAACATCATGTCTGGCGGCGCGTATACGCAGCCGTGCCGCCAGTCGAAGCGGTGGTAGTCGGTGTCGCCCTCGTACCAGAACAGGCTGTAGCCGTGGCCGGTCACGGGGAAGATGTGGAAGTCCGCGCCGTGGCGGTGGGCCTTCTTATAGGTGCCGACGGGCATCTCCGACATGTGCGCGTGCATCGTCCCATCGGCTAGGATGAACATGATGTTCGAGCCGCCCGCGCCGCGCTCCTTCCACTCGTGCAGCTTGAAGGTGCGCAGGTCCGGCACGAAGTTGGTCTCCCACATGTGGCGGCCGGGCCGCATGGGTAGAAACTCGCCCTCGCCACGGAAGTAGCGGTCGTCCCCCAGCCGCTCGTAGAACACCCAGGGGTTCTCGAAGATGAAGGCCTCGTTGTGGAAGACGTTGAACAGGAGCGGCAGGTTGGTCACGGCCGCCAGGCGGGCCGGGGCGCGCCCCTGGGTGTTGAAGTGGCGGTAGCGGACGTTGATGGGGATGGCGAACAGGCTCGCGGTGCCCCACTCGAACGTGTGGCGGCGGCCGTCGGGCAGCTCGATGACCGTGCTGCCGCGCCCGTCGAGCACGTAGACCACCTCCTCGTAGAGGTGCTGCTGGGGCTCGGTGGCGCCGCCGCCGGGGATCTCGCAGACGTATACGTTCAGGAAATCGCCCCGCCCCTTGACGTGGACGAAGGCGCCGCGCGCGCCCATGCGCGGCCAGGGCGCCGTCTCAACGGCGAGGAGGTCGACGCCGAAGTCCTCGACTACGGGCAGCCCCTCGGCCTTTACCCACTCCAGATAGGGATCGGTCAGGAACTTGGGCTCCACGGTTGCTCCTTCCTCCCACTGTAGCTTCGCCGGCCGCACCGCGTCGGCGGCCATGGGGCTCGGGGATGGTGCTGGCAGCGCCCGTTGCTGGTGGCTCGGCTCTAGGGTAGCACCGCCCCCAGGCCGCTCACAAGCCGCCGCGGGGCAGGCCCGCGCCTCAGCCATCGAGCCGCCGCAGCCCCGCCAGCGAGCGCGCGGCCAGCTCCTGGTAGCGGCGCGTGGCCTCGAGCCAGTAGGCGCGCTCGGCCTCGGTTACCTCCCGCACGATGCGCGCGGGCACCCCGACGACGATCGCGCGGGGCGGCACCTCCGTGCCCTCGCGCAGCACGGCGCCGGGCGCGACGATCGCGTCGTCGCCGAGCACGCAGCGGTCCTGCACGATCGCGCCCATGCCGACGAGCACATGCCGGCCCAGGGTGGCGGCGTGGATGATGGCCCCGTGGGCGATGTGGCTGTTCTCCCCGAGGCGGGTGGGCACGCCGGGCTGGCCGGCCATGGGCGCGCGGATGTGCACCACGGCGTTCTCCTGGATGTTCGAGCCGTCGCCGACCCAGATGTCCTCCCAGTCAGCGCGCAGCACGGCGCCGGCCCCGATGTAGCAGTGCTCGCCGATGGTCACGCCGCCGATGATGGTGGCGGCCGGATGCACGAACGAGGTGCGGCCGATGGTCGGCCGGCGCCCCTCGAACTCGTAAAGCGCCATAGGGCCTCCGTGAGCAGTCAGGATGGAGCGCGCTGGCGCGCCCGGGACGCCCCGGCGCGCGCTGGGCGCTAGATCACCCCCTCGGCGCGGAGCGCAGCGATCGCCGCCGCGTCGTAGCCGGCGCGCCGGAGGATCTCCTCAGTGTGCTGGCCGAGGTCCGGCGGCGGCGCGGGGCGGGGCGGGGGCGTGTCGGAGAACTCGACGGCCGAGCCGACGGTGCGGACGGGCGGCCGGCCCGCGCGCGGGATGGTGAGCTGCAAGCCCATGTGCTGGATGTGAGGATCGTCGAACAGCTCGCGCACGTCGTACATCGGAGCGTGCGGCACCCCCTCCGCCTCCAGCCGCGCGAGCCAGTAGGCGCGCGGCCGGCTGGCGAACACCGGCGCCAGCTCGGCGTGCAGCTCGTCGTAGTGGCGGCGGCGGTCGGCGCGGGTGCGGAACCGCGGGTCGGTGAGCAGCTCCGGGCGCTCCACCGCGCGGACGAGGCCCTCCCAGAACTTCGGGGGCGAGGAGAGGTGGACGACGAACGGCAGGCCGTCGCCGGCGGTCCAGGCGTAGGTCTGTGACTGGCGCGGGCGGCTCGTCGGCCCTTGCGGGGGCTCGCCGGCCAGCGCCTCGGTGCAGGCCGCGACGAGGAAGGCGACGGTGGCGCCGACCAGCGAGGTATCCACGCGCTGGCCGCGGCCGGTGCGCGTGCGCGCGAGCAGCGCCGCCAGGATGCCGTAGACCGCGTACAGCGAGGCCAGGCTATCCGAGAAGTTCGGCCCGATGGGGCGCGGATTCGTGCGGTCGGTCAGCAGGCTCATCAGGCCGCCGAGCGCCTGGCCCACGCCGTCGTAGGCGGGGCGCTGGGCGTAGGGCCCCGTGGTGCCGAAGCCGGTCACCGAGCAGTAGACGAGGCGAGGGTTCACCGTCCGGAGCTGCTCGTAGCCGACGCCCATCCGCTCCATGGCGCCGGGGCGCAGGTTCTCCAGCACGACGTCGGCGCCGCGCACGAGCTGGTAGAACACCGCCTGGCCGCTAGGCACCTGCAGGTTGAGCGTAAGGCTCTTCTTCCCCCGGTTGTACGCCCAGAACGTCGGCTGGTCGCCGCCGAGGTCCCAGGCGCGGAAGGGATCGCCTCCCTGCGGGTGCTCGACCTTGATCACCTCGGCGCCAAGGTCCGCGAGCAGCATGCCCGCGTATGGCCCGGCGATGAAGCTGGCCACCTCGAGAACCACGATGCCGTCGAGCGCTCCTGCCATCGGCGCCTCCTCCGCTCGCCACCGCGTCGCCCAGATCATAGCCGGCGCGCGGGTGGCTCGCCAGCCGCCAGCGGCTGTGGGGCTAGGTCTCGACCGGCTCACCCTTCGGCGCGACCGGCAGGCCGGCGGCTTGCCAGGCCTCCCAGCCGCCGCGCAGCGCGCGGGCGTTCGGCCAGCCCGCCGCTTGGAGTTCCCGCGCCACCCGGGCGCTCGTCGCCTCACTAGGTCAGGCGCAGTAGGCGACCAGCCAAGCCTGGCGCGGCAGGCCGAGCGCCGCGGCCCGCTCGGCCACGTGGTCGGGCGGGAGCCGCAGCGCTCCCTGGGCCTGCAGGGGACTGTGGGCGTACGTGCGCTCGGTACGCACGTCCAGGAGCACTACCGGCGCGCCCGCCGCCTGGAGCTCACGCAGGGCCGCGAGCTCCAGGCGCAGCGGGTCGGAGCCGGCCTGGTCGCCAGCTGCGATGTCGGGCGGCGCGGGGCCGGCGACCGGCCCGGCCGTGACCGCAGTGGGCGGAAGCCCGTTGACGGGCTGGGCGCCCGGCGAGCCCTGCAGGAGCGCCTTCGGCCCCTGCTCGAGCAGCAGCGGCAGGCCGCCGTGCAGCACTACTGACAGCAGGACCACCAGCGAGCAGAGGGCGAAGAGCTGCGCGCTGCCCGGTAGCCCGGCGAAGACCGGCAGCAGCACGAGCAGCAGCGCGCTGAGCCCCCGCGGCCCGTAGCCGGCAACCAGCAGCCGGCTGCGCAGGTCCAGGCCGCTCCACGCCAGCGCCGGCCAGAGCACGGCGGTGCGCGCCAGGAGCGCGATCGCCGCGAACAGCAGCGTACGGCCATCGACCACGGCGAGGCCGCTCCAGATCGGGCCGGCGCCGAACAGCACGAAGGCGAACAGCAGCGCCATCTCGGCGGTTGTCTGCCCGTATTCCACGAAGCACTCGCACAGCTCGACGTCGAGCACCGTGATCGTGATCCCTGCAGCGAAGGCGGCCAGGAAGCCGCTGCCGTGGACAGCCTCGGCAGCGGCGTAGGCGGTGAACGCCACTCCCAGTGAGTAGAGCGACTCGTAGTCGCGGCGCACGCCGATGCGCCGCCGCACGAGGTCCAGCGCCGCCACCGCCAGCAGCCCCACGGCGATGCCCAGGCCGGGCCCGAGCAGCAGCAGGTCGATGCCGAGCCGTGCCAGTGTCGTCTCGGCGTCGGCCGGCTGGCCTTCCCGGAGGAAGGCCATCGCCACGAGCACGATCGGCAGCAGCACCACGTCGTTCAGCCCGCTCTCCAGCCGCAGGGCGTGGCGCGCCGCGCTGGGGAGCGGGGGCCCCGTGTGGGCCTGGAGCAGCCCCCGCATCAGGATGGGATCGGTCGAGGCCAGGGCTGCGCCGAGGAGGGCGGCCGCGGCTGGTGCCAGGCCGAGCAGCCCCCAGCCGGCGAGGGCGAGCAGCGCCGCCGTGGCGAGCGTGCCGGGGCCCAGTACTAGCAGGGCGAGTCCCTTGTACTGCCGCACCTCGGCGGGGTCCACAGTGAGGGCGTCGGTGAACAGCACCAGCGCCAGGCTCAGCGTGGCGACGAGGCGCAGCGCCGGCGACTCTAGCGTCAGGTGCAGCACTCCCAGCCCCGCGGGCCCGAGCGCGGCCCCGAGCGCCAGGAAGACAGCCACCTGGGGCAGCCGGCTGCGCTCGATCAGCCCCGAGAGCAGCGCCGCGACCACGACCACGAGGCCTACCAGGGCGAGCGCCGCGGCCAGCGTGTCGGTGCCGGGGGCGTTCATGTGCGCCGTCCGCTGTGCACTGTGTGCCGGTAATAGAGGGATTGTAGCCGAGCGGGCCGGGCCAGCGGGGTGCCGGCCGCGGGGGCGCCCGCCAGGAGGAGGCTAGTGCTGCGGTCGTGGCAGACCGCTGCCGGGGCCGCGGGCGTGGCGCGGAGGCCGGGCCGGGGCGTCCCCGTTCGGCGCAGGGCCTAGGGGAGGGCGGCCAGGAACGCGGCTAGGTGCTGGTTAAAGGCCTCCGGCTGCTCGGCCATCGGGTAGTGCCCCACCCCGGGCAGGAGGACGAGCTGCGCGCCGGGGATGTGCTCGGCCAGGTACTGGAGGAACCGGGGCGGGGTCATCGTGTCCTCGGCGCCGCCGAGCACCAGCGTCGGCACGCGGATCGCGCCGAGGCGGTCCATCACGTCGAAGGCGTTGTTGGCCAGGAAGTCTGCGTAGAGTGCCTGGGCGGTCGCCTGCCCGCTGTGCGCGCGCAGCCAGGCGACGAGCGCCGGGCTGGCGCCCGGGGCCAGGCAGCGCTCGAGCGGCACGGCGGGCTCTGGGAGCTGGGCGATCACCGCCTCCGGCGTCGCCTCGGCCCGGGCCCGGGCGGCCTCGAGAAAGTCGGGGTGCATGCGCAGGCGCGCGCCGGAGGCCACGAGGACCAGCGCGCGGAGGCGCGCTGGCGGCGCGGTGCCGTCTGGGCCGCCGAGCGCGTAGGTCAGCGCCACCGCGCCCCCCATGGAGTGGCCCACCAGCACCACGTGGTTCATGCCCGCTGCCGCTAGGGCGCGCTCGACCTCCGCGGCGTTGGCGGCGTGGTCGGCGTGCGCGCGCTCGGCCAGCCGCGCGCCGTGGCCGGGAAGGTCCAGCGCCAGGACGCGGTGCGCGGCAGCCGGCGGCCCGAACGCGGCGAGCTGGTGCTCCCAGATGGCGGCGCTGTCGCCGGCGCCGTGGATGAAGGCGATCTCGGCCATGCTCGCTCCCTTCGCGGCCACATCTAATAGTACACGGTGGGGGTGCGGTGGCGGGGCCGGGCCTTGTAGGCCGGCGCTTGCCCGCGGTTCCACAGGTAGTAGTCTAGCTGGGCGGCGGTCACCGTGCCGCCCAGGCGCGCGACCTCCGCCTTGAGCAGCTCCACGGCGTGGACGGCGCAGGCGCGGATCTCGATCTCCTCCGGCGAGCCGGCAGGGAGCGGCTCGCCCGCCTCGATGCGCGCCAGGAGTGCCGGCGCGTAGCGAAGCACGCCGTCGATGCGCAGCACGTGGGGTACCAGGTTGTCGGCGAAGCTCGTGAGTTGATCCAGGTCGGTGAACTGTGCGCGCGGGGAGCGGATGGCGGCGAAGGCCAGTGCCAGGTCGGCGGCGGCGAGCTGGGCGCGCTTGTAGAAGGCGACCCGCAGGCCGTCGTAGTCCGCCACGTCGCGGTAGTAGGGCATCGCCAGCAGCAGGCACGCGAGCCGCTCGGCGGAAGTGCCGGCGGCCGCCACGAGCGCCAGGGGCTGGCCGTCGTAGCGCTCCAGCAGCAGCTGGCCCAGGTCGCGCAGGGCGGTGGCAAACAGCGCCATGAGCGGGAAGTCGGGGGCCTGGCCGAAGACCGCAGCGCAGCGCTCGGGCGTCATCGCCGCCAGCTCCGCTGCGGACCAGGGGCCCTCGCGCTCGAAGGCCTCCTTGAGCGCGAGCGCGACGGTGAAGTAGCCGCTCAGGCCCGGACGCTTGCGCATGGCCGGGAAGTAGCCCGAGCCGAAGTTGATCGTCTCGAGGGTCAGGAAGTAGGCGGCCGTGCGCGCCTCGTCCGCCAGCAGGTGGTAGCGTGGGTCGAGGGGGGGCGTGGCGAGCTGGGCCAGCGGGAGGCTGGCCGCGTAGCGGGGCAGGACGTCGTAGGCGATGGCGACGTGGCGGGCGCGGGCGGCCACCGCGGCGCAGGAGGTGCGTACCTCGTCGAAGAGCGTCGGCATAGGGGACGCTCAGCGCGGCGCCGCACCTGGGGCCTGTCCCGACGGCGCGCTCGCGGCCCCGCGCTCGGCGGCGACGAGCGCCGCGGCGCGCTCGCGCAGCGCCTGCTTGGAGACCTTCCCCACACTGGTCAGCGGCAGGGCGTCGAGGATCTCCAGCCGCTCGGGGAGCTTGAACTTGGCGATGCCGCGCCGCTCCAGGAAGGTGACCAGCTCGGGAAGCGTGAGGGTGGCGTTGGGACGGAGCACCACGAAGGCGCAGGCGCGCTCGCCCAGGACCGGGTCGGGCATGGCCACCACGGCCACGTTGTGCACGCTGGGGTGGGCGAGGATGTGGTTCTCGACCTCCTCGGCGGAGATCTTCTCGCCGCCGCGGTTGATCATGTCCTTCTTGCGCCCCTCGACGCTGAAGTTGCCCTGGGCGTCCTGGCGCACCAGGTCGCCGGTGCGGTAGTAGCCGTCGGGGGTGAAGGCGGCGGCGTTGTGCTCAGGCGCGCGGTAGTAGCCGCGGATGGTGTAGGGGCCACGCGTGAGCAGCTCGCCGAGCTCGCCGCGCGGCACGTCGCGCCCCGCGTCGTCGACCACGCGCACCTCGTCGGCGGGCGAGACCGGACGTCCCTGGGTCTCCTCGATGACGTGGTCGGGGTCGTCGAGGCGCGTGAAGTTCAGCAGACCCTCGGCCATGCCGTAGACCTGCTGGAGCGTGCAGCCCAGCACGGGGCGCACCCGCCGGGCGACCTCCGGGTTGAGGCGCGCGCCGCCCACCTGGAGCACGCGGAGCGAGGACAGGTCATAGCGCGAGCGCGCCGGGTGGTCGAGCCAGGCGATGGCCATGGCCGGCACGACGGAGGTGTGGGTCACCCGCTCGCGCTCGATGAGGCGGAACACCTCCTCCGGCTCGGTGGTGGGCGCGAGCACTACCTTGCCGCCGTGCATGAGCGTGGCCTGGGCGCCAGGGCAGGCCAGCGGGAAGTTGTGCGCGATGGGCAGGACGGCGAGGTAGACGGTGTTGGCGTCGAAGCCTGCGACGTCGCCGCTGGCCTCCGAGTTGTAGAGGTAGTCGGCGTGGGTGCGCGGGATGAGCTTCGGCAGGCCGGTGGTGCCGCCGGAGAGCAGGAACAGG
>Ga0209810_1000866_pt1 | contig 54719 bp, 54 predicted proteins | sample Coa_R1_7_FD_187159 | JGI IMG/M metagenome (GOLD analysis project Ga0209810, IMG submission 187159) | Surface soil microbial communities from Centralia Pennsylvania, which are recovering from an underground coalmine fire - Coalmine... | ecosystem: Environmental > Terrestrial > Soil > Unclassified... | reverse complement strand
GCCCAGGGCCGCAAGGCGACCGGCAAGAAGGTGGCAGGCAACGCCGCCGCCGCCAAGAAGGTCTCCAGCGGCTCCGAGGGGGCGAAGAAGGCCCCGGCCAACAAGGCTGCCGGCGCCAAGGCTGCGGTCAAGAAGACCACTGCCGCCAAGAAGGCGGCCACCAAGGCCCCGGCCACCAAAGCCCCGGCCAAGAAGGCAGCGGCCAAGAAGAGCGCCGGCCAGGGCTGACCCTGGCCGGGCGTCGCCGACTCGACCTCGAGCTGGTGCGGCGGGGACTGGCGGACAGCCGCCAGCAGGCCGCCCAGGCCATAGCCGCCGGACGGGTTCTGGTCGCCGGCTCGGTCGCCGACAAGGCTGCCCGCCTGGTGTCGGCGGACGAGGCGCTCCTCGTTCAGGGGCCGCCGGCGCCCTTCGTCGGCCGGGGCGGCGAGAAGCTGGACGCCGCCCTGCACCACTTCGGGATCGACGTCGCCGGGCGGACGGCACTGGATGCTGGAGCCTCCACGGGAGGCTTCACCGACTGCCTGCTGCAGCGGGGCGCCCGCCTGGTGGCGGCGGTCGACGTGGGACGGGGCCAGCTCCACCCCCGGCTGCGCTCCGACGCCCGCGTCCTCGTCAGCGAGGGGACCAACGTCCGGTCGCTCCCTCTGGCGGTGACGGCTGCCGGCCCCTACGACATAGTGGTGGCCGACCTCGCCTTCATCTCCCTGCGGACGGTCGCTGGCGCTCTGGCCGGGCCGGTGGCGGTCGAGGGGGCCGACCTGGTGTGGCTGGTGAAGCCCCAGTTCGAGGTGGGGCGGGTCGAGGCTTCGCGGGGCAGGGGCGTCATCAGCGACCCCGGCCTGTGGCGGGCGGCGGTCGAAGCCGTGATTGACGCGTTGGTGTCAGCGGGGGCCGCCATCATGGGGGTCATGGTTTCGCCCATCCGGGGGGCGCAGGGCAACGTCGAGTTCCTCCTCCACGGCCGCGCCCACTCCGGCTCGTCGGGCCACGCCGCCGACGCCGCCGACACCCACGCCATCGGTGCCGCCGGCACCGCCGGCACCACGGCCGCCGGCACCGTCGCCGGGCTGGACCGGGCCCTGGCTGCCGCCGGCGAGCTGATAGGGGAGGGGGCCTGATGGCGCGGGTGGCGCTGGTGGTCCATCCCAGCCGACCGGAGGCGGCCAAGCTGGCCGCCGAGGCCGTGCAGTGGCTGACCGAGCGGGGCCACTCGGCGGTCCTCAGCCCGACCGACGCCGCCGGCGCCGGCCTCGTCGAGGTTGAGCTCGCCCCCGAGGCCGAGCTGGTGGATCGGGCCGACCTGGCCATGAGCCTGGGCGGGGACGGCACCATGCTGCGGACCGTCGATCTCGCCTGCCGGGCCGGGGTGCCGGTGCTGGGTGTCAACCTCGGACAGCTGGGCTACCTGTCGGCGGTCGAGCCGGCGAGGGTGACCGAGGCGCTGGAGCGCTTCGTCGCCGGCGACTACTCGATAGAGGAGCGCTTCACCCTCGAGGTGCACGTCGGCACCGGCGGCGGTCGCCGCCGCCTGTCGGCGGTCAACGAGGCGGTGCTGGAGAAGACGGTGCCCGGCCACACCGTGCGGCTGGGCGTCGCCATCGCCGGCGAGCACTTCATCACCTATGCCGCCGACGGGCTGATCGTGGCCACCCCCACCGGGTCGACGGCGTACAACCTGTCGGCCCGCGGTCCGATCCTGTCGCCCCAGCTGAGGGCGGTACTGGTGACACCGGTCTCGCCCCACATGCTGTTCGACCGCAGCCTGGTGCTGGCCGAGGGCGAGACGGTGCGGGTGGAGGTGCTGGAGCCCCGCCCCGCCATCCTGGTGGTCGACGGCACCGACGCCGGCGTGCTCGAGCCCGGCGACGCCATCGAGTGCACCACCGGCCCGTGCCCGGCCCGCTTCGTCACCTTCGGCGGCCGCCCAGGCTTCCACGCCATCCTCAAGGCCAAGTTCGGCCTGTCGGACAGGTAGCGCGGTGCTGGTCGAGCTGCACGTGCGAGACCTGGGGGTCATATCCGATCTGCGCCTCACCTTCGGGCCGGGCATGACCGCCCTGACCGGGGAGACCGGCGCAGGCAAGACCCTGCTGGTGGAGGCCATCGAGCTCCTCACCGGGGGCCGGGCCGAGCCCATGCTGGTGCGCCCCGGTGCCGCCGAGGCGGTGGTCGAGGGCCGGTTCCTCACCGGCGAGGGCGAGCTGATCATGACCAGGGTGGTGCCGGCCCAGGGCCGGTCGCGGGCCTACCTCGACGGGCGCATGGCCCAGGCGTCGGCCCTGGCCGAGGCGGCCGAGGCCCTGGTCGACCTGCACGGCCAGCACTCGCACCAGTCCCTGCTGCGGGCCTCGGGTCAGCGGGCCGCCCTCGACGCCTTCGCCTCCGTCGACCTCGGCCCGCTGCGTCAGGCCCGGGCCCGGCTGGACTCCTGCGAGAAGGCGCTGGAAGACCTGGGCGGCGACGAGAGGGCCCGGGCGCGCGAGCTGGATCTGCTGGCCTTCCAGCTGCAGGACATCGAGGGTGCCGCCCTCGTCGACCCCGGCGAGGACGAGCGGTTGGAGGCCGAGGAGGACCTGCTGGCCTCGGCCACCGAGCACCGGGCGGCGGCGGCCGAGGCGCACGAGTCGCTGGCGGGAGAGACGGGGGCGGCCGAGGCCCTGGCCGCCGCCCAGGCCAGGCTGGGCCGGGGCGGTCCGTTCGGGGCCGCCGGCGCCCGCCTCCGGGCCCTGTCGGCCGAGCTCGACGACCTGGCCAGCGAGCTGCGCCGGCTGGCCGAGGAGATCGCCGACGACCCCGCCCGGCTCGATGAGGTGAGGGCCAGGCGGCAGCTGCTGCGGGAGCTGCGCCGCAAGTACGGCGACAGCCTCGAGGACGTGATGGCCTTCGCCGACTCGGCCCGGGCCAGGCGGGAGGAGCTGGCCTCCCACGCCGCCACCGTGGCCCGCCTCGAGGCCGAACGGGAGGATGCCCGGGCGGCGGTGGCCGAGGCCGAGCGCCTGGTCGGGAAGGCGAGGCGGGCGGCGGCCCCCGAGCTGTCCAAGGCGATCGAGGCCCATTTCGGCGACCTGGCCATGGCGGGGGCGAGGTTGGAGATCGAGGTCGGCGAGCAGGACCCCGGCGACGAGGTGACGTTCCTGCTGGCGGCCAACCCCGGCCAGCCCGCCCTCCCCCTGGCCAAGGTGGCCTCAGGCGGCGAGCTGGCCCGGGCCATGCTGGCCGCCCGCCTGGTGCTGACCCAGGGGCCCCCGGTGCTGGTCTTCGACGAGGTCGACGCCGGCGTCGGCGGTCAGGCGGCGGTGGCGGTGGGCCGGGCCCTGGCCTCGCTTGCCCCGCCCCACCAGGTGCTGGTGGTCACCCACCTGGCCCAGGTGGCGGCCTTCGCCGACCACCAGGTGGCGGTGACCAAGGTGGTGGCCGGCGGCCAGACGAGCACCACGGCCGAGCCCGTCACCGACGACGGCCGGCTGGTCGAGCTGTCGAGGATGCTGTCGGGACACCCCGACAGCGACGCCGCCCGCCGCCACGCCGAGGAGCTGCTGGCGTCGGGGCGCCGGGGTCAGCGGCGCCGGCGCTGAACCGGCCCGCCGCTCACCCCGGAGCCTGCGCCGTCGGCTCCCACCACCAGGCCAGGCCGACGAGGCCGGGCCCGGTGTGGGCCACCAGCGAGGTGCCGAATCCGCTCAGGAAGCAGGTGACCGGCTCAACCTCGCGGCGGACCTCGTCGACCAGCCGCTGGGCGTCGACGCCGTCGAGGGAGTGCATGGCCACCAGGTGCAGATCGGCCGCCTCGGCCGGTCGGGACTGGCGCCACATGGCGACCAGGCGCTCGAGGGCGGCGTCGCGGGAGAAGGCCGGGCGCAGCGGCCGCACCTTGCCGTGGCGCAGCTCGATGAGAGGCTGGACGTTCAGCATGCGGGCGGCCCAGCCGGCGGCGGAGGGTATGTGGCCCCCCCTCATCAGGTACTCGAGGGTGCTGAGGGCGCCCACCAGGCGTACTCCCTCTATGACCCGGCGGGCGGCGGCGTCGACCGCCTCGATGTCGGCCCCCCCGGCGGCCGCCCGGGCGGCAGCCACGGCCACCAGGCCCTCGGCGCCGGCGGCCGTCTGGCTGTCGATGACCCGGACCGGTCCGGTGGCCTCCTCGGCGGCCAGCAGGGCCGCCCGGTGGGTGCTTGAGAGGGCGCTGGCCAGGGTGATCACCACCACCCCGTCGCCGGTCTGGGAGCCCTCGATGGCCTTGACGAAGTCTCCGGGGCTGGCCCCTGAGGTGGTCACACCCTCGTCGAAGCGGGCGATGAGCTCGTCGAGACCGAGGGCGGACTCCGCCACCGGCAGGCCTCCGATGCTCAGCCCCATGGGCACCAGGGCGATGTCGTGGGCGGCAGCGACGGCAGCCGGCAGGGCCGTGGCAGAGTCGGTGACGACGGCGACGCTCATCCCGACCGCCCTACCCAACCGCCCGGGCGGTCGATGCGTCGGAGGCCATTTCATGCCAGGTTATGCCGAAGAACCGGGCCAACGGTGCACGGCCGCGGCGGAACCCTGCGCTACCTTTTGACAACCGACCTAGGAGGGACCGTGGCCAAGCACATCTTCGTCACCGGAGGCGTGGCCAGCTCCCTCGGGAAGGGATTGACCGCCTCCTCACTGGGCCGGCTGCTCCGCTCCCGGGGACTGCGGGTCACCATGCTCAAGCTCGACCCCTACCTGAACGTGGACCCGGGGACCATGAACCCCGACGAGCACGGCGAGGTCTTCGTCACCGAGGACGGCGGGGAGACCGACCTCGACCTGGGTCACTACGAGCGCTTCATCGACGAGTCGCTGCGGGGCGACTCCAACGCCACCACCGGCTCGATCTACCGCTCGGTGATCGCCAAGGAGCGCCGGGGTGAGTTCCTGGGCCGCACCGTCCAGGTCATCCCCCACATCACCGACGAGATCAAAGAGCGCATCCTGCGGCTGGCCACCGACGACATCGACGTGGTCATCACCGAGGTGGGCGGGACGGTGGGCGACATCGAGATCCTCCCGTTCCTCGAGGCCATCCGCCAGTTCCGCAAGGATGTGGGTCGGGACAATGTCTGCTACATCCACCTGACCCTGGTGCCGTTCCTCGGACCGTCGGGGGAGCAGAAGACCAAGCCGACCCAGCACTCGGTCACCGAGCTGCGCAGCCGGGGCATCCAGCCCGACGTGATCGTGTGCCGCAGCGACCAGCCGATCTCCGACGGGCTCAAGCGCAAGATCTCCAACCTGTGCGACGTGCCCATGGAGGCGGTGGTTTCCAACGTCGACGCCCGCAACATCTACGAGATCCCCCTGGTGCTGCACATGGAGGGCCTCGACGACTACGTATGCCGGCTGCTGCACTTCGACGGCCCGGAGTACTCCGTCGACCTGGCCTCGTGGGAGGCGCTGGTCGAGCGCATCGAGACGGCGAAGCGGAGCGTGCGCATCGGGCTGGTGGTCAAGTACTCGGTGCGGGACGCCTACCTGTCGGTGATCGAGGCTCTGCGCCACGCCGGCTCCGCCCTCGGGTCCAACGTCGAGATCGACTGGATACCGGCGGAGGAGGTGACCGGCATCCTGGCCGAGGACCGCCTGCGCCACCTCGACGGCATCGTCATCCCCGGCGGCTTCGGCGAGCGGGGGATCGACGGCAAGATCGCCGCCGCCGGCTTCGCCCGCGAGTACCAGGTCCCGTGCCTGGGACTGTGCCTCGGCCTGCAGGTCATGGTCATCGACTTCGCCCGCAACGTGGCCGGCCTCGCCGGCGCCCACTCGAGGGAGTTCGACAGCCTGACCCCGCATCCGGTCATCGACCTCATGGACGACCAGCTCGAGGTGGTCGACAAGGGCGGCACCATGCGGCTGGGCTCCTACGTCGCCGTGCTCCAGCCCGGCACCCGGGTGTCCGCCGCCTACGGCCAGCCGGTGGTGTCCGAGCGCCACCGCCACCGCTTCGAGTTCAACGCCCGCTACCGCCGGCGGCTGGAGGGGGCCGGCCTGGTGTGCTCGGGGGTCTCGCCCGACGAGCGGCTGGTGGAGTTCATCGAGCTGGCCGACCATCCGTACTGGGTGGGCACCCAGGCCCACCCCGAGTTCAAGAGCCGGCCCGACCGCCCACATCCGCTCTTCCGCCAGCTCGTCGCCGCCGCCCTCGCCCGGGCGGAGTGCCGCCTGCCGGCCGCCGGCGCCGTCGAGGAGGTCCCTTCGACGGTGGACGCCGGTGTCGTTCCGTAGCCTCGGGGAGACCTGCCTCCACCAGGGCCATGTGATCTCGCTCTACCGGGGCCGATTCGTCGCCCCCGACGGCTCCCCTTTCGAGCGGGAGATCGTGCGCCACCCCGGTGCGGTGGTGGTGGTGCCGCTGGTGGACGACTCCACCGCCCTGCTGGTGCGCCAGTACCGGGCCGCCATCGACTCCGAGCTGCTCGAGCTGCCCGCCGGCAAGCGGGACGTCCCCGACGAGGATCCCGCCGACACCGCCGCCCGCGAGCTGGCCGAGGAGGTGGGCAAGCGGCCGGGCCGGCTGGTCAAGCTGGCCGAGTTCCTGAACTCGCCCGGCTTCAGCGACGAGCTGTCCCACTGCTACCTGGCCACCGAGCTCGAGGACTGCGACACCGACGCCCAGGGGGTGGAGGAGGGCCACATGGTCACCGTCACCGTCGACCTGGCCGAGGTGCCGGGCATGATCGAGCGCTTCGAGCTGCGCGACGCCAAGACCATCATCGGGCTGTGCATGGCCCGGGCCTACCTGGGCGAGGGTGGTCGCCTTTGAACGTAGGGGTCCCGACCGAGGTGAAGCAGGGCGAGGCCCGGGTGGCGGTCACGCCCGAAGGGGTGCGCGAGCTGCGGGCCCACGGCCATCGGGTGCTGGTGCAGTCGGGGGCGGGGGTGGGCTCGTCCATCCCCGACGCCGACTTCGCCCGGGCGGGGGCCGACCTGGTGCCCACCGCGGCCGAGGCGTGGGCGGCCCAGCTGGTGGTCAAGGTGAAAGAGCCCCAGCCCTCGGAGCTGGACTTCCTGCGCGACGACCTGGTCCTGTTCACCTACCTGCACCTGGCCGCCTACCCCGAGGTGGCCGCCGCCCTGCTGACCGCGGGCACCACGGCCGTGGCCTACGAGACCGTTCAGGACCCCGCCGGGCGACTGCCCCTGCTGGCGCCGATGAGCGAGGTGGCCGGGCGCATGGCCCCCCAGATCGGAGCCCACTACCTCGAGACATCCAACGGCGGGCGGGGGGTCCTGCTGGGTGGGGCGCCCGGGGTCCGCCCCGCCCGGGTGGTGGTGCTCGGCGCCGGCAACGTCGGCTGGAACGCGGCGTGGATCGCCCAGGGCATGGAGGCCGAGGTGCTGCTGCTCGACCGCGACCTCGACCGCCTGCGCTGGGTCGACCAGATCCACAAGGGCCGCATCATGACCCTGGCCTCCAACCGCGGCGCGGTGGAGCAGGCGGTGGCGGGGGCGGACCTGGTGATCGGGGCCGTGCTGGTGGCCGGGGGCCGGGCCCCCACCGTGGTGACCGAGGAGATGGTGGCGGGCATGCGCCCCCGCTCGGTGATCGTGGACGTGGCCATCGACCAGGGCGGCTGCATCGAGACCTCTCACGAGACCACCCATGCCGAGCCCGTCTACCTGGTCCACGACGTCATCCACTACGCCGTGGGCAACATCCCCGGTGCCGTGCCCCACACCTCGACCTACGCCCTCACCAACGCCACCCTGCCCTACGTGCTGGAGATCGCCCAGAAGGGTCTGGCTGCCGCCGCCTCGTCCGACGCCGCCCTCCGGGGAGGGGTGACGGTGGTCGGGGGAGCGCTCACCAACCCGGCGGTGGCCGAGGCCCTGGGTCGACCGGCCGCCGAGCCGCTGGCCCTGCTTGCCTAGTGGCCATGGCCGCCCGCTCGCCCGTGTTGGACGCCGCCGCCGGGGCCGACACCCCCACCGCCGCCGCCGGGGCGGACGCCTCGCCGGAGGCTGCCGGCGCCACACCGGAGCATGACCGGGCCCGGCGCCGTGCCGGCGCCGCCCCGGTGCGGCTGTCGGCCGACGCCGAGGAGTTCCTGTCCTGGCTGGCGGTCGAGCGGGGCCGGGCCGCCAACACGGTGGCGGCCTACCGGCGCGACCTGCTCGCCTATCACGCCTACCTGGCCGAGCGGGGCCTGGCGCCGGGGGACGCCGACGAGGCGGTGGTGGCGGGTTACGTCAACCACCTTCGGGGGGCCGGGCGCAAGCCGGCCTCGGTCGCCCGGGCCCTGGTCAGTGTGCGCAGCCTCTACCGGTTCCGGGTGGGCGAGGGTCGGGCGGCCTCGGACCCGACCAACGAGGTCGGCGGCCCCCGGGTGCCCCAGGGCCTGCCCAAGGCTCTCGACGAGGACGAGGTCACCCGCCTGCTGGCGGCGGTCACCGGCAACGAGCCCCTGGCCCGGCGGGACCGGGCCATCCTCGAGCTGCTCTACGGGACAGGGATGCGCATATCGGAGCTGACCGGGCTCTCCCTCGGCGACCTGATGCTGGCCGATGGCCTGGTGCGGGTGTTCGGCAAGGGATCGAAGGAGCGCATGGTGCCGGTGGGCAGCTTCGCCCGCCGGGCCCTGGAGGACTGGCTGGGGGCGGGGGGGCGCGACCTGGTCGCCCCCCGGCGCTGGGCCCGCCGGGGCGACGCCGAGGCGGTGTTCCTCAACGCCCGCGGCGGCCGGCTCAGCCGGCAGGGGGCCTGGGGCATCGTCCGCCACTACGGCAGCCGGGCCGGCCTGGCCGACCGGCTGACCCCGCATGTCCTGCGCCACTCCTGTGCCACCCACATGCTGGACCACGGCGCCGACATCCGCTCGGTTCAGGAGCTGCTGGGGCACGCCTCCATCGCCACGACCCAGGTTTACACCAGGGTTTCGCCCGAGCGACTGTTGAGCGTCTACCGGGCGGCTCATCCGCGCGCCCTCCTCCGGCGGGAGCAGTAGTCTTCCGGGGTGCCAAGTGAGGCCATAACGTCCGAAGCGCGCGCTCAGCTCGAGCGGGAGAAGGCCGAGCTGGAGCGGCAGCTGGCCGAGCTCGGCCACGGGGGCGAGGGCGGCCTCACCTACGACCCCAACTTCGCCGACTCCAGCCAGGTGACCGCCGAGCGTGGCGAGGCCGACGCTCTGGCCGCCAAGCTGCGGGAGACGCTGGCCGAGGTGGAGAACGCCCTCAGCAAGATCGAGGCCGGCACCTACGGCGAGTGCGAGGTGTGCGGCAAGCCCATCGCCCCGGCCCGGCTGGAGGCCAAGCCGGCCGCCCGCACCTGCATCGACTGCGCCTCCAAGCGCTGACCCGACGACCGCCGCCGGTCGGGGGGCCATGAACCGGACCAGGGTCGTCCTGGTGGTGATCGGGGTCGTCCTGGTGCTCCTGGTGCTCCGGCGGGGGGTCATCACCCAGGGCGAGATCATCTTCTTCGCCGTCCTGGTGCCCTCGATCATCCTCCACGAGGTCACCCACGGGGCGGTGGCCTACGCCTTCGGGGACGACACCGCCGCCCGGGCCGGCCGGCTCACCCTCAACCCCATTCGCCACGTCGATCCGTTCGGGACCCTGATCCTTCCGGCCCTGCTGGTGCTGAGCAACCATGCCGCCTTCGGCTACGCCAAGCCGGTGCCGGTGAGCGTGCGCCGGTTGCGCCACCCCCGCAACGAGGGTCTGATCGTCTCCCTCGCCGGCCCGGCGGTCAACGTGATCCTGGCCCTGGGGGCGGTGCTCGCCATCCGCGCCTTCGCCTCGCCCGCAACGGTCTGCGCCATCACCTCCAGCCAGGGCCCGTTGAGCCTGGGCTGGCAGGTGCTGGCCACCTTCAGCTTCGCCAACGTGCTGCTGGCGGTGTTCAACATCCTGCCCATCCCGCCCCTCGACGGCTCGGCCGTGGTCGAGCGCATGCTGCCGGTCAGCTGGTGGCCCCGGTGGCTGCAGTTCAGGCAGTACTCGATGCCGATACTGCTGGTGGTCGTGCTGCTGTGGCCCCAGATCCTCGGCCACGTCTTCTCCCCGGCCGAGCGGTTGTGGTTCGACCTGCTGCCGTGCCGGGTGGGCACGCCCATAGGGATCTGAGCCCCGCTCCGGGGCCGTCGCCTAGCGGCGGGGGGGCAGGCGCAGCAGGCCCACGGCGTCCTTGGCCCGGGCCAGGGTCGCCGCCGCCACCTCGCCCGCCCGGGCGGCGCCGTCGGCCAGCACCGCCTCCACCGCGCCGGGGTCCTCCTCCAGCTGGCGGTAGCGCTCCTGCACCGGCCGGAGCAGCTCGACCACGGCGGCGGCGGCGTCGGCCTTGAGGGGTCCGTACTGGGCGTAGGAGGAGGCCACCTGGGCCGGGTCGCGGTCGGTGGCGGCGGCCAGGAGGGAGACGAGGTTGGACGGCCCCGGCCGCGCGGCCGGGTCGTAGACGACGTCGGTGCCGGTGTCGGTCACCGCCCGCTTGATCTTGCGCTCGATGGTGGCCGGGTCGTCACGCAGGTAGACGATGCCCCCCTCCGAGCTGGTCGACTTGGACATCTTGCGGGTGGGCTGCTGGAGGTCCATCACCCTGGCCCCGACCCGGGGGATGGCCGCCTCCGGCACGACGAAGGTCTTGCCGTAGCGGCCGTTGAACCGCTGGGCCAGGTTGCGGGCCAGCTCGAGGTGCTGGCGCTGGTCGTCCCCCACCGGAACCCGGTCGGCCTGGTAGAGCAGGATGTCGGCCGCCATCAGGACCGGATAGGTGAACAGCCCCACCCGCACCGACTCCCTCCCGCCTCCCTTGTCCTTGAACTGGGTCATGCGGTTGAGCTCGCCGAAGGTGGCGGTGCACTCCAGCAGCCAGGACAGCTCCGAGTGCTCGTGCACGTGGCTCTGCACGAAGATCGTGCAGGTCTTGGGGTCCAGCCCGGCGGCGAGGAGCCAGCGGGCCCCGTCGAGGGTGCGCCGACCGAGAAGGCCGGGCTCCTGGTCCTCGGTCAGCGCGTGCAGATCCACCAGGCAGAAAAAGGCATCCTCGGTCTGGTCCTCCACCCAGTGCCGCAGGGCGCCGAGGTAGTTGCCGATGTGGAACTCGCCCGACGGCTGCACGCCGGACAGAACCCTGGTCATGCCGGCATCGTACGGGGGCGCCGCCCCGGTTCGGGGCCGGGGCGGCGCCTGGTATGCGCCGGTCGGAGGCGGGCGGCCGGTAACCTGCGGGGGTGGCCTACGAGGTCCGCACTGAGATTTTCGAGGGGCCCTTCGACCTGCTGCTCCAGCTGATCACCGCTGAGCAGGTCGACCTCTACGAGATATCGCTCTCCAAGATCGTGGACAGCTACCTGCGGGAGCTGGAGCGGATGGAGAGCCTCGATCTCGACATCGCCACCGAGTTCCTGCTCATCGCCGCCACGCTGGTCGAGCTCAAGAGCCGCCGGCTCCTGCCCGGTCTGGACGACGGGGAGATCGACGAGGAGCTGGCCCTGTGGGAGGAGCGGGACCTGCTCCTCGCCCGCCTGCTGGAGTGCAAGACGTTCAAGGACGCAGCGGCCGAGCTGGCCCGCATGGCCGAGGTCGCCTCCCGCTCCCACGCCCGCACCGCCGGTCCCGACGAGCGGTTCCTCGCCGTCATGCCCGACCTGCTGGCCGGGGTGACGCCCGCCCAGCTGCGCCAGGCGTTCCTCCGGGCGATGGAGCCCAGGCCCGAGCCCCGGGTCCAGCTCGACCACGTGGCTCCCATCCGGGCCAGCGTCCAGGACGCCGTCGACGAGCTGGTGCGGGAGCTCCCCCGGGTGGGCGTCACCACCTTCCGGCGCCTGACCGAGGGCTGCGGCCAGCGCCTCGAGGTCATCGTGCGCTTCCTCGCCCTCCTCGAGCTCTACAAGCGGGGCAGCATCGACCTCGAGCAGCGGGAGCGCCTGGGCGAGCTGCGGGTGACCTGGCTGGGGGAGGACGCCGCCCTGCTGGAGGAGATCGCCGTCGAGGAATACCAGGGGTGAGCGCCGAGGCCAAGCGGGCCATCGAGGCTCTGGTCATGGCCTCGGACGATCCGGTCGAGCCCGGGCTCCTGGCCCAGCTGATCGAGATGCCGGTCGAGGCGGTGGAGGCGCTCTGCGCCGAGCTGGCCAAGGAGTACGGGGCGTCGGACCGGGGCTTCGTGCTGGTCAAGGTCGGCGGCGGCTGGCGCTACCAGACCCATCCCGACCTCGACCCCTACGTGGAGCGGCTGGTGCTTGAGGGCCAGTCGGCCCGCCTGTCGGCCGCCGCCCTCGAGACCCTGGCCATCGTGAGCTACAAGCAGCCGGTGTCGCGGGCCCAGGTGTCGGCCATCCGGGGGGTGAACGTCGACGGGGTCATGCGCACCCTGGCGCAGCGGGGCTACATCGAGGTGGTGGCCCGCGACCCCGGTCCCGGTCAGGCCACCCTCTACGGCACCACCAGGCTGTTCCTCGAGAAGCTGGGCATCAACAGCCTCGAGGATCTGCCCCCGGTGGGAGACTTCATCCCCGGACCCGAGGTGATGGAGGCTCTCGAGCAGGGGCTGCGCCTGCCCGAGGGGTGAGCGACCCCCGTCGGGCCGGACCGGCGGGAGGTTCGCGCCGGGCATCGCCGTCAGTGGAGTCCGAGCCCGGCGGCGAGCGCCTGCAGAAGGTGCTGGCCCGGGTGGGCGTGGCCAGCCGGCGGGTGTGCGAGGAGATGATCCAGGACGGGAGGGTGACCGTCAACGGCTGCCCGGCCCGGCTGGGGCAGCGGGTCGATCCCGAGGCCGACGAGGTCGCCGTCGACGGAGCCCGCATCCCGCTGGCCCCCGATCTCGTCTACTACCTGCTCAACAAGCCGGCCGGGGTGGTGACCACGGCATCGGATCCTCAGGGTCGCCCGACCGTGGTGGAGCTGGTGCCGGAGGAGCCCCGGGTCTTCCCGGTCGGGCGCCTGGACGCCGACACCGAAGGCCTTCTCATCCTCACCAACGACGGTTCCCTGGCCCAGCGCCTCTCCCACCCCCGTTACGGGGTGGAGAAGGAGTACCTGGCCGAGGTGGCAGGTAGGCCCGGCCCGGCCGCCCTCGGGCGGCTGCGGCGGGGGGTGGAGCTGGACGACGGGATGACCGCTCCCGCCCGGGTGACGGCCGTCGCCCCGGGGGCGCTGCGGATCGTCATTCACGAGGGCCGCAACCGCCAGGTGCGCCGGATGTGCGAGGCGGTGGGCCATCCCGTCATCCGCCTGGTCCGGTCCCGGATCGGCCCGGTGGCGGACCGCCGGCTGGGCCCGGGGAAGTGGCGGCCCCTCACCCCGGCCGAGGTCCGCTCCCTCGAGGCGGCGGTGGCGGCCTCGGCCCGCTCGTGAGCGCCGGGCCATCGGCCGGCGTCCAGCCGGTCATGACCGGGCGCCGGCAGGGGCTTCGAAGGTCCGCCTAGGGCTGGCCGCCGATCATGCTCAGGCCCGGGTGGGCGCCGGCGGCGGCCAGGGCCCCGATGGTGGCACCGCCGCCCAGGTAGTGGCTGAGGAAGGCGATCGTCACCGACTCGACGATCGGCCGCCACGGCGTGTCGTCGGCCACCGGAGGCAGATGGCCCCCGCCGATCAGGTCGAGGTAGATGCGGGGGGCCACGGCCTCGTTGTAGACGGCGAAGGAGTTCTGCTGGGGGTCGATGTCGTCGCTGTCGCCCTGCACGATCAGCAGCGGGTGGCGGGGATCGGCGTGGGGGATGCCTGGTCGGCCCGCCCCCGACATGGAGATCACCGGTCCGATGCGCCGGTCCTGGGTGCCGAAGGCACTGGCCAGGGCGGCCACCGCCCCGTCCGAGTGACCGGCCACCGCGATGCGGGCCGGGTCGACCCGGCCCCCCAGCACCCCGTTGGCCGCGGCCGACTGGACCAGGACGGCGGTGATGACGGCGCTGATGTCACCGGGCTCGTTCACCAGGTCGGCCTCGTCCAGGGGGCCACCGGCGGTCTGGAGGGGGAAGGCCGGGGCGGCCACCACAAAGCCGGCCGCCGCCCAGGCATGCAGGAGGTGCTCGTAGGTCAGGGCGGTGACGGCGTAGCCGTGGGCGAAGACGATCAGGGGGTGGCGGCCGGGGGCTGCCTGCGCTCCGACCACGTCGGCCGCCCCGTGGGGGCCCACCGCCGGGTAGAGGACCAGGGTCGGCAGCGAGCGGGTGGGGGAGATGACCTGGCCCTGGTCGACGGTCTGGCGGGTGGGGTCGACGACGCTCAGGGTCAGCTGGCCCACCCCGGTGGCCACGGCGGGGGCGGCGGTGGTCGTGGTGGTGGGCGCCGGCGCCGGGTCCACCAGGCTTGGGGCGGCAGGAAGGGGGGCCGCCACCACCGGCGTGCGCACCGGGGGACGCTCGCCGGTCTTGGAGTGGGCCGCCACCGGGGCGATCAGCACGGCGGCGCCCAGCTCGGCGGCGGCCAGGGCGGCCACCGCCCGCCGGCCCCAGAGGCCGGCCCGGCCCGACAGGCGCCACCGGCGGTCGTGTGCCTCCACGACGGATGGTTCTATGGGCCCCCTTGCGTTTCCTCCACCACCGGGCGCGCCGGACGGTGGCCACCGCCCTCGCCGGCGTGGCCCTGGGCCTGGCGACGACCGCCTGCGGGACCGGCCCGGGGGCCGCCGCCGGCCCCCGGCCTCGGCCCGGCGTGACCACGGCCGGGGCCACCGACCCGGCGGGCGCCCCCGCCTCGACGGCAGTGCAGGCCCAGCCGGCGTGGGCGGCCCTGCTGCCCCCACCCGGTGCCGCCACCGCCGGCCAGACCGGGGACGAGCCTTCGGCCTCCACCCCCGTCTTCGCCGCCGCGATGTCCGCCCTCTGGCAGGCGGTCGTCACCGGCGACGACGGGGCGGCGCTGGCGGCGTTCTCCCCGGAGCAGGCCTACGCCCGGCTGAAGGCCCTCCCCGACGACGCCGCCGACTACCACGACCGGCTGGTGGCCCACTTCCGCCTCGACGTGGGGGCCGCCCACCAGCTGGTGACGGCCGACCCCGCCCCCGCCGCCCTGGTCCGGGTGGTGGTGCCCGCCGGCGCCGCCTGGATCGCCCCCGGGCACTGCTACAACCGCCTGGGCTACTGGCACGTCGGCGGGGCCAGGGTGGTGTACCAGCAGGGCGGGGTGACCCGTTCGTTCGGCATCGCCTCGCTCATCTCGTGGCGGGGCTACTGGTACGTGGTGCACCTCGGATCGGTGGAGCCTCCCGCCGCCCAGGGGGTGGTCGACCATCCGGCGGTAGGGGTGGGGCTCCTCACCCCGACCGGGGGGTGCTGAGCGCCGCCCGGCCGGAGGCCACAGCAGGTGGCTTTATTAGGCTTCCGGGGATGTCACCCTCCGTGCGCGGGATCCGCGGCGCCACCACCATCGACGCCGACACCGCCGAGCAGGTGAGCGCCCGGGTCCAGGAGCTGGTGACGGAGATGCTGGAGCGGAACAACCTCGCAGCCGAGGACCTGGTGAGCGTGATCCTCACCGCCACCGAGGACGTCACCAGCATGTACCCGGCCACCGCCGCCCGCGGCCTTGGCCTCGACGACGTGCCCCTGCTGGGAGCGCGGGAGATCAGCGTCGAGGGGGGTCTCCCGCGCTGCGTCCGGGTCCTGATCCACGCCGAAACGGACTTGAGCCGCGAGAAGGTGCGCCACGTCTACCTCCACGGCGCCCGGGTGCTGCGGGATGACCTCCCCGACTGAGCCCGGCCCGAGGCCCGGGGGCCAGAGGGTCGCCGGCGTCGTCGGGACCGGCCTGATCGGCGGCTCGATCGGCCTCAGCCTGCGCCGGCGGGGCTGGCGGGTCATCGGGCGGGACTGCGACCCCGACCGGGCCGCCCGGGCGCTCGAGCTGGGGGCGTTGGACGAGATCGGCGATCCCGCCGGGGCCGAGGTGACCTTCGTGGCGACCCCGGTCGCCTCGGTGGTGCAGGAGTCCAAGCGCGCCCTGGCGACGTCGGGCATCGTGACCGACGTGGCCGGGGTCAAGGCCTCGGTGGTGGCCGCCGTCGACGACCCCCACTTCGTCGGGGGCCACCCGATGGCCGGCTCCGAGCAGGTCGGCGTGGAGGGGTCCGACCCCGACCTTTTCGAGGGGGCCACCTGGGTGCTCACGCCCACGGTCAGCACCGACCCCAGCTCCTACGCCCGCCTGCGCTCGATCGTGGCCGACATGGGCGCCAACGTCGTGGCCGTCTCCCCGGAGGACCACGACGCCCTGGTGGCGGTGGTCTCCCACGTCCCCCACCTCACCGCCGCCGCCCTCATGACCCTGGCCGCCGACCAGGCCCTCGAGCACGCCTCGCTGCTCCGGCTGGCGGCAGGGGGTTTCCGCGACATGACCCGCATCGCCGCCGGGCATCCGGGCATATGGCCCGACATCGTCGCCGAGAACCGCTCGGCCATCCTGCAGGCCCTCGACCGGCTGATGGCCTCGCTGGCCACGGTGCACGAGCTGGTGGCCGAAGGCAACGGGGCCGGGCTGCTCGAGGTGCTCGAGCGAGCCCACGTCGCCCGGCGCAACCTGCCCGCCCGGGCGGTGCGGCCCGAGGATCTGGTCGAGCTGCGGGTGCCGGTGCCCGACCGGCCGGGCGCCCTGGCCGAGGTGACCACCCTGGCCAGCGAGCTCGGCATCAACATCGAGGACCTGACCATCGCCCACTCGGCGGAGGGGGACCGGGGCATCATGCTGCTGGTGGTGGACGCCCGCCACGCCGACCTCATGCGGGGGGCGTTGTTCGGCCGCGGCTTCCGGCCCTCGGCCCAGCCCCTGTGAGCGCCGTGGCCGACAGCGCTCCGTTCGTGGTCGAAGGGCCGCTGTCCCTGCGGGGGCGGATCAGGGTGCCGGGGGACAAGTCGATCTCCCACCGGGCCCTCATGATCGCCGCCCTGGCCGAAGGGGTGTCCCGCATCGAGGGCCTCTCCGACGGCGACGACGTGCGGCGCACGGCGGCGGCCATGGCCGCCATGGGCGCCGAGGTCGGCGATGACCGGGTGGTCGGCGGGAGCAGCCGGCTGCACGAGCCGGAGGACGTCGTCGACCTGGGGAACTCAGGCACGGGCATGCGGCTCATGGCCGGGCTGTGCGCCGGCTTCCCGTGGCTGACCGTGCTCACCGGCGACGGGTCCCTGCGGTCGCGGCCGATGGACCGGGTGTGCGCCCCCCTGCGCCAGATGGGGGCCGAGGTCGACGGGCGCTCGGCCGGCACCTACCCCCCGCTGGTCATCAGGCCCGGCCGCCTGCGGGGGATCGACTACTCGACCCCGGTGGCCAGCGCCCAGGTGAAATCGGCGGTGCTGCTGGCCGGGCTGGCGGCCGAGGGTGAGACGGTCGTGCGGGAGAGGGTCGCCACCCGGGTCCACACCGAGGAGCTTCTCAGCCTGGCCGGCGCCGACCTGTCCGTGCACCCGGTCGGGCCCGGGGCGGTGGTCCGGGTGAGGGCCTCGCGGCTGCATCCGTTCGAGATCCGGGTGCCGGCGGACCCCTCGCAGGCGGCGTTCTGGGTGGTGGCGGCCTGCCTCACCCCGGGCAGCGACGTGGTGCTCGAGCAGGTCTACGTGGGCCCGGGCCGGGCCGGCTTCCTCGAGGTGCTGGGACGGATGGGCGCCGACATCAGCCTCGAGCGCCGGCAGGGCAATGTGGCCGACATCCGGGCCAGGCACTCCAAGCTGACCGGCACGGTGGTGGGAGGCGACGAGGTGCCCGGCCTGATCGACGAGATCCCCGCCCTGGCGGTGGCGGCGTGCTTCGCCGAGGGGGAGACCACGTTCAAGGACGCCGCCGAGCTGCGGGTGAAGGAGACCGACCGCATCGCCACCATGGGCTCCGAGCTGGCCGCCGTGGGGGCCCGGCTGGAGCCGATGGCCGACGGCCTGGTGGTGCGGGGACCGGTCCCCCTGAGCGGAGGGAGGGTCAGGTCCCACGGCGATCACCGGGTGGCCATGGCCCTGGCGGTGGCGGGCATGGCCGGCGAGGGCCGGCTCGAGGTGGAGGACTGGGCGGCGGTGGACACCAGCTATCCGGGGTTCGTCTCCGACCTGGCCACCCTGGTCGGCTGAGATTGATCGTCGCCATCGACGGGCCGGGGGGATCGGGCAAGTCGACCGTGTCGCGCGCCGTGGCCGCCGCCCTGGGCCTGGCCCATCTCGACACCGGGGCCATGTACCGGGCGGTGACCTGGGCCGCCCTTCGTGACGGTGTCAGCCTCGACGACGGGGACAAGCTGACCCGGCTGGCCGAGGCGATGGAGCTCGAGGTCGGGGAACAGGTGGTGGTCGACGGGGAGGACGTCACCGCCGCCATCCGCAGCCGGCCGGTGACGGCGGCGGTGTCGCAGGTGTCGGCCCATCCGGGGGTCCGTCGGGTGATGGTGGAGCGTCAGCGGCGGTGGGCCGCCACCCACCACGGGGGCGTGGTTGAGGGCCGCGACATCGCCAGCGTGGTCTTCCCCGAGGCCGACCTCAAGGTGTACCTCACCGCCAGCGAGTCCGAGCGGGCCCGCCGGCGGGCGGTGCAGCCGGGTCAGCCGGCGGGGGCGGAGACGGCCGCCGACCTCGCCCGGCGCGACGCCCTCGACTCGGGCCGGCGGGTCTCGCCCCTCACGGTGGCCGAAGGGGCGGTCGTGATAGACACCACTGGCCTGGCCGTGGACGAGGTGGTGCACAAGGTGCTGGCGCTGCGGTGAAGAAGCTCCGTTGGGATCTGGCCTTCTACCGGGTGGCCCGCGACCTGCTGGTGGCCATGGCCAGGCTGTGGCTCGGACTACGGGTGGAGGGGGCGGCCAACGTGCCGACCGAGGGCCCCTTCGTGGTGGCGCCGGTGCACCGGTCCAACATCGACACCATCCTGGTGGCAGGCATCACCCGCCGCCGGCTGCGGTTCATGGGCAAGGACTCGCTCTGGAAGTACCGGGCACCTGGCGCGGTGCTGTCGGCCCTCGGCGGCTTCCCCGTGCACCGGGGCTCGGCCGACCGCGAGGCCCTGCGCCGCAGCATCGAGGTGATCGAGCGGGGCGAGCCCCTCGTCATCTTCCCCGAGGGGACCCGCCAGTCCGGCCCCAAGCTCCAGCCCATCTTCGAAGGAGCCGCCTACGTGGCTGCCCGCACCGGAGTGCCCATCGTGCCCGTGGGCATCGGGGGTTCGGAGCCGGCCATGCCCAAGGGCTCCAGGATGATCCACCGGGTGAAGGTCGCCCTGGTGGTGGGCGAGCCGATCCTGGCCCCGGCCGGCGAGGGGAGCCGGGTCGCCCGCCGGGCGGTGCACGAGACGACCGAGGTGCTGGCCGAGCGCCTGCAGGAGCTATTCGACCGGGCTCAGGCGCTGGTCGGCTCCTGAGCCCGGTCCCGGAGCGTCAGGAGCCGAAGAAGGAGCGCAGCAGCGGCTCGTAGTGCTCGAGCGGCGGGGTGGGGTACTCGTCGTCGAACGACGGCATGTCGTACTTGCGCACGAACTCCTCGGTCAGGTCGTAGTACTCGTGACCCTCGAAGGCGTCGCGGGCGTTCCGGTTGCCGCCGATGTGATGCCAGAAGTAGTAGCCCTGGAAGGTGCCGTGCTGCTCGACCATCCAGTGGTAGGCCTCGGACACCCACGGCTTGAGGATGGCGGCGGCGATGTCCGGATGGTTGCGGGGAGCCAGGATGTCGCCGATGTCGTGCAGCAGGGCGCACACGAGGTAGGCGTCGTCGCGGCCGTCCTGCTCGGCGCGGTGGGCGGTCTGCAGCGAGTGGGTGAGGCGGTCGACGGCGAAGCCACCCGACTCGCTGTCGAGCAGCCGGAGCTGCTCGAGGAGCCGGTCGGGCAGGGCCCTGGTCAGCAGCTGGTGCTTCGAGCCGATGATGACCCAGTCCGCCGGGGTGGAGTCCTCCATCCGCTTGAACCGGGCCCGAACCTCTGTCTCCGCCTGCGTCATACCTGGTGCCTCCTGGCGCCCTCGGCTTACCCGTCAATTCTCGCGCCGGCGCCGGACAGGGCGTCGAGCACGTCGCTGGCCGACAGGTGCCTGTCCTCGGCCCCGGCCGCAGGCGGCGCCGCCCCGACGGCCAAGGACGCGGCAGCCACCACCGCCCGGACCAGGTCCCGAAGCTCGCGGGGCGGGGGGAAGTACTCCTCCTCGTCGATCACCACCATCTCCTGGGCCCCCTCCACCGGGGCCAGGCGCTCCACCACCGCCCGCACCAGCTCCTCGGGGGCCGAGGCGCCGGCGGTGACCGCCACCGTCCCCGACAGGTCACCGGGCAGCTCGTCGGGGCCGTCCACCCGCAGCACCCGGGGGCATCCGCTCGCCCGGGCCACCTTCTCGAGGGCGACGGTGTTGGACGAGTTCTCCGAGCCGATCACCACCACCGCGTCCGCCGTGCCGGCCAGGGCCTTGAGAGCCGTCTGGCGGTTGGTGGTGGCGAAGCACAGGTCGCTGCGCCCGGGCATCCACAGGTCGGGGAAGCGCCGGCGGGCGGCGTCCACCACCCCGGACCACTCGTCGTGGCTGAGGGTGGTCTGGGCCAGCAGGGCCACCGGCGTGCCCGGGTCGGCCAGGGCCTCGACATCGGTCTCGGTCTCCACCAGCCTCACCGCCTGGGGTGCCTCGGCCATGGTGCCGACCGCCTCCTCGTGGCCCTCGTGGCCCACGTAGATGACGGTGTAGCCCTTGCCCGCCCTGGTCTTGACCTCGTGATGGACCTTGGTGACCAGGGGGCACACGGCGTTGACCACCACCCCGCCCGAGCGCCGCGCCGCCTCCACCACCTCGGGGGCCGAGCCGTGGGCCGACAGCATGAGGGGCGACCCCGGCGGCACCTCGCCGACGTCGTCCACGAAGACCACCCCCCGGCAGCGGAAGCGCTCGACCACCTGCTGGTTGTGGACGATCTCGTGGTAGCAGTACACCGGCGGCTCGAAGACCCGGACCATCCACGCCAGGGCCTTGATGGCCATCTCCACCCCGGCGCAGAATCCTCGGGGCTCGGCCAGGATGACCCGCTCCACCGTCACCCGGCCAGGCTACCGGCGCCCCGCGCCTATCCTTTTCCCATGTCGCTGCCTCGGGTGGCGGCCGTCGAGGCCAACTCGCCGGCCGCCCGGGCGGGGCTCCAGCCAGGAGACGAGATCCTCTCGATCAACTGGCAAGTGCCCCGCGACGTGATCGAGTACCGCCTCCTGGTCGACGAGGCCCAGGTCGACCTGGAGCTGCGCCGCGGCGGGCTGGAGGTGGCCGCGACCGTCGCCAAGGAGGCGGGCCAGCCCCTGGGGGCGGAGGTCTCCTCGGCCCTGTTCGACCGGGTGCGCACCTGCGACAACCACTGCGAGTTCTGCTTCATCTACCAGCTGCCCAAGGGCCTGCGCCGCAGCCTGTACATGAAGGACGACGACTACCGCCTGTCCTTCCTGTACGGCAACTTCACCACCCTCACCCGGTTCACCGAGCTGGACCTCGAGCGGGTGGTGACCGAGCGGTTGAGCCCCCTGTTCGTGAGCATCCACGCCACCGATCCGGAGGTGCGGGCCCGCATGCTGCGCAACCAGCGGGGGGCGGTCAGCCTGCGCTGGCTCCGGGCGCTGCTGGACCACGGCATCGAAGTCCACGGGCAGGTGGTGGTGTGCCCGGGGGTCAATGACGGGCCGGTGCTGGCCGACACCCTGGCCGGGGTGCTGGACTGCTACCCGGAGCTGGCCACGGTGGCGGTCGTCCCGCTGGGGGTCAGCCGGTTCTCCTCCGAGGCGTCGCTGCGGCCCCACACCGCCGACGAGGCCGCCGCCGTGGTCGACTGCGTCGCCGAGTGGCAGGAGGCCTTCCTGGAAGGCATCGGGCGCCGGATGGTCTTCGCCGCCGACGAGTACTACCTCATGGCCGGGCGGTGCTTTCCGGCCGCCGCTGACTACGAGGGCTTCCCCCAGCACGAGAACGGCATCGGGATGGCGGCCGCCTTCGCCGCCGCCTACGGCGGGGACCGCCGGGCCGCCCACGGGGTCAAGGCCGGGTTCTTCTCCTGGGTCGACGGCGCCCCGGCCGCCGGCTACCGCGCTCCGCGTCAGTCCCCGGCCGGCGCCACCGCCTCGGCCGTGGCCGTGGTCGAGCGTCCCAGCCGACGCCGCCAGCCGCCGGTCTGCGTCCTGACCGGCGAGTACGGGGCCCGGGTGCTCTCCCCCCTCCTGGCCGACCGGCCCGAGGTTCGGGTGAAGGCGGTGCCCAACCGTTACTTCGGCGGCAACATCGCCGTGGCCGGCCTGCTCACCGGGCAGGACGTGGCCGCCGCGCTGGACGAGGAGCCCGAGGGCCACCGCTACCTGCTGCCCGACGTGTGCCTCTCCAACGGCCGCTTCCTGGACGGCCCGTCGGTCGACGAGCTTCCCCGGCCGGTCGAGGTGGTGGCGACCGACGGCCGCTCCCTCCGGCTCGCCCTGCGGTGAGCAGCGCCGCCCCCGCCCCCACCCCCCGGCCCCTGGTGGCCGTGGTCGGCCGGCCCAACGTGGGCAAGTCGACGCTGGTGAACCGGATCGTGGGCCGGCGGGAGGCCATAGTGGAGGAGAGGCCAGGGGTCACCCGCGACCGCAAGGTCGTCGAGGCCGAGTGGTGCGGGGTCCACTTCGACCTGGTCGACACCGGCGGGTGGCTGGCCGGCGGTTCGAGCCTCGACCGCCAGGTGAGCGCCCAGTCGGAGAAGGCCATCGCCGAGGCGGCGGTGATCCTGCTGGTGGTCGACACCTCGGTGGGGGTTACCGAGGAGGACCAGCGCATGGCTGACTACCTGCGCCGGCGGGACCTGCCCGTGCTGGTGGTGGCAAACAAGGTCGACTCCGACACCCGCGAGCCCGAGGTGTGGGAGCTCACCGCCCTGGGCCTTGGTGATCCCTGGCCGGTGAGCGCCCTGCACGGGAGGGGCACGGGCGACCTCCTCGACGAGGTGGTCCGGCGCCTGCCTGCTGCCGGGGCCGAGGCCGGCACTCCGGCCGAGGAGACCGGCGACGACGAGGCCGAGCCTGAGGAGCGGGTGGCCATCGTGGGCCGGCCAAACGTGGGCAAGTCGACCCTGTTCAACCGCCTCATCGGCGAGGAGCGCTCGGTCACCCACGACGCCCCCGGCACCACCCGCGACGCCGTCGACACGGTGGTGGAGACCGACGAGGGCCGGGTCCGCTTCGTCGACACCGCCGGGCTCCGCCGCCGGGCCCGGGCCGGCGAGGCGACCGAGTACTACTCGCTGGTGCGGGCCCTGCAGGCCATAGACCGTTCCGACACCGCCCTCCTCGTCATCGACGCCACCGAAGGGGTGACCCACCAGGACCAGCGGCTGGCCGAACGGGTGGATGCCGCAGGCAGCCCGGTGGTCATCGTGCTCAACAAGTGGGAGATGCTCGACGCCGAGGAGCGGGCCGACGTCACCGGCCAGGTCGGGGACCGCCTCGGCTTCCTGGGCTACGCCCCGGTGCTCAAGGTCAGCGCCCGCAGCGGGCTGGGGGTGCACAAGATCCTCCCCGCCCTGCGCCAGGCCGCCGACGCCTACCACCGCCGGGTGCCCACCGCCGAGCTCAACCGGGCGGTGCAGGCGGCCCAGGACGCCCATCCGGCGCCGGGCTCGCGCATCCTCTACGCCACCCAGGGGGCGGTGGACCCGCCGACGTTCACCGTGTTCGCCACCCGGCGCCTGCCTGCCCCCTACCTCCGCTACCTGGAGCGCCGCATCCGCGAGCACTTCGGGTTCGGGCCCACCCCGCTGGTGATAAGGGTCAGGCGCCGGGGCGGTTAGGGAACCTGAAACCGAATGCAACGGCCGTGGTGAGGGGCGCAAAGCCGCCCCGAGTAGGGTCGACGCCGCCATGATCGCTCGGTCGGTACTGGGGGCGGTCACCGCCGGCTGCCTGGTGGCCGCCTGGCTGTGGGGACGCTCGAGCCGCCGGCTGCACCGGGCGTTGCGCCGCATCGAGCAGGGCCTCGGCCCCGACTCCGACGCCGCCATCCTGGCCCGGGCCAACTACGACAAGGAGCTGCACACCGCTCTGCTCTACGGGGTGCTGGCCGCCGGCACCCTGGCCATCCTCGTGCTGGGGCGCAGCCTCTACTACCTGCCGTTCCTGCTGGTCTTCGGCCCGATCGCCGTCTCGTTCCGCTACGCCTCCCGCTTCCTCTTCGCCGCTCGGCTGGCCGAGCAGCGCTCGGGCATCGAGCGCCGGGCCGAGGAGGTGCTCGCCCAGGAGCAGCTCGCCCCCATGCGGTGGGCGGCCAGACTGGCCCCCGAGGCCCTTCCGGTCATCGAGGGCTTCGAGATCGCCACCGTCTACGAGCCCGGCACCGGGGCGATGGCCGGGGACTTCTACGACGTGTTCCCCACCGGGGGACAGCGGCTGGCGGCGGTCATCGGCGACGTCGCCGGTCACGGGATCGAGCCGTCGATCACCGCCTTCCAGGTCAAGTACCTCCTGCGGGTGTTCCTGCGCCAGTACCGCGATCCGGCCCAGGCCATGGAGGAGCTCAACACCGTGCTGGTGGCTCAGAGCCGGGCCGAGGAGCTGGTCTCCATATGCGTGGTCGTGTTCGACCCGACGGCGGGCACCATGCGCTACACCTCCGCCGGCCACCCGCCCGCCTGGCACTGGCGCGACGCCGAGGTGAGCTCGCTGCGGTCGACCGGACCGATCCTCGCCCTCATGCCCGGAGCGGCCTACCAGAGTCGCGAGGTCGAGCTCGAGGCCGGCGACCTCGTGCTGCTCTACACCGACGGGCTGGCCGAGGCCCGCGCCGGCGACCACCTCTTCGGCGACGAGCGGGTGGCCGGGATCCTCCGGCGGGACGGGGGCCTCGACGTGCAGACGCTCTGCAAGACCCTGCGCGACGCGGCCCACGAGTTCGCCGACCAGCCCTTCGGCGACGACGTCGCCATCCTCGCCGTCCGCCGACTGTGACCGTGACCGAACCCGACGAAACCGGCGAAGCGGAAGAGTCGAGCGCCGATGACGACGAAGGGCCCCGGCCCATCCCCTGGCACTTCAAGGTGATGGCAGGAGGCACTGCCGTCTACCTCGTCTACCGCCTCGTCCAGGGGATCGTCTGGCTGGTCCACCACCTCTAGTCCCCTCACGCGCCCTTCCAAGGAGCGTTCCACCACCTCCCATGTCGCGGCGGTGGCGCGACCCGCCTGGTGCCGATGGGGGCCCCGATCTTGTATGGTCGGGCCAACGGGCTGTGGCGCAGTTTGGTTAGCGCGCTTGACTGGGGGTCAAGAGGTCCCGAGTTCAAATCTCGGCAGCCCGACCAACCGAGGAAGGCAGGCCTGACAGGGGATCCCCGAGGCCTCGGGTTGGGCCATTCGCCCGTCCAGCTTCAACCGGCGGACTCGGACCGGCCCCGCCCGGCAGCGTCTGGTTGGCCGGTCAGCTCGGTCTGGTTGGCCGGTCAGCTCGGCCCGGGCAGCGGGGCCTCCCTCGACCGGATCGTGTCTCACGGCGCCGGGCCCGGGTGGGGACCGCCGCCCCGAAGGCGGGTGCCTGAACCGGCTGCCCGGGACCACCAGCGCGGTCATCGACGACTCGGACCCCGGGGCCCGGTACTGATCAGAGCGGCTGCAGGAGCATTTCGGTGCCGGGGCAGCCAAGCTCGCGCTGCCACTCCTCGGAACGCTGCTCGGCGATCGGCTCGAACCCGGCCTTGACGTAGGCCCGCCGGGCGCGCTCGTTCTCGAGGAAGACCGATATCTGCGCCTGGTCGAAGCCGCGCTCGCGGCCGTGGCCGAGCAGCTGGTGCAGCAGGGCATCGACCAGGCCCCTCCGTCGCATCTCGGGCCGGGTCGCCACGTTCTCGATGACCCACCGAGGTCCGGGCGGGCCGGGATCGTCCATGATGAAGCCGCTGAGCAGCACGGCGCTGCGGCGGGCGTACTCGGGATCCTCGGCGTCGACCCCCTCGGCGGCGGTGGCCGCCGCGATCTCCGGCAGTGCCACCTCGAAGCCCTGCGTCGAGGAGTCGTAGGCGCACATGGCCGCGCCCGGCTCCCCGTCGAGCTCGGCCACCAGGAAAAGCGAGCGGTGGAACATGTGCACTGCGTCGGTCGTCGCCAGGCGACGCAGAAACGACAGGGTGGCCGCCTCGCCCCTGGAGTTCATGTACTCCCAGATCCCGAGGTCGAGGTGCGAGCGCGAAGCCGCCAGCATCACCCACGTGAGGAAGTCGAGGTCCTTCTCCTCGGCGCGCCGTATGCGAATGGCCATCCCCGGCGACGCTACTTGAGGCCCCGCTACTGTTCGCAGCCATGTCGCCGGCGCTGCAGCTGCTCGCCGTCAGCGGCATTCCCCTCGTGCGGTCCGGCGATGATCTCGCCGGCCTCATCCTCGAGGCTCTGGCCGGCGCCGAGCTCCGGCTGGAGGACAACGACATCGTCGTCGTCAGCTCCAAGGTGGTGTCCAAGTCCGAGGGACGGCTGGTCGACCTCCGGGGGATCAGCCCTTCCCCCACGGCGGAGGCGTTGGCTCGCCTGACCGACAAGGACCCCCGCCTGGTCGAGGTCGCCCTGGGCGAGTCCCAGGAGGTGGTGAGGGCCCGGCCGGGCACCCTCATCGTGCGTCACCAGCTCGGCTACGTGTCGGCCATGGCCGGCGTCGACCGCTCGAACATCGAGGGGGCCGATGACTGGGCGCTGCTGCTGCCGGAGAAGCCCGATGCCTCGGCCGAGGCGCTGCGCCAGCGCCTCGAGCTCGCCGGCGGCGTGAAGCTCGGCGTGGTGATCACCGACTCCCACGGCCGTGCGTTCCGGGTCGGCAACGTCGGCGTGGCTCTGGGGGTGGCAGGACTGCCGGCGGTGGTGGCGCTGGAGGGCGTCGCCGACCTGTTCGGCCGGCCGCTGACGGCCGCCTCGGTCTACCCGCTCGCCGACCTCGTAGCTTCGGCCTCCCTGCTGGTCGCCGGCGAGGCCGACGAGGCGGTGCCCGTGGTGGTCGTGCGCGGTCTGGCGGTCAGGGCCGGCGAAGCTGGGAGCTCCGGCGCCGGGTCCCTCGTGCGACCCCCGGGCATGGACATGTTCGGGCACCCCGACCGCGACTACGCCAGCTCCTGAACGGCAGAGGGGCGGGGCCTGGCGCCCCGCTCCTCTGGATGTCCCTGTCGCTCAGCGGCTGACCGCTCAGGTGGCGGCCATCCCCACGATGGGGGCGGCCAGCTGCTTGCCGCCCTCGGAGCCGGAGAACTGGGCGTCGCCGAAGCTGAAGACGCCGCCGTCGCTGGCGACGAACCAGTAGCCGGCGCCGTCAGGGGTGACGGTCATGCCGACCACGGGCTTGGCCAGCCGGATGTTGCCAGTCGAACCGTAGAAGGCGGCGTCGCCGAAGCTGAAGATGCCACCGTCGGCCCCGACCATCCAGTACCCGTTGCCGGTGGCCGTCGAGGCCATGCCCACGATCGGCGCCGCCAGGTGCGTGGCGCCCTCCGAGCCGTGGAACTTGGAGTCCCCGAAGCTGAAGATGCCTCCGTCCTGGCCGACGAACCAGTAGCCACCGCCGTCGGGGTTGGCGGCCATCCCGACAATGGGGGCGGCCAGTTTGAGGTTGCCGGTCGACCCGTAGAACTTGGCGTCGCCGAAGCTGAAGATGCCTCCGTCGGACGCTACGAGCCAGTAGCCCTTCCCGTCGGGAGTGGAGGCCATGCCCACCACGGGAGCGTTGAGGTGGGTCGCTCCGAGCGAGCCGAAGAAGTTGGCGTCGCCGTAGGAGAAGATGCCGCCGTCCGAGGCCACGAACCAGTAGCCCTTGCCGTCCGGGGTGGCGGTCATGCCCACTACCGGCTTGGCGAGGTGGATGTTGCCGGTCGAGCCGTAGAACCCGGCGTTGCCGAAGCTGAAGATGCCGCCGTCCGACCCGACCAGCCAGTAGCCCTCGGCCGGGCCCGCCGGATGTGAGAACTCATAGGCGTCCGATGCGGACTTCGTCGGCTTGCTGGAGGCGTCCTGGGCGGTGATCGTGTCGGTACCCGACTTCGGTGGGCTCGACGGCGCCGTGTAGGTGATTTCGATGTGGCCACCGCTGTCGGCGGTGAACTGGGTGGGGGTGCTGGTCAGCTTGGTCTGGCCGACCGAGGCGCTGCCCCCGCCGGTGGCCTGGCTGAAGGACAGGTAGGCACTCCCGCCGGACTGCGGGGATCCGTTGGCCTGCACCGTCAGGGTCACCTTGACCGACTGGCTCCCGCTGAGGCTGCCCGGGTCGGCGATGGGGTTGGGGCTGAAGACGTAGGTGGCCGGGGCGTAGGTGTAGGTGTCGGTGACCGTGTTCGTCGGGTTGGGGGAGTTGTCCTGGGCCGTGATGGTGTCGGTACCCGACGACGGCGGCGAGGACGGCGTGGAGTAGGTGATCGCCACCTGGCCGTTGTTGTCGGTCTTGAACGGCGACGGCGAGCTCCCGATGGTGCCGGTGCAGCCGGTGACCTGCTGGCTGCCCGTGGCGATGCAGTTCGTGGCCGAGGCCGTTCCCGCCGCCGCTCCACCGGACCCGGAGCCGGTGAGCGACAGGAATACCTGGGCGTTGGCCACCGGCTGGCCGCTGGTGTCGGTGGCGGTGACCAGGATGCTCTGGGTCTGGGAGGACCCCAGGCTGCCGGTGGGGGCGATGGGGACGGGGTTGAAGCCGAGCTGGGCTGCCTTGAACTGGTAGGTGTCGCTGCTGGCCTCGGCACCGCTGGTGTTGGTGGCGGTGATCACGTCCTGGCCACCGGGAGGCAACGGCGACGGGGCGGTGTAGGTGAAGGGAATCTGATCGCCCGCCGAGTCGGTCCGGCACGTCCAGGAGTTGAGGGTGCCGGTCGGGGTGCAGCTGGTCGACGAGGTGCTGAGGCTGCCTCCCCCCGAGGTCGGGTTGAAGCTCACGTCGAAGCTGGCGCCCCCTTCCGGCTTGCCCGTGGCGGTCTTGATGGGCTGGACGTTCACCGTCACCGTCGCGTTTGGCGCAAGGCTGCCGGGGAAGGCGATCGGGTTGGGACTCCACTCGTAGGTGTCGACCGTGGCGGCGTTGCTGTACTTGTAGAAGTCCTGGACCTTGACGTTCGGGTTCGACGCCGTGTCCTGGGCGAAGAGGTCGTCCTCACCGGTCGTCGGGTAGCTCTGGAAGCCGTTGGGGTTGGCGGTCGTGTAGTCGATATGGAGCTGCCCGTTGCTGGCGGCGGTGAACTGGGCCGCCGTTCCGGTGAGGCTGGTGCAGCCGGAGGCGGTCTGCACGCAGGCGCTGCCGGAAGGGCTGGCGGTGGAGCTGAAGCTCAGGTAGGCCGAGCCGCCGGGGACGGCGGCGCCCGAGCTGTCCTCAACGGTCAGGGTCACGATGACGCTGGTGTCCTGGGCGAGGCTGCCGGTGGCGGCGATGGGGTTGGGGCTGAAGACGTAGTTGACGCCCGTAGCCGCCCGGGCGGGGCCGGCCAGCGCTCCCACGGCCGTGGCAGCGGCCGCCACCGTGGCTACCGCCACCAGTGCTCGGACGGAGCGAGCGAGGGTCTTGTTGGCCATTATTGGGCGCCTCCCGGGGAAATGTCGGCGTCGAAACGGTACATGAGGGTCATCTATACAGACGGGCACCCCCCGCCGCTGTCACCGCCGAATGGGCGCTGAGGCCCTGGTCAGGCGGGACGGGGCCGATGGCCGGTCCCTCCTAGGCGTCGCCCTGGTCGGCGGGCACTCCCACTCCGGCGGTCGGCGGCACCGGTCGCTGTCCGACGATCATGGCGGCCAGGGATCCGATCACGATGGCGGTCCCCACGACCTGGATCCAACCGACCCGCTCGTCGAGCAGGAGGGCGGCCCCGCCCATGGCGACCACCGGGGTGGCCAGGTTGAGCAGGGAGGTGACCGTCAGGCGCACGTGGGCATGGGCCCAGTTCATCAGCAGGTGGCCGCCTCCGGGCACGGTGGCCAGCAGCACCACCCAGCCCCAGGTCGACCACTCGCCGACCAGGCGGCTGCCGTTGATCAGCGCCACCGGGGTCACGACGAGGGCGGCCACGATGGTCAGGGCGGCCTGGTACTCGAGGGTGGCCATGGTCCGGCGGGCCTGTTTGGATGCCACGAAGTACCACGCCCACGACAGCAGGGCGCCGACGGCCAGCACGTCACCCAGCACGGCGTGCTTGCCACCCGCCCCCGGCCCGAGGACAACGAGGGCCGTGCCGGCGAAGGCCACCATGGTGCCGGTCACCACGGCCCAGGTCACCCGCTCGCCGAACAGGCGATTCACCACCGCCAGCAGCAGCGCCGGCTGCAGGGCGGCGATGATGGTGGCGTCGGTCACCGAGGTGAGCTTCACGGCGGTGAAGAACAGCGAGATGTTGAGGCCGAAGGCGATGCCCCCGGGCGCGGCCCGCCTGATCTGCTCCCACCCGAACGGACGCCTGAAGGCGTAGACCAGGGCTACGCAGTAGAACGAGCCGAACCACAGCCGGTCGAAGGCCAGCGAGGGCCCGGACAGGTCGATGAAGCGGGCGAGGACGTTGCCGAGGCCCCAGACGGTCACCGCCACCACGGCGGCGGCGAGCCCTGCCGGGGAGCGGCCCGTCAGTTGGACGACCGGCCGCCGGTACGGGCCAGGCTGACCGCCAGATCCAGCAGGGGCTTGAAGCTCGAGCTCTTCTCCATGTAGGCGTCGGCGCCGGCCCGGATGGCCTCGGCCCGCAGGTGCCGGTGCCCAAGGGCCGACAGCATGATGATCTTGCAGTCGGGGGCGGCACGCCGCAGGAGGGGCACGGCCTCGATCCCGTTCATGCGCGGCATCAGGTGGTCGATCACCACCACATCGGGTTGGAGCTCGGCGGCCAGATCCACGCCCTCGGCACCGTCGCTGGCGTCGGCCACCACCCGGCAGCGGTCATCGGCCTCCACCGCCAGCCAGAGCAGGATGCGCAGATCCGGCTCGTCGTCGACCACCAGGACGCGAACCGGCTCTCCGACGCACTCGGGACCAGCCACCTCTTCGTCGGTCACGTCCTGTGGGATCGGCCCTCCCGAGGCGATCATGAGGGTGGGTACGAGGATGGCGGCGCCCGGCTTCCGGTGGGCCCCGGTCACCGTAGCTCCGTTTGCCCCGATCCTTCCCCGGAGAACTACCAACCATGGCGGTGGCGGCAGCGATCCTGGGCACCATGGGGATCCTCGTCGGCCTGCTCATGATCACCGACTTCGCCGAACGCCGGTTCGTCTCCAGCCAGGCTCTGATCAGGGGCGTGGCCCGGTCCAGACGGCTGAGCCCGGACTCGGTGGAGGCGCTGGTGGCCCGCGAGGCGGAGCGGGTCCTCGGACCCCGGCGGGCCCGGGCCTAGCCGGGCCTCAGGCCCCCGGCCCGAACAGGGCGACCGGGCCGGTGGCCACCCGTCTACTGGAGGCCGGGGTAATGGATGCCGGGGTAACGGAGGCCGGGGTAATGGAGGCCGGGGTAATGGAGGCCGGGGTAATGGATGCCGGGGTAATGGAGGCGACCGGACGGGACGACCCCGGCCAGAATGCCAGGGTGGGCAACCTCGACACCGACACCGCCGTCGTTGCGCTCGGCGAGGGCCGCTATCGGGGGCGCCTTAGCCAGGATTGGGAGATCTGGGGGCCGATGGGCGGTTACGTGGCCGCCGTCGCCCTGCGGGCGGCCGGCGCCGCCAGCCCTTTCGGGCGTCCGGCCAGCTTCTTCTGCCACTACCTCGCCGTCGGCAGCTTCGAAGAGGTCGAAGTCGAGGTCCGCACGCTGCGCTCGGCGCGGACGGCCTGCTCCCAGTCGGCCACCGTCACCCAGGGGGACAGGACCCTGCTGGAGGCCACCATCTGGAGTGTCGGCGAGGTTGACGGCCTCGAGCACCACGAGGTCGAGCCGCCCGAGGTCCCCGGCCCCGATCAGCTCAAGGCGGTGGAGGAGCTGGTACCCGACGCCCCGCCGGGGTTCCCCTTCTGGTCGAACTTCGAGTCGCGCCCGGTCGCCTTCGACCCCGACTGGCCCCCCTCCGGGCCGGTACCGCCGGTCTGGCAGCAGTGGTGCCGGCTGCGGGCCCCGGAGACCCTCGAAGACCCGTGGCTGGACGCCGCCCGCAGCCTGGTCCTGCTCGACGTCCAGAGCTGGCCGGCGGCGTCCCGCCACCACGCCTGGCGCCCGCCCCGGTACATCGCCCCCAGCCTCGACCTCTACGCCGCCTTCCACGAGCCCGCCCCCGACGCCGTCTGGCTGCTGGCCGACGGGTACTCACCGGTCGCGGCCGAGGGCCTGATCGGCTGGCACGGTCGGTTGTGGTCGCCCGAGGGTCGACTGGTCGCCTCGGGTGGTGGACAGAACCTGTGCCGGCGCCTGCCCTCCCAGGGATGAGGCCGGGGCCGCGGTAACCTCGCCTAGTTACAAGTCTGTAGTTCCGAAGCAGCGCAAGTGCTCAGAAGAGCAGCTCAAGTTCTCAGAGAAGTGGAAGGTCCGGAGGAACCGGGCAGCGGCGACGAAGGCGCCCGATGTGGCGAGCCGTCGCCGGCGCCGGGTCCGCTGGCGGCCGTGGGGCGAGGGGAGTAGGGCGTGACCGGCAAGGGCGACGGGTCGTTCGCTCATCTCCATCTACACACCGAGTTCTCGATGCTCGACGGCGCCGCCCGGGTCAACGAGGTGGTGGCGGCCGCGGCCGCCGACGGTCAGCCGGCCATCGGGATAACCGACCACGGCAACATGTACGGGGTCCTCGACTTCTACCGGGCCGCCAAGGACGCCGGGCTCAACCCGGTCATCGGCACCGAGGCCTACATGGCGGGGGAGAGCCGGTTCGAGCGCCCGACGCGCCGGGGCCGGCTCGACGACAACGGCGGGGAGGGGGACGAGGGCCAGAAGCTCTACTACCACCTGACCCTCCTGGCGGAGACCACCCAGGGATACCGCAACCTCATGAAGCTCTCCAGTGAGGCCTACCTGACCGGCTACTTCTACAAGAGCAGGGTGGACTGGGAGCTGCTCGCCCAGCACCACGACGGCCTCATCGCCACCACCGGCTGCCTAGGCGGCGTGGTCCTGCAGGCACTCCTGCGAGGGGACCAGGCCGAGGCGACCAGGCTGGCGGGCCGCCTGCAGGACATCTTCGGTCGGGACCACCTGTTCGTGGAGCTGCAGGACCACGGCCTGGCCAAGCAGCGCCAGACCAACCCAGCCCTGATCGAGATCGCCCGCCACATCGGCGCCCCTCTGCTGGCGACCAACGACAGCCACTACACCAGGCGCGAGGACGCCGTCGCCCACGACGCCCTCCTGTGCGTCCAGACGGGGGCGTCGATCGACGATCCCAAGCGCTTCAAGTTCGAGTCCGACGAGCACTACCTCAAGACGGCGGCGGAGATGCGCTCGCTGTTCGCCGACTGGCCCGAGGCGTGCGACAACACCCTCTGGATCGCCGAGCGGGCCCAGGTAGAGATCGAGTTCGGCAAGCCCAAGCTGCCGGAGTTCCCGGTGCCGGAGGAGTTCCGGGGGGCGACCTACGAGGAGGGGGCGACCGCCTACCTGCGCCATCTGGCCCTGCGGGGGGCCGCCGAGCGCTACGGCGAGCCCGTTCCGGCCGAGGTGCGGGAGCGGCTGGAATACGAGCTGTCGGTGATCGCGGGCATGGGCTTTTCGGCCTACTTCCTGGTGGTGTGGGACCTCATCCGCCACGCCCGCGAGTCGGGCATCCGCACCGGCCCCGGGCGAGGTTCGGCGGCCGGCTGCTGCGTGGCCTACTGCCTGCGCATCGTGGACATCGACCCGATCAGCAACCAGCTGATCTTCGAGCGCTTCCTCAACCCGGGGCGCAAGTCGATGCCCGACATCGACATGGACTTCGACGAGCGCTACCGCTCGGAGATGATCCGCTACGCGTCCGAGCGCTATGGGTGGGACCACGTCGCCCAGATCGTCACCTTCTCGACCATCAAGGCCCGAGCGGCGGTGCGCGACGCCGCCCGGGTGCTCGGCTACCCCTATGCCGTAGGCGACCGCATCGCCAAGGTGATGCCCCCGCTGGTGATGGGGCGCGACACCCCGCTGTACGCCTGCCTCGACCCCGACCCGTCCTACTCCGACGGCTATAAGGCGGCCACCGAGCTGCGCGAGATGTACGCCACCGACCCCGATGCCAAGCGGGTCATCGACGTCGCCCGCGGCCTCGAGGGCCTCCGCCGCCAGGACGGTATCCACGCCGCCGCCGTGGTCATCACCGCCGAGCCGCTGGTCGAGTACCTGCCGATCCAGCGCAAGCCCGATCCGGGGGGGCGCCCCGAGGACGCACCCATCGTCACCCAGTACGAGATGCACGGGGTCGAGGACCTCGGTCTGCTCAAGATGGACTTCCTCGGCCTGCGCAACCTGTCGGTGATCGAGCGGGCCCTCGATCTCATCGCGCTGTCGACCGGTGAGCGCCCCGACATCGACCGGATCCCGCTGGACGACGACGCCGTGTTCGCCATGCTGCGCAAGGGCGACTCCATCGGCGTGTTCCAGCTGGAGGGGGGACCGATGCGCACCCTCGAGCGCGCCCTGGCGCCGACCTCCTTCCACGATGTGGCCGCCCTGGTGGCCCTGTACCGGCCCGGGCCCATGGCGGCCAACATGCACAACGACTACGCCGACCGCAAGAACAACCGCAAGCCGGTCACCTACCTCCATCCCGACATGCAGGAGATCCTCGGGGACACCTTCGGTCTCATGATCTACCAGGAGTCCCTCATGCGGGTGGCCCAGCGTTTCGCCGGCTACTCGCTGGAGGAGGCCGACAACCTGAGGAAGGCCTGCGGGAAGAAGATCCGGGCCCTCATGGCCAAGGAACGCGAGCAGTTCGTGGACAGCTGCGAGCGCACCGGTTACGGGCGTGAGCTCGGCACCCAGCTGTTCGACATCATCGAGCCCTTCGCCGACTACGCCTTCCCCAAGGCCCACGCCTACGGCTACGGCCTGGTCGCCTACCAGACCGCCTGGCTGAAGGCCCACTTCCCGGTCGAGTACCTCGCCGCCCTGCTGACCAGCGTCAAGGACGACAAGGACAAGACGGCTGTTTACCTCGCCGAGTGCAGGGCCCGAGGCATCAAGGTGCTGGTGCCGGACATCAACCTGTCCGACTCCGACTTCGTGGCCCGGCCGGCCAGCGAGCCGGGTGCCATGGGCAGCATCCCGTTCGGCCTGTCGGCGGTGCGCAACGTCGGGGAGTCCCTGGTGGGCATGATCCTCGAGGAGCGGTCGGCCAAGGGCCCCTTCACCGACTTCTACGACTTCTGCGAGCGGGTGCATCCCACCGTGCTCAACAAGCGGACGGTGGAGTCCCTGATCAAGGCGGGGGCGTTCGACTCCCTCGGTCATCCCCGCAAGGGGCTGCTCATGGTCTTCGAGCAGATCGTGGACCGGACCCTGGCCCGCCGGCGGGAGCGGGACATGGGCGTGATGAGCCTTTTCGGCTCCGCCGAGGACGGCGCCGAGCCGGTCTTCGACGACACCCGGGTGCCGGTCCCCGACACCGAGTACGAGAAGATGGCCCGCCTGGCGGCGGAGAAGGAGATGCTGGGGCTGTACATCAGCGACCACCCGCTGATGGGGGCGGAAGCGGCGCTGCGCCGCCATGCCGACTGTGTTATCGCCGACTTGCGGGAGGTCGCCCCCGGAAGAGAGGGAGAGTTCCGGGTGGTCGGTGGCGTGGTCACCGGCCTGTCCCGTCGGTACACCAAACGGGGGGACCTCATGGCCACCTTCACCCTCGAGGACCTGCAGTCGGCCATCGAGGTGTTCGTCTTCCCGAAGGCCATGCAGGAGTTCGGCTCCCTGCTCGCCGACGATGCCATCGTCTGCATCAAGGGGCGCCTGGACACCCGCGAGGACGAGCCGAAGTTCGTCTGCGTCGAGGTCCGCGTCCCCGAGCTCGCCCTCGACGGCGGGCGGCCCCTCCGGGTGTCCCTGCCACTGGGCTCGCTCACCGACAACGCCGTGGCCCGCCTGAAGGCCCTCCTGGTGGAGCACCCGGGCGACTCGCCGGTCCTGCTCGAGGTGGGCGACAAGGTCCTGCGGCTGCCTGACGAGTTCAGCGTCGACGCCCGTACCGGGCTGATCGGAGAGCTCCGGGTCCTCTTCGGAGCCGGGGCGGTCCTCGCCTAGCCCTGGGGGCCGGGGTCGGGTCGAGACCGGCGTTCCAAGGCCGGTCGACGGGTGGTGCCGGCCCCGGGTGGGCATACTCAATTCTGGTGACTAGCTGGTCATCCCTGTTGGTTATGGAGGTCTCGCCACCGGTAGGATCAGGGGCCGGCGACAGGAAGGGACCCTGTCGACTGGGGAACAGGAGGTCGAGGTCATCACCACCCGCGCCAAGCTGGCGGTCGGGCTGTGCCTGTGCCTCCTGAGCGCCGGCTGCGGGGCGCGAGTGGCCCCCTACCTGGGCGCGGGCCAGGGCGCCGCCCCGGCCGCCTCCTCGGGCTCAGCCACCCCGACGGTCGCTACCGGCCAGGCCGGCGGCTCGGCCGGGCCGGGCGCCGGACCGGAGGCGGGCGCGGGCGCCCAAGCCAGCGCCGCCGGATCCTCCGGGCCGGCAGCCGCCCCCAGCGGCGGTGGCGGCAACGGCGCCGGCTTCAACTTCGACCCGGCGGCCGAGGCCGCCGCCTGCCCAGCCGGGCCTGGCAACGCCGCCTCGGCGCCGGGGGTCACGCCCACCTCGGTCACGGTCGGCAACGTCAGCGGCCTGACCGGGGTGGTGGCCAACACCTTCCCGGCCGGTGAGCAGTCGGTGCAGGCGCTGTTCAAGGCCATCGACGCCCACGGCGGGATATGCGGACGGCAGCTGGTGCTCGACGTGGAGGATGACGGTCAGGACTCCTCCCACCACGCCGCCGACGTCGCCGACCTCACCCCGCGGGTGCTGGCCTTCGTCGGGTCGACCTCGGACGGCGACAACGGCGGGGTGCAGACCATGGAGCAGGCGGCCGTGCCCGACATCGGCTTCGCCATCAACCCCCAGCGTTCGGGCTCGTCGGTCTACTGGTCTTCCAGTGGCAGCTCCGAGATGCTGGTGAACGGCCGGCCCTACGGCTGGGACACCCTGGAGAAGGGCCTGGTGGCCTACCACCGGGCCCCCAAGCGTCTGGCGGTGCTGTCCTACAACATTCCGGTCAGCTCCTACGGGGCCAACATCTTCTCCTACGGCATGTCCCACTACGCCGGGTCGAGCATCTGCTTCACCGACGAGAGCATCTCGCCGGCAACGGCGTCGCTGGACCAGGACGTGCTGGAGATGCGCCAGAAGGGCTGCGACGGCGTGTACACGACCATGGACACGACCGGCAACGCCAAGCTGCTGCAGGCATTGCAGCGCCAGAACTTCCACCCTCCGTTCGTGGCCAGCACCGGCGCCGCCTACTCGCCCAGCCTCATATCGGTGGCGGGCGCCCCGGCAGCGCAGGGGTTCCAGCTCTACCTCTGGTCGTACCCGCTGGAGGAGACCGGCAACGCCATGGTGCGGATGTACGAGTCCCAGATGGCGACCTACGAGCCGGGCCAGCAGACCAACTTCTTCGGCACGCTCGCCTGGGCCGATGCCCAGATGTTCGTCTATTGCCTGATCCACGCCGGCCGGAACCCCACCCGGGCCAGCCTGACCTCGCAGCTGTCGGCACTGTCGGGCTGGGACACCGGAGGGATGTTCTCCCCGACCACGCCGAAGCTGCGCCAGACGCCCGGTCGCTGCATCGTGAACATGGTCGTGCAGGGCAACGGCTTCGCCCGCCAGTGGCCTGCGCTGCCGGCGGGGGTCACCTCGGGCACCTCGGGGATGTACTGCAACGGCGATCTGGTGCCGCTGGGATGAGCCGATGAGTCAGCTCTGGCCCTTCCTCGTCATCGGGCTCCTGAGTGGGAGCGTCTACGCCCTCGCTGCCATGGGCCTGGTGCTCACCTACCGCACGGCCGGGGTGTTCAACTTCGCCTACGGGGCCAAGGCCATGTTCTGCGCCTTCACCTTCTGGCAGCTGCGCGACGGCTGGCACGTCCCTACCTGGATCTCCCTGCCGCTCGTGCTGGTGGTGGTGGCCCCGGCGATGGGTCTGGCCTTCGAGCGCATCATGGCCCCGTTGCGGGCGGTGTCGGCCGAGGTCCAGATCGTGGTGTCGCTGGGGCTGCTGGCCTTCCTGCAGGCTCTGGTGCCGCTGCTGTACGGGGGCCAGGACCGCTCGCTGCCCAGCATCCTGCCCACCTCGACCTTCGGGGTCGGGAGCCTGCGGGTCGGTTACGACCAGCTCGGCACCCTGCTCATCACCGCCGCCGTCGGCGGGGGGCTGTGGCTGCTGCTGCGGCGCACCGGCTTCGGGCTGGCCGCCAGGGCGGTGGTGGACAACCGCGACCTCGCCGAGCTGAACGGCATCGGCGCCGACGGGGTGGCCCGGGTCTCGTGGATGCTGTCGTCCGCCTTCGCCGCCCTGGCCGGCATCCTGCTCAGCGCCAGCCAGGGCCTTGACGTCTACGTCCTCGTGGTCGTGGTCATCTACGCCTTCGCCCCGGCGGTGCTCGGTCGGCTGGTGAGCCTTCCCTTGGCCTTCGCCGGGGGCCTCGGCCTCGGCGTGGCGCAGGGCGTGTTGGGGCGCTGGGGCTCGTCCGGGACGGTGGCCGACGTGGAGACGGCGATTCCCTACATCGCCCTGTTCGCCCTCCTGGTCGGCTACGGCGGCCGCCTCAAGGAGTCCGGGCGCGACTTCGCCCCCCTGGTCCACCGGGGCCCGGTACTGGGGGCAAGCACCGGGCGGGCATTCGCCTGGCTGGCCGGGCTGGGCGCCGTAGGGCTGCTCGCCCCAGCGGTGCTTGGCGCATCGCTGGTGGACGACCTCACCTACGGCATCGTGTTCGCCTGCATCGCCCTCACCCTGGTCGTGCTGACCGGCTGGGCGGGCCAGATCTCGCTGGCCCAGTTCAGCTTCGTGGGCATCGGGGCGGTGGTGGCGGGCCATCTGGCCGGACCGACCGGGTCCTGGTTCTTCCCCGTCATGGTGCTCGGGGGCCTGGTGGCGGTGCCCATCGGCCTCCTGGTCGGGCTGCCGTCGCTGCGGCTGTCCGGGCTGTTCCTGGCCCTGGCCACCATGGCCTTCGCCCTGTTGATGGACGACCTCGTCTTCGCCCGGTCCGACGTGTCCGGCGGCTACACCGGCATGACGGTGCCCCGGCCGGCCGTCGGTGGCTGGCGGCTGCAGTCGACCACCGCCTTCTACTACCTCGCCCTGGCTGTGCTGGTCCTCTTCGCCGCCACCTGCATCGTGATCCGCCACGGCCGCCTCGGGCGCCGGCTGGAGGCGCTGCGCCAGTCACCGGTGGCGGCCTCGACCCTCGGCGTGAACGTGGTGGCGACCAAGCTGGCGGTCTTCGCCCTGTGCGCTTTCGGGGCCGGCGTGGCCGGGGCCCTCTACGGTGCCCTGCGGCGCACGGTGAGCCCCTCGGACTTCAGCTTCTCCAGCTCCCTGCAGCTACTCCTGCTGGTGGTGATCGGCGGTCGCAGCCTGGTGGCCGGAGCAGTGGTCGCCGGCGGCCTGTTCGCCACCGAGCTCCTCCCCTCCACCGGGGCGACCGGGCGCTACCTACCGCTGGGGGTGGCGGCGGCGGTGGTGGTGGTCGCCCGCTACCCCGAGGGGATCCTGTCCTTCCTCGGTGATCGGCTCGGCGGCATGACCGCTCTCCTGCGCCGCCTGCCCGCCGGTCGGTGGGGCTACGGCGACGACGGCGACGTCCCTGCCGCCGCGGGCCCCAGCGGTGCCGCCATTGCCCCGGCCGTGCCCTCGGCCGTGGGGACGGTGTCGCCGTGATCACCGAGGCGGCGCTGAGGGCGGAGGCTGTGTCGGTCAGCTTCGGCGGGGTGGCCGCCCTCTCCGACGTCGGGTTCAGCGCCGCTCCTGCCGCCATCACCGGCCTGATCGGGCCAAACGGGGCAGGCAAGTCCACCCTGTTCAACGTCCTGTGCGGTCTGGTGGCCCCGGACAGCGGGACGGTGTGGATGGGGGAGCGCGAGATCACCGGTTGGCCGGCCCACCGCCGGGCCCGGCAGGGCCTGGCTCGCACCTTCCAACGCCCCGAGCTGTTCGGACGCCTGAGCGTGAGGGACAACCTCATGGCCGGGTGGGAGGCGTCGCGGGGCTGGGGCGTCATGCGGCGGGGGGCCGAAGCGGTCGGCTGGGCCAGGGTGGACGCCACCCTCGACCGCATGGGCCTGACTCAGCTCAGCGGGAGATCCGCCGACGGCCTCCCCACCGGTCAGGCCCGCCTGGTCGAGCTCGCCCGGGCGCTGGTGACCGAACCCCGGGTGTTGCTGGTCGACGAGCCCGGCGCCGGCCTCGACCCGGAGGAGACGGCCCTGCTGGGGGAGCACCTGCGCAGCCTGGTCGCCGACGACGGTCTCGCCGTGGTGCTGGTGGAGCACGACATGAGCCTGGTGATGCAGATCTGTGACCGGGTGACGGTGCTCGAGTCAGGCCGACGCATCGCCGACGGGACGCCGGAGCAGGTCCGTAGGGATCCGTTGGTGGTCACCGCCTACCTCGGCGAGGAGGACGCGGCATGAGCAGGGCATGGCCGGGAGGGCGGCGGTGAGCGGTCTGCTGGAGGTGGACGACCTCGCCGTGGCCTACGGCCCGGTGCTGGCCGTCTCCGGGATCGACCTGCTGGTCCCCGAGGCGTCGGTGGTGGCGTTGCTCGGCCCCAACGGAGCGGGCAAGACGACCGTGCTGCGGGCGATATCCGGGCTGCTGCGGCCCCGTCGGGGGGCGATAAGCCTCGACGGCAGGCGGATCGACGGGCTGGCCCCGCACCGGGTTGCCCAGGCCGGTGTCCTCCACGTGCCCGAGGGCAGGGGCATCTTCCCCAGCCTGACGGTGGAGGAGAACCTGAGGGTGGCCTCCTACGTCGACGGCCTGCCGGGCGAGGAGATGGTCGCGTCCGGGCTGTCGGTCTTTCCGGAGCTGGAGGGACGCCTGGGCCAGATCGCCGCCACCCTGTCCGGGGGCCAGCAGCAGATGGTCTCCCTCGCCCGGGCCCTCGTCGCCAGGCCCCGCCTCCTGCTGCTGGACGAGATCTCGACCGGGTTGGCGCCCACGGTGGTGACCCGTCTGCTGCGGGCGGTGAAGGAGACGGCCGCCGCCGGCGGCACCGTTCTCATGGTCGAGCAGTACGTGGAGATCGCCATGGGCCTGGCCGACTACGTGTACGTGTTGGACAAGGGCCGACTGGTGGACGTGGGCGAGCCAGCCGACGTCCGGGCCAGCCGGGCCCTGCGGTCCTACCTGGGAGAGTGATGGAGATGCGCCGGGCACCAGCGGGGGCGGTAGTGGCGGCGGCCGCCTTGGTGGGGATGGCGGTGCCTGCCGCCCCGGCCTCGGCACAGGGGCCGGGTCTGGCCGGCTACTCGGCCGACTCCCTGGCGGCGGCGACCCACATCGAGCTGGACAGCCCCGGGCTGTTCCCGGTGGGGGACCCCCGGGTGGGGGAGATCTTCGAGCTGGATCTGCCGTTCTCGAGGGTGACGGTTTCGTCCGGCCCGGTGGTCGACGCCCTCGCCACCCCCTTCTATCCGGGCGACACCGCCGCCCACCTCGGCAGCGCCGTGGCCGAGTTCGGCGGGCCCGACCTGCCCAACGACCCCGCCGTCGCCGAGGCCCAGTACCCGCCGGCCCCGGGCCACGGCACCTCGGCCAGCCTGCAGGGCTCGCCGCCGCCGGCGGGCGTCTTCACCGTCACCGGCGGCGACGGGGAGTCCACCGCCGGCCCGTCCGCCGCCACCGCCACATCGGAGGTGGGCGGCTTCTCCATCGCCGCCCCGGCCGGCCCCCCCCTCCTGAGCGTGGGGTCCTCCAGCACCACCGAGCGCTCCGGCTACGGCGACCTGGCCACGTCGACGGCCGCCACCACCGTGAACTCGATCGAAATCGCCGGCCTGGTGCACATCGGCGGGATCGCCGGGCAGGCGGCGGCCTCGTCGGACGGGACCAGGGGGTCGCCCCGGGCGAGCCTGCGCATCGGCTCGGTCACCGTGGGCGGCCAGTCGGCCTGGATCGACCAGGATGGCGTCCACGTCGCCGGCCGGGGGGCCGGCTCCGGGGCGGTCGGGTCGGCCACCTCGGCCCTCAACCGGGCCCTGGCCGCCGACGGGATAACCGTCACCGCCGTCGCCCCCCGGCTCTGGAGCGGCGGGGGGGCAGCCTCGGCCAGCGCCGGCGGGGTGCTGATCACCATCACCCGGACCGTGCCCGCTACGGGGGTTCCCGGGGTCCCCGCCCTCGAGCTGCCCGGGGCCCCTCCGATCCCGCTGGGCACGCCCCCTGTGCCGGCGCGCATCACCGTCGCCCTGGGCGACGCCAGCGCCGCCGTCGACGCCACGACCGTCGCCCTGGTCCCGACCGGTGCCAGCCTCGCCGACCAGGGACCCTCGGCCGTCGGCGGCTTCGTGCTGGCCGGGGCAGCCCAGCGGGCCGGTGCCGGTGCCGGTGCCAGCCCCGGCTCGGTCGTCGGCGCCATCACCGGCCCGGGGACGGAGGCGGCGGCCGGGGATGCGCCGGCCGCGGCCCGGGCGGGGCTGCCCGGCTCCCGCCCGGTTCCGGTGGGCCTGATCGCCCTGGCGGTCCTCGCCGCCCTGGTGCTGGCGGCCCCTCTCCTGGGCTACGCCCGCTGGCAGCTGCTCGGGGGACGGCGGCGATGACCGCCACCGGGCCCGATCGGCCCCATCCGGGGGGCGACGGCCCCGAGCCCCGGACCCCGGGTCGGGGGCGGAGGGGGCCGGGCCAGCTCGACCTGCGCAACACCTGGCAGGTGGTGGCCGGGGCGGTGCTGCTGCCCCTCGGCATCGCCGTCATCCTGCTGGCGTGGTACGGGTCGGCCCACACCCCCTATGTCCAGCAACAGATCCCGTACCTGGTGAGCGGGTCCTTCATCGGGCTGGGCCTCATGGTGGTGGGCGGGCTGCTCTATTGGGCCCACTGGCTCTACCGCATCTACGACCAGTCCGCCCTCCAGCACCAGGAGCTGCTGGGCCAGCAGGGCGAGCTGCTGGCCGCCCTGCGCGAGGTCGCCCCGCCCGGGGGAGGTCGGCCGGCGGTCGGGGCCAACGGCGCTCGGCCCGACGCGGATCGGTCCAGAGCGGTGTTGATGGCCACCGCCAACGGGTCGACGTTCCACCAGGCTGGTTGTCCGGTGCTGGAGAACCGGCGGGCGACGGCCCGTCCGGTCGATCCGGCCCGTCTGGGTGGGCTCAAGCCGTGCCGGATCTGCGAGCCGACCCTGTGATCGGGGGCCCCGAGATCCGCCCGGGACGGCGGCAGGGGCAGGGCCCGGGGGCCCCGGCGGGGACCATGGCCATCGTCCGGAGTGGCGGGGTGAGGGGATCGGCCCGGTAACCTAGAGGCCGGACCCGGGGTCGTTTTCGAGCCGCGAGGAGCACATAGCAGGTCATGTCTATCGAGGTCGAGACCAAGGATTGCACCGCTCTCAGTGACGCCGAGCTGGCGGACATGGCCGATATCGCCGCGGCCGGCCCGGCCGGTTTCGACGTCGGCTTCCTGTCGAAGCAGCGGGAGGAGTGGGTGCTGATCACCCAGGCCCGCGACGCAGGCCGCCTGCTTGGGTTCTCCTTCTGCACCCTGGAGCGCATCGGGGGCACCCCGTCGCTCCTCATCGGCCTGGCCTCGGTGAAGAGGACGGCCAAGCGGGACTCCGTGCTGCGGGCGGTCATGGCCGACCAGTACCGGCGGGCGGTGCTGGCCTTCCCGGACGAGGACGTGCTGGTGGGCACCCGCATCGCCGACGCCTCCGGCTTCCAGGCCTTCAAGGGGCTCGAGGACATCGTTCCCCGCCCCGGCCACCGGGCCACCGGCGAGGAGCGGGCCTGGGGCCGACGCCTGGCCAAGCGCTTCGGCGCCGAGGGCCGCATCGACGACCGCAGCTTCGTGCTGACCGGCGACGGCCAGGTGGCCGGGGTCCTCGACCACGAGTCGGCCAAGCCGGAGGCGATCCCCCAGGACGTGGTCACCTTCTTCGACGGCGTCGACCGCGACCGGCGCGACAGCCTGGTGGTGTTCGGGTGGGCCATGGCGGAGGACCTGGCCTCCCAGAACCTCGGCCGCTGACCAGCCGCCCCCGACGATCCCTCCCACAGATGCCGCCGGAGGGACCGGTCCACCGCTGAGGGTCCCCGGAGGGGGACACTGAAACATGGGTTTCGCCCTGGTGCTCGGAGCCGGAGGGACGGTCGGGCTCGCATACCACGCCGGCGTGCTCAAGGCGCTGGAGGAGGAGGCGGGCCTGGTCGCCGACGACGCCGAGGTGGTCATCGGGACCAGCGCCGGCAGCGTGGCGGCCGCCTACCTGCGCAGCGGCTGGTCGGCGGCGCAGATGTGGGAGCTCGTCAACGCCGCCCCCGGCCTGCCCCCCTCACCGGAGGCCGACCGGCGCCTGGACATGCCCGACCTGTTCGTGGCCGCCTTCCGCACCCCGACCGAGCTGGTGCGCCGGGCCATGGGCTCGGCCTTCGTGCTCACCCGGAGCATGGTCCGGGCGCCCCTGCCGGTGCTGCCGGCGGGCCTGGGCCGGTTGTTCCCCGGTGGGCTGTTCGAGATGGCCGAGGGCCGGCGCCGCTTCGACGAGGAGCTGCCGGCCCACTGGCCGGAGCGGCTCCTGTGGCTGTGCGCGGTGGACATCGTCAGCGGGCGGCGCATCGTGCTGGGCCGTCGGGGGGCGCCCCACCTGTCTCTGGCCCGGGCCGTCATGGCGTCCTGTGCCATCCCTGGTGTGTACCCCCCGGTGCGCTACGGCCGGCGTCAGCTGATCGACGGGGGCGCCCACTCCACCACCAACCTCGACCTGGCCGCCGGTCACGAGGTGGTCATCGGGGTGGTGCCCATGGGCTTCGACCGCCAGGCGCCCCCCGGCCCGCTGCGAGCGCTCAGCCGGGGCTTCGCCAACCAGGCCCTGGCCACCGAGGTCGGTCGGGTCAGGCGCCGGGGGGCCAACGTGCTGCTGTTCCTGCCCACGGCCTCCGAGGTGAGGCGGCACGGGCTCAACATGATGCGCTCCGGGAGCCTGCTGCCCGTCGCCCAGGCCGCCTACCAGTCCACCGTCCGCCGCCTGTCCGAGCCCCGCTACGCCGAGGCCTTCGCCGAGCTCAGGCGGCAGGCAGCAGACCGGCGACGACGCGGTAGCACCGCCCCTGGTGAGGCCTGCTGAGCATCACCACCAGGTACTCGGGACGGTGGCCCAGCGCCCGGGCCAGCATGGTGCCGGCCAGGCGGAGCTCCGGCGCCCGGGCCACGGCGGCCAGGGCGTGGGGATCGGCCACCGGCAGCTCGGTCTCCATCCGGCCCGAGCCGAACCGGCACACCACCTCGCCGTGGCGGCGGGCCACGGCCGGGCCCCGGTCGGGGCGCACCAGGGCCACCGACGGCCGGTCGCCGGCGACGGCCCAGTAGGGCAGGGCGCTGGCGGCGAAGCCGAGGGGCTGCTCGCCGGCGGGCAGCAGCAGGGGGCCCAGGATCCGGCGGGCCCGCCGTCCCCGCAGCCGCCCCGTGCGGGTGGGGCCGGGGCCGACCACCACCGCCTCGGGCTGGGTGGGGTCGGGCCCGTCGGGGTCGTCGGCCAGGGCCACCTGCACCGTCTCGAAGGGCCGCCAGCCGCCCCGCTCGGGCCGGGGCAGGTCGGTCCGCACCAGGGCCCCGGAGCCCAGGTCGACGCAGGCCGCCCCCTCGGGCCCGTCGACCAGGACCATGAGGGTCAGACGGGCCCCCACGGCTGCGATCCTGGGCCGGAGGGCGTGCACCGGACCATGGTGCAACTCCTCCGCCGTCACCGGGTGGATATCTGGGCCTCGAGGGTGGCGGCGTCGGCCGCCGGCGCCTGGCACACGTAACCCTGGCACAGGTAGGCCAGGCCCTCCTGCCGGCCCTCCCACAGCGGACCGGTGCCCGCCTCACCCCAGGCCAGCACCACGTCGGGCAGGTAGCGGCGCTGGACCACCCCCACCAGGTCGAGCCGGCCCCGGCCCGGCACCACCACCTCGGTGATGCCCCCGGCCAGGGTGTCGAGCGAGGCCAGCCAGTGGGTGAACGCGCTGGGGTGGGAGGCGGCGGTGTCGAGGACGGCGTCGAGCATCTGCCTGGCCCGCTCGCCGTAGTCGGCCCGCCCGGTGAGGGCCTCGAGGCGGAGGAAGGCGGCGGCGGCGACGCTGTTGGCCGAAGGGGTGGCCCCGTCGAAGAGATCCTTGGTCCGCACGATCAGGCGCTCGGCGTCGGCGCCGGTGGTGAACAGCCCGGCGCTGGCGTCGTCCCAGAACAACCGGAGGGTGTCGTCGGCCACGGCGACGGCCTCGTCCAGCCACCGCCGCCGGCCGAGGGCCTGGTAGAGGCGGAGGAAGGCCTCCATCAGCCAGGCGTAGTCCGAGGCGTAGGCGAGATGGCGGGACCGGCCCCCCTGCCAGCTGCGCAGCCAGCGCCCGTCGGGGCGGCGCAGCTCGGCCAGCAGGAACTCCGCCGTCTGCTCGGCCGCCTCCAGCCAGTCCGACCGGGCGGCGCCGGCCCCCGCCTCCGCCATCGAGGCGCAGAACATGGCGTTCCACTCGGTGATCACCTTGTCGTCGAGGCCTGGGCGGACCCGCTGCGATCGGGCCTCGAACAGCATGGTCCGGGCCTTCTCGATCTCCGCCGGTCGGATCAGGTCGCCCCGCGAGGGGCGGTAGAGGATGTTGGCGCCCTCGAAGTTGCCCGCCTCGGTCATCCCGTACCACTCGATGGCCGCCGGGGCCAGGTCGGGGCCGAGCAGGCGCCGGACCTCGTCGAGGTGCCAGACATAGAAGCGCCCCTCCTCCCCCTCGGAGTCGGCGTCCTCGGCCGAGTACAGGCCGCCCTCGGGCGAGCGCAGGTCGCGCAGCACATAGGCAACGGTCTCGTCGAGCACCTGCAGCCAGCGGTCGTGTCCGGTGCACAGCCACCCGTGCAGGTAGGCGCGGGCCAGGCCGGCCTGGTCGTAGAGCATCTTCTCGAAGTGCGGCACCAGCCAGCGCTCGTCGACCGAGTAGCGGGAGAACCCACCGCCCAGGTGGTCATAGATGCCGCCCGAGGCCATGGCGTCGAGGGTGTCGGTCACCACCTTCAGAGTGTCGGGGCTGCGGTTGTGCGAATAGGCCCGCAGCACCAGCTCGATCATCGACGTCTGCGGGAACTTGGGCGCCCGACCGAAGCCGCCCCACTGGTCGTCGTGGAGCTGGCGCAGCGAGCGGTAGGCGGCGTCGAGGATGCGCCCGGCCGCCGGGTCATCGGCGCCGGACAGCGCCGATGCCAGCGAGGTGGGACGGCGGCCGTCCTCCACCGGAGGCAGGCCGGTGCGGGCGCCCACCGACCGGGCCAGCTCGTCGGCCTGCTCGAGCAGCTCGGGCCGACGCTCGGACCAGGCCTCGGCCACCGCCGTCAGCACCCGGGTGAAGCTCGGCATGTTCCCCCGACCGGTGCGGGGGAAGTAGGTGCCGGCGAAGAACGGCTTGGCCTCGGGGGTCAGGAAGACGGTCATGGGCCAGCCGCCCTGCCCGGTGAGCGCCTGCACCGCCTCCATGTACACGGCATCGACGTCGGGGCGCTCCTCGCGGTCCACCTTGACGTTGACGAACAGCTGGTTCATGACCTCGGCGGTGGCCGGGTCCTCGAAGGACTCGTGCGCCATGACATGACACCAGTGGCAGGACGAGTAACCGACCGACAGCAGCACGGGGACGTCGCGCTGGAGGGCGGCGGCAAAGGCCTCGTCCCCCCACGGATACCAGTCCACCGGGTTGTCGGCGTGCTGGCGCAGGTAGGGGCTCGTCTCGCCCGCCAGTCGGTTCATGGGCTCAGGCCGGCCCGGGCCCGGTTGTGCGGTACCGCCGCGCCGGTCGCGCCCGGCGCGCTGTCCGGCCCCGAGGGCCTGCCGCGGCTCAGGTGACCGCCTTCGCCGCTCCGGCCGCCTTGGTCGACTTGCTGGCCGACTTGGTGGCCTTGGCCGCCTTGGTGGCGCCGGTGGCCTTCTGGATGGCGGCGGCCTTGCCCTCGCCGGTCGGGTCGGCGTGGTCGTGCACGTGGGCCTCGCCGGCGTGCTCGGCCTCGAAGTTCTGATGGGGGTAGTGCGAGTGCTCGAGGGCGGCGTGGTCGTGACGGTGGGAGTGCCGGCTGCTCAGGTGGTCGAAGCCCTGGGTCAGGTGATTGAAGTTGTGGGTGATGTGATAGTGCTCGTGCTCGTGGGTGAGGGCCTCGTGGGAGTGATGCTCGCCGTGGTCGTGAGCCACCTGTTCCTCCTCGCTGCTAGGGAAGCTCGGACATTGTTGCCGTTCCTACCCAAGGGCTCGCCCAGTGATCGGTGCCGGCTCACCTGCGCCCCAGCCGGGCTGGTCGGCCCCACCTTCGTGGGCCCGGCCCGCAGTCTGCCCTAATAGGGGGATGAACCTCCGCCCGCTCACCGCCTCGTTCCTGCTGTTCGGGGTGTTCTGGGGTGGTTGGGCGGTGGCGGCGGCCGACGTCGAACGGGCCCTGCACCTCTCGACCGGGGGGTTCGGACTCCTGCTGTCGGTGGCGCTGGCCGGGGCCGCCGCCGCCAACGCCGTCGGTGGTGCCCTGTGCGAGCGCGTCGGCACCGGCCGGGTCCTCGGTACCGCCCTGATGGCGTGGGCGGTCCTGGTGGCGGCGGCATCGCTCACCCGCAACCCGGTCGGTCTTGGCGCGCTGGTGGTGGCGACGATCGCCTCCGCCGGGGTGGTGGACATCGCCATGAACGTGGCCGTCACCGCCGCTCTGGCCGAGACGCCCGGTCGCCTGGTCGCCTTCCACGCCCGGTTCAACGCCGGGGCGGCAGCGGGGGCGGCCGGCGTCGGCGCCCTCCTCGGCGCCGGACAGTCGTGGCGCTGGCTGTGGGTGGCCGTCGCCGTCCTCGCCGTGGTGCTGGGCGTGGTGTGCCTGCGGGCGAACCTGCCCGCCGGCGAAGGCGGGGACCAGGCTCCCCTGGCCGGGGCGCTGGCGCTGCTGCGCCGCGAGCGGCTGGTGCTGCTGGCGGTGGCCTTCTCGCTGGCGGCGATGGTGGAGGGAGGGGTGGATCTGTGGGGCGTGCTGTTCCTGCGGACCAAGCTGGCCTCGGGCATCCTCGTCGGTGCCGGCGGCGCCGTGGTGGGCTACCTGGTGGCGACCACCGCCCGCATCAGCCTCGGTCCCACCGTCGGCAGTCGGGGCCCGGCGCGGGGGGTGGCGGCGGGAGCCGGCCTGGCGGCGGTGGGGGCAGTGGTGCTCGCCACCGCCCAGGTGGCGGCGGTGGCGGCCGTCGGCCTGGTGCTGGCAGCCGGGGGGATCTCGATGTGCTGGCCCCTGCTGCTGGCCGAGGCCAGCGCCGGACGGGCCCGCCCCGGTCCGGTGGTGGGGGCGGTGTCGGCGGTCGGCTACGGCGGTTTCGTCATCGGGCCCACCGTGGTGGGCTGGGTGGCCGAGGGCGCTGGACTGCGGGCCGGTCTGGGGTTGCTGGCGGCGGGGGCGGCCTTCGTTGCCGTCGCCCCCTCGCGGCCCCGACGGTCGCTGCCGGCCGATGCGGCCCCCTGAGCGCCGTCTGGTGCGGCTCGGGTGTCGGGGGGGCGGACGGGAGCCGCCTGGCGCGGGAAAGTAGGGTCCGGCAATGGAACTGAGACTGGACGGTCAGGTCGCCCTGGTCACCGGGGCGTCGCGGGGGATAGGCAAGGCCATCGCCCAGGCCTTCGCCGAGGCGGGGGCCAAGGTGATGCTGTCATCGCGCAAGGCCGAGGCCCTGGAGAAGGCGGCCGCCGACATGACCGGCACCGTCGAGTGGTTCGAGGCCAACGCCGGTGATCCGGAGGCGGCCGCCGCCTGCGTCGAGGCGACGGTGCAGCGACTCGGCGGCCTCGACATCCTGGTCAACAACGCCGCCACCAACCCTTACATGGGTCCCATGGTCGACATCGACGTGGCCCGGGCGGACAAGACCGTGCAGGTCAACCAGCGCGGCATCGTCATCTGGACCCAGTGCGCCTGGCGGGCGGCCATGTCCGAGGCGGGCGGCAACATCATCAACATCGCGTCCGTCGGGGGAATGGGCGTCGAGGGCAGCATCGGCTATTACAACGTGACCAAGGCCGCCGTCATCCACATCACCAAGCAGTTCGCCCACGAGCTGGCCCCGAAGGCGAGGGTGAACGCCATCGCCCCCGGCCTGGTCAAGACCGACATGGCCCGCGCCCTGTGGGAGAACTACGGCGATGCCGTGGCCCGCCGCCTGCCCATGCGCCGGCTCGGAGAACCGGAGGACATCGCCAAGGCGGCGCTGTTCCTGGCCTCCGACGCCTCCTCGTGGATCACCGGCCACACCCTGGTCGTCGACGGCGGCTCGCTGGTCGGAGGGGGCGGCTCGCCGGGCTGAATCATTCCGCCCGGCGCCCCCTCCTTCGGGGCGAGCCGGGCGCGCCGGTCACTTGAACCAGATGCGCCGGTAGTCGCGGCTGTGGGGATGGACCAGGAGGGCCACCAGAGCGACCTGGAACATGAGGGTGAGCAAGTTGGCACCCAGGATCGAGCGGGGGCTCATCAGCAGCAGCGCCAGCGGCAGGCAGGCGACGACCAGGGCGAGGAGGTAGCCCCACTTGCGCTCGTTGGCCACCCCGAAGGCACCCAGCACCTGCCCGGCCACCACCGCCAGGCCGAAGGGGCTGAACAGGTAGCCGGCCACGGCCAGGAAGACGGCGTTCAGGTAGAGCAGGATGACCGCTATCTGGAGCGTCTGGGGCTGGGTGTTGTTGACCCAGCGGCGGCTGCTCACGGATCCAGTGTGCCCGACCGGGCCGCCAGCTGGCCACAGGCGGCGTCGATGTCGGTGCCCCGGTTGGCCCTGACGGTGGCGTTGACGCCCCTTGCGGCCAGCAGGGCCTGGAACCGGGCCACCCCGGCGGGGTCGGTTCCCCGGGTGGGCCACCCCGGGGTGGGGTTGAGCGGGATCAGGTTCACGTGGGCGGCCAGGGGGCGGGCGATGGCCGCCAGCTCGCCGGCGTCGACCGGCCGGTCGTTGACCCCGTCTATCAGGGCCCACTCGAAGGAGATCCGCCGCCGGGTCCGCTCGAAGTACCGGTGGCAGGCCGCCACCAGCCCGGCCAGGGGATAGCGGCGGTTTATCGGCACCAGCCGGTCGCGCAGCTCGTCGTTGGCGGCGTGCAGCGACACGGCCAGGTTCACCGGCAGGCGGGCCTCGGAGAGGCGGCGGATGCCAGGGACCAGTCCGACGGTGGAGACCGTGACGTGCCTGGCCGACAGGCCGATCTCGTCGTGGATGCGCTCGATGGCCGCCCACACCCGGTCGTAGTTGGCCAGGGGCTCCCCCATGCCCATGAAGACGACGTTGGACAACCGGCGCCCGTCGACCGCTGCCCGGTGGGCGGCCCGGGCGACCTGCTCCACCATCTCCCCGACCGCCAGGTGGCGGGTGAAGCCGGCCTGTCCGGTGGCGCAGAACCCGCAGCCCATGGCGCAGCCGGCCTGGCTCGAAACGCAGGCGGTGACCCGCTGGCGGTAGGTCATGAGCACGGTCTCGATCGAGGCGCCGTCGGCCAGGCGCCACAGCCACTTGACCGTGCCGGTGCTGGTCGTCTCCTTCGCCAGCTCGAGGGCCGGGGCCAGGGCCGGGTCGGCGGCGAGGCGCCGGCGCAGGCCGGCGGGCAGGTTGGACAGCTCCGCCGGGGGACAGAGCCGGCGGTAGAGGCCCTCCCAGACCTGGTCGGCCCGGTACCGGGGCTGGTCGGCCAGCAGGGCGGCCAGGTCGGCCCGGCTGAGCTCGTAGCGGCTCACCTGACGAGGGTACCGGCGGCGCCGCCCCGATCCGGAGAGCGCCCTCCGCCGGATTACGGTGACCCTGTGCAGCGCCGGTCGGTGGGCGACGTGGGATCGAGGCTGGGACCCAGGCGCCCGCCCCAGCGCCCGGCCGCCGAGGTGGGGATGGAGCACCACCACCGCGACATCCGCGGCGGGGCGGCCCGGGCGGCAGTGTTCGGGGTCAGCGACGGTTTGGTGACCAATGTCTCGCTGATCCTCGGGGTGGCCGGGGCCCACCCCGGGCCCGGGATCGTGCGGCTCGCCGGTCTGTCCGGCCTGGTCGCGGGGGCGTGGTCGATGGCGGCCGGGGAGTTCGTGTCCATGCGGGCCCAGACCGAGCTGTTGCAGAGGGAGCTGGACGTCGAGCGGCGGGAGCTGGCCCGCAACCCCCGCAGCGAGCAGCGGGAGCTGGCCAAGATCTACGAGTCCCGCGGCATGGAGCCGGACGCGGCCCACGACATGGCCGAGCAGATGATGCGCGACCCGGACACCGCCCTCGAGACCCACGCCCGCGAGGAGCTCGGCATCGACCCGGAGGCCCTTGGGTCACCCGTCCAGGCGTCGGTGTCGTCGTTCATCTCGTTCGCCTTCGGCGCCGTCATCCCCCTCGTCCCGTGGTTCGTGTCCCAAGGGGGGGCGGCCGAGGTGGCCTCGGTGCTCCTGGGCATGGTCATGGCGGTGGCCATCGGCCTGGCCCTGTCGTTCTTCACCGGCCGGTCCAAGCTGCGCACAGTGGCCCGTCAGGTGGCGATTTCGGCGTCGGCGGCGGCCGTCACCTTCGGCATCGGCTCAGCCGTTGGGGTGTCGGGCGTCACCTGACGCCTCGGCGACGTCGCCGACGTAGGCGAGGTCGGAGTGCTCGATCTCGAAGCCCAGGGTCTTGTACAAGGCGACGGCGCCGCTGTTGCCGGCGTCGACGTAGAGCATTCCCACTCGCAGTCCCCGACCGGCCAGCCAGTCGAGCCCGGCGACGACCAGGCGACGCCCGAGGCCCGTCCCCTGGTAGTCGGGATCCACGGCGATGACGTAGATCTCACCCAGCGGGGGCTCGGTGTCGGGATGGATCTTGGTCCAGCAGAACCCGGCCAGGCGGCCGTCCTCCTCGTGGAGCAGGAAGCCGGCGGGGTCGAACCAGGGCTCCTCCTGGCGGCGCCGGAGGGTTTCGGCGTCCCAACCGCCCTGTTCGGGATGCCAGGAGAAGGCCCGGTTGTTCACCGCCAACCAGGCCTCGTCGTCCTCGCCCGGGCGGAAGGGCCGGGTGGGCAAGGGATCGGCGGGGCCGCCGACGTCGGCGGGCAGGGGCAGATCGACCCGCATCTGGTACAGCTCTCGCCCCCGGGTCAGGCCGACCTTGGCGGCGATCTCGTCATGCTCGGCCCGGGGCTTGGACACCCACAGGTGCAGGTGACCGCCGCCCTCGTCGGCAACCAGGGCGAGGGCCTGGCGCACCAGATCGAGGCCGATGACGGCCATCTGGTCGCGATGGTGGGGGTCGATGACGAACTCGAGGGCCCAGCTGTCGGTTCCCCTCGAGAGCTGGGCGTAGCCGATGGGGTGGTGGTCGCCCGGCTCCCAGGCCACCAGGCCGGCGAAGCCCTTGCGGCCCCCCTGCACCAGGTCGAGCCACTTGTGCTCACCCAGGGGGTCGTGGTGGTCGGCGGCCTTCGCCGCCTGCAGCAGCTGGGTCACGGCGGCGATGTCGCCCTCACCGAGCTCCCGCTTCACCTCCAACCGGTACACCGGCAGAACCGTAGCCGCCGGTCCGCCCGCCAGGACCGGGTCGGATCGCCGACGGGGCACCATTAGGTTCTGGGCGGTGGCCCGTCCCCGATCGCCTCGCGGCCGCGCTCAGGAGACCATGCGCCGGCTGGCGGCGGAGTACCCCGGCTCGGCCCCCGAGCTGTGCGCCCTGCACCACCGGGGCCCGTTCCAGCTGCTGGTGGCGACCATCCTCTCCGCCCAGTGCACCGATGAGCGGGTGAACATGGTGACTCCGGCGGTGTTCCGGCGCTATCCCACCCCGGCGGCCCTGGCGGCGGCCGACCCGGCTGACCTGGAGGACATGATCCGCTCCACCGGCTTCTTCCGGTCCAAAACCAAGAGCCTCATCGGTATGGCCGCCGGCGTGCAGGAGCGCTTCGGAGGCAAGGTCCCCCGCGCCATCGAGGAGCTGGTGACGCTGCCGGGTGTGGGGCGCAAGACGGCGAACGTCGTGCGCAGCGTGGCCATGTCCGAGCCCGGCCTTCCGGTCGACACCCATGTCGCCAGGCTGAGCCGGCGCCTGGGGCTGACCGCGGTCAGCGACCCGGACAAGATCGAACAGGAGCTCAACGCCCACATACCGCCCGATGAACGGGGAGCGTTCAGCCTCCGGCTGATCCTCCACGGCCGGAGGGTGTGCCCCGCCCGCTCACCCCGCTGTGGGGACTGCGTGCTCAACGACTTCTGCCCTTCGGCCCAGCTCCCCACCGTCCGAGCGCGCCCGGGCGGAACAAAGGCTCAAAAGCCGCGGGGTGGCGGAGAGCGGGCCCGCCCCGCCTGATACCTCCCGCCGGTCGGGAACAAAGCCCGGGCTCGCGCGGTTGGCGGTGTTGACCGGGGTCGGTACCCGCCACCGGCCCCGACCTGAGCGAGGCACCGATCCGCCGGTCGGAGCCCGCTCCCGGAAGGCGGCGCCTCCGGGCGCCGCCTTCCCGCACGCCTCAGCGGGTGACGCCCTCGGCCCGGGTGACCTTGCTGATCCGTCGCAGGGAGTTGGTCAGCTGACGTTCGACCCCGTAGAGCTCGGTGGCCAGATCCTCGCGCCGGGCGGCGGCGTAGCCGTCGGCGATGGAGACAACCCGTTTGGCCAGCTCCTCCAGCGCCGTGGCCAGGGAGCTCAGCTCTGCCGCGCTGGAGCTCATAACCGGAAGGGGTCCCCAGGGACGGCCATTACCATGTCGAGTTCCAATGCTACGGCGCCTCGACCTGCGCGGCCTC